>Ga0136633_1000291_pt1 | contig 37837 bp, 32 predicted proteins | sample AntDrymeUQ832206_2_FD_105494 | JGI IMG/M metagenome (GOLD analysis project Ga0136633, IMG submission 105494) | Polar desert sand microbial communities from Dry Valleys, Antarctica - metaG UQ83 (22.06) | ecosystem: Environmental > Terrestrial > Soil > Desert | place: Antarctica: Dry Valley... | reverse complement strand
CAGGGCGTCGAGGTGGCGCCGGACGCCGGCCACGGTCAGGCCGAGCCGTTCGCCCAGGACCAGAGCCGTCGACGGCCCGAGCTCGAGCAGCAACGACAGGACCCGCTCACGGGTGCCGGCGTGCTCGAGATCCCTTTTCACAACATCATTGTGTCTTAATTCCCTCGTCAGGTCGAACCCGCCCCCCGTGACAAGCCGCACATAGGCTGCCAAGCGTGATCGCGCTCGAGGTGACCGACCTCCTCAAGCGGTACGGCGAAGCCACCGCAGTGGACCGGATCTCGTTCAGCGTGGCCGCGGGCTCCGTGCTCGCCCTGCTGGGCCCCAACGGAGCCGGCAAGACCACCACCGTGGAGATCGCCGAGGGCTTCCGGCGAGCTGATGGCGGCACCGTCCGGGTGCTCGGCCTCGACCCCGCCGACCCCGCCCTGCGCCCCCGGGTCGGCGTCATGCCACAGGCCGGCGGGGCCTACCCGGCACTGCGGGTCGGCGAGCTGCTGAGCCTGTTTGCGAGCTACCACGCTCATCCACTCCCCACGCCGGACCTGCTCTCCCGGCTCGGGCTGGAGCAGGTGGCGAGACTGCCGTTTCGCCGGCTCTCGGGCGGCCAGCAGCAGCGGCTCTCCCTTGCCATGGCCGTCGTCGGACGGCCCGAGCTGGTCTTCCTCGACGAGCCGACCGCCGGGCTCGACCCGCAGGCCCGGCAGGCCACCTGGGACCTCATCCGCTGCCTGCGGACCGACGGAGTCACCGTGGTGCTCACGACGCACCTGATGGACGAGGCCGCTCAGCTGGCCGATGACGTGGTGATCCTCGACCGCGGCCAGGTGGTCGCCCGTGGCACCGTGCCCGAGCTGACCCATGGCACGGGACTCATCCGGTTCACCGCCCCCCCCGGCCTGGTCCTGGCGGATCTGGAGGCCTCGCTGCCACCCGGTAGCACGGCCAGCGAGACCACCAGCGGCTCTTACGTCGTACAGGGAAGTGCTGGTCCGTTGTTGCTGGCCGCGGTGACGGGGTGGTGCGCGCAGCAGGGCGTCATGCCCGGGCACCTGCAGGCACACCGGACGCTCGAGGACGTGTTCCTCGAGCTGACCGGCCGCGAGCTGCGCGCATGACCTGGGCCCCGGGCGACCTCCAGCCCCGGCCGGCTGCGGCGCCGCGCCTCGACATGCTCAAGGCACAGACCCGCACCGAGCTGACGCTGACCCTGCGCAACAGCGAGCAGGTGCTGCTGACGCTGGTGATCCCGATCGTGCTGCTGGTGCTGCTGACGACGCTGACGGTCGTGGACGTGCCGGGCCGCCGGGTGGATTTCTTCGTGCCCGGCATCATGGCGCTGGCGGTGATGTCCAGCGCCTTCACCGGTCAGGCGATCGCGACCGGCTTCGACCGGGAGTACGGCGTCCTCAAGCGGCTCGGGGCCACGCCGCTCCCCCGGTCCGTGCTGCTCCTGGCCAAGACCCTGTCCACCCTGACAGTCGAGCTGCTGCAGCTGGTCGTGATCGCCGGCGTCGGACTCGCGCTGGGCTGGCAGCCACACGGCAACGTGCTGTCATTCCTCGCCGTCCTGGCTCTCGGCACCGCCGCGTTCAGCGGGCTCGGCCTGCTGCTCGGCGGCACGCTGCGGGGGTTCCAATCGCTCGCGGTGGCCAACCTGCTTTGGTTCGCCCTGCTGCTCGCTGGCGGCATCGTGTTCCCGCTGTCGACGTACGGCGGCGGCCAGCAGCTCCTGCAGCTGCTGCCCTCGGCGGCGTTGTCCGACGGCTTGCGCGTGGTGTTGCAGCAGGGCGATCTGCCGCTCGGCGACCTGGCCTGCCTGGGCGCATGGGCCATTGCCTCCCTCGCCGCCGCCGCTAAGGCCTTCCGGTGGGAGTAGTACGTAGGCTCGCTGCGACCGCCCTCGTCCTGCAGATGGTGCTGATCGTGACCGGCACCGCGGTGCGGGTGACCGGCTCGGGCCTGGGTTGCCCCACCTGGCCACGCTGCACCAGCAACTCGCTGACCAACACCGCGGAGCTCGGCGCACACGGCTGGATCGAGTTCGGCAACCGGCTCCTGGCCGTCGTCATGGAGGCCGTAGGCATAGCCCTGTTCCTCGCCGTACGACGTCATCGTCGCGATTTGAGCCGGCTGGCGCTGATCCAGGCCGCCGTCGTGCCCCTGCAGGCAGTTATCGGCGGGCTGCTGGTGCTGTCGGATCTCAATCCCTACGTGCTGATCCTGCACTTCTTGACCAGCTTCCCGCTCGTCTTCGCGGCCGCGGTGCTGCTCCACCGGCTGGTGGGGACCTCAGCGCCCGACCCGCTCGTCGCACGGCTGGCCACAGGGGTGCTCGCCGCGGTCAGTGCGGCCTTGGTGCTCGGCACCCTGGTGACCGGCACCGGTCCACACGCGGGCGACCCGAAGGTGGACCGCCTCCCGTTCAATCCGCGTGAGCTGACCCAGCTGCACGCCGATGCGGCCTACCTCCTGCTGGGACTCGTCCTCGCCGTTGTCATCGCGTCCGCAGCGAACCGATGGGCACTACTGCTGCTCGGCCTGGTGCTGACGCAGGGGGCGGTCGGCTACACGCAGTACTTCAACGGGGTGCCGCCGTTGCTCGTGGGAATCCACGTGGCGCTGGCCACGCTGGTGTTCACGACGGCAACCTGGCTGCTGCTGCTCTCGCGATCGCCCGCGCAAAGCGCTCCGCCGACCCCGGCGCATGCCGCAGGAACAGCGACGGCTCGGTGAGCTCCAGCTCGATCAGCACCGGCCCCGGCAGCAGGTCCACCCGCGCATAAAGCACCTCCTCCGGTACGGCGGCAAGAACCAGCCTCACCAGGGCGAGCTGGTCAGCCGTCGCCTCCGCCGGCGTGATGAAAGCGCGGCTGTTGATGTCATTGCGCACGCCCGCGCCGGTGCGCAGGATCGCCGACTTGCGCGCCGCATGGGAGATCACGCCGTCGAAGGCCAGCACCGAGGTCTCCCCCTGGGTGTCCACCTCGCCGATGTAGGGCTGGACCATCACGGTGCGCTGCTGCTGGTGGATCGAGGCGACATGCGCCGCTGCCTGGTTGTCGCCCGCCTCGTAGGCGGCGGTGTCACGGGCGCCGGCCGAGACCGTCGGCTTCACCACAAATGCGTAGTCCGGCAAGGCGAAGGCGTCACCGGGCTCGAGCCAGGTCGTCGGCACGATCGGGATGCCGACTGCCTCGAGCTCGCGCAGGTAGGTCTTGTCGGTGTTCCACGCGACTACCTCGGCGCTGTTGCGCAGCCGCGGGACCGACCTGGCCCAGGCGATGAACTGCTCGCGCTGGTCGATGTAGTCCCAGGTGGTGTGGATGACGACCAGGTCGAAGGCGTCCCAGTCGACCGTCGGGTCGTCCCAGATCGCGATGGTGACGTGCACGCCCTCCGCTGCGAGGGCCGAAATCAGATGCGGGCCGTCCTCGTCCAGGTCCGGCAGCCAGGACGCGGTGGCGAGCGCGACGCGGGTCACTGGCCGGGTGGCTAGATGAACTGGTCGATCGCGACGGCGAGGAACAGCAGCGCCAGGTAGGTGATCGACCCGTGGAACAGCCGCATGGGGTTGTAGTCCGAGCCGCTGCGCACCTGCCGCTCCAACCGGTGCGCCTCGACCAAGAAGCCGACGCCGAGCACGGCGGCGGCGACCAGGTAGAAGGTGCCAGCGCCATCCAGGGCGAGCAGCAACGACGTTGCGACCATGGCCCAGGAGTAAGCCACCATGCGTACCACAACGGTTTGCGGGGTGGCCACCACCGGGAGCATCGGGATGTCGGCCCGCGCGTAGTCGTCCTTGTAGCGCATGGCGAGCGCCCAGAAGTGCGGCGGCGTCCAGAAGAAGATCACGGCGAACAGCACCAGGGCTGCCCACGACAGCGAGTTGGTGACCGCGGACCAGCCGATCAGCACGGGCATGCAGCCGGCCGCCCCGCCCCAGACGATGTTCTGCGACGTGCGGCGCTTGAGCCACATCGTGTAGACGCACACGTAGAACGCGATGGCGGCGACGGCGAGCACCGCGCTGAGCAGGTTGGTGGTCAGGGCCAGCTCGACCGTGGCCAGCACTCCGAGCACGAGCCCGAACACGAGCGCCTTGGTGGGGGTGACCGCGTGCGTGGACAGCGGCCGCTTGGACGTGCGGTGCATCAGCACGTCGATGTCGCGGTCCCACCAGCAGTTGAGCGCGTTGGCACTGCCGGCCGCGAGCGAGCCGCCGACCAGCGTCGCGAGGGTCAGTCCCCAGCCCGGCCAGCCCCGGGCGGCGAGGACCATCGTCGGCACCGTGGTGACCAGCAGCAGCTCGATGATGCGCGGCTTGGTGAGTGCGATGTAGGCGCCGATCGTGGCGCGCAGGCCAGCCGGGCTCTGGAACGCTTCGGCGGCTGCGGCGTCTGAGGGCACCGTCACCTCACCCGCCAGCGTCACGCCAAAGACTCTAGCGGGGCGGCGCTAGGGTCGGGGCCAGCAACCGCCTCAGGAGGAGCCGACGTGAGCGCGCTGGACTGGACCGACCTGGATCGGCGCGCCGTCGACGTCGCCCGGGCCCTCGCGATGGACGCCGTCGAGGCCGCCGGGTCGGGGCACCCCGGCACGGCCATGAGCCTCGCCCCTGCGGCGTATCTGCTCTTCCAGCGGCACCTGCGGCACGACCCGAGCGACCCGTCGTGGGTCGGGCGGGACCGCTTCGTGCTGTCGTGCGGCCACTCCAGCCTGACGCTCTACGTGCAGCTGCTGCTGAGTGGCTACGGCCTCACCCTCGAGGACCTGGCGCACCTGCGGCAGTGGGGCTCGTTAACACCTGCCCACCCCGAGCACGGCCACACGGTCGGCGTCGAGACCACCACGGGCCCGCTCGGGCAGGGCGTCGGCAACGCGGTCGGCATGGCGATGGCGGCCCGGCGCGAGCGCGGTCTGCTCGACCCGGACGCGGCCCCGGACACGTCCGTGTTCGACCACACCATCTGGTGCTTCGCGTCCGACGGCGACCTGCAGGAGGGCGTCTCCGGCGAGGCGTCGAGCCTGGCCGGCACCCAGCAGCTGGGCAACCTGATCCTGCTCTGGGACGACAACCACATCTCCATCGAGGACGACACCGAGATCGCCTTCACGGAGGACGTCTGTGCCCGCTACAAGGCCTACGGGTGGCACGTCCAGCAGGTCTCCTGGCTGTCCGAGGATGGCAGCTACGTCGAGGACGTCGCCGCCCTCGACAAGGCGTTCACCGCGGCCCGCAAGGAATCAGGCCGACCCTCCTTCGTCGCCCTGCGCACGATCATCGGCTGGCCGGCGCCGACCAAGCAGAACAGCGGCAAGGCCCATGGCAGTGCCCTCGGCGCGGAGGAGGTCGCCGCGACCAAGAAGGTGCTCGGGTTCGACCCGCAGCAGTCCTTCGTGCTGCCGGAGGACGTGCTGGCCCACACCCGGCAGGTGGTGGCCCGGGGCCGCGAACTGCGCGCAGAGTGGGAGGTCGCGCTCGAGAAGTGGAGCAGCCCGGAGGGGTCCGCGCTGCTCAAGCGATTGTCCACCCGGTCGCTCCCGGCCGGCTGGGAGGACGCACTCCCCGTCTTCGACGCCGACCCCAAGGGGCTCGCCACCCGCGTCGCCTCCGGCAAGGTGCTCAGCGCCCTCGCCCCGGTCCTGCCCGAGCTCTGGGGTGGCTCCGCCGACCTCGGTGACAGCAACAACACCACCCCCGCCGGCCAGCCCTCCTTCCTGCCAGCTGACCGGCAGACGAAGGAGTTCCAGGGCGGGCCCTACGGCCGGGTACTGCACTTCGGCATCCGCGAGCACGCGATGGGCTCGGTCATGAACGGCATCGCGCTGCACGGCGGCACCCGGGTCTACGGCGGCACGTTCCTGGTGTTCAGCGACTACATGCGGCCCGCCGTGCGGCTCGCCGCGCTGATGAAGCTGCCGGTTACCTACGTCTGGTCGCACGACTCCATCGGCCTGGGCGAGGACGGCCCCACCCACCAGCCGATCGAGCACCTGTCGTCGCTGCGGGCCATTCCCGGCCTCGACGTGGTCCGGCCCGCCGACGCCAACGAGACCGCCGTCGCCTGGCGCACCGTGCTCGGCCACACCGACCGGCCCGCAGCCCTGGCCCTCACCCGGCAGAGCGTCCCGACCCTCGACGCCGCGAAGGTGCAGGACGCCTGGCGCGGCGCCTACGTCCTGGAGGACGCCTCCGACGGTCAGCCGAGGGTGCTGCTGCTCGCCACCGGCTCCGAGGTGCAGATCGCGCTGGCCGCGCGGGAGCTGCTCGAGGCAGAGGGAAGGCCGACCCGGGTCGTGTCCGTCCCCTGCGTGGAGTGGTTCCGCGAGCAGGATGCTGCCTACCAAGCCCAGGTGCTGCCCCCCGACGTCAAAGCTCGCGTCTCGATCGAGGCCGGCATCGCCCAGTGCTGGTGGGAGTTCCTGGGTGCGGCTGGGGTACCCCTCTCGCTGGAGCACTTCGGCGCCTCTGCCCCCTACCCCGTGCTCTACGAGCAGTTCGGACTGACCGCCGAGCGGGCAGTAGCTGCAGCGCACGCCTCGCTTTCGAAGCTCGGTCAGACCCAGGGCACGACCACCGGAAACTAGGAGCAACCGCCATGACCTCGCCGCTCGAAGAGCTCTCTGCCGCGGGTGTCGCGGTCTGGCTCGATGACCTGTCCCGCGAACGACTGCGTTCGGGCAACCTTGCCGAGCTGGTCGCGACCAAGCAGGTCGTCGGTGTGACGACCAACCCGTCGATCTTCCAGAAGGCACTGTCCCAGGGCGAGGCCTACGACGACCAGGTGCGCGACCTGGCGCTGCGCGGCGTCGACGTCGGCGAGGCCGTGCGCGCGCTGACGACCTATGACGTGCGCTGGGCCTGTGACGTGCTGCGGCCGGTCTACGACGCCACGGACACCGTCGACGGCCGCGTCTCGATCGAGGTCGACCCGCGGATCAGCGCCGACTGCGGCAAGACCCTGGCCGAGGCCCGCGCGCTGTGGTGGCTGGTCGACCGGCCCAACCTGTTCATCAAGATCCCGGCCACGCGGGAGGGCCTGCCCGCCATCACCGCTGCCCTGGCAGAGGGGATCAGCGTCAACGTCACGCTGATCTTCTCGCTCGAGCGCTACGACGCCGTCATGGACGCGTTCCTGGCCGGCTTGGAGCAGGCCAAGGCAGGTGGCCACGACCTGGCCGGCATCGGCTCGGTCGCCAGCTTCTTCGTCAGCCGGGTCGACTCCGAGGTCGACGGCCGGCTCAAGGACGACGCCTCGCTGCGCGGCAAGGCGGCGGTCGCCAACGCCCAACTGGCTTACCAGCACTACGAGCAGGTCTTCTCCTCAGATCGGTGGCGGGCGCTTGAGGCGGCCGGTGCCAAGCCGCAGCGGCCGCTCTGGGCCTCGACTGGCGTCAAGGACCCGGCTTATGAGGACACCCGCTACGTCATCGAGCTGGTCGCGTCCGGCACGGTCAACACCATGCCCGAGGCCACCCTCGAGGCCGTCGCCGATCACGGGGTGGTCCGCGGTGACACAGTGACAGGCTCGTACGCCGCGGCGCAGCAGGCGCTCGATGAGCTCGGCGCAGCGGGGATCGACTACGCCGAGGTCGTCGAGCTGCTCGAGCGCGAAGGCATCGACAAGTTCGAGCAGTCGTGGCAGGAGCTGATCGACTCGGTCACCGACCAGCTGAAGAAGGCCGCCGCGCCAGCGGCTGCCGGTCCGGATGCAGCTGCGTGATCGTCGACGTCACCGTCCAGGGCGAGAGCCTGCTGGCCTCCCAGCAGGCGGCGCTGGAGGCTCTGCGCGCCGATGGAGTAGCGGCGCGCCTGCTCGCGCACGACGCAACGCTGTGGGGACCCGAGGCCGAGGCGGACGCCGACCAGCGGCTCGGCTGGCTGGATGTCGTCGCCGTGTCCTGGCGGTTCGTGCCCGAGCTGCTCCGGCTCCGCGACGAGCTGCACGCGGAGGATCTGGACCGCGTGGTCCTTTGCGGCATGGGTGGCTCCTCGCTCGCCCCCGAAGTCATCTGCCGTACAGCGGGAGTGCCGCTGACCGTCTTGGATTCCACTCACCCAGACCAGGTGCGGGCCGTGCTTGGCGGCGACCTGACCCGCACCGTGGTCGTGGTCAGCAGCAAGAGCGGCAGCACCCTCGAGACGGACTGCCAGCGGCGCGTGCTGTTCCAGGCCATGACCGCCGCGGGCATCGATGCCAAGAGCCGCTTCATCGCGGTCACCGACCCTGGCTCAGCGCTCGAGCAGCTCGCCCGCGACGAGGGCTATCGAGCCGTGTTCCTCGCCGACCCGCACGTGGGCGGGCGCTACAGCGCGCTGACCGCCTTCGGACTGGTCCCCTCGGCACTGGCCGGCGCGGACGTCGAGCTCCTGCTCGACCAGACGACCGCCGTCGGTGCGTCCCTCGACCAGGACGACAACCCGGCCCTCCGGCTGGGCGCCGCCCTCGGCGCCGACCACCGCGACAAGATCGTGCTCGACGCGACTGCCTCTCCCCTGCTGGGCTTCGGCGACTGGGCCGAGCAACTGATCGCCGAGTCCACCGGCAAGCAGGGCCGGGGTCTGCTGCCGGTCGTGGTCGAGGCAGAGGCGCCCGAGGTCGAAGCGCCCGCTGATGACGTGCACGTCATCCACATCGGGCTGCCCGCACCCGAGCTCGGCACCTGCATCACCGGCACGCTGGGCGCGCAGTTCCTGGCCTGGGAGTACGCCACCGCGGTGTCTGGCCGGCTGCTCGACATCAACCCGTTCGACCAGCCCGACGTCGAGAGCGCCAAAGATGCTGCGCGCGGCCTGCTGGAGGCACAGCCCGAGCCGACCGAGCCGCTGTTCGTCGATGGCGGCATCGCGGTCTACGGCCCCCCGGATCCGCTCGACGGTGCCAGCACTCTGGCCGAGGCGGTAGAGGTGCTGCTGTCCACCGTTCACGACCGCGGCTACCTCGCCGTCATGGCCTACCTAGACCGGCTCCGCGACGCCCCGCTGGCAGCAGTCCGCGCACCGTTGGCCCGGCGGCTCGGCCGGCCGGTGACCTTCGGCTGGGGCCCGCGCTTCCTGCACTCCACCGGGCAGCTGCACAAGGGCGGCCCGCAGGTCGGCTCGTTCCTGCAGATCACTGGCAACGTCCATCAAGACGTCGCCATCCCGGACCGGCCCTTCAGCTTCGGCACCCTGATCGCGGCTCAGGCCGCCGGCGATGCGGGCGTGCTCTCCTCGCATGGCCGTCCGGTGCTGCGCCTCGATGTCACGTCCCCCCGCGGGTTGGACCAGTTGCGGCGGGCACTGGCGTGACCGCAGTGCGGTCGGGCAACCCGCTTCGGGACCCCCGTGACCGCCGGCTGCCCCGCGTCCCCGAGCCCTGCGCCCTCGTCGTCTTCGGTGCCACCGGCGACCTGTCCCGCAAAAAGCTGATCCCGGCGGTCTACGACCTGGCCAACCGCGGCCTGCTGCCCCCTGGCTTCGTGCTGCTCGGTTTCGCCCGACGTGACTGGGGCGACGGGGAGTTCGAGCAGCTCGCCCGACAGGCTGCTCAGGAGCACGCCCGCACGGAGTTCCGGGAGGAGGTCTGGCAGCGGGTGGCGGAGGCCACCAAGTTCCTGTCCGGCTCCTTCGACGACGACGCCGCCTTCGACACGCTGGCGACGACCCTGCTCGAGCTCGACGCCAGCCACGGCACGGGAGGCAACGCGGCCTTCTACCTGTCGATCCCGCCGAACGCCTTCCCCACCGTGCTCAAGCAGATGCAGCGCACCGGCATGGCCGACAACCGGCAGACCGACAGCTGGCGGCGGGTGGTCGTCGAGAAGCCCTTCGGCAGCGACCTGGCGTCAGCGGTCGAACTAGGCGACCTGGTCGACGACGTGTTCACCGCGCAGGACGTCTTCCGGATCGACCACTACCTGGGCAAGGAGACGGTGCAGAACCTGCTGGCGCTGCGCTTCGCCAACGAACTGTTCGAGCCGATCTGGAACGCCCACCACATCGACTCGGTCCAGATCACCATGGCCGAGGAGGGCGGCATCGGCAGCCGGGCCGGGTTCTACGAGGGCGTCGGCGCTGCCCGCGACGTGCTGCAGAACCACCTCCTGCAGCTGCTGGCGCTGACCGCCATGGACGAGCCGGTCCGCTTCGACGCCGAGTCGTTGCGCACCGAGAAGCGCAAGGTGCTGGAGGCCCTCACCTTGCCCAAGGACCTCGCCGCCTCCGCCGTCCGCGGCCAGTACACCCAGGGCTGGTTGGCCGGGCAGCGGGTCAAGGGCTACCAGGACGAAGAGGGCGTTCAGCCGGGTTCGACCACCGAGACCTACGCCGCCCTGCGCGTCGACGTCGACACCCGGCGGTGGGCCGGGGTCCCCTTCTACTTGCGCACCGGCAAGCGGCTCCCACGACGGGTCACCGAGATCGGCATCGTCTTCCGCAAGGCACCGCACCTGCCGTTCTCCCGCAGCGACACCGAGGAGCTCGGCGCCAATCAGCTCGTCGTGCGCGTGCAGCCCGACGAGGGCGTGACCTTGCGGTTCGGCTCGAAGGTGCCCGGCACGACGATGGAGGTCCGTGACGTGTCGATGGACTTCTCCTACGGAGAGGCCTTCACCGAGAACTCACCAGAGGCCTACGAGCGGCTGCTGCTCGACGTCCTGCTGGGCGACGCGTCGCTGTTCCCGCGCAACGAGGAGGTCGAGGCCTCGTGGCGGGTCATCGACCCCGTCGAGGAGATGTGGGCGGAGGGCGGCGAGCCCGAGACCTACCGCGCCGGTGAGTGGGGACCCAAGGCGGCCGACGAGATGCTCGCCCGCGACGGCCGCGCCTGGCGGCGGCCATGACTCTCACTGTTACGACGTCGTGCCGGAGGCACGCATGACAACACTGTGGGACACCTCGGGAACAGCGGTCATCAAGGCGCTCGCGGCCGAGCGACGGCAGGCCGGAGCCGTCTCCAGCGGGCTGGCCCTCACCCTCGTCGCGGTGGTCGACGAGCGGCTCGTGACCGAAGCCGAGCAGGCCGCCACCCACGCCGCTGCGCAGCACCCCTGTCGGCTGCTGGTCGTCGTGCGCCGGCGGCCCGACGCGCCCGAGCCACGACTCGACGCGGAGGTCTCCGTGGGGGGGCGGCTTGGTCCCGGTGAGGCCATCGTCATGCGGATGTACGGCCGACTGGCCCTGCACGCGGAGTCGGTCGTCCTGCCCCTGCTGGCCCCGGACGCTCCGGTCGTCACCTGGTGGTTCGGCGAGCCGCCGCAGCTGATCGCGCACGACCCGCTCGGCGTGATTGCCGGCCGCCGGATCACCGACGCGACGGCGGCGGCCGACCCGCTGGCGGCGCTGCGCGCCCGCGCCGAGGACTACGTGCCAGGTGACACCGACCTGTCCTGGACCCGCACCACGCTCTGGCGCTCGCTGTGCGCGTCCGCCTTCGACTCGCTGACCGGCGAGGTGACCGGCTTGACGGTGGCCGGTGAGGCGAGCAACCCGAGCCGGGCGCTGCTGGCCGGCTGGTTGCGCAGCCGGCTCGACCGCGACGTGCAGCTGGAGGACACCGATGGCCCCGGCGTCACCGGCATCGAGCTGGTGGTCGGCGGCGAGACGGTGCGGATCACCCGCAACGACGGGCGGCTCGCCACCCTCAGCCGCTCCGGCCAGCCCGACCGGGTGCTGCCGCTCCCCCGCCGACAGCTTGGCGACCTGCTGGCCGAGGAGCTGCGCCGACTCGACGCGGACGACGCCTACGCCGAAGCCCTGGGCGCGACGACCGGTGCCCTGACCGTCCAGGGAGCCCGCACCCACCTCTGGCAGGACCCGGCCGAGGTCGCTGACCCCGACCCCGCGCTCACCACCTCATGAGCGCTACGACGGTCTCATGAGCGGTACGACGGTAGTTGTGCACCGCGACGCTAGCGCGCTTGCCGCTGCCGTCGCCGCGCGCCTCGCCACCGCACTTGTCGACGCCCAGTCCCGGCGCGGGAGTGCATCGGTGGTGCTGACCGGCGGAACCATCGGCATCGAGTCGCTGAGCGTCTTGCGGCAGACGCCGGCCAGGGCTGCCGTGCGCTGGCAGCGGGTGGACGTCTGGTGGGGCGACGAGCGCTTCATCCCCGCCGAGCACCCTGACCGCAACGACCGGCAGGCCCGCGCGGCGCTCCTCGACAGCCTCGACCTCGACCCGGCGCGGGTGCACCCGATGGGCCACGCCGGCGGCCTCGACGGCAATGACGTGGACGCGGCGGCGGTCCGCTACGCAGCTGAGCTGGGGCGGTCGACGGGCGGTGCTTTCGCCGTACCAGGCTTTGATGTGGTGCTGCTGGGGATGGGGGCCGAGGGGCACACCGCGTCGATCTTCCCTGAGTCACCCGCCGCGCACGACGATCGGCCGGTGTTCGGCGTGCGCGGCTGCCCCAAGCCGCCGCCGACCCGGATCTCGCTCGGGTTCGGCGCGCTGTGCGCGGCCCGCGAGGTGTGGCTGGTGGTGGCGGGTGAGGACAAGGCGCAGGCGGTCGCGCTGGCGCTGTCCGGAGCCGGCCGGGTGCAGGTGCCAGCAGCGGGAGCGGTGGGTCGTCAGCAGACGCTGTGGCTGCTGGACGAGGCGGCTGCTGCCCAACTCCCGAAGGAGCTTCGCCGGCGCTAGGGGTGGCGTGCGGGCTGGGGCTACTTGCCGCGGAGCTTGGCCAGCGCCTCAGCGAGGATCGCCTCGCCGTCCTCCTGGTTGCGCCGCTCGCGCACGTAGGCCAGGTGGGTCTTGTAGGGCTCGGTCTTCGGCGGCGAGGGAGGAGCGTCCTTGTCACGGCCGGCGGGGTAGCCGCAGCGGGGGCAGTCCCAGGTCTCCGGGATCGCGGCCTCCTCGGCGAACGAGGGGCGCGTCTCGTGGGAGTTGGAGCACCAGAAGGAGATGCGGCGGCGCGGCGCTGCCTCACCGCGCTCGGCTTCGCCCATGGGTCCCGCGCCTACGCGGCTGCCTCGAATCGCGTTGCCGCCTGCCACGTCTGCTCCTGAGGGTGTCGAGTGATGCGGGTCAGGCCTGCTTGAGCAGCAGGCCGAGGGAGATGATGCAGGTGAACCAGACCAGCCCGCAGACGATGGTGAACCGGTCGAGGTTTTTCTCCACGACCGCGCTGCCACCGAGCGAGGAGGACACGCCACCGCCGAACATGCTCGACAGACCGCCGCCCTTCCCCTTGTGGAGCAGGACCAGCACGATCATGCCCAGGCTGGCAAGCAGCAGCAGCACGTTCAGGAATCCGATCACGCCCCCAGCATACGGTGTGCTCCCCGACGAGCCGGTGGAGCGGCGCACCGAGGAGATCACCCAGGAGATCATCTAGGAGACGACAGCACGGACCTCGGCGTAGTGGCAGGCCACCGGGTGGCCGCCGCCGCGGTCCACCAGCTCGGGGACGTCCTCGATGCAGGCCTGCCGCTGCGTGTCGTCGAGCACCTCAGCGAACTTCCAGCAACGGGTGCGGAACCGGCAGCCACTGGGCGGCTCCGTCGGGTTGGGCAGGTCGCCCTGCAGCAGGATCCGCTTGCGCTGGCGTTCCTTGAGCGGATCGGGGATCGGCGTGGCCGACATCAGCGCCTGCGTGTAGGGGTGCTGCGGCCGCTCGTAGAGGTCATCGCGGCTGGCCATCTCCACGATCCAGCCGAGGTACATCACCGCGACCCGGTCGGCGATGTGGCGCACCACCGACAGGTCATGCGCGATGAACAGGTAGGCGACCCCGAGCCGATCCTGGAGCTCCTCGAGCAGGTTGACGACGCCGGCCTGGATCGAGACGTCGAGCGCACTCACCGGCTCGTCGAGGATCAGCACCTTGGGCTCCAGGGCGAGGGCACGGGCGATGCCGACGCGCTGACGCTGACCGCCGGAGAACTCATGCGGGTAGCGGTTGCCGTGCTCGGGGTTGAGGCCGACCATCTGCAGCAGGTCGCGCACCTTCTCGCGGCCAGCGCCCTTGCCGCCCTTGCCGGACTTGTCATAGAGCCCGTGGATCCTCAGCGGCTCGGACACAATGCTGTTGACCGTCAGTCGCGGGTTGAGCGAGGCGTAGGGGTCTTGGAAGACGATCTGCAGGTCGCGGCGCAGGGCGCGCAGCTCTTGGCCGGACATCTTCGTGATGTCGCGGCCCTCGAAGAGCACTTCGCCGGAGGTGGCCGGCTGCAGGTTGAGCACGGCCCGCCCGGTGGTCGATTTCCCGCATCCCGACTCTCCGACGACCCCCAGCGTCTCGCCGCGGTGCAGATCGAAGCTAATGCCGCAGACCGCGTGCACATCGCCGACGACCCGCCTGATCAGGCCCTTGCTGCGCACCGGGAAGTGCTTGACCAGGTCGCGGACCTGGAGGATCGGCGTGCCCCCTCCCGTGCTCTCCGGGGTGCTCACTCCGCCACCGCCTCTTCACCAGCGGGCAGGCCGGCGTCGGCGGAGACGGTGGCGAACAGGTCGGACGGGGCCATGCCGACGAGCTGGGCGGAAAAGTGGCAGGCCGCGGCGTGTGCCGCCGGCAGCTCCGAGGTGCCGGAGGGGGCGTCAACGGGCAAGAGCGCAGGCTCCCGCTCGTCGCAGATCGGTTGGCTCATGGGGCAGCGGGGGCTGAAGGGACAGCCATGCGGGATGTTGATCAGCGACGGAGGGGCCCCGAGGATCGGGGTCAGCCGCTCCTGCTTGACGACGTCGAGGCGGGGCAGGCTGCCGAGCAGCCCGAGGGTGTAGGGCATCCGCGGCCGATAGAAGATCTCGTCAACGGTGCCGATCTCGATCGGCTTCCCGGCGTACATCACGAGGACCCGGTCGGCCTGACCGGCGATCACGCCGAGGTCATGGGTGATGAGCACCATCGCGGCGCCGGTCTCCTCCTGCGCAAGGGTCAGGGTCTCCAAGACCTGAGCCTGCACCGTCACGTCGAGCGCGGTCGTGGGCTCGTCGGCGATGATCACGTCCGGCTGGTTGGCCATGGCGATGGCGATGACCACACGCTGTCGCATCCCCCCGGAGAACTCGTGGGGGTACTCGGCCACACGAACCGACGGGTTGGGGATGCCCACCAACGTGAGCAGGTCGACCGCCCGGGACATCGCGTCCTGCTTGGAGATGCCCTTGTCGTGGGCGCGGACGGCCTCGGCAATCTGCCAGCCCACGGAGTAGACCGGGTTCAGCGACGTCATCGGGTCCTGGAAGACCATCGCGATCTTGTGGCCGCGGATGTGCTGCAGGACCTTCTCGTCGGCGCCCAGGATCTCCTGACCGCGGAAGGTGACCGATCCCGTCACCTGCGCGGTCTTGGGCAGCAGACCCATGACGGCCAAGCTCGTGACGGACTTGCCCGAGCCGGACTCTCCGACCACCCCCAGCACCTCGCCGGCGGCGAGGGTGTAGTCCACCCCGCGGACCGCCTGCACCACGCCGTCGTCGGTCGGGAACGAGACGTTGAGCCCGGTGACCTTCAGCAACGGCTCGGCCATCAGCTGCGCACCCTGTTCTGGGTCGGGTCGAGCGCGTCGCGCAGGCCGTCACCGATGAAGTTGATGGTGAGCGCGATCATGATGATGACGAGTCCCGGGAAGTAGAAGAGCCAGGGCCGCGTCGAGGCGGCGGTTGCCGCGTTGCTCACCAGGTTGCCCAGGGAGACATCGGGTGCGCGGACCCCGAATCCGACGAAGGACAACGCGGTCTCCGCCAGGATCGCCACCGCGACGTAGATAGTCAGGTTGACGATGATCGGCCCGACGGTGTTGGGCAGGATGTGCCGGAAGATGATGCGCGAGTCGCTCGCCCCCAGCGCCCTAGCCGCCTCGACGAATTCCTTCTCCCGCAGGCTCAACGTCACGCCGCGGATGACCCTGGCCATCGGTGCCCACAGCAGTGCGGAGAAGACGAGCGCGATGTAGAACCAGCCGCTGGCCCTGCCGCCGAACTCGTGGCCCAGCACCGCAGCGATCGCAATGGCCGGGAGGGTGAGGACCAGGTCGACCAGTCGCATCAGCAGGTTGTCGCGCCAGCCTCCGTAGAAACCAGCTACAGCACCGGCGATCGTGCCGATGAAGGTGGCGGCGATGGCCACGAACAACGCGATCTCCAGTGACCGCTGAGCCCCCCTCAGGACCTGCGCGAATGAGTCGTGTCCGGAGGCGTCGGTGCCGAACGGGTGCTTCCAGGACGGCGGCTTGGAGTAGTCGCCGGTCAGGTCGCGGTAGGAGTAGTGCCACAGGGATGCCCCCGCGAAGGCTGCGATCGCGATGAGAACCAGGAGGGCCAGGCTGAGGACTGCGGCCTTGTGCTGCAGGAACCTCCGCAGCACCATGCTCCACTGGCTGCGGGTCTGGACCGTGAACTCCCGCTCGACGCGGGGGGCGCCTGACAGCGGCTGCGGCGTCAGCTCGCGGGTCGGCTCGCTGGTCGGCTCGCCGGTCGGACCCGTCGTCGGCTCAGTCAAGGCGGATCCTCGGGTCGAGCAGGGCATAGAGGATATCGGCTATCAGGTTGAAGACAATGACCAGGACCGATGCGACCAGCAGCCAGGCCATGACGACGTAGACGTCCTTGCCGGCGATGCCCTGCAGCAGCAGCCGGCCCATGCCCTCACGGGAGAAGACCGTCTCGGTGATGATCACGCCAGATAGCAGCCCCGCGAAGTCGATGGCGACCACCGTGGTGAGCGGGATCAGCGCCGTTCGCAACCCGTGTCGCACCATCACCCGGCGGTTGGACAGTCCCTTGGCGCGGGCCAGCCGGACGTAGTCGCTGTTGAGGACGTCGAGCATCGACGACCGCTGAAAGCGGCTCCAGGCGGCGTAGGACGTCATGGCCAGCACCATGGTGGGCAGGATCAGGTGCCCGAGCTGATCGGTGAACTGGGTCCAGAAGCCCCCTGTGAGCCCCGGCGTCTCCTCACCGATCGTGAACAGGACAGTGCGCCCCAGGGCGTTGTTGACCCTGATCGCGAGGAACTCCTTGAGCAGCACGGCGAGCCAGAACACCGGCATCGACAGGAACAGGAAGCCGGCAAAGGTGAAGGCGTAGTCCATGGCGCTGTACTGCTTCACGGCACTGATGACGCCGACGAACACCGCCAGGAACAGGGCCAGCACCATGGCCAAGACGAGCATCTGGAGGGTCGACAGCATCCGCTCGCCCAGGTTGGATGCGATGCTGCCGTTGAGGTGCCGCGCTGGCCCGAAGTCACCGTGCAGGACCACCCCTGAGATCCAGTTCACGTAGCGCTCGGGCAGCGGCTGGTCCAAGCGCAGCCGGTGCTCTTCGGCGGCGATGACCTGAGCAGCGATGGCCGGCGAGTTGCGCTGCTTGATCGTGAACTTGAAGTCGGACAGCGGGTCACCGGACAGCGAGACCATGCCGAACACCAGGATGGTGCTGACGAAGATGACGGGGATCGCGATCAGCAGCCGACGGACGATGTACGCGAGCATCAGTTCCCTCCTCGCCGTGACGCGGTGACCTCAGGACCCACTCTCGCACTTGGCAAAGAGGCGCAGCAGGTTGCACCTGCTGCGCCTCTTCGGTGCCTCGTGCCTACCCGGTTGTCCCGGTTTGCTAGGAGGCGCTCTTCTTCAGGCCCCACTCATCGATGTTGTAGGTCGGGCCGACGGACGTCGCGTTGTCGCGGATGTTGCCGTAGATGTCCAGGTAGGCCAGGAAGGTCGGCTTCTGGTACAGCGGCAGCGTCACGGCGTCCTTGGTGAGCTGGAGGTCAGCCTTGTTGAGACCCTCGCGGGCCTTGCCCTCATCCAGCTCGGCCGCGGCACCCTTCAGAGCCGCATCCACCTCGGGGTTGCTGTAGCCGGGGTAGTTGGAGCCACCGTCGGTGATGTACAGCGGGCCGTTGGCGGAGTTCGGGAACGGCGTGCCAACCCAGGCGAAGACGATCACGTCGAAGTCACGTCCCTCGAGAGTGCCACCGAGGTCGTTGGTGCTCTCGATCTTGACCGTGACACCGAGCTTGGCGGCGCTGGCCTGGAACAGCTCACACTCCTGCTGACGGATGGCGTTGCCCTCGCCGTAGCGCATGCGGAGGGTCGGCACCGCCTTGCCGGCCTTGTCCTTCAACGTGGTGCCGACCGTGTAGCCGGCGTCGGTGAGAATCTTCTTGGCCGCCTCGATGTTGCCGGCGCCGAGGCCCTCGGACGTCACGTTGTCCTGGTAGCCGGACTGGCCCTTGACCAGCATCCGGTTGTTGAGCACCTCAGCCTTGTCACTGAACTGCTTCACCGTGGCGTTGACGATCTGCTCGCGGTCGACGGCGGTGAACAAGGCCTTGCGCAGAGCGAGGTCCTTGAGGGCCGGGGTCTTCAGGTTGAAGTCGAAGTGCTCGAAGACCGGGCCGAAGCCGATGTTGGACACCGCGCCAGGGATGGCCTTCACCTGCTGCACCAGGTCGATCTGGGGCTGCGGGTACATGACCTGGATCTCCTTGTTCTTGAGCGCCTGCGGCTCGACCGTGGCGTCAGTCAGGATCCGGAACGTCACCTTGTCGAGGTGGGCCGGTGTGCCCCACCACTTGGGGTTGCGCGTGAGCACGACCTGCTTGTTGCTCTCGTAGGTCGTGACCTGGTAGGGCCCGCCGGAGATGGCCTTGATCTTGTCGCCGGTCAGCCCCTCGTTGTAGGCCTTGTGCGGCTCACCAAGGGTCTTCATGAAGTGCGCCGGCAGCATGGGGGCGAACAGGGCCTTCCAGTCTGAGTACGGCGTGTCGAAGACGACCGTGACCGTCTTGCCGTTGTCGGCGCCAGTGACCGACTTGATCTGGTCGAAGCCGGCGGCGGAGGCGGCCTTGTAGCCGGCGTCCTTGCCGTTTGCGGTGGTCCAGGCGTAGCTGAAGTCGTCCGCCGAGATGGGCACGCCATCCGACCACACGGCCTTCTGGTTGATCTTGTAGACGATGGTCTGGGGCGTGTCCGAGGTCTTCTCGGCGCTGTCCACCACGTTCTTGTTCAACTTCACGCTGAAGTCGGGCTGCGCGCTGAATACGCTCGGGAGCACCGGGTTGAGGATGACCCCCGTGTCGAAGGTGTTGCCGTCGGCGCTGAGGACGTTGAAGTTGGTCGGGTTCTTCTCGGAGGCGTAGGTGATCTCGCCGCCGTCCTTGACCTCCACGGTGTCGGACTTGGGGCCGGCGGTGGGGCCATCGTCGGTCCCGCCGCACGCGGCGGCCGCCAGGGCGAGGGCGATGACTGCGGGAAGAAGCTTGGCTCTGCTGCGGTGAGTGGTCATATAGCGGTTGTGCTCCTCTCGTGCGCGCCGAGTCGGCGCCGATCGCCGCCGACACTTCCCCTGTCCGGCAGGGGAATCAAGGCCAGCACGCAGAACGCGTCGCAATCGTGACCTTGGCGAAAGGAGGTTTAGCCGACCTGGTGTACGGGGAAGCGCACGATCCTCGCGAACTCCTCCGCGTCAAGCGACGCCCCGCCCACCAGCGCGCCGTCGACGTCAGGCTGCTGCATGAGGGTTGCGACGTTGGCGGACTTGACCGAACCGCCGTAGAGGACCCTGATGCCGTCGGCGACATCGCCGCCGGCGAGCTCGGCCAGACGGGAGCGCAGGGCCAGGCAGACCTCCTGGGCGTCCTCCGCGGTGGCGACCTCACCGGTGCCGATGGCCCACACCGGCTCATAGGCCACCACGAGGGTGCGCACCACAGCCTCGGGGACGTCCTGCAGGGCGGCAGTGAGCTGGGACAGGCAGTGCTCCACGTGCCCCCCGGCCTGCCGGACCTCGAGGCCCTCCCCGACGCAGAGGATGGGCACCAGCCCGTGCCGGCCGGCAGCCAGCACCTTGCTGCGCACCACCTCGTCGGTCTCGGCGTGGTCCGTGCGGCGCTCCGAGTGACCCACGACCACGTAGGTGCAGCCCAGCTTGGCCAGCATCGCACCGCTGGTGTCACCGGTGTGCGCACCGGAGTCGTGCGGCGAGAGGTCCTGGCCGCCGTAGGCGATCCGCAGCCGGTCGCCGTCGACCAGCGTCTGCACGCTGCGCAGGTCGACAAAGGGCGGCAGCACGGCGCACTCGACCGCGTCGAGGTCAGCGGCGGACAGGGAGAAGGCGAGCTTCTGGACCAAGGCGATGGCCTCGAGGTGGTTGAGGTTCATCTTCCAGTTGCCGGCCATCAGCGGTTGCCGGCCTCCGGTCGTGGGTGACTGCGTCATGCGAGGACCTCCAGACCTGGCAGCTGCTTGCCCTCGAGGTGCTCGAGGCTGGCGCCCCCACCGGTGCTGATGTGACCGAAGCGCGACTCGTCGATGCCGAGTGCCCGGACGGCGGCGGCGCTGTCACCTCCCCCGACCACAGACAGGCCGCGCACCGCCGCTACCGCCTCCGCCACGCCCCGGGTGCCTTCGGCGAAGGGAGCCATCTCGAACACGCCCATCGGGCCGTTCCAGAACACGGTCCGTGCCTCACGCAGGTGACCGGCGAACAGCTCCACGGACCGCGGCCCGATGTCGAGGCCCATCCGGTCGGCCGGGATGGCGTCCGCCGCCACGACGTCGTGCTCGGCGTCCGCAGCGAAGCCCGTGGCCGCGACGACATCGACCGGGAGGACCACCTTCCCGGAGCCAAGCAGGGTGCGGCACTGCTCGAGCAACTGGTCCTCGAGCAGGCTGCTGCCCACGTCATGGCCCTGCGCCGCAAGGAACGTGAAGCACATTCCACCGCCCACCAGGACCTGGTCGACCTGGGGCAGCAGCGCCTCGATCACGCCGATCTTGTCCGACACCTTGGACCCCCCGAGCACCACGACGTAGGGCCGCCCGGGATCCTTCTCGAGCCGCTCCAGCACCCCGACCTCAGCCATGACGAGGGGGCCGGCAGCGTGCTCGAGTCGCTGAGCGACGTCGTACACGCTGGCATGCTTGCGGTGGACGGCGCCGAATGCGTCGTCCACGTAGAGGTCGGCCATCGCCGCCAGCTCATCTGCCAAGGCACCACGCTCGGTGTCGTCCTTGCTCGTCTCACGCAGGTCGAACCTGACGTTTTCCAGCAGCCCGATGTCGCCCGGCTGCGTCACGTCGACGAGGTGCTCTGCGTGCTCGCCCACGACCTGGTGGCTGCCGCGGACCGTGCAGTCAGGCAGCAGTTCCTGCAGCCGGTCCGCGACCGGCTTGAGCGACAGTGCCGGGTCCACCCGGCCCTTGGGCCGACCCAGGTGCGCCATGACGATGACCCGGGCCCCACGCGAGGTCAGGTCCTGCAGCAGCGGCAGGCTGGCCCGGATCCGGCCGTCGTCGGTGATCCTGCCCTCGTCCAGCGGGACGTTGAGGTCGCAGCGGACAAGGACGCGCTTTCCCTTGACGTCCAGGTCGCTGGCTGACCGCACCTACAGGCTCTTGCCGACGAGGGTGATCAGGTCGGCGAGCCGGTTGGAGTAGCCCCACTCGTTGTCGTACCAGCCGACGACCTTGACCTGGTTGCCGATCACCTTGGTCAGCGGCGCGTCAAAGATGCAGGACGCGGGGTCGGTGACGATGTCGCTGGAGACGATCGGGTCGGTGCTGTAGCGCAGGAAGCCCTTCATCGGCCCGTCGGCAGCCGCCTTGACCGCTGCGTTTACCTCGTCAGCCGTGGCGTCACGGCTCAGCTCGACGGTCAGGTCGGTGGCCGAGCCGGTCGGGATCGGGACCCGGATGGCATATCCGTCGAGCTTGCCCTTGAGCTCCGGCAGAACCAGACCGATCGCCTTGGCTGCACCGGTGCTGGTGGGAACCAGGTTGAGTGCGGCGGCGCGTGCCCTGCGCAGATCGCTGTGGGGGGCGTCCTGAAGGTTCTGGTCCTGGGTGTAGGCGTGGATCGTGGTCATCAGGCCCTTGACGATGCCGAACTCGTCGTGGATCGCCTTGGCCATCGGGCCGAGGCAGTTGGTCGTGCAGGAGGCGTTGGAGATGACGTCGTGCTTGGCCGGGTCGTAAACGTCGTGGTTGACGCCCATGACGATCGTGACGTCCTCGTTGGATGCCGGCGCCGAGATGATGACCTTCTTGGCCCCGCCTGCGAGGTGCGCCTTGGCCTTGTTGGCGTCGGTGAAGAAGCCGGTCGACTCGACGACCACGTCGGCGCCCACATCCGCCCACTTCAGGCTGGCGGGGTCACGCTCAGCGAAGATATTGATGGTCTGGTCGCCGACCTTGATCCCACCATCGACGACGGAGACGTCCGACGGGTAGCGGCCCAGGATCGAGTCGTACTTCAGCAGGTGCGCCATGGTCGCCAGGTCACCCAGGTCGTTGGCGGCGACGATCTCGATGTCCGCGCCACTGGCCTGGACGGCCCGGTAGAAGTTGCGGCCGATGCGCCCGAAGCCGTTGATGCCAACCCGCACAGTCACTGGTGCTCCCTCGTCGTCTGGTCAGGAGCTGAGGCTACCGACTCACCGCGGAAGGCCCCTCGGCGCGGGCGGACTCACGCAGGGCCGCCAGCACCCGCCCCGCCACCTGCAGGTCACCCAGGTCGGCCGGCCAGGGCCAGGTGTCCGTGGCGATCTCCCCGCGCAGCACGCCCTCGCGCAGTGCCGCCGCACTGGCCAGCAGGCCGTACGGCGTACCCGGCGGGGCAGCCGGCCGTGGCTCCGTCGTCTGCAGCGGGGGGGCACCGAGCAGCGGGATCTCCGCCCCGCCCTCCCAGCGCGCCCCCAGCGGACCGGCCTCGAGCCGGGCAGTCGCGAAACTGAGCCGCACCAAGGGCGGCGCCCCCTCGTGGCTGACCAGCGTCGTGGCCCCTGACTCGTGCAGCAGGCTCCAGGCCACCGGCAGCCCCTCGCCCAAGCTGGCTGCCGGCAGTGGCGCCGGAGCGGCGCTGACCGAGACCACGTCGCCGCACCAGCTGCGGGCCAGATCGACCAGCTCCACGGCCGCATCCGCTCCTCGTGGCCAGCCGCGCACGGTGGCCTGCACGACCGGCGTACCGACCAGTTGGAGCGCGGCGGCGACCGTCAGGGCCCAGGGTTCCCAGCGCTGGAGCAGGGCAACGGCTACCTCCGTCTCGTGTTCACGCGCCTCGCGCAGCAGGTCGGGGTCGAGCGGCGCCGGCCCCGGCAGCAGCACGAGCCGACCACTGGCAAGTACGGCGGGAAGGTGCCGTGCGACGAGGGGGTCGGACCCGTCGAGAGCCACGGCCGAGAGCTGGTCGTCCGCCAGCAGGTCGTCGAGGCCGGCATAGGAGGGGACGTCGGCCAGGTCGTCGTACGGCGTGAGGGGCAGCGCGCCCGTGACCTGCCAACCCGCCGCCCGAAGGACCCCGCCATCGACTGCTCCAGCGAGAGCGATCGTGGGAGGCCTCACGTGACGGTCAGGGACCGAGCATGTCCGCGGTGATGCTCGCCTCGGTGTCGGGAATGCCCAGGTCGGCGGCGTGCTTGTCGGCCATGGCCAGCAAGCGGCGGATGCGGCCGGCGACGGCGTCTTTGGTCATCGGCGGGTCAGCGAGAGCTCCCAGCTCCTCGAGCGAGGCGTTGGAGTGCTCGATCCGGAGCCGGCCGGCCGACAGCAGGTGCTCGGGGGCCTCGTCGCCGAGGATCTCCAGGGCGCGCGCGACCCTGGCTCCTGCCGCGACCGCTGCGCGGGCTGAGCGGCGCAGGTTGGCGTCGTCGAAGTTGGCCAACCGGTTGGCGGTCGCGCGAACCTCGCGGCGCAGCCGGCGGTCCTCCCAGGCCAGCAGGGCCTCGTGGGCACCGAGCCGGGTCAGCAGCACAGCGATCGCGTCACCGTCGCGGACCACCACGCGGTCGACACCGCGGACCTCGCGGGCCTTGGCCTGCACGCCGAGCCGACGGGCGGCACCGACGAGGGCGAGCGCGGCCTCCGGTCCGGGGCAGCTGATCTCGAGGGAGGAGGAGCGGCCGGGCTCGGTCAGCGAACCGTGAGCGAGGAACGCACCCCGCCAGGCGGCGGCGGCGTCGCAGGTCCCGCCGCTGACGACCGCCGGCGGCAGGCCGCGCACCGGGCGGCCGTTGCCGTCGACCAGCCCGCACTGCCGGGCCAGCCCGTCGCCGTCCTTGGAGACCCGGACGATCCAGCGGTTGCCCTTGCGCAGACCACCGGGGGCGACCACGTGGACGTCGCTGGCGTGACCGTAGACCTCTGCGATCTCCTTGCGCAGCCGGCGTGCGGAACTGCCCGCGTCGAGATCGGCCTCGATCACGATCTTTCCTGAGACCAGGTGCAGGCCACCGGCGAAGCGCAGCAGAGCAGCCATCTCCGCCTTGCGGCAGCAGGGCTTGGTGATCGTGAGCCGCGAGAGCTCGTCCTTCACGGCAGCCGTCATGGCCATGCGGGTGAGCCTCTCATGCGTCGGGCCCTCTCATGATGCTGCGGTAGGCCTCGGCCAGCTTGAGGGGATCATGCCGTGCCGTCCCATCGTTGCGTGCGACAGGTGCCAGCACGAGCTGCCCCCCGGCCGCCTCCACCGCTGACATCAGACCATGACCGTCCAGCACGGCGTCCTGGTCGGCCAGGACGACGTCCAGGTCGAGCTCGGGTGCGTGGGAACCGAGGACCTCGAGGTGGTTCTCCGGGGAGAAGCCGTCGGTCTCCCCGGCCTGCGGCGCGAGATTGAGGGCGACGACCACCTGAGCCGGCGTTTTGACCAGTGCGTCGTGCAGGTCGGGCACCAGGAAGTGGGTGAGAACGCTGGTGAACCACGACCCGGGGCCCAGGACGACGAAGTCGGCATCGAGCACCGCCGACACTGCCTCGGCGCAGGCTTCGGGGTTGACCGGCTCGACCCACAGGCCGCAGACCGAACCCGGCGTGGTGGCTACGGCGACCTGGCCGGTGACGTGCTGCACGGCCGAGGGATCGGCCGGGTCGAGGCCGACGACGGCGGCCACGATCTCGAGCGGCGTGACGCTGGCGGGGAGGACCCGGCCCTTGGCTCCCACCAGGCGGCCGACCAGGTCCAGCGCTTCCACGATGCCCGAGTTGGTCTCGGCCAGTGCGGTGAGAATCAGGTTGCCGACGGCATGGCCGGACAAGGGGCCGTCGCCGTCGAAGCGGTGCTGGATCAGCCGCTCCCAGCACCTCGACCAATCGTCGTCACCCGCCAGTGCCGCCAGCGCCATCCGCAGGTCTCCTGGTGGCAGGGCGCCCATCTCCTGGCGCAGCCGACCGCTGGATCCGCCGTCGTCAGCGACCGTGACGACCGCGGTGAGCTGATCGGTGACGTGGGTGAGCGCCTGGAGCGAGGCCGCGAGACCATGGCCGCCGCCGAGCGCCACGACCCGCGGGCCGGTCACTCGCGCCCCAGGTCGCGGTGCTGGACCTGAACCGCAAGCTCGCCTTCAGCCAGCCGCGTGGCGAGCTGCTCCGACATGGCGACGCTGCGGTGCTTGCCACCGGTGCAGCCGACGGCCAGGAGCACGTAGCGCTTGCCCTCGCGTAGGTAGCCAGCTGCCAGCAGCCGCACGAGTCCCTCGTAGCGGTCGAGGAACTCCGGCGCGTCCTGCTGACCCAGCACGTAGTCGCGCACGTCAGGGTCCTGGCCCGTCTTGGGCCGAAGCTCCGGCACCCAGTGCGGGTTGGGCAGGAACCGGCAGTCGACGACCAGGTCGGCATCGACCGGGAGGCCGTACTTGTAGCCGAAGCTCATGACGGTGACGTGCAGCACGGTGTCGCCGCCCTCCTCGGCGAAGGCCGAGGCCACCCGCGTCCTGAGCTCGTGCACGTTGAGGACGCTGGTGTCGAGGACTTGGTCGGCATGCTCGCGCAGTTCGCCGAGCAGGGCCCGCTCCCGCTCGATGCCGTCGACCAACCGGCCGTCCTCCTGCATCGGATGAGGTCGTCGCACCGCCTCGAACCGGCGGACCAGAGCCTCGTCGGAGGCCTCGAGGAACAGCACCCTGGCATCGACCCGGCCGTCGAGCTCGGCCAGCGCGGACTGGAGGTCGGAGGAGAACGCCCGGGACCTGACGTCGGCCACCACCGCGATCTTTGCCACCGCCCCCTGCGACCGGGTGCCGAGGTCGACCATGGTGCCGAGCAGCGACGGCGGCAGGTTGTCGACGACGAACCAGCCGAGGTCCTCCAGGCACTTGGCGGCGGTCGACCGGCCGGCACCGCTCATGCCGGTGACCACGATCAGCTGGAGGCTCACCTGATGACCTCACCGGTCGACGGGTTGAAGGCGGGCGTGACGGCGGGCTCGGCCGTGAGGGAGCTGACGACAGCTTCCGCCGTACGGCGTCCGACTCCCGGCACCTGCATGACCTCCTCGACGCTGGCCTGCTTGAGGTTCTTGAGCGAGCCGAAGTGTCGCAGCAGCGCCTTGCGACGAGTCTCCCCGAGGCCGGCCACGCCGTCGAGAGCACTGGCGGTCATCGCCTTGGAGCGCTTCTGCCGGTGGTAGGCGATGGCGAACCGGTGGGCTTCGTCACGGACCCGCTGGAGGAGGTAGAGCCCCTCGGAGGTGCGCGCCATGATGACCGGGTCCGGCTGACCCGGCAACCAGACCTCCTCGAGCCGCTTGGCCAGTCCGCACAGAGCGACGTCGTGGACGCCGAGCGCGTCGAGCGCCCGCTGGGCGGCCGCGACCTGGGGCGGACCTCCGTCGACGACCACCAGGTTCGGCGGGTAGGCGAAGCGCCGCGGCTTGCCGGTGGCCTCCTCCAGGTCGGGCTCGGGCTCGTGGTGGCGGGCGAAGCGGCGGGTCAGCACCTCGTGCATCGAGGCGACATCGTCCTGGCCGTCGACGGTGCGGACGGCGAACCGGCGGTACTCCGACTTGCGAGCCAGGCCGTCCTCGAAGACGACCATCGACGCGACGACCGAGGTGCCCTGCAGGTTGGACACGTCGAAGCACTCGATCCGCAGCGGGGCATCCTCCAGACCGAGTGCCTCCTGGAGCTCTGCCAACGCCTTGGACCGGGCCGTGAGATCGCTCGCCCGCTTGGTCTTGTGCAGCGCTAGCGCCTGCTTCGCGTTGCGCTCCACCGTCTCCATCAACGCCCGCTTGTCGCCCCGCCGCGGGACCCGCAGTGCGACGTTGGTGCCCCGCAGGGTGCACAGCCAGGTCGTGATGGCCTCGCCGTCGGGGGGCAGCGCCGGCACGAGCACCTCGCGCGGCACGTCCGAGCCGCTGGTGGCCACAATCACTCCCGCGCCGGGTAGCAGTCGGCGCTCCGGTTCCTCGAACTCCTCGTCTTCGCCGTACACCTGGGTGAGGAACTGGCCCACGAGCTCTGCGGTGGTGAGCTCCTCGACCTTGTCCACGACGTAGCCGTGCTCGCCGCGGATCCGCCCACCACGCACGTGGAAGACCTGGACCGCAGCTTCGAGCGCGTCCTCCGCGATGCCTATGACATCGGCGTCGGTGTCGCCAGCGAGGACCACGGTCTGCTTCTCGAGTGCCTTGCGCATGGCACCGATGTCGTCGCGGAGCCGGGCGGCCCGCTCGTAGTCGAGCTGGGTTGCGGCCTCTGCCATCTGGTGCTCGAGTCGCTTGAGGAACGTCACCGACGAGCCGGCCATGAAGTCGCAGAAGTCCTCGACGATTTGGCGGTGCTCTTCCAGAGTGACCTTCCCGACGCACGGCGCGGAGCACTTGCCGATGTAACCCAGCAGGCACGGTCTGCCGACCTGGGCGGCCCGCTTGAAGACGCCGGCGCTGCAGGTCCGGGCCGGGAAGACCCGGAGCAGCAGGTCGAGCGTCTCGCGGATCGCCCAGGCATGCGAGTAGGGGCCGAAGTAGCGCACGCCCTTGCGCTTGGGGCCGCGCATCACCTGCAGCCGCGGGTAGTCCTCGGAGATCGTGACGGCCAGTGAGGGATAGCTCTTGTCATCGCGGTACTTGACGTTGAACCGCGGGTCGAACTCCTTGATCCAGCTGTACTCCAGCTGCAGCGCCTCGACCTCGTTGGCCACGACCGTCCACTCGACCGATGCCCCCGCCTGCACCATCTGCCGGGTGCGCGGATGCAGGTTCTGGACGTCCTGGAAGTACGACGACAGGCGCGGGCGCAGGCTCTTGGCCTTGCCGACGTAGATGACCCGGCCCCTGTCATCGCGGAACCGGTAGACCCCCGGGGCGACCGGGATGGTGCCCGCCGCCGGCCGGTAGGTCGAGGGGGCTGCCACCCCGCAAGACTAGGTGCGGCCTACTCGTCGTACAGCGCGACCGGGGTGCCCACAGTCAGCAGTGAGAAGATGCGGTCGGCGTTGGGGTTGGTGATCCGGACGCAGCCGTGGCTCGCGGGGTAGGCCGGCACGCTGGCGCTGCCGTGGATCGCGTAGCCCTGGTAGAAGTAGGACGGCTTGTACAGGGCACCCAGCTTGCTGATCCGGATGCCGTCGATCTTGCGGGTGATCGAGAAGCGGCCGCGGGGCGTGCGTGCCACGTTGCGCACACCTTCCTGGTAGTAGACCTCGCCGTTGCCGGTGGAGACGTCGATGATCCGCCGGACGACGCCGTCCTGGCTCAGGACGAGCACCTGCCGGGTGATGCTGATCTCGACAGCTCGGCCGCTGCGCGGGTAGCGGAGCCGCCAGCCCCGCGGGTTCGTGACGCGGGTGCGCTCGGCGGTGCGCCAGTAGCCGGTGACGGCAAGCCGCTCGACCTTCTGGAACGCCATGACCGCGTGGTGGGTGCTGTAGCCGTAGGTGCCGTCGAGCGGACCCGGGTCGTAGCGGAGCGAGGCGAGCTTGCGCTGCAGCGCGAGCACGTCGGCCCCGGACATGCCGTCGACCAGGTCTCGGGGCGCGACGCGCAAGACAGCCCAGGGCGAGTAGGCGACGGCGAGGCCCGGCAGCGCAGGTCGCTGCACCCTGAACACCTGAGTGCCGACCGGCGGGGCCAGCGCGATCCGGTAGGTGCCGTCGGAAGCCGTGCGGGTGCGGGCGTAGGTGACCCATGACGTGCCGCTGCGGCGCTGGACCGTCAGGACCACGCCGCCCACAGTCGGCCGGATCCGACCGCTGAGGACCGAGCTCTGGCCGCGCTTGATGCTGGTCGGGTTCCACACCGCGCTCAGGGTGCCGACCACCGTGACCGTGCGGGTCGGGCTGAGGGAAGACGCGGAGAACGCATCCCCCGCGAACCTGACCGAGTAGGTGCGCGAGCGGTTCGGCACGAACGTGGCGCGGAAGGTGCCATCGGAGGCAGTGGTCAGCGTGCGCAGCAGCGTCCGTGAGCTACCGAGGACGCCGGACAGGATTTGCACCTGCTGCTTGGCAACGGGGGTCTCGGCTCGCTTGAGTTTGCCGGTCAAGGCGAGGGTGAAGGGATAGATGCGGGTCGAGTAGGTGGCGGTGAGGGACAGCGCCGTCGGAACCGCAGGTGCGGGAGCGCGCGTGGTCGTCTCCGGGCTGTCACTCAGGGTGCCGTCGATGTCCCTTGCCCAGACCGCGTAGTCCCTGCTGGTGGTGTTGGTGAACGTGGTGTCCCTGGCCCCCGGGCCGTCGACCGGGATCTCCCGCCCGGAGGCCGGGGTGAGGGGGTCGCTCAGCCCGGTGACGTCCCGGACGATGGTCGGACCGGTGCCGGCACCGGTCCAGCTGATCACCGCAGCCCGGTCGCCCAGCTCGGATTTCAGACCCGTCACGACCGGAGGAGGCGCCACCGTGACGGAGGCCGTCGAGGTGAACGAACCGCCGCTGGCGGTGGTAAGGCTGACGAGGCCGGAGGTTGCGCCTTCAGGAACGGTGCCGCTCACGCGGCTGGCGTCGACGAGCGTGACGTCGGTGAGCGGCGTGTCGTTGATGCTGAGCGTGTCGACGTCCTCGAGCCCCGTCCCGGTGACGGTGATCGTGCGGCCGACGTGGGTGACGCCAGGAACGGAGGCGATGGTCGGCGTGCTGGACGCGTGGGCTGGGCTCACCGGCAGGGCCAGCAGGCTGACGGCCATAGCCAGGGCAGCCATCAGCCCCGTCGCTGAACGCACGCGCATCGCGATCATGAAGCACCTCTGCTCTGTCACCGGCAACCCACAGAGAGTAGCCGCCATTCAGCCCAACAGCCGGGAGGCGGCTGGGTGAATCTCAGCGCGCGGCGGTCCTCTTGGGAACCCTCGCCTTGGTTGTTTCGGCCTTCGGTGTCGTGACCTTGACGGCTTTCGCGGGTTTGCTGGCTTTGGCCGCTTTGGCGGCTTTCCGGGGCTTGGCCGGGTTGCGGGCCGTGCCCACTCCTGCTGGCGGCACCCGGTTGCCGGCCTGGAGCACCGGCGCCAGGAAGCGGCCGGTGTGGGACGCCGCAGCCTCGGCGACCTGCTCCGGGGTGCCCTCGGCGACGACGGTGCCACCGCCCGAGCCGCCCTCGGGGCCCATGTCGATGACCCAGTCCGCGGTTTTGATCACGTCGAGGTTGTGCTCGATGACCACCACCGAGTTGCCCTGGTCGACCAGCCGCCCGAGCACGGCCAGCAGCTTGCGGATGTCCTCGAAGTGCAGGCCGGTGGTGGGCTCGTCCAGCACGTAGATCGTGCGGCCGGTCTGCCGCTTCTGCAGCTCGCTGGCCAGCTTGACGCGCTGCGCCTCGCCGCCGGACAGGGTCGGCGCGGGCTGGCCCAGCCGGACGTAGCCGAGGCCGACGTCGACCAGCGTCTTGAGGTGCCGGCTGATCGCGGGGACCGCCTCGAAGAAGGTGGCGGCCACCTCGATCGGCATGTCGAGGACCTCGGAGATGGTCTTGCCCTTGAAGTGGACCTCGAGCGTCTCCCGGTTGTAGCGGGCACCGTGGCAGATCTCGCAGGGCACGTAGACGTCGGGTAGGAAGTTCATCTCGATCTTGATCGTGCCGTCGCCCGAGCAGTGCTCGCAGCGTCCGCCCTTGACGTTGAACGAGAACCGCCCCGGGAGGTAGCCGCGGACCTTGGCCTCGGTGGTCTCGGCGAACAGCTTGCGCATGTGGTCGAACACGCCGGTGTAGGTGGCCGGGTTGGAACGCGGGGTGCGCCCGATCGGTGACTGGTCGACCCTGACCACCTTGTCCAGCTGGTCGAGTCCGGTGATCCGGGTGTGCCGGCCGGGGACCTCGCGCGAGCCGTTGAGGTGGTTGACCAGGACCGCGGCCAGGATGTCGTTGATCAACGTGGACTTACCCGAGCCGCTGACGCCGGTGACCGCCACCAGCTGACCGAGCGGGATCTCGACGCTGACCTCGCGAAGGTTGTGCTCACGCGCGCCGACGATGCCGAGCTTTCGCTTGGGGTCACGCGGCCGCCGGACCGGCGGCACATCGATGCTCCTGCGCCCGCTGAGGTAAGCCCCGGTGATCGACTCCTTGCTGTCGAGCAGGTCCTTGACGGTGCCACTGACGACGACCTGGCCGCCGTGCTCCCCCGCGCCCGGGCCGATGTCGACGACCCAGTCGGCGGCATGGATGGTGTCCTCGTCGTGCTCGACGACGATCAGGGTGTTGCCGAGGTCGCGGAGCCGGATCAGCGTCTCGATCAGGCGGTGGTTGTCGCGCTGGTGCAGCCCGATGCTGGGTTCGTCCAGCACGTAGAGCACCCCGACCAGCCCCGAGCCGATCTGGGTGGCCAGCCGGATCCGCTGGGCCTCACCGCCGGCCAGGGTGCCCGCGGGTCGGTCGAGCGAGAGGTAGTCCAGGCCGACGTCGAGCAGGAAGCCCATCCGCTCGTTGACCTCCTTGAGCACCCGCTCGGCGATCATGCGCTGGCGCTCGTCGAGCTCAAGCTGGCGCAGGAACACGGCGCACTCGGCGATGCTCATCGCGACGATCTCAGCGATCGACTTGCCGCTCAGGGTCACCGCCAGCACCTCGGGCTTGAGCCGCGCGCCCTTGCATGCGGGGCACGGCACCTCACGCATGTAGCCCTCGTAACGCTCGCGGCTGGTCTCGCTCTCCGCCTCGTTGTGCCGGCGCTGGAGGAACGGGATGACGCCCTCGTACGCGGTGTAGTAGCTGCGCTCGCGGCCGTAGCGGTTGCGGTAGCGGACGTGGACCTCGGTGTCGTGGCCTTCCAGCACCGCGCGCTGCTGCTTGGGCGTGAGGTCGCGCCAGCGGGTCTTGAGGGAGAAGCCGAGGGCATCGCCCAGGGCCTGGATGAGCCGGCCGAAGTACTCGATGTTGTGGCCGCTGGACCAGGGGTAGATGGCGCCCTCGGCGAAGCTCTTCTCCGGGTCGGGGACGACCAGCTCCGGGTCGACCTCCTTGCGGGTGCCGAGGCCGTGGCACTCGACACAGGCGCCGAACGGGCTGTTGAACGAGAAGCTGCGCGGCTCGAGCTCCTCGAAGGACAGGTCGTCGTAGAGGCAGGCCAGGTGCTCGGAGAAGGTGCGCTGCCGATCGGGGTGATCCTCGGGCAGGTCGACGAAGTCGAGGGTGACGAGGCCGTGGCCGAGCTGCAGAGCCGTCTCGACCGAGTCGGTCAGCCGCCGCTTGCTGCTCTCCTTGACGGTGAGGCGGTCGACGACCACCTCGATCGTGTGCTTCTCCTGCTTCTTGAGCTTGGGCACCTCGGTCAGGGCGTAGACGACGCCGTCGACCCGGGCCCGACTGAAGCCCTTGGTCTGCAGGTCGGCGAACAGGTCGACGTATTCGCCCTTGCGCTCGCGGATCACGGGCGCCAGCACCTGGAACCGGCTGCCCTCCTCGAGCTCCAGCACCCGGTCGACGATCTGCGAGGGCTGCTGCCGCGCGATGACCCGGCCGCACTCGGGGCAGTGCGGCGTGCCGGCCCGCGCGAACAGCAGTCGCAGGTAGTCGTAGACCTCGGTGATCGTCCCGACGGTGGAGCGCGGGTTGCGGTTGGTGGACTTCTGGTCGATGGAGACGGCCGGGCTGAGGCCCTCGATGAAGTCGACGTCCGGCTTGTCCATCTGGCCGAGGAACTGGCGGGCGTAGGCGCTCAGCGACTCGACGTAGCGCCGCTGCCCCTCCGCGAAGATTGTGTCGAAGGCCAGGCTCGACTTCCCGCTCCCGGACAGCCCCGTGAAGACCACCAGCGCGTTGCGCGGGAGATCGATCGAGATGTCCTTCAGGTTGTGCTCACGGGCGCCGCGGACGACGAGACGGTCAGCCATCGGTCCAGGCTAACGTCGAGGTGTGACATACACCGGCGAGGTCGAAGTCGGCGGGCCTCCCGACACTCGCGAGCTGCTCGGCCTGACGATCACCAAGATCGCGACCAACCCCTTCAACAACAACTGCTACCTGATCACGGACACCGGTACGGCGGAAGCGCTCCTGGTCGACGCGGCCGGCGATGCGCCTCGCTTGCTGGAGGCGCTCGGTGACGCCACGTTGGTCGGGATCGTCGAGACCCACGGGCACTGGGACCACCAGCAAGCCCTGGTCGAGGTGGTCGAGGCGACCGGCGCACCGGTGCTGGCGACAGCCGCGGACGCGGCCGACCTGCCGGTGCCCGTCGACCGGGTCCTGGCCGACGGCGACGTCGTTTCGGTGGGCAGGCACTCTCTGACCGCCATCACTCTGGTCGGCCATACGCCCGGCTCCGTGGCCCTGCACCTGGACGTGGAGGGCGGCCACCTGTTCACCGGCGACTCGCTGTTCCCCGGCGGCCTCGGCCACACCGAGAAGGATGCCGACCGCTTCCAGTCGCTCATGGACGACGTCGAGAGCAAGCTGTTCGCGCGGTTCCCCGACAGCACCTGGGTCTACCCCGGCCACGGCGCTGACACGACGCTCAGTGCTGAGCGCCCCTCGTTGCAGGAGTGGCGAGAGCGAGGCTGGTAACTCTCCTTGTCGAGGGGCCTCGAGCGCAGCTAGGTCGGCTGGCGCCTGCGTCGCCTCGTCAACCTGGCTCGCATATGGCCCGTTCGGGCCATACCGGCAGAGTCACTCGAAGCCCATTCTTACGGAGTGAAGTGGGTGAAGTACCTCGCGCAGGTTGCCGCACTCGCGGCCGTGTACTTCGTCGTTGCTCGCTACAGCCTGTCCTTCGGCTCGCTGGAGGGCAACATCAGTGCGGTCTGGCCGCCGACGGGCATAGCGATAGCCGCACTGGCCCTGAGAGGCCGGCACTTGTGGCCCGGAGCATCTCTGAGGCAGCTGAACTGGAGGCTGCCCTCTCCCATCAAGCCCTGCATGACGCCCTGACGGGACTGCCCAATCGGGTGCTGTTCACCGACCGGCTCGAGCAAGCCCTGCGCCGCGCTGGGCGCGGCGACGAGATGGTGGCGGTGATCTTCTTAGACCTTGACCGGTTCAAGTGGATCAACGACTCCCTGGGGCATGCCGCCGGCGATCAGGTGCTGAGGACCGTCGCCAAGCGACTTGAGGCCACCCTTCGACCCGGCGATTCGGTCGCGCGCTTCGGGGGCGACGAGTTCGTCGTGCTCTGCGAAGGCGTCACGGACCCAGCTGAGCTGCTGGCCGTGACCGCCAGGATGCTGGCTGCGCTCGCGAAGAGTCTCTCCCTGGCCGGGACGAACATCCCGATCTCGGCGAGCATCGGCATCGCCGTGGCCAGCCACGACCACGGCGCTGATGAGCTGGTGCGCGATGCCGACGCCGCGATGTACCGGGCCAAAGAACGAGGCGGCTCTCGCGCCGAGCTCTACGACAACGACTTGCGCGAGGCCGTGGACCAGCGCTTCGCGACCGCGAGTGCGCTGCGGCTCGGCAGTGAACGGGGCGACGTGCAGGCTTACTACCAACCCATCGTCAACGTGGCTACCGGTGCGATCGCCGGTGTCGAGGCCCTCGCCCGCTGGGAGCATCCGGTGCGGGGGCTGCTCCCGCCCTCGCAGTTCATCGAGGTCGCCGAGCAGACCGGGCTGATCGTGGGCCTCGGAGAGTCCATGCTGAAGAGCGCTTGTCATGACATCGCGACCTGGAACCGTGAACACGTCAACCAGCCACCGATGTACGTCGCTGTGAACGTCTCCGCCCGGCAGTTGTCCATGCCTGGCCTCCCCGAGGCGGTAGCAGCTTCGCTGGCCACCAGTGGCCTTCCCGCCAGCTTGCTGCACCTTGAGCTCACCGAGAGCGCCTTGATGGAGGACGTCGACGTGAGCCGCACCTGGCTGGACGATCTGCGCAGGCTCGGAACCCATCTCAGCGTCGACGACTTCGGCACTGGCTACTCATCGCTGCGCTACCTGCGCGAGTTCCCGGTGTCTACTTTGAAGATCGACCGCTCGTTCGTCGACGGCCTCGGGCGTGAACCAGACGACACCGCCATCGTCGCCGGGGTGGTGCAGCTTGCCCACTCACTGGGACTGACCACTGTCGCCGAGGGAGTGGAGACAGCCGAGCAGCTGGCGCTGCTCAAACGCCATGGCTGCGAGATGGCCCAGGGCTTCCTCTGGAGCGCGCCGCTGACGATGAGTGCGCTGACTCTCTGGCTCGACACCTTCTGGGCAAGGCACCACGTGACTCCGGAAGCCGTCAACAGTCCGCTGTCGATCCCAGACCAATCAAGGTTTCATGACGACGGTTCTCGCCAATCGGGCATCGGCTGACTCTCACCTCAGGACGAAGCCGATGACGTGAAAGGTGCACGGCCGCGGCGGCGCGGTTGGTCCCGGCGGACCTTCGCGGCCATTGCCGCGATCCGCACGGTCTCAACTACTTCCTGGCCCACGAGAGCGCCCTCACAAGCGCGGAGGTCGAGCGTGCGGCTGATGCTGCATCCCGCCTGACGTCACGTGCCCATGTGTGGCACGGCGTCATCGAGCCAGTAGGCGTCGCCGTTCTCGATGACGAGGAGCTCCTCCCACTTCACCCCGATGTCGCCGCGGGCCAGGTGCGGCTCGACCGCCCACAAGCCGGGTGCGGGACGGTGGTCAGAGGTGGCCGAGCTGTTCCAGGTCGGCGCTGGGCTGCCGACGGTGTGGGCGGCGTCAATTGCGATGGTATGCGGGCTCTTCGAACTTGAGGGGGAACGACACGATCTTGTGAGCTCTCGGGTCCCGGGTTGAGACCCGTGGCCCCTCGATGCTTTCGGTGATTTCGAGCCGAGAACACGAGGAGCCACGAGTGAGTCCCGACGGTACGACCATCTTGTTCGGCCTGCCCGGAGTGGGGGTCCGACACGTCGAACACGTCGCTGTCCACCCGGTCCTGGGACGGCACCTGCCGGGCACCGCCGCGCGCCTGGTGCACGTCGTGACGACCGACCCGACGGCGGCGTTCTGCCCTGCGTGTGGCGTCGGGTCGACCTCCATCCGGCAGCGCCGCACGACTTCCCCGCGGGAGGTCGCCTTCCGACGTACCCGCGGGTCGGGGTTGCAGACGCTGCCGAGCCGGTAGTCGTCGTCCTGGAAGACGTTGCTGTTGATCATGCCGATCCGCACGCCGACGTCGGCGGCATGAGCCGCGAGCTTTCCGTAGTCGTCGACGGCGTCCCAGGGGATGTGGAGCGACACGCTCGGAGCCGCGCCGGTGAAGCGGTGCACCTGCGCGGCGTCCGCAAGCTTCTCGAACGGGTCCCGCGGCACCCCGGGCTGGCCGAAGACCTTGAAGCGCGTGCCCGAGTTGCCGTAGGCCCAGGAGGGGACCTCGACCTCGAGCCGTCGGAGCCCTGCCTTCACGGCATCAGTCATGTCGCCACCTTCTGAAACGTTTCATTTACTGGTCCTGTGACGATAGGGTTCGGCCCTCCGCGGGTCAACCGGCCGCGGGCGCACCGCGGGTGCACGTCACGACGGGAGCGGCAGGTGGCGGGGCCGGCAGGCATTAGGGAGGTCGCAGCGCACGCGGGCGTCTCCGTCGGGACGGTCTCCAACGTCCTCAACCGGCCGGCGCAGGTCAGCGAGGGCACCCGGGGCAAGGTCGAGCGAGCGATGGTCGAGCTGGGCTTCGTGCGCAACAGCCCGGCCGGTGCGCTCCGGGCCGGTCGCAGCACGTCACTCGGCCTGGTGGTGCTCGACATCGGCAACCCGTTCTTCACCGAGATGGCGCGTGGGGTCGAGCAGGCGGCCTCCGAGCGCGGCCATGCGGTCTTGCTCTGCAACTCCGACGGGTCACGCTCACGGCAGGGGATCCACCTGACCTTCCTGGAGGAGCAGCGCGTCGGCGGGGTCCTGGTGACTCCGGTCGACAGCGACACCACGCACCTCGACCTGCTTCGCGCCAGGGGCACCGCAGTTGTGCTGCTCGACGAGCCCGGGCGCGACGACCGCTGCTCGGTGGCGGTTGATGACGTCTGCGGCGGCGAGCTCGCGATCGGGCACCTGCTGCAGCTGGGCCGAAGGAACATCGTGTACATCGGGGGGCCGGCCTCGATCCGGCAGAGCACCGACCGCGGCGAGGGTGCCGCGCGGGCAGTAGTGGCCGCCGGCCTCTCGCCGCGGCGAGTCCTGCGTCGCGTCGTGATTCCAGCCCTCAACGGCGGCGAGGGTCACCAGGCGGTGCCGGCCATCCTCGAGGGTCGGCCGGACGCAGTCTTCTGCGCCAACGACGTGGTGGCCCTGGGGGTGCTGCGCGGCCTGATCGAGGCGGGGCTCTCGGTGCCGGACGACGTCGCCCTGATCGGCTACGACGACATCGAGTTCGCGGCGACGGCAGCGGTTCCCCTGACCTCCATCCGCCAGCCCGCCCAACAGCTGGGACGTACGGCGGCATCGCTCCTGCTCGATGAGATGACCGACGCCCCAGGCCATGTGCACCAACAGGTGATCTTCCGCCCGGAGCTCATCGTCAGGCGATCGACCGTTGGTCCCGCCTCCTGAGCTCTCGCCCTACGGCTCGTGCGTCTGGTTTCGCCGGAGGACAAGGCGACGGACGAGCTCGTACGCCGTACGGGTCGCCACGAGTGCGAGAAAGATGGCTAGCGTCGCGTAGACCGCCCCGCGCGAGAAGCTGAGCTGGTCGCGGCTGTGAGCGGTCATGAAATTCCTCAGCTCGCGGGCTGATCGCGTCACGTAATTCCCCACCCTCGGCGTCACGTAATTCCTCAGGTGCTGCGTCACGCAATGCCT
>Ga0136633_1000290_pt1 | contig 37854 bp, 45 predicted proteins | sample AntDrymeUQ832206_2_FD_105494 | JGI IMG/M metagenome (GOLD analysis project Ga0136633, IMG submission 105494) | Polar desert sand microbial communities from Dry Valleys, Antarctica - metaG UQ83 (22.06) | ecosystem: Environmental > Terrestrial > Soil > Desert | place: Antarctica: Dry Valley... | reverse complement strand
GGGATCGGCCGCGAGCGGAGCTCGGCCGGGACGAGGTCGAGCAGCCGGTCGAGGCTGATCGCCGCGTCGACCGGACGCCCGACCAGGCCCCAGCTTTCCACGACCGCAGGATGGACCTCGCCGAGCGACCCGTACGGGCGTCCGGCGGCATCGACGATGAGGCCCGTCCTGCCGGGATGGCGATGGGGATGCCGCATCGACTCATCCTCCCCGCGATATCCCGGCCGCGGTGCCCCGAGCCCATCGTGCAGCGCATCGACGATGCCCTTGAGGTCCGCCACGTCGGTCGAGCGAGACTCCCCGCCCCGATGGGGCGGCTTCGCGCTGCCGGCCAGGATGATCCCCAGCTCCCACGATTCGTAGCGTCCGGTGCCGGCCGTCTCGGTCCGGCGCTCGCGCGGGGTGGGGGCCTCCGGGTGGTACCAGTACACCTTGCCGACGTCGAACAGGCGGACGTCCGCCAGGCGGTGACGCGCGTTCTCCGCGACTCCGCCCAGGAGCGACGGATACAGCACCGGGCGCAGGATCGCGTGCTCCGCACTGAGGGGGTTGAAGAGACGGATGAGCTCCGGGCCGTCGGCGGGGTAGCGGGTTCGCTCGAGATCCTCCGGGCCGATGAGGGCGTGGCTGACCATCTCGTCGAGGCCCAGCCCGGCCATGATGCGGCGCACCCGGTGCCGGGGCTCGCTCGGGTCGGGCCGATACGACGGCAGGGCCGCGCGCGGCAGCCGGCCGGGGATGCGCTCGTAGCCGTGGGTGCGCGCGACCTCCTCGGCCACGTCGGCCTCAGACGCCACGTCCAGCCGATGCGGCGGGACGCTCACGTCGAGCGCGTCCCCGCTCCCCGTCACCCCGAACCCGAGGGGCGTCAGCAGCTCGGCCACGCGCTCGCCGGTCAGGTCCACGCCGAGCAGTCGTGCCATGCGGCCCACACTGACCGCCACGCGTCGCGGCTCCTTGGGCGAGGGGTCGTTGTCGACGATGCCACGCGCGACGCGCGCGCCGGTGATCTCCGCGATCAGCTTGGCCGCCCGGTCCGCGGCATAGCGCGGCAGATCGTGCCCGATCCCCTTCTCGTGGCGCATGCTGGCGTCGGAACGCAGGCCGAGGCGCCGGCCGGTGTTGCGGATCGTGGGACCGTGGAAGATCGCCGACTCGAGGATCACGTTCGTGGTGTCGGAGCCAACCTCGGTCGAGGCACCGCCCATGATGCCGGCCAGGCCGATCGCCCGCTCGTCGTCGGCGATCACCAGCATCCGGCCGTCGAGCCGCCGCTCGACGTGGTCCAGCGTCTCGAGCCGCTCCCCGTCGCGGGCACGGCGCACCACGATCCGGCCGCCCGGCACCGCGTCGGCGTCGTAGGCGTGCTGTGGCTGCCCGAGCTCGTGCATGACGTAGTTCGTCACGTCGACGACCGCGCTGATGGGTCGCATGCCCGCGGCGATCAGCCGCCGTTGCATCCAGTCGGGCGAGGGCCCGTTGGCGACCGCGCCGAACCAGCGAGCCGTGAAGCGCGGGTTGAGCTCGGGCTCCTCGATGCGGACCGAGACGTGGGCGCTGACCTCGTCATCGGCCTCGGTGAGGGTGATGTCCGGTAGGCGCAGGTCGGCGCCGGTGAACGCGGCGATCTCGCGCGCCAGCCCGACCATGCTCAGCGCATCCCCACGGTTCGGCTTGACGTCCACGTCGAGCACGACATCCCCGACGACCTCGGCCAGCGGCGTTCCGAGCGTCAGCTCCTCGCCGTGGCCGAGGACGTGAATGCCGTCCGCATCGGTCCCGAGGCCGAGCTCGACCGCGCTGCACAGCATGCCGTTGCTCACCTCGCCCCGGATCTTCGACCGCTCGATGCGCCTCTCGCCCGCCAGCACGGCGCCCACCAGCGCGGCCGGGACGAGCTGGCCGACCTCCAGGTTCTGGGCGCCGCAGACGATCTCGAGCTCGCCGCCGGCCTCGCCCACGTCGACGCGCGTCAGCCACAGCGTGTCGGCGTTCGGGTGACGCCTCACGTCGAGGACGCGCCCGACGACCACGTCCGTCCAGTCGCCGCCCGCCGTCTCGATGCCGCTGACCTCCATCCCGCGCATCGTCAGCTCGTCGGCGAGCTCGCGCGGGGGCTGCTCGAAGGTCACGTACTCGCGCAGCCAGGACAGTGGGACGCGCATCTCAACGACCCTGGGAGAACTGCGTGACGAAGCGAAGGTCGGCGCTGAAGAAGAGCCGGATGTCCCCGATCCCATGCCGCAGCATCGTCATCCGGTCGGGTCCCATGCCGAGCGCGTAGCCCTGGTACTCGTCCGGGTCGAAGCCGCCGTTGCGCAGCACCGTCGGGTGGACCATGCCGGCTCCGAGGATCGTCATCCAGCCGCTCCGCTTGCAGGCCGGGCAGCCTTCGCCGCCGCAGACCAGGCAGCCGATGTCGAACGCGACGGAGGGCTCGGTGAAGGGGTAGTACCCGGGCCGAAAGCGCGTCCGGACATCGCGGCCGTAGACGGCTCGCGCGATCTCCTCCAGCAGGCCCTTCAGATCCGCCAGGCTCGTGTCGCGGTCGACCACGAGCCCTTCGACCTGGAAGAACTCGAAGGCATGGCTGGCGTCGACTGCCTCGTATCGGAAGCAGCGGCCCGGCGTGAGGACACGAATCGGAGCATCGAGGGCCTCCATGGCGCGCATCTGGACCGGGCTGGTGTGCGTGCGCAGGATGGTGCCGTCGGTGGCCGGCTGCGGGATCCCGGCCTCGATACTCCCGGGCTCGGCCACGAAGAGCGTGTCCCACAGGTCGCGCGCCGGGTGGTCTGGCGGGATGTTGAGCAGCTCGAAGTTGTACGCCTCGGTCTCGACCTCTGGACCTTCGAACACCTCGAAACCATATGCGTGGAAGATCTCGCGCAGGTCCCGCATGAGCGTCTGGACGGGGTGAAGGTGGCCGACGGCGACGGGCCGCCCCGGGGCGGACATGTCGATCGCCTCGAGGCCGAGGCGTGCCTCGAGGTCGTCGTGGCGCAGGGCCGCCAGCCGCTCGTGGATGGCACCTTCCAGCTTGCGGCGAATCTCGTTGGCGCGCTGCCCGGCGGCAGGACGCTCCTCGGCAGGCAGCGTCCCGAGCTGCCGCAATAGCGTCGTCAGCAGCCCCGATCGGCCCAGCAGGTCGTGACGGATCCGGTCGACAGCCTCGGCGTCGGCGGCCTGTGCCAGGGCCTGTCTGGCATCCGCGCCGATTCGGTCGAGATCGTCGGAGAAGGTCATCGGCGGTGCCCGGCGCCATCGGCGACCATTTGTGCGCCACGACAGTTGTGCGCTCGCGCGGTCGTGCAGCGCAGATGACGCATGAGGGGCGCGCCGGGCGTCGGGAGGAGGGTGAGGCTCATCGGTCCGCCATCAATCATCGGTGAAAACGAACGACCCCGCCCCGCATTCGGGACAGGGTCGGGTAGGGACCGGCGGGGACCCGCCGGTCAGCCCGTAAAGGAGGCCTTCGAGGTCTCGACGATCGCCGCGAAGGCGGCAGGCTCCCGGATGGCCATGTCGGCCAGGATCTTTCGATCGACCTCGACGCCGGCGGCCTTGAGACCGGCAATGAAGCGGCCATACGGCACGCCGTGCTGGCGGGAGGCGGCGTTGATGCGCTCGATCCACAGCCGGCGCATGTCGCGCTTGCGGTTCCGGCGGTCACGGTATGCGTATACGAGGGCATGGATGAGCGCCTCGCGCGCCGGACGGACCAGCTTCGAGCGGGTGCCGCGACGTCCCTCGGCCCGGCCGAGCAGCTTCTTGTGGCGCTTGTGTGCGGCGACGCCACGCTTGACGCGAGCCATCGGCTACTTCGCCTTACCGGCGTACGGCATCAAGCGCTCGAGGGCGCTGCGGTGCGTGTCGGATGCCTCGGCCATGCCGGCATAGCGGCGCGTGCGGCGGCTCGACTTGATCTCGAGGTGATGGCCGCGCCAGGCCTTCGGACGGACCCACTTTCCAGACCCCGTCTTCCGATAGCGCTTGGCCGTCCCTTTGTGGGTCTTCATCTTCGGCATCTGGTTTACGGTCCCTGCTGCGCCGGCGCCTCGCTCGTCGCCGGAGCGGCCGGCTCACGAGGTGGAGCCGGGCTCTTGGCGGCGATCGCGTCACCGATCGTGTCACCGGCAGCCGCGGAGGTGTCCGCTTCGCCGTTCTCGCTCTTCTTCTCGGCCCGCTTCTCGACCGGGGCCATGACGATGTACATGCTGCGACCCTCGAGCAACGGCTGCCGCTCGATGGTCCCGTGCTCGGCCAGCACCTCGGCCGTGCGCATCAGCAGGTCGCGGCCGAGGTTCGAGTGGCTGATCTCGCGGCCGCGAAAGCGGACGGTGACCTTGACGCGGTCCCCCTTGTCGAGGAACTCGGCCGCACGCCGCGCCTTCGTCTTGAGGTCGTGGACGTCGATCTTGACGGCCAGCCGAACCTCCTTGAAGGACTGCGACTTCTGCTTCTTCTTCTGTTCGCGCTCGCGCTTCTGGAGCTCGTACTTGTACTGTCCAAAGTCAAGGATGCGGCAGACCGGCGGGACTGCGGTGGGCGCCACCTCCACGAGGTCGAGCCCCTTCCCCTGCGCCAGGGCGAGCGCTTCGACAGTGGGCATGACACCCAGCTGCTGCCCTTCATCGTCGATGACCCTCACCTCTCGGATACGGATCATCTCGTTGATGCGGAGGTCCCTTGCCAGCTTATGTGCTCCCCTTCAACAACAAGGCCACCTCACCGATCACGGACGGGTGGCCCTGCAACGTACGCGAAATGCCGGCGGATGATACACCCAAATCGAACGCATGGTCAACGCGGCCGAGCGTGATCAGCGCTCCTCGACGGGCTCCAGGACGAAGAGCGGGATCGTGCGTTTCGTGCGGCGCTGGTAGGTCGCGTACAGCGGAAAATCCTCGCACACCAGCTTCCACAGCCGGTCCCGCTCCGCACCCGCGACCTCCTTCACACGGACCTGGCGCTCGTCGCCGCCGTGGCGGACCGTGGCACGCGGTTCGGCCCGGAGATTGCCCGCCCAGGCGGGGTCTCTCGCCGCGCCGCCGCGCGAGCCGACCACGACCAGCCGGTCGTCGTCCTCGAATGCGTAGAGGGTGACAGGGCGCGCCTTTCCGCTCGTTCGTCCGGTGGTCGTCAGCCTGATCTGCCTGCGCACGGTCAGCGCGGGTAGTCGTAGAAGACCGCGACCTGCCGGCCGTCAGGGTCGGCCAGGCGAAAGCTGCGCGTGCCCTCCCAGTGATCGCCCGACGGCGGCGCCGCCAGCGCGAACCCGCGGCGCGCCAGCTCCTGCGCCCACGCGTCGACCTCCGATGCGGTCTCGACCTTGAAGCCGATCTGCAGCCCGTCGCGGGTGGCCGTCTCGCCACGCCGGAAGCTGAGCTCGAAGCCGCCCAGCTCAAGGTCGACGCCGGCATCGTCACCGGCCATTCGACGGAACCCGAAGGCCGATTCGTAGAACTCCGCCGCACGCGGCGGGTCGGTGGATCGCAGGGCCAGCTGGCCGATGCCGCGCATCTTCCTCACGACATCCCCACCTGACCCGTTGGGCGGGTCAACGCGCGACGGAGCGGCCGATAACGGTGAGCTCCTCCTCGATCTGACCCGTGGCGCGAGTGGATAGCGTCAGAGCTCGAGCTTCTTCGCGCCTTGACCCGTGGCGCGGGCGGCCCCTCCCGAGCAGCGTCACTCTACGGCGGCGACCGGCCACAGCTCGCGGGACGCGTCGCGGGCCTGCAGGTCGGCGATGAACTCGTCGAGCGCAACGCCCTGCGACGACTCGCCGGTCCGGAGGCGCGGCGAGACGGCCCCGCCCTCGGCGTCGCGGTCGCCCACGACGACCATGACCGGCACCTTCTGCTCCTGTGCGTCGCGCAGCTTGAGCTGCATGCGCTCGGATCGGTCGTCGACCTCCGCGCGCAGCCCGGCATCGGCCAGGGCGGTGCGCACCGACTCGGCGTAGTCGAGATGGCGGTCCGCGATCGGCACGATCATCACCTGCACCGGCGCCAGCCAGAACGGGAAGGCGCCGGCGTACTGCTCGGTCAGGATGCCGATGAAACGCTCGAAGGAGCCGTAGATGGCGTAGTGAATGACCACCGGGCGCTCGAAGCCTCCGTCCGCCGCCCGGTATTCGAGGTCGAAGCGCTGCGGCAGCTGGTAGTCGGCCTGGATGGTGGCCATCTGCCACTCCCGGCCGAGCGCGTCCTCGATGAAGATGTCGATCTTCGGCGCGTAGAACGCTCCCCCACCCTCATCCATCGTGTACGACATGCCGTCCTCGTCCAGCCGCTCGCGGAGCCGGCCCTCGGCACGCTCCCAGAACTCGTCCAAGCCGAGCCGCTTCTCCGGACGGGTCGCCAGCCTGGCGCGCGGCTCGAAGCCGAAGGGTGCGTACTGTTTGCGCACCAGCGATAGCGCGAGGCGCAGCTCGTCGTCCACCTGGTCGTCGCGGCAGAAGACGTGGGAATCGTCCTGGGTCAGCTGCCGCACGCGAAACATGCCGGCCAGGACGCCCGTCCGCTCCTTGCGAAACAGGACCGAGTAGTCGGCGAAGCGCATCGGCAGCTCGCGATACGAATGCGATCGGGTCTTGTAGATGAGGATCTCCTCGGGGCAGTTCATCGGCTTCAGCCCGGAGACGTGGTCGTAGTCGTCGAGGACGAACATGTTGTCCTGGTAGTTGCCCCAGTGGCCGCTCGTCTCCCACAGCTCCTTCCGCACCAGGCTGGGCGTGCGAACTTCGTCGAAGCCGGCCTCACGGCGCACCTGGCGCGACCAGGCTTCGAGCGCCCGCCAGAGGGCCATGCCACGCGGGTGGAGGAAGGGGGCGGCTGGCGACTCGGGGTGGAAGGTGAACAGGTCGAGCTCGCGACCGAGCTTGCGATGGTCGCGCTTCTTCGCCTCCTCCAGCCGCCAGAGGTGCTTGTCGAGCTCCTCCTGGCTGTCCCAGGCCGTGCCGTAGATGCGCTGCAGCATCGGCCGGGACTCGTCGCCACGCCAGTACGCGCCGGCCGTGTGGAGCAGCTTGAAGGCCCCCAGCTCCTTCGTGGATCCGATGTGGCCGCCCCGGCACAGGTCCTCGAACGAGCCATGGCGATAGAACGACACGGTCTCCCCCTCCGACGCGGGCAGGTCGTTGACGATCTCGACCTTGAACGGCTGCCCTTTCGCCTCGAGCTGTTCGATCGCCTCGGCGCGCGGGAGGTCCGTCGAGTGCTCGAAGCGCACGTCCGCGGCCTGCTGCTCGCGCATCTTTGCCTCGATCTGCTCGAGGTCGCCCGGCGTCAACGGCCGCGGCAGGTCGAAGTCATAGTAGAAGCCATCCTTGATGGCAGGGCCGATGCCGAGCTTCGCGTCGGGGAAGAGCTCGATGACCGCGGCAGCCATCATGTGGGCGGCGCTGTGGCGCATCGCCGCCAGGCGGTCCTCGGTGCCCGACGACAGGGCGGCGGCGGCGGCGTGGGCGATCTCGTCCGCGTCGATTGCCATGCGCCGAAGGGTAGCGCATGACGATATGAGCCACTACGGGCGGGCGTCGGCCTCCGGTCCGACCCCGTCGTCCCGCCGCGGCTGCTCGGACTCCAGCTCCGGCTCGCCGGGCATGCCGGTCTCCGGCGTGCGTGCGGGAACCGCGAGGCAAGCGCCAGGCCACCTCAGACGCGCTTGAACTGCTCGAACGGCTGACGGCAATCGGCGCAGTGGTGGATCGCGCGGCACAGGGTCGGGCCGAACGGGTTGTCCAGGGTGGTGTTGCGCGAGCCGCAGTACGGGCATTCGGCGATCGGCATCACCGCGAGCACGTCGAGCCCGTCCCCTCCCTCCATGACCGGGGGTGCGAAGCCGCTGCCTCGCAGCTGCTCGCGGCCGGCGACGGAGATTCGCTCGCTCGTCCACGGCGTCGCGAAGCTCACCTCGACCTCAACGCGGTCCGCGACACCCAGCTCCGTCAGCCGCTCGCCGATCTGCTGGCGCATGACCTCGATTGCCGGGCACCCGACGAAGGTCGGCAGCAGCTCGACATGAACCAGCTCGGGACCGATGCGCACCTCGCCAATCACCCCGAGATCCACGAGGCTGATGGCTGGAATCTCCGGGTCCGCGATGCTGGCGAGTGCGTCCCACACGCGCTGCTCCCGCGCGTCGAGCGTCGGCGAGCTCACCATGTCGCGCCCTCTATCGACCGGGCGACCATGGTGAACTGGCCGTGGAGCCAGCCGAAGTCATCGGTCCGTCGCGTCCGGCCGTCGATGCTGGGCTCCGCCGGCGGAAGGGCGCCGATGATCGGCTCGAGCACCGGCCGGACCGTTTCCTGCCAGGCGGCGTGGAGCGCGCGCAGGGGCTCGGGCAGGAAGCCGGCCCGGACCAGCTCCTCTTCGGCCGGCAGCGGCGCGAAGACCTCCTGGGCGTCCGGCCACAGGCGGACGAGGGCATCGACGAGACGCTCGCGGACGTCGGGCGCGGCGTCGGCGAGGCGCCGCAGCCAGGCGTCGACGTGCAGCCGGTGGTACGTCTCCTCGCGCCGCATCTTCGTCGTCAGCTGGGCGAGCGGCGCCCACCTGCTGCTCGCCAGCGCGGTGAGTCGAACGGCATCGGCCGACTCGTACAGCCAGCGACGCGCCACGCTGAACGCCCAGTCGCCGCGCGCGTGGTTGAGCAGCGCCGCGTGCCGGTAGGCATCGGGCGCGCGACCGAAGGCGATCCGGTCGGCGTCATCGCCGGTCAGGTCAGCCAGCAGCTCGTACAGGGCACGCGCATGCCCGATCTCGTCCTGGGCGATCGAGCTGGTCGCCACGTCCTCCTCCAGCATCGGCGCGATGCCCGTCCACTCGGAGTCCCAGAAGCCGATCACGAATTCGTCGTCCGCGACGCCGAGGATCAGCTCGGCGAGCGCCTCCCGGCCGACCTCGTTGAGCTCAGGGGATGCCTTCGCTACCGGTGCGGACTCGGCCATCTACTCCCCCGCCGTTCCGCCGGCGCGCGCCTTCGCCGCCTCGAGCTTGTGCTTGATGAGGTATCCGCCCGGCTTCTTGTGGGACCGGTCGAAGGGCGGCTTGAGTAGGTCGGGGTCGTCGAGCTCGGTGATCGCGTCGCGCGGCACGATCCAGAGGCGATGCGACTCGCCGCGCCGGCCGTAGAATTCGCGCGCGTAGTGCAACGCAAGCTCCTCGTCTGGAGCGTTCACATTGCCGGAATGGACCATCGGGTCGCCCTCGTCCTCCTGGCGGAAGACCTCCCACACGCGCTCGCTCATGCGGCCCGAGTCAGGCTGCGGCCGTCGCGTTCCCCAGGAGCGCGTCGCGGACCCACTGCGTGTCGGCGTAGTGATCGCGCCGGAACCCGAGCCGCTCCTGCGATGCCGGGCCATGGCCGGTCACGACGGACTTCAGCTCTGCCCAGTCGGGCTCCGTGTACTGCCATCGGCCTTCGGCCTCGTCGTAGTGCAGCGCAACGTCGGGGATCTGCAGGCCAAGCTCGCGGATGCGCGGCACGTAGATCGACAGGAACTCCTGGCGCAGCTGCTCGTTGTTCTTGGCCTTGATGCCCCAGTGCAGATCCTTGTCCCTGGCCGGGTCGGTGGGTGGTCCGTGCATCTGCATGAGCGGCCCCCACCATCGGTCCAGGGCCTCCTGCACCATGGCGCGCTGGGCATCGGTCCCGTTCATCAAGGTCAGGACGACGTCGCGCCCGTGCATGATGTGAACGGACTCCTCCCAACAGATCTTCCGCATTGTGCGGGCATAGGGCGCGTAGGAGGAGTCGCGAAGGGCCTGCTGCGACACGATCGCGGCCGCATCGACGAGCCAGGCGATGATTCCGATATCCGCCCACGAGCGCGTCGGGTAATGGAAGACGTTGTGGAACTTCGTCTTTCCCTCGAGCAGGTCGGCCAGCATCTGCGCCCGCGGCTTGCCGAGGTCCTCGGCCACGCGGTAGAGCAGCTGGGCGTGGCCGACCTCGTCCTGGATCTTGCTGGTCAGGGCCAGCTTCCGCCGCAGGTTTGGCGCGCGCATGATCCAGTCGCGCTCGGGCAGCACGCCCATCAGCTCGCTGTTGGCATGCATCTCCACGAACTTGAGGACGGCCGCGCGATACTCGTCGGGCATCCATGCGTCCGCCTCGACCTTGCCGCCCGATCCGACGTGGGTAAAGAAGCCGTCGGCGTCCCCCGGCGCGTACGGCGGCCGGCCGTTCAGCGGCTGGATCGTATCGGTCTGCTCCACGGTGGCCATAGGGTACCGCAAGACCGATGCACGAGACAGGTGCGAGGCCGATATACGTATATACTCCGCGAGCTTCAGGCCGGGCGCAGCTCGAGCGTCGTGTCGAGCACCTCGTCGCGGACCAGCGTCGAAGCGCCGATCAGTCATGCGGCGCGCGCTTCAGCGGTCGGTGCCATCGTTCGTATGCCTCGCGCCCGGAGCAGTCAACCCGCAGGGAGCCCTCTGCCGCGCTGATCTCGACGCGCGGCACGTACAGATCGGTCGGAAGCAGGCCACGGGTCCTGACCAGCAGGTAGTCGACGAAGACGGCGTCGACCGTCCCGATCCTCGCGCCGCCACGACCGACCAGCCGGGCGCCGGGCCGGATATCTGATGGGTCCACGCGCCGTAGCCTAGTGCGCGCGCTCGCCGCGTGTCCCGCCGCCGCGTCGGCGTCCAGCTCAGCCGCCTCGATCAGTCGGCACGGCGACCTCGAGGGCACCGGCGACGACCGAGACCCGAAGCGGAAGGCCTCCGAACGGCTCGCCGTCGAGGTGGACCAGCGTGGCGGGCTCGCCGTCGAGCTCGACCGTGCGCCCGGTGTACGTGCTCACCTGCGGATGCCGGACGTGGGTCCCGCGATACAGGTTCGGCAGCTGCCGCAGGGCGGTCATGCGCGAGATGTCGCCCACCACGCAGACGTCGAGGAGGCCGTCGTCCGGCCGCGCCCAGGGCGCGATCCGCATCCCGCCGCCGTAGTACGCGCCGTTGGCGATGGCGACGAGGAGTACCTCGTGGACAGACCGGGCTCCGTCGATGACGAGTTCGACCCGCCGGTTCGCGTAGCGGCGCAGCTCGCTGAGCGTGGTGAGCAGGTAGCCGGCTCGGCCTGCCTGCCAGCCCCGGCGATCCAGCATGGCCTTTGCGACCTGGCCGTCGAAGCCGATCCCGCCGGCCGATGCGAACCAGCGCTCGGCGCCGTCACCGTTCCGCGCTCGCGCAACGTCCAGCCGAGACGTCGTGCGACCGATCGCCGCGCGCCATGCCGACGCCGGGTCAGCGGGCAGGCCCAGGCTACGCGCGAGGTCGTTGCCGCTGCCGAGCGGCACGATCCCGAGCGTCGGTGGTTGCGCACTCGCCAGGAGCCCGTTCACGATCTCCTGGATCGTTCCGTCGCCGCCGACGGCGATGACGCGGTCGTGGCCCGCGGCAGCGGCCGCTGCCGCCAGCCCCTCGGCATGACCCCGGTGAGCGGTCACCTCGAGACCGGCCTCCGGTCGCGGCCCGAGCCGCTCGCGCAGCCACTCCACCCACTGCAGCGTGCGTCCGCCGCCGGCGGTCGGGTTGACGATGACGAGCGGGGCGTGCGGCACCGACCGATTGTCGAGTTGGCGTCAAGGCGGCGGGACCGCTACCGTGAGCGCCATGGACCGATGGCACATCCAGGTCGGACGCCTCGTCGGCGCCGCCATCGGCGCCTTCGCGGGCGTCGTCGCCGTCCAGCTGATGCGCCTGCGCCGCGCGGAGTTCCTTCCGGGCTGGCCGGGATTCCGGGTGAACCACCTCGTCGCGCCGGCGGGCGTCCCGACCTCGGCCCTCCCGCTGACCCTGGTGGTGCTGGGCGACTCGACCACCGCCGGCGTCGGCGTCGACCGCGCGCAGGACGCGCTGCCCTACCTGCTCGCGCGCCGGATCGCGGTCGCCAGGGCTCGACCGGTGCGGGTCATCAGCTACGGCTGGGCCGGGGCCCGCATTGCCGACCTGCCGCGTCAACAGGTTGCCCACGCCGGCGGTGCCGAGCGGAAGCCGAACGAGAACAACCCGTTCCTGCCGAACGCCGACGTGGTGGCGATCGTCGTTGGTTCGAACGACGCGACCCACCAGACACCACCCGCGCAGTACCGCCGGAGCCTGCGCGACACGCTCGAGGCGGTCCGTGCACTGGCGCCGCGTGCTCGGATCGTGCTGTGCGGCATCCCGCGCTTCCGCGGGGCGCTCCGGGCATTCGAGCCGCTCATCTTCCTGGCGGACCAATACGCCCGCGTGCTTCGCCCGATCGGCCGCGCGGAGGCCGCGCGAGTCGGTGCCGCCTACGCTGACATCCATGCCCGCGTGCCGCCACTGATCGCGGGACGTCAGGACGTCCTCGCCCGCGATGGGTTCCACCCGTCGCTCGTGCTCTACGACGCGTGGGCACAGGTGATGTTCGAGGCACTCGAGCACGGCGACGCAGCCGCGGCCGAGCTGCCCTCCGCACCGATGGAGCCCGCCGGCGCCTGACGTGCCGTCCCGGCGCGCCGATCACTTGCCGCAGCCGCCCGGTTGATGCGATGCTGCGCGCGACGATTCCTCAGCTCACTCACCGAGTGCCCTCGGGGGAGATCCGTGCGTCCTGCCGTCGTTCTGGTCACCCTGCTGGCGACGTTCGCCGCCAGCCTTGGCCTCGCCACGCCCGCGGCCGGCGCCGAGACGGCGGTCAAGGTCGCCATCATCGTCGGCCCGGTCGGCGAGGAGCTGACACCGGTCTACCTCAGCCTGGCCGATTCGGCCGCCTCCGCGGCCGAATCGCGCGGCGCCAGCGTGGCCAGGGCCTACTCGCCCGATGCCACCGCGGAGAAGGTGCTCGCAGCCGTCGAGAACGCCAACATCGTCGTGTACTTCGGTCACGGGGTCGGCACGCCCAACCCGTACAGCGAGGTGGCCAGCGCCGAGACCATGAACGGCTGGGGCCTCACCGGACCGGGCGCCGACGGCAAGAGCCACGCCGACTCGTTCGCCGACGGTGCGCTGGCCTACTACGGCGAGGCCTGGATCGCCGAGCACGCCCGGCCGGCGCCGGGCTGGGTCATGATCTACTCCAACGCCTGCTACGCGCCCGGTGCGTCGGAGGGCTTCGACGACCCCGCCGACGAGGAGACCGCCGCCGGACGGGTATCGGCCTACAGCCGCGCCCCGCTGGGTGAGCTCGGCGCATCGGCCTACTTCGCCACCGACTTCTACGCCGGCGCCGCCCACCTGGTCGGGACGCTGCTCGACCAGCCCGACCTGCCGTACGGCGAGGTGTTCGCGACCGAGCCGAACTACGTGGCCGATGGCCTGACCCGCCTGCCCCATGCCGCCCTCGACGGCGCCGAGACATGGCTGCATCGAAGCGCCTACTTCGACGGCACCGAGGACTACTGGTACGCCTTCGCCGGCGACCCGACCGCCAGCCTCAGCGGGACCGGCGGCGAGCTGACCCTCACCGCCCTCGCGCCGCCCTTCGCCGAGATCGCGGCCGTCGACGGGCTCGCCACCGGCATGGCCTCCAGCTACGGCGAGAGCATCGGCTGGGAGGGACAGCCGACGGTGGCGCTGCCACTCGACCTCGGTGGCGGCATCCCCAGTGGTGAGCCGCACGTCGTCCTCGTCTGCGCGGACCAGTGTGTCAGCCTGCCCGTCGTCGACTCTTGCCCGTGCTACGTGGGCACGCCCGACCAGCGTGTGGCGAACCTGTCGCACGCGGCCTGGGCTCTGCTCACCGACATGCCGCTTGAGGAGGGCCTCATTCGCGTCGAGGTCCACCTCTCCCCCATCGCGAACCCCGGCCCGAACTCCGACGCCTGAAAGGCGCCAGGTCAGGTGACGGTCACGCGGATCGTGTGATGGCCGCGAGCGCCGTCGGGGGGTGGCGGGGTCCCCATGTCGGTCTGCACGTCGCCCCGACCGTCCGTGGCGCGCACGCGCAGCAGGTGCTCCCCGGCCGTCGCCTCCCAGCGATGGACGAACTGGACCCAGGTGGCGTCCGAGATCGGGGTGCTCAGCTCGGCGGACTGCCAGCCGCGCTCGTCGACCTGCACCTCGACTCCGCTCACGCCCCGGTCGGGCGCCCACGCGACGCCGGCCACCGCCACCGCGCCGGCCGCGACCCGTGCCCCGTTGCTCGGCACGTCGATGCGTGACTGGGTCAGGATCGGCGCCTGCTTCGACCATCCGAGCGGAACCCAGTACGCGTCGAAGCCCTCGAGCGTGGTCAGCTCGATCTCGGTCAGCCATTTCGTGGCGCTCACGTAGCCGAACAGGCCGGGCACGATCAGGCGCGCGGGGTACCCGTGATTCGGCGGCAACGGCTCGCCGTTCATGGCCACCGCGACGAGCGCCTCCCGACGGTCGGCGATGGCGTGGGCCGTCGGGAAGCCGACGGTGAAGCCGTCGACCGCTCGCCCCACGATCTGCGTGGCCTCCGGCCGCACGCCGGCGCGCTCGAGCAGCTCCTTCAGCCGGACGCCGCTCCACAGCGCGTTCCCCACGAGGTCGCCGCCGACCTCGTTGCTGACGCAGGCGATGGTCACATATTGCTCGTGGAGCGGGAGCGCGAGGAGGTCGTCGTAGGTGAGCTCGAACGGCCGGTCGACCATCCCGGTCACTCGCAGCCGCCACGTCGCGAGGTCTGGGCGCGGGACGAGCAGCGCGGTGTCAATCCGGTAGAAGTCGTCGTTGGGGGTCACGAGCGGGCTCAGTCCCGCCACGTCGAGCGCCGAGCCCGCAGGAGGAGGAGGCGCCGCCGAAGCCGGCGCAGGGACGTCGCCGGCCGGGGTCGACGCGATGAGCCGACCGCGGTCGAGGAGCGCTCGTCCCAGCACGCCGCTCGTCGCGGCCAGGCCGGCGACCGCGATGGATGCACCGATGAAACGGCGACGGCCCCACGCGGGCATCTCGGCCTCGGCCTGGTGCCCGCGCTCTGCGGCCAGCCGGAGCAGCCACGACAGGATCCCGATCGCAATGCCGACGGCGGCCACCGCCACAAGCAGCGTCGTCACCGGCTCGGCCAGGGGGTCGCGCAGGCCGGCACCCAGCGCCAGGAGCCCACCACCCACGAAGGCGAGGCGCGCCAGGCCGAAGTGTGTCCTCGCCAGCAGCCCGAGCCCCGCAGTGATGGCGATCGCCACGCCGGCGATGAAGAGGTTCAGGATCAGTTTGTCTGCTTCTCCGAAGAGTTCGACCACGAACTGCTTCGCGCCCGGCGGCTGGAGCGCGATGACGAGGTCGCCGACGGCGATGATCGGGCTCGCCGCGCCGGGCAGTGCACCCGCCAGCAGCTCCGCGCCGCCGAGGGCCGCTGCGCCAGCCGACAAACCGGCTATGGCCGCCGCACGGCGGCTGGGTGTATGGTGGGTCGGAGGTCGCGTCGTCATCAGCGTCACTAAGCGTACGCGCGAGGGAACGCCTCGCACGTGTCGAACTGACACCCACGGGGACGCAACCCGACGGGCGGCATCGCGCTTGCTGGAGGTGGTGGGTGGCCGGAATGCTCTGGGTGAGCGATCGAGAGCCCGGGATCCTGGACCTGTTCGCCGAGCTCCTCCCCGAAGCCGAGGTGCTCATGCCAAACGAGCTGCAGGCACGCCTCTCCCTCGGGCAGCGGCCCGATGCCCTGATCATCGACGGCACGCAGCTGCTCGAGCTGCCCGCCCGGACCCGCGCCAAGCTCCTCGACCTGCCGCGGCTCCTGATCTGTACCGGCATCATGCTGGGGTCCATACCGATGAACCTCATCGCCGGCCCCGGCGTCGCCGTCCTCGCCAAGCCGTTTTGTGTCGAGGACCTCGAGGCCGCTGTCGAGTGGCTGCGCGGCGCGCCCGGCGCGCTGCCGACCCCGTCGCTTCCTTTCGCGGCCCTCGTCCAGCGCCGCCGCCCGCGACGCCCGCGAGGACGCCTGCCGGCGCAGTGATCCCGGCCTATCATCGGCCGCATGCCCGACCGGATCGACCTGCGCTCGGACACGGTGACCGTGCCGACCCCTGCCATGCGGCGCGCCATGGCGGAGGCCGACGTCGGCGACGACCAGTACGGCGAGGATCCGTCGGTGAACCGTCTCCAGGACGAGGTCGCCACGCTCCTCGGGACTGAGGCGGCGCTGTTCCTGCCGACCGGCACGATGGCCAACCAGGTCGCCCTGCGCAGCCTGACTCGGCCGGGCGACGACGTGCTCGTGCCGACCGAATCGCACCTGGTGCTGCACGAGACCGGGGCCGGCGCCGCGAACGCCGGCGTGCAGTTCAGCGTGATCGGCGCCGCCGGCACCTACGACGGCGATGGCGTCCGCGCCGCGATCAAACCGGCGGGGCACATCGTCTATCCGCCGACCACCCTGCTGGTGACGGAGAACACCCACAACCGCGCCGGTGGGATCGTGTTCCCGCCAGAGGACCTGGCGGACGCGCTGGCGGTCGCGCGCGATCATGCCCTGGCCGCCTACCTCGACGGCGCGCGCCTGCTGAACGCGGCGATCGCGAGCAGCCGTCCCGCGCGAGAGCTGAGCGCGGGGTTCGACCTCATCGGGATCTCGCTCAGCAAGGGCCTGGGGTGCCCGGCGGGCTCCATGCTGGCGGGCTCGCGAGACGTCATCGGGCGCGCCCATCGCTACCGGCGGATGGCCGGCGGAGCGATGCGGCAGGCCGGAATCCTGGCGGCTGCCGGCTCGCACGCGCTCGCCAACCACGTCGAGCGGTTGGCGGATGATCATGACAACGCGCGCCTGCTCGCGATGGAGCTGTTGCGCGGCGACGACGTCGAGCTCGACCCTGCGACGGTGCAGACGAACATCGTCCTGTTCCGCCTGGTCGAGCGGCGCGGCGTCCCCGATGCTGTGACGTTCGTCGAACGCTGTCGGGACCGCGGCGTGCTGCTGAACGCCTTCGGGCCTCGCACGGTCCGCGCCGTCACCCACCTCGACGTGACGGCGGAGCAGTGCCGCGCCGCCGCCGGCGTGATGCGCGCGGTAGCCGACGGCCGCTGATCGGCCCGGCTAGACCTGCTCCATCGGCTCGACCTTGGCATCGGGGTCGAGCTTCAGCGAGGCGGAGTTGATGCAGTAGCGCAGCCCGGTCGGCTGGTCGCGGGCATCGTCGAAGATGTGGCCGAGGTGACCCCCACAGCGGGCGCAGTGCACCTCGGTGCGCGTCATGAAGAACGCTCGGTCCGTCTCTGTCTCGACCGCGCCCTCGTCCGCGGGCTGGTAGAACGACGGCCAGCCGGTACCCGACTCGAACTTGGTGGCTGCGTCGAAGAGTGCGGCTCCGCAGCCGGCGCAGCGGTACACGCCGGAGCCGTGCTCGTCCCAGTACGCCCCGCTGAAGGCGCGCTCGGTTCCCTTCTCACGCAGCACGCGGTACTGCTCGGATGTGAGCTCCGTCCGCCAGTCCGCCTCTGACTTCGTGATCTTCTCGGTGGTCATGCATCAAGCGTACGTGCAATTCGGCGATTCGTCTCACCCGGTATCGCCCGCATGTCGCATCGGCGTCCCCGGTGGAGGACCGATGCCATGGCAGCTCCCTCGACCAACCATCGATTCATCATGTTCAGCCAGCCGTCCACCGAGCCGGTCGTCCGGGCATCTCAGCCCGGCATCGGACTGCAGGTCACCCTCCTCGTCATCATCCTGGCGTCTGCCGTGACGCTTGTCGCCGTCCGGCCGTTGGGGGGCTTTCCCGGCGGCCAGCCGCCGCCGGTCGAGCCGTCACCAACCACGTCGCCGAGCCCGACGCCCACGGCGTCTCCCACGTCGAGCCCGACGCCCACGGCGTCTCCCAAGCCGAGCCCGACGCCGACGCCGGTCCTGACCCCATCACCCTCGCCCGTTCCCACGGCCGTCCCGCCGCCCGCTCCGGCGCCGACCGTGTCGCCGGTGCCGGCGCCCCCTCCGCCGACATCCGGGCTGCCGGCCTGCCAGTACGGCAACGTGCTCACTGCGCATCGCGACTACGCGGAGTGGGCGATCACGCTCCTGGATACGACCTACCACGTCGGCGGCGACTACGCGCCGTACGATCTCGTCGACAGCTCGATTGCCGGGCTGAACGGCGGGTACGCCGTCCGCAGCATCGTGGTCGACGACCTGCGGGCGATGGCCGACGCGGCACGCGCCGCAGGCGTCCCGATCAGCTGGCGAGCGGCTATCGCGGCCAAGCCCAGCAGCAGGCAACGTTCGAGTACTGGGTCAGCGTCGGCGGGTACGAGCAGGCGCTTCGCACGAGCGCGCGGGCAGGCCACTCGGAGCACCAGCTCGGCACCACCGTTGACGTCACCAGCGCGGGCGGCTCGCCTCCATGGGAGTACGCCGACTGGGCGAGCACGCCGGCCGGTGCCTGGATGGCCGCCAATGCCTGGCGCTACGGGTTCGTCATGAGCTATCCGCCGGGCACCTTCGACCTGACCTGCTACGACTACGAGCCCTGGCACTACCGCTACGTCGGGCGGGGCCTGGCCGCGGAGATCGTCGGCACCGGGCGCACCGCGCGCCAGGTCCTGTGGGAGCGCCAGTAGCGCCGGGTATCCTTGGCCGGATGTCGGCCACACGGATCCTCCTGGCGCCCGGCGCCTCCGGCACGATTGAGGGGCTGCGCCAGCACGAACGAGGCCTCGTCGCCCGCGGCCTCGACGTGCGTCTCGTCGACCTCCCCCGCGGACGTGCCGAGCGTGCCCTTCCCGTCTATGGCAACGCGCTCGACGACGAGGACGCAGCGGCCACCGTCGTCGGCGGTCATTCGTTCGGCGGCCGGGTGGCGTCGCTGCTCGCAGCCGAGCGGGACGTCGCCGGCCTCGTCCTGCTCTCGTACCCGCTCCACGCGCCGGGGCGTCGAGAGGCATGGGACGTGCGAACGGCACACTGGCCGCGAATCACGGTCCCCGTGCTCCTGCTGTCCGGCGAGTCGGACCCGTTCGCCGACCTGGCGCTCCTGCGCGGCGCGGTCGAGAAGCTTCCGAACCACACGCTGATCACCTATCCGCGGGTGGGACACGGGCTTGCTCCAGTCCTCGATCCCGCCCTCGACCAGGTCGCCGACTTCATCCGGCGCCATACCTGACGAATACTGGCAGGATTCCGCGGTATCCTCGCGCCGATGCGCGCGTCACGCCTTGTCCAGCTCCTCCTGTTCCTCCAGACCCGCGGTCGCACCACGGCGGCCGTGCTCGCGCGCGAGCTCGAGGTATCGGAGCGGACGATCCACCGCGACGTCGAGGCGCTGAGCGCGGCCGGCGTGCCGATCTACGCCGAGCGCGGGCCCCACGGCGGCATCCAGCTCATCGATGGCTACCGGACGCGCCTGACGGGCCTCACCGGCGACGAGGCGGAAGCGCTGTTCCTCTCGGGCCTGCCAGGCCCGGCGGCCGAGCTGGGACTCGGGACGGTCGTCGCCGCGGCGCGCCTCAAGGTCCTCGCGGCGCTTCCCTCGGAGCTGCGGGTGCGCGCCTCGCGCCTCGTCGAGCGCTTCCACCTCGATACGGCCGGCTGGTTCCACGCCGGCGAGCCGGTCCCCCACCTCGCGGCCCTGGCGGACGCGGTCTGGGAGGCGCGCCGCATCGCGATCAGCTATCAGCGCGGCGATCGGGTGGTGGATCGTACGCTCGACCCGCTCGGGCTCGTGCTGAAAGGAGGCATCTGGTACCTCGTCGCCACCTCGGAGGGCCAGGTGCGGACCTACCGGGTCTCTCGCATCGTCAGCGCGATCGCGGGCGCCGAGCTCGTCAGCAGGCCTGCGGACTTCGACCTCGCAGCCTACTGGGCCGAATCGATCAGCGCGTACGAGCGCGATGCTCCGCGCGTGACGGTCACGCTCAGGATCGACCCGGCCGTCATCGGCGTGCTGGCCGATGCCGTGGGCAGCCAGGCCGTCCGTGCCGCCGAGACGATCCCCGCGGCGGACCCCGAGGGATGGGTCCACCTCCGCGTCACCGCGGACTGGCCCGACGAGGTGCCGAGTCGGCTGATCGCGCTCGGCAGCCGAGCCGAGATCCTGGGTCCACCGGAGGTCCGCGAGCGCGCCCTCACCCTCGCCCGGCGCGTCCTCGAACGCCACGGGGTGCTCTAGCGCCGGTCGATATTCTTCGCGGGCGGGCGCACCCACCGGATCGATCGGTCTCGCTTCACGAGGCGGCGCCGAAGATGCTCGGCAACGAAGCGCTCCCTGTCATCGGCGAGCGCGCGGATGAGGTCCTGGCTGATCATCGGTCCCTTCCGTCCACTTCATGTCGTACCCCACGACGATACCGCCGATTGCTGCCAGGTCCTGTCATGTACTCGAGAGGATCACGAGAAAGGCTCCAACGATCGTCGTCAGGAGCGAGACGAGCAGCCATCCGACGAGGGCCACGAGCACGACGGTGGCCGCGACCAGCCCCAGCAGGACGAGCCACTCGTCGCGCGTCGACGCCTCCGGCTGCTCGAGATGACGGCGCATGAGCCCGAGGTTGCGCGTGTTCGCCTTGAACCACAGGTCGAACGCGTCACCGGCGACGGGGATCGATCCGACGGCGAGGTCGATCGCCGAGTTGGCAAGCATGCGGCCAACCACCACCCGCGGCAGCCCGAGGCGGGAGGCGCGCCAGATGACGAACAGGCCCAGCCCGCCGCTCACCAGGTCTCCGACCACGGGGACGAAGCCGATGACCGCATCGAGCCCGAAGCGGCGGCCACCCGTGCCGGGCACGGGGATGCTGTTGTCGAGGAACCACGCCAGTGTCTCGACCTCGGCCAGCGCGCGCGACCGATCCGGCCGCTCCCGCGGAATGCGGGTCACTCGTGCCATGAGCCGAGGACATGCACGACCGATGCCCCGTGAAGTTGACGCGTGCGGCAGACTGGCGGGCATGAACGCCATGCGACCCGCCGTCGGCAGCGTGCCGGCTCCTCCCGCCGCCGCGCGTGTTCCCCTGCTTGGCGTGCTCCGCGCGCTGCTCATCGGCGAGGTCGCGCTCGGCGTCGGGGTCGCCATCGTGCTGAGCGTCCTGGCCGGCGAATCGTCGCAGGCCACCGAGGAAACGCTCCGCTTCGCGGCGGGCGGCGCATTCCTCGTCGCGATCGCGGCCGCCATCGCGGCGCGCGGAGCACGCCGTCGTCGTGCGTGGGCATGGACCCTGTCCGCCGTCCTTCAGCTCCTCGTGGCCATTGGCACCGGCATCGCCGTAATCGTCGCGACGTGGCACCCTGCTTACCTCGCCGGCTTCGCGCTCGCCGCCGCCGTGATGCTGGTCCTGTCGACCGCGTCCGTGCGCCGGGCGCTCGGCCAGGAGTGACGGCCTGGCTCGTAGACTGGCACGGATGGACCTCGTCATCCGCGAGGCCGCGGCCCCGGACTTCAAAGCCGCCGCCGACGTGGCCGTCGCCGCCTACCGAACGATCGATCCGGAGCTCGGCGGGTACGAGGCGCGCCTGCGCGACGTCGCGGGCCGCACCCGGCACGCAACCGTGCTCGTCGCCGTCGATGACGGGCGAGTGATCGGGACGGCGACGTACGTCGGTGACCCGGCCAGCCCGCTGGCCGAGTCGGACGATCCTGGCGACGCGGGCCTGCGGATGCTCGCCGTGTCGCCCGATGCCATGGGCCGCGGCGCGGGCAAGGCGCTGGTGGAGGAGGCGATCGCACGGGCGCGCAGCGACGGCCGGCGCCGGCTCGTTCTCCTGTCACGCCACACCATGAAGGCGGCGCACGCCATCTACGATCGGCTCGGGTTCGAGCGCGAGCCCGGGCTGGACGAGACGTGGGATGGCGGCACGCTCCTGGGATTCGCGTTGCGGCTTTCCTGACAGGCCCCGTCAGGAATCACGCCTAGACTGAGCGAGATGGCGATGACGAATCCGCACGATCCCGGTCCGGACGCGGCCTACGAGCGTGGCGAGGCGCATGCCATCGCCGCGCGGGAGCCGCTGAAAGTGGCGGACGCCACCGTGCGCATCGGCACGGCCTCCTGGACCGATCCGACCATGACCGCTCCCGGTGTGTTCTACCCGCCCGACGCCAGCACGGCCGAGGATCGGCTCGTGTACTACGCGAACCAGTTTCCGATCGTCGAGGTCGACGCGACGTACTACGCGCTCCCGGCGCGACGGACCGGCGAGCTGTGGCTGGAGCGCACCCCGCCGGAATTCACGTTTGACATCAAGGCCCACGCACTCATGACGGGACAGCCCTCAGAGGTGAGCCGCCTACCGAAGGACCTGCGCGAGGAACTGCCGCCCGAGATCCTCGACAAGAAGCGGGTGTATGCCCGCGAGCTGCCAACCCCGATCGAGGACGCGATCTGGGCGCGCTTCATGGATGGCATCGAGCCGCTTCGCAGCTCGGGCAAGCTGGGTGCCGTGTTCCTCCAGTACCCGCGCTGGTTCTTCCCGACCAATGAGTCGCGCGACGAGATCGTGAAGGCTCGCGAGCGACTGGGTGACACGCCGTTCGCCGTCGAGCTGCGACACGCCAGCTGGTTCAACGAGAAGAACGCCGATCGCACCCTGCGCTTCCTCGAGAAGTACGAGATCCCGTTCGTCATGGTCGACGCACCACCGGGAACGAAGTCGTCGGTGCCGCCGATGACAGTCGTCACGTCGCCGAAGCTCGCCGTCGTCCGATTCCACGGCCGTCGCACCGAGACGTGGGAGAAGTCCGGCATCCCGGTGGTCGAGCGATTCCGCTACCTGTACAGCGAGGACGAGCTGAGCGAGTGGGTCCCGCGCATCCGCGACGCGGCCGGCCAGGTCCCGGAGCTGCACGTCCTCATGAACAACTGCTACGCCAACTACGGGACCACGAACGCGCGCGAGATCGCCGACCTGCTGGCCGCCGAGGTGCCACGGCTGGACGCCTGAGCCGGTACGCTACCGGGGTGGTGGGGAAGGCGCGCGCACCGCTCGGCATCGTCCTCTCCCTGCTTCTCGCGGCCTGCACCCACCCGGTCCAGTCCCCGACCCCGCGGCCGACGCCGTCGCCCTCCCCCACGCCATCACCGACGCCGATCTCGACCCCCTCGCCCTCCCCCACGCCGTCACCGACGCCGGAGCCCATCGCTCCGGACTTCGATGCGGGCGAGATTGTCGGCACGTCGATCGACGGGCTGCGGGTTCGCGGCCTGCCGGGCGCCGATCGCCCCATCGTCACCGGCCTGCTGCCACTGGCCTTCGAGCTCGAGGTGATCCTCGGGCCTGTCCCGGTCGACGGCCTGGCGTGGTACCTCGTTTCCGACGCCGATGGTCGCGAGCCTGACTTCGACGAGGGCTGGGTGGCGGCCGGCTACGAGCCGGAGCCACTCCTGGTCGCCGCCGGCCGGCGCGCCGAAGGATCCACCGCCGTCGCCTCGATGGCACAGATCGGCGACGCGGAGCAAGGGCCCATCGAGATCGGCGAGGGCGACCACGCCATCCGCTGGATCGGGCTCGATCCGAAGCGGCGGCGGTGCGCGTTCGCCGTCTCCATTGCCCCCGCCGGTGGCGGGGATCCCGTGCCAGCCATCCGTGCCACGATCGGCACCGGCATCGACCGCGGAACGCTCCAGCCCCAGTCGTTCGGAGCCCTGGGCCTGCGCGGACCGGTGTTCGTCAGTGTCGTCTCCGACTGCGCCTGGGCGCTGACGATCGTGCGCGTGCCGCCCACCGCGACGCCGGAACCCTAGCTGCTCAGCGGTCGGCGTTACGGAGCGACTCGCTCAGATCCGCGACCTCGGGATCGAACATGGCGCACTGGAAGATGCGATCTCCGGCATTCCACCCCTCTTCGATGGGAACGAAGTGCACGAAGTCGAGCCGCGATACCTCGAAGGCGCGCCCGACGTAGTCCTCGAAGGCCGGCACGCACTCCTCGAAGACGAAGCCGAGCATGGCGTCCTCGGTCGGGTAGGTGCTCGAGCCGGTCCACGTCGCGACGTGGAACATCTCGTACTGGTGGCCCTCGTCGCAGCGGCGCGCGTCGACGGAGCTGATCTCGTCCTCGATCTCCGAGTTGAAGCAGTCGCCGACCCGCAGGTCCTCGATCGAGAGGGTGCCGCCGGCCGCGATCGATCCACCATCGTCCCGCCGCGCCGACACGACATACCCGACCAGGAGCACGAGCGCCAGAGCGGGGACCCACCAGTAACGCAGCCAACGCCTCCAGCCGGCGGGCTCGGGCGCTGCCGTCGTGGCGGCCTGGGCCACCCACGTCGACTGGTCCGCTTCGGTCGCTTCCGCGCCGCGAACGAGGCCGCAGCGCTGGCAGGCCGAATCGGTACTTTCGTTGTCCGCCAAGCATCGCTTGCAGACCCATCGCTCGTTCACGGCGCCACCTTAGCGCGTCGCCGCCGCAGGGCGAGATGGAACTTTCGTACGAAGACTTCCTGCTGACGCGTCTCGACCGCCGTGGGATGACGGACCTGCCTCACACGGGCGATCGCAGCAGCCGGTTCCCAGCCTGCCGCGACGAGAGCGCTCGCCACGACGGTCCCGCTGCGGCCGACCCCGCCCATGCAGGCCACGGCCACGTCGCCGTCAGCCCGCGCCGCCGTGATCGAGGCCACGATCGCGCCCATGGCAGGCTCGTCCGGCGGCGTTCCACCATCCGGCATCGGATGGCGGTCCACCTCGATCCCGATCGCCGCGGCGCGACCGACGATCGCGGGGTCCCCCCAGCGACGAAGCTCGTCATCGTCCACAAGGAGCATGATCCTGACGACGCCGGCCGCGCGCAGCGCGGCGAGGTCCTGGTCAAGGTCCGCGCGATACACGCGCCCGGGGTATCGGATCGACGGCCCGTGCTTGCCCGGCAGCGCCGTCATCCCGACGCGGCCGGCCAGGTCGTCGGCGAAGTCGGAGGCGGGGATCCAGTCGATGGGCGGTGGCGGATCCTGCGCCGCTGCAGGCACCTAGTTGAGCTGCCCGTTGCCGAGCGCGCAGAAGTGGCCTCGAGGGTCCAGCGGCTCGCCGCAGAACGGGCACGCGGGCCGGCCTGCGACGAGCACGGCCTCCGCCCGCTGGACGAACGCGCGCGCCGCCGGCGGGTCGAGCCTGACCCGCAGCAGGTCCGGCCCATCGTCGGCATCGTCGGGCAGCTCGGCATACTCGCCGTCGTCCGTCGGCGTCTGCGCCTCGATCACGACGGCCTTCCGCCCCGCATCCCAGGCGAGCGCCATGGCGCCGACGCGGAAGAGCTCCACGATCGGCTCTTCCAGCCCCATCGCGTCGCCGGCGCTCGAGTCGGCCGGTCCGGCGACCGCATCGAGCAGGTCGTCGAGACGCTCGGCCAGCGCCGCCACCTGGATCTTCTCGATCGCAACGCTGACGAGTGCCCCGCCCTTCCTGGCCTGGAGGAAGAACGCGCGGCCGCCCGGTTCGCCCACGGTTCCGGCAACGAATCGGTCCGGGCTATCGAAGACGAATAGTCGACGTGTCATGGACGTCATCCTAGCGGCTGCCGACCCGCTACAGTTCCGGTGCAGATGAGCACCATGGCTCGCCACAGGACCGATGTGAGCCCATGCGGCGACAGCTCCGCCGGCTAGGCGGGCGTCCGATGGCCCGGCGCCCCGGCGACGAGGCTGCGGCCTTCAACCTGTCGCCGCGCGCCTTGCGGATCGCCGGGTGGATCGTGGCCGTCCTGCTGATCTCGGGCATCGCCATCGTGGTCGGCATCCTGGGCGGCGACGCCGACGAACCGGGGGTCGGCGCGTCTCCCTCGGGCTCGGGCGGCGGGACGACGGGGACCGCGATCGACTTCGGGACCGCGCTCGACCCGGCCACCGGTGAAGTGGTGGCCGACGCACGAACCGATCGGTTCTCGGCCGGGGATACATTCGCCTACTCGGTCGCGCTGTCGGGCACCGCGCCGGACCCCGTGTTCGTGGAGGTCCGCCGGACCGGGGGAGGGGCGGCCGAGATCGTCCAGACGGCCGTCGACGGACACCAGCCGTTGGAGTTTCCGCCTGCGCTCGCCTTCGACGTACCCGCCGACGACCTGTTTGAGGTGTTCGGGCCCGGCGACTACCTGATGCTCGTCTACGCTGATCCGGCGGCCGACCCGATCGCTGAGGGCACGTTCGTTCTGGTCGAGGCGTCAGGTAGTCCGCCGGTCAGCGCATCGCCGTCGCCTTGACATGAGGGAGGGACCGGAGACGTGCCCCCATCTCCGATCCCTGGTGGCAAGCCGGCGTGCCCGTCCGACTCGTCGATCCCTAGCGTACGGTCCCCTCACCTCACCTGTCAACACTCAATTGACCGAGAGCGCCTCGTTCGTGAGCTCGTATGCGCCGCGGTGGTCGCCCGATTCTGCGCGCAGCTCTGCCCACTCGCGCAGGACGTCCCGCAGCCGGCTCGGGACCCGACTGGCTCGCGCCAGCGTGGCCGCGCGACCGAACCGACGCTCGGCTTCCTCGAGTTGGCCGTCGAGGCGCATCGCGCGTGCCTCTGTCAGCATGGCGGCCAGGCGGGCAAGCTCGTTGCCGCTGCGCTCCGCATAGTCCTGCGCCGTCGCAGCCAGGCGGAGTGCCCCGGCCGTGTCACCCGACGCGAGGGCGACCTGTGCCTCCGTGTCGGCGACGGCAGCCATCCAGCGCTGGTCACCCGTCGCGGCGATCTGCGTCCGGGCGTCACTGGCGAGCTCGCGCGCGCGGTCGATCTGCCCGGTGCCCAGGTACGCGAGCGCCAGGTCGTTCTCGATGCGCGCCGACTCGAAGATGGCGCCGGCCGCACGGTACAGGGCCATGCCCTGGATTCCGGCACGGATTGCGGCCTCGAAGTCCCCGACCTCGCGATACCCGATCGCGAGGTTGAACAGGAACGCGGCCCGGCGACGATCGTCGAGGTCTGCGGCAAGCCCCCGCGCCTCCTCGAGGTAGCTCAGGGCTCGCGCCGGATGACCGGCACGCGATTCGACAGCGGCCAGCGACGTCAGCAGCCGCATCTCGAAGTCGGGCTCGACATGAAGCCCACCGCGCACCTGCTCCAGGAGGGCCGTCAGCAGGCTGCGCGCATCGGGTTCGTTGTCGGACTGGTACAGACCGTATGCGAGCCAATACCGCGCGAGCGCCGCGTCAGCGTCGCGCGATGCGAGCCCGTAGAGGCGGGCCGCCTCCGACGCTGCTGCAATGGTCTCCCGGCCCTGGTCGAGCCTTGCGAGCGCCTCCGCCAACCCGCGCAGGAGATCCGCTCGCGATCCCTCGTCGTTGACGTCCTCGAGCAGCGCGCGATAGCCATCCGCGGCGGCCTGCCATTCGCCCGCCGCCAGCTGCATGTCCACCTCGAGGCGTGTCCACGCGGGATGTCCCTCGTCGATGAAATGGCTGGCGGGCAGGTTGAGCCGCCCGGAGAGGAAGTTCAGCGCGACCATCGATGGCCGCGCGATCCCCGTCTCCAGTGCGCTCACATACGCTTTGGTGTAGCGCTCCCCGGCGAGCTGTTGCTGGGTGAGCCCCGCGCGGTGCCGAGCCTCGCGAATGCGAAGGCCGATGCGCTGCGCGAGCTCACGGTCCTTGTCGGTTGCTCGGGCACTCGTTCTGGTCCGTGGCATTGCCGCAGTCTACCTTGCTTGGCAATACCCAGTTGACCCACCCGCCGGACGATCGTACTGGCCCCGGGATGGACCGATGGGACGGAATGGTGATTGTCGCTTGACCCTCCTGCGCGCGACCGTGCTTGCTGTGGCCGCTCGCCGACCAAGCAGCGGCCGCCGAAACCCATCCAAAGGGAGCAGGACCGATGCGTATCCGACGAATCGCTCGTTCGCTCGTGGCCGCCGGGACGATCGCGATGCTGAGCATCCTCAGCCTCGCCACGACCGTCATGGCAGTCACGGGAGGCGGCGACTTCCCCGTCCGCCGCTAGGCGGATCTCGAGACCCGGCAGTCCGCCGGGTCATCGCTGGCGACCTGCCCCTAGTGCCCGTGCTGGTAGTAGGGGTTCGCGCCTGCCTGGTGATCGGTGACGTCCACGATCGCCTGGATCGCCGGGACGGCATTTCGCACGGCCGTCTCGACGCCCTGCTTCAGGGTGACGTCGACCGCGGCGCAGCCCTGGCAGCCGCCGCCGAAGCGCATGAAGGCGGTCCCCTCCTTCACGTCCACCAGCGTCACCATCCCGCCGTGTGAGCCCACGCCGGGGTTGATCTGACGGTCGAGCACGTCCTGGACGGCGCGAGCCACGGGGTCCTGCCAGCCCTCGTTCGGATTCGCGATACGCAGGCCGCCGCCGGTCACGGTCGGATCGAGCTCGATCGTGGCACCGGTGAGGTCCACGGCGCTGGCCGCGTCGACCACGACCGTCAGCCCATCGGCCTCCACCGCGATGTCGCCGTCGGTGCGGTCGCGTGGGTCCTCGAGCGCGATCTCGTACCGGAATGAGCGCCCTTCCCTGGCGGCGACCCGCACGCGAAGCACCGCATCGGGGAAGTCGTTGAAGGTACGGACGCCGTCGATCTTGGATCGCGCGTCGGGTGTGATGGTGAGAAGCTGATCGATCATCGCGGGCATGGTACGCCTGATGGCGCACAAGCGTTCCGGCTCCCGGTCACGAACGCCCGCGAGCTGTTCCGTGCGTTGACGCGTACGGTGGTGGAGGGGCTGGACCGGGGTCAGCCCGTCGTGACCCGTGGGCAACGCACCGACCCTCAGCCGAGGGGCGGAAGCTCCTGGCGATCGGCCAGGACCGAGGCGAACGGGTCGCCCTTCTCGTCAAGCCGTGCCTCGACGTCGCGGATCGTCCAGCGGTCCGGGCGCAGCGAAGCGTCCTCGAGCTCCTCCCACTCGATCGGCATGCTGACCGGCGCGCCGGGTGCCGGGCGCGGGCTGTACGGGGCCACGAGCGTCTTGTTGATCGCGTTCTGTGTGTAATCGAGCCGCGCCTTGCCCTTCCGCGCGCGCTTCGCCCACTCCCAGCTGACGAGATCCGGGACGGTGGCGCCGATGGCACGTGAGAGCCCCTCCACCCACTCGCTCGTCTCGCCGAACGAGGGGCCCGGTCGAATGCCGATCCACACCTGGATGCCGCGCTTGCCGGTGACCTTGGGACGGCCACGCACGCCCAGGTGCCCCAGCGCAGTGCGATACAGGCGCGCCAGGGCCACCACCTCGTCCCAGGTCGTGTCGGGGCCGGGGTCGATGTCGATGAGCGCGTAGGACGGCCGGTCGGGCGCCTCGGCCGGCGAGGTCCAGGGGTGGAGCTCGATCGCCGCCTCCTGCGCCAGCCAAACGAGCGTTGCCGGCTCGTCGGCGACCGGATAATCCTTCGGTCCCTCCTCGCGGTGGTGGTAGGTCCATCGCCTGACCCAGGCCGGAGCGTGCTTGGGCAGGTCCTTCTGCCAAAAGCCCTTCTGCTCGACGCCGTTCGGGAAGCGCTGCACCGTCAGCCCGCGATCGCGCAGGTACGGCACCAGCGTCGGGCCGATGGCGAGGTGGTACCTCAGCAGGTCGCGCTTAGTGACGGGCGCTCCCCCATCGCGGCCGGGGAAGAGCACCTTGTCCAGGTTGGTGACGCGCACCTCGCGGCCGGCCGCGGCCCAGACGCCCTCACGCTCGATGGCCTCGAGCGCCGCGACATCATCGTCGGACTGCATCGGCACACTCTGGACTTCCCGTTCGGCGGCCGCTGTCGCGGTCGCGGTGGCGACCTCTCGCTCACGCCGGACCGACGTCGGCGCCTTCCCGATCTCGAGCCCTTTGAATGCGGCCTGGCGCAGCAGGTTGTCGGCGGTCCAGTCGGCGAACTCAACGCGAATGACCAGCTTCGGCTCCACCCAATGCGCTCCCTTCAGCCGCGGCAGCGGCTCCAGGACCGATGCGTCGCGTGCCAGTGCGTCGAGCTGTGCCCGAAGCTCGCGACGCGTGCGCGTGTCGATCCCGCTGCCGACCTGGCCGGCGTGGGCCCAGCGGTCGCCGCTACGAACCGCAACGATCAGGGACCCGAGATCACGGTGCGTGCCCTGGCCCTCCAGCCAGCCCACGACCACGACCTCCTGCTCACGGCGAAGCTTGATCTTGAGCCAGGTGCGCGATCGCAGGCCTGGCTCGTACGGCGAGCGCCGCAGCTTCGCGACGATGCCCTCCAGCTCCTGGGCGCGTGCCGCCTCGGTGAAGGCCCTTCCGTCGCCCTCGACGTGGCCGGCGTACCGCACTCGAGCGTGCGGGCGCAGCCGCGAGCGGAGGAGGCGCTTGCGCTCGTCGAGCGGGACTGCCAGCAGCGATCGGCCGTCGAGGTGGAGCAGGTCGAAGACCTGGTAGATGGCGGGGGCAGGCGGCCCAGGCCGCGTCGTGCCCGGCGCCCGGCCCGTCCGGATGCCGGTGCGATCCTGGAGCAGGCTGAAGCTCGGCCGGCCCGCCTCGTCCATGGCGACCACCTCGCCATCGACGATCGCCTCGCGCGCATCCAGCCACTCGGCCGGCCCGGCGAGCTCTGGAAAGTAGCGCGCCGCGTCCTGCTGGTTGCGCGTCCAGAGTCGCGCGCGTCCGTCGCGGATCACCGCCTCGACCCGGTAGCCGTCCCACTTGATCTCGAACAGCCAGTCGGGGTCGTCGAACGCCGAGTCGGCCAGGGTGGCGCGCATCGGCGCGATGAAGTCCGGAATCGGCGTCTCGCGTGCCGCCGAAAGGTCGATCTCCCCGGCCGGCTGCGGCGGCTGCGCCTCGAAGCGCGGCGGAACCCCGTCGCGCACCTCGTCGTTCGTGCGCCCCGTGCAGACGCTGTGCGGGTGGTCCTCGGCATCCCAGCCGGGCATGGAGAAGGCGTCGCGCTTGTGGATGAGAAGCCACTTCTCACGGTCGTCACCGCCGCCGCGACCATCGGTCCGGACGATCGTGAAGCGCCCACGGACCTTCTGCCCGTGAAGCTCGAACTTGATCTCGCCCTTGCGGAGCGCCATGCCGGGGTCCGGCGTTTCGGCCTCGGGCTCGAAGTGGCCCCAGTCCCACACGATCACGTCCCCGGACCCGTACTGCTTCTCCGGAATGACCCCCTCGAAGTCGAAGTACTCGATGGGGTGGTCCTCGGTGCGCATCGCCAGGCGGCGCGCGGCCGCGTCGAGGGTCGGGCCCTTCGGCACCGCCCAGCTGACGAGCACGCCGCCGATCTCGAGGCGGACGTCGTAGTGCAGCGCAGTGGCCCGGTGCCGCTGGATCGTGAAGCGGCCGCTGCGCTCGACGAGGTCGCCCGGCGCCGGCTCCGGCGTGGTCCCGAAGTCCCGTTTGCGACGGTATTCCTCGAGCGGCATCGCGGGCTCAGGCCGGCAGCCGCAGATCGGTGAGCGTGGGCAGCACCAGCGACGCGCCCGAGTCCCGCAGCGACCCGGCGTCCACCGCCGCACCGGCCGTGATGGCGATCGGCACCATCCCGGCCGCCACCGCCGCCCGCATGTCCCACGTCGAGTCGCCGACGTACCAGCAGCCCTGGGGCGGGACGCCGAGCTCGCGGGCGCCGAGCAGGAGCAGGTCCGGCGCCGGCTTCGCGTGCTCCACGTGGCTGCCGTCGACGATCCGTGGCGCCGCCTCGAGGCCGAGCGCCGCGATCGACGCCGCCACCTGCTCCCGGCGCGACGACGTGGCAATCGCCCAGGTCAGGGCGCGGTCGTCGAGCTTGCGCAGGAGGCTGCGGGCTCCCGGCAACGGCCGCGGGTCGCGGTTGCGAACATCGAACAGCTCGCCGCTGCGCCGGTCGATGGCCTCGGCCTCGTCGTCGGTGAGCCGGCGCCCCACGGCCTGCGCCGCCTCGCGCGCCAGGCGCCGGCCGTCCATGCCGATCATCGGCTCCAGCTGGGCGCGCGTGAAGGCAATGCCGGTCTCGCCGAGGGCGGCCGTCCACGCGTCGATTCGGGCCGGCACCGTGTCGACCAGCGTGCCGTCGAGGTCGAACAGGATCGCACCTGGTCGGCGTGGGATGGCCATCGGACGCTACGATACTGGCCCGATGCCATCCGAGCTCGCCCACCATTGGACGCTCGACCCGGGCACGGTCTTCCTCAACCATGGCTCGTTCGGCGCGACGCCGCGCCGGGTGCTCGAGGCGCAGGCTTCGTGGCGGGCACGCATGGAGCGGGAGCCCGTCGCGTTCTTCGCCCGGGCCCTGGAGCCGGCCATGGACGAGGTGCGCACCGCGTTGGGAGGCTTCGTCGGCGCCGCCCCCGACGACCTCGTGCTCGTGCCGAACGCCACCGTCGGCATCAACACGGTGGCGCGGTCGCTCGACCTGCGCAAGGGAGACGAGGTGGTCGCGCTCGACCACGCCTACAACGCCGCCACAAACGCCCTCGCGCACGTGGCATCTCTTGCCGGCGGCCGCCTGGTGATCGCCCGCCTCCCGTTTCCGGGCGCGACCCCGAGCCTGGCCCGAGACGCGATCCTCGACGCGGTCACGCCGCGCACGAGGCTCGTCCTGCTGGACCACATCACCAGCCCCACGGCGCTCGCGCTGCCCGTCACCGAGATCGTCGCCGCCCTGGCGTTGCGCGGGATCGATACCCTCGTCGACGGCGCGCATGCGCCGGGCATGCTCGAGCTCGACGTCGAAGCCATCGGCGCTGCGTACTACACGGGCAACTGCCACAAGTGGCTGTGCGCGCCAAAGGGCGCGAGCTTCCTCCACGTCCGCCGCGACCTTCAGGAGGCCGTCCGGCCGCTGGTGATCAGCCACGGCGCCAACTCGCCCCGCGTGGACCGGGGGCGGTTCCGGCTGGAGCACGACTGGACCGGCACGTGGGACCCATCGGCCTACCTGTCCATCCCCGCCGCGATCGAGTTCGGCGCGTCGCTGCTGCCGGGGGGCTGGGCGGCGTTGCAAGAGCGCAACCGCACCCTCGCGCTTCGCGGCCGGCACCTGCTGTGCGAAGCGCTCGGCATCGAGGCGCCAGCCCCGGATGTCATGATCGCGAGCATGGCGTCGGTGCCGCTGCCGCTCGAGTCGACCGGCGGCGCGGCCAGCGGGGGCGCGCTGTATGACGATCCCGTCCATGCTGGCCTCCGCCGCAACGGGATCCAGGTCTCGGTCGGGCCGTGGCCGCAGCAGCCGGGCGACGGCCCATGGCGCCGGCTCATCCGCATCAGCGCGGCTCCCTACGTGTCGCAGGAGGATCTCGTGCTGCTCGCGCGCGTCCTTCCGGGCGTCGCCGGATCGTCGCCGGGATAGGATGCCCTGACCGATGCCGATCGACGCCAGCACGCTCGACCCCGATCCGCTTCGCCAGCTGGGCGCCTGGGTCGACGATGCGGGACGCGCGGGGGCCGTACTGCCGAACGCCTTCGCCCTGGCCACCGCCGACGACACCGGAGCGCCGTCGGTGCGGTTTGTCCTGCTGCGCGGGCTCGACGCGGAGGGCCTGCGCTATTTCACCTACCGCGGCAGCCGCAAGGGCCGCGACGTGGCGATCAACCCGTGGGCATCGGCCGCGTTCTGGTGGCCGGCGCTCGACCGCCAGGCGCGCGTCAGCGGATCGATCCGGCTGCTCCCGGACGAGGACTCGCTCGCCTACTGGCGGACGCGCCCGCGCGGCAGCCAGCTGTCGGCCAGCGCTTCCGCACAGGGACAGGAGATCGGCTCGCGCCACGAGCTCGAGGTCCGGGTGGCCGAGCTCGCGGCGCGCCACCCCGGCGTGGTGCCACTGCCGCCCATGTGGGGTGGGTACCTCATCGTGCCGAGGATCGTCGAGTTCTGGGAGAGCCGTTCGGACCGGCTCCACGACCGGATCGAGTATCGACGCGGCGGCGACGGCACATGGCTCCCCCGCCGGCTCCAGCCCTGAACCGGCCGAACGGCCGCCCTCGCCGGTGCATACTCAGCCGATGAGCATGCACGTGGTCGTCATCGGCTCCGTCAACGTCGACCTGGTGGTGGCCGCAGATCGGCTTCCCGTGCCGGGCGAGACCGTGCTCGGCGGCCGGTTCAGCGTCCACGACGGCGGCAAGGGCGCCAACCAGGCCGTGGCCGCCGCTCGGGCGGGCGCGCAGGTCACCATGATCGGCGCGGTCGGGAACGATGCGCATGGTGCGCGGTCGCTCGCCGCGCTCGAGGCGGAGGGCATCGACACGTCGCGCGTTCGCCGCGTGGAGTCCGAGCCGACCGGCGTCGCCATCGTCGCGGTCGGGCCTCGGGGCGAGAACCAGATCGTGGTCGCGCCCGGTGCCAACGCGACCCTGGCCCTCGACCAGGCCGATCGCGAGATCATCGGCTCGGCACAGGCGGTCCTCACGAACCACGAGGTCGCCGCCGAGGCGACGCTCGAGGCGATCCGCGCAGCACGGGCCGCCGGCGTCATCGCCATCCTCAACCCGGCGCCCGCTCGCGCGCTGCCGGCCGAGATCCTGTCCCTCGGGCCGATCCTGACGCCGAACGAGCACGAGCTGGTGGTGGCGATCGGCAACGAGGTCACCAGCGAGGCGCTCGACGATCTGCAGGCGCGGCATTCCGGCCCGATCATCGTGACCCAGGGCGCGGCGGGAGCCCTGCTCGTCGACGGGCAACGGCGGGAGCGGTTCCCGGGTGTCCACGCCCCGCAGGTGGTCGATACGACCGGCGCCGGCGACGCATTCTGCGGCGTCCTCGCCGCGTGGCTGGCCGAGGGTCACACCCTGGACGAGTCCGTGGTCGCTGCCAACGTGGCGGGAGCGCTCTCGGTCGCTTCGCCCGGCGCGCGGGACGGCATGCCGCGACGCGAAGCGATCGAGGCCGGGTCCGCGTAGGGTCCACCGAGCCTCGACGGGCTCCGTCCGCGACCCGTCGATCACAGGCCTCGGCCGTTGCGTCTTGACACCGTGCCATATGGTGGCGGTCCGACTCGTCGCGTGCCCCGCGAGAGATTGTTCAGTCGACCTCATGGGAGTGAGCATCGATGGAAACGGCGGGCGACGTGGCGCTTCTCGCAGCGATTGCGCTCCTGCTGCTCCTCACGCTCGCCGCTGCCGTCAGGGAGCGCATCGCCAGGGCATGATCGGCGCCGGCTGCGTCCAGACAATGCGCGAGCCGCCCCGAGAAATGGAGCCACCTGCGCGGTTACGCCACCCGCGCCCGACCCGCGACTTGCGGGCGATTTGTCCGGACGGCCGGCGTGAACATAGGAGGAAGCGATGGACGTTCTGGCAGTGGTGCTGCGCATAGTGCACATCGTTTGCGGTGTCCTGTGGGTCGGTGGCGCGGCGTTGTTCTTCTTCTACATTGAGCCGACCATGAACAAGTTGGGACCGGACGCGGAGAAGTTCGTCGACGAGATGATCAACCGTCGCAAGGCGCCCATCTACTTCGTGATCGTGTCGACGCTGACCGTACTCGCCGGCGTCATCCTCTACTGGCGGGACTTCGGTGGCATCAGCACCTCGACATTCGGGTCGGCCCTCGGCCTGGGCGGGTTGGCCGCCCTCATCGCATGGCTGGGCGGCAACCTGCTGATTCCGCAGACGCTCGGCAAGCTCGGCGCCATCGCTGGTGAGATGAAGGCTGCGGGCGGCCCTCCGTCCGCAGAGCTCATGGCCCGCATGCACGCCACCCAACAGCGCCTGCGGCTGGTAGGGGCGGTCGACCTCATCCTCCTCGGGTTCTCGGTGGCCGCGATGGCAGCCGCGCGGTACCTCGGCTGAGAGGCGAGCCGTCCCGAGAGCATCAATGGCCCCGGACTGACGTGGGCGCCAGGACACCATCTTGTGTGACGTCGATCATCGCGCGCTCTTGAGCCGCGTGGCTGGCACCATGGGAGACCACGACTGGGATGCGCTCGCGCCTGCTATCACCGTGAGGCCGTGATGGACTACCCGCAATCGCAGCGCCGAGCGAATCGACGCCGTCCTATCCCGCTCGATTGACTCCTAGTAGGCACCGGCGATGCTCTCGGTCACGCGTGGGGACCCAACGCCGACCCGAGGATGAACTGCGATCCATCGTGGGTTCGGCGCGGGCAGCCTTTATGAAGGCTACCAGCGCAAAGGAGCGAGCCGCCATCAAGGTCAGTGTCGACGAACGCTTGGCCCAAGTCGAGGAGTCTGTCGTCCAGGGCGACGAAGCTGCTGACCGCGAAGAACTCCTCCGACGCATAAGGAACATTCGATTGCAACTCTGGAAGTAGTCCTGCCCCGGGACCGGCCCGCACGACGCGCGCTGCTGCAGCACCATGCCTCGACTTCCAGGCGTAGGGCTCAGGTCGTCATCGTCAAGGCACCGAACGACGGACCTTGAGCGAAACGAGCACCTTGTCGTATGCATCAGCCGAGCGTCGTGATGAGCTAAGACAGGAGAGCAAGATGTCAGAGAACCGGGTCCAATCGCGCGTGGACGAGGTAGCGCGCGCCAAGCAGGCTCCTCACGAGCACGTCCCCCGCCTCGTGAGGTCACGCGACATGGCGGGCGGGGCAGTGCTCGACCGGATCGCCGACCTCGTCAATCGGCTCGTGGGCTCGATGTGGCTCTTCGTCGGCATCACCATCGGAATCGTCACCTGGCTCTTTGCCGGCAACCTCGTCGGCTTCGACAAGACGCCATGGCCACTGCTCCTCACGGTCCTCAACCTGCCCCAGCTATCGATCATGATTTCGCTGCAGGTCAGCGCCAACCGCGCCCAGGCTACGAGCGATGCGCGGGCGATGGCAGATCACGCCACGCTCATCGCGCTCAACGAGCTGAGCAAGCGGCAGGTCGAGATCCTCGACGGGCAGAACAGGGTCCTCGACATCCTCCAACGTGCGGTGGTCGGCAGCGGGCCGGACCGGAGTCCGTAGTACGGCTGCGGCGGCCGATGATCCTCAACGGCTAGGCTCCTGCCGAACGCCTACGGGCAGCGCTGGAGATCTTCCACCCACCACTCAGGCACGCCGTCACCCGTCACCACCGTGCCATCGGGCTCGACACTCAGCCACAGCGCGAGCACGTCGGGGTCACCGAACGCCTCACCCGTCACGCGGTGAGCCATCATTCCGCCCGGATCGGGTCGCGAAGGAGTCTGGCTCACGGTCAGCTCCCAGTCGCGCCCGACCGCTCCGCAGCCGGTGGACGCCGGTCGCCGCTGCACCGGTCCTTCGATGAGCGGCTGGTTCTCGCTCAAGACGATGAAGTAGTGCGGGACGTCGGTGGTGTTGCGCATGTAGAACGACAGATCGATCGGATCCGCGGGCATGTGTCGGGGTGGGGGCGGCGCCAGGGAGGTCCCGCAACCGGCCACCAACATCAGAGCGATCGGCAGAAGCCGTAGGGCGGGGCGAAGCTCAGCGGCAAGAAGAAGGAAGCGCATCTACGCGATGTTCCGGAGCTTCTCGAGGCCGTCGAGGATCAGGTCGAGCCCGAATTCGAACTCGTTCGAGTAGTCGAAGCCGATCTTCAGGACGTGGTCCACGATGACCTCGTTGAGGTACGGATACTGTTGCGCCGGGAGCGCGGTGACGATCATCTGCGCCATGCCCGCGAGCTCCTGCGGTGTCCCGGACGGCAGGTTCTGCTCCTGCACGGCGAATCCGTAGATGTAGCTGTCGAGGGTGAAAAACGCGTGAATCGCCATCTCGACGGAGAAGCCTGCTTGCCGAAGGCTCCCAAGCACAGCGTCGGGGTAACGCGATCTTGCCGGACTGGGGTTCGTCCGGGACTCGATCAGGCCGGCCGCCCACGGGTGGCGCGCGAGCATCTCGCGGGCAGACAGAGCTCGGCGGCGGATGGCCGCTTTCCAGTCATCGCCGATGGGTGGCACCTCGACCTCGGCCACGACGATGTCAGCGAGACCGTCGAGGATGTCGTCCTTGTTTGCCACGTGGTAGTAGAGCGTCATCGCCTCGACCCCGAGCGCCTGCGCCAGCCGGCGCATGGTGAGCGACTCGATGCCGTCCGCATCGGCCAGCTCGATGGCAGCCGCGAGCACGCGCTCCCGGCTGAGCGGGACGCGCACCTCCTGCGTTGGCTTGGCTTTCGTCGACACCTGGGTGCTCC
>Ga0136633_1000289_pt1 | contig 37868 bp, 26 predicted proteins | sample AntDrymeUQ832206_2_FD_105494 | JGI IMG/M metagenome (GOLD analysis project Ga0136633, IMG submission 105494) | Polar desert sand microbial communities from Dry Valleys, Antarctica - metaG UQ83 (22.06) | ecosystem: Environmental > Terrestrial > Soil > Desert | place: Antarctica: Dry Valley... | reverse complement strand
TCAGCCGGGTCGTGGTCCGGGCGTTGGCCTCGAGCGTGAACTTCAGGTAACCGAGCCGCACGACGCGGCCCTTCGAGCGCCGTTCGATGAACAATTCGCCGCGGCACGCCTCATTGCAGGTCAGCGTGACCGGGATCCGGTTGCCGCGGGCTCGCAGCACCCGGCGGGCGATGGTGACGCGCGGAGCCGTGCGGTCACCGGTATTCGGGGTCGCCGTCGCCGTCGGAGTGGCGGTCGGGGTCGCGACGACGGTGGCGATCGGGGAGGCGGTCGCCGTGGCGGAAGCGGTCGGCTCCGCGGTGGGCGTGGCCGTCACGGTGGCCGCCGGAGTCGGCGTCGCCGTCGGCGTCGCCGACGGGGTCGGCGTCGCGGTCGGGTCGGCTTCGCGGTCGACGGTCTCGCAGTCCGCTGCGAGCACGTCCTCGAAGTCGGCTTCGGCCGTGTCGACCTCGCTGCCGCACGCCGCCGTGTCCTTGGCGTCGTCGCGCAGCTTGAGCGCATCGTCGCCGGAGCCGGCGTCGACCGTGTCCTCGCCGCCCTTCGGGTCGATCGCGTCGTTGCCGCCGCGACCCTCGATGCGGTCGCCGCCGGCGGACCCGGTCAGGGTGTCCGCGCCGTCTCCGCCCACGAGCGTCTCGATGCCGGTCAGGCCGTCCTCGGACCCGTCGCCGGCCGCGCCGCCGAGCGTCGCCACCACGGCGGTCAGCCGTCCGTCATAGGTCACGGTGTCGATGCCGCCGTCGCCCGTGACCGTGTCGACTCCCTCTCCAGGAGCGAGCGTGTCGTCGCCGTCGTTGCCGGTCAGCACGTTCGCCCCGCCGTCGCCGGTCAGCATGTCCGGCCCGTTGCCCCCGCGGAGGTTCTCGACGGCAGTGAGGCTGTCCTCGCCGGCTCCGCCGACCGCCTGGGTGACGCCCGTGCTGCGGCCTTCGTAGGACGAGGTGTCCGAGCCCGCGCCGCCGTCGAGCGAGTCGGCCCCTTCGCCGCCCGCCAGGACGTCGTTGCCGCCGCCGCCCACGAGGTCGTTGACCGCCCCGTCGCCGGTGAGCAGGTCGGAGGCATCGCTGCCGGTGAGGTTCTCGACGCCGGTGTAGGTGTCGTTCTCCCCGTTCTCGCCCCCGCCGCTGCCGGTGGACGCGACGATCGTCGCCTGCCGGCCCGCGTAGGTGACGCGATCGGTGCCCGCGCCGCCCTCGAAGGCGTCGGATTCGTCATCGGCACCGCCGGACATGGTGTCCGCGCCGTCGTCCCCGCGCAGGGTGTCGGAGTCGTTGAGACCTGACAGGACATCGTCGCCGCCGCCGCCGGAGATCACGTTGGCGGCGCCGTCACCGGTCAGCGTGTCGCCGGCGCTGCCGCCGGTCAGATGCTCGACTGCGGTGATCGTGTCCTCGCCGGGACCGGCCGCCGCGCTCAGGGTCGCCGTGACCGCGGATGTGCGCGAGCCATAGGTCGCCGTGTCCGAGCCGGCGCCCCCGTCGAGCGTGTCGGCCTCGGTCGTCGTGCCGCCCGAGAGCAGGTCATCGCCGTCCTCGCCACGCAGCGAGTTGGCGTCCGCGTCGCCGGTCAGGGAGTCGGCGAAGGCCGTTCCGGTCAGGTTCTCCACCGTGGTGTCGATCGTGTCCTCGTTGCCATCGGCCGGGCCCTTCGCGATCTCGGCCGTGACCCCGGCGCTGCGGCCGCCGAAGGACACGGTGTCCGTCCCGGTCCCGCCGATCAGGGTGTCGGCCGCGCCGCGGCCGTCGAGCGAGTCGTTGCCCGCGCCGCCGTCGATGCGGTTGACGCCGGCGTCGCCGGTCAGCGTGTCGTCACCGTTGCCGCCGGTCAGGTTCTCGACGCCGGACGAGGCGTCCTCGCCCGTGCCGGATTGGAGGTCAACGGTCACGCCGTCGCTGCGACCCGCGTAGGAGGCCGTGTCGGTTCCGGCGCCGCCGTTGAGCGTGTCGGCTCCGCCGCCGCCGTCGAGCGTGTCGTCACCGCCGTTGCCGGTGAGGACGTTCGCGCCGCCGTCAGCCGAGGTGCGCAGCGTGTCATCCGCTGAGCCGCCCTTGAGGTTCTCGACCTCGACCGTGTCGTCCTCGCCGGCTTCGCCGTCGCCGCCCGACGTGGCCGTGTCGATGAGGACGGGCGTGGTCCGAGCCGAGTAGTCGGCCGTGTCGGCACCGTCGCCGCCCTTCAGCAGATCCTGGGCGTCGCCGGCCGCGGAGGCACCCTGGATCAGCACGTCGTCGTCGGCCTCGCCGTCAACGTCGTCCTTGCCCGTGCCGTCGGCGATCGTGTCCGCGCCGGATCCGCCGCGGAGCGTGTCGGCACCGGCGCCGCCCTCGATCGTGTCGGCACCGTCCTCGCCGAGGACGTCGTCATTGCCGGCGCCGCCGAGCAGGAGGTCGTTGTCCGCGCCGCCGGAGAGGGAGTCGTCGCCCCCGAACCCGCGCAGGCGGTTGGCCGACTCCGAACCGCCGAGATCGTCATCGGCGGAACCGCCGTCGAGGTTCTCGACGGTGGTCTGGATGTTGTCGTTCTCGGGCGCGGACGGGTCGCCGTCGTCGAAGCCGCCGCCGGGAGCGGCCACCACGCGCGCCGTACGCAGCGCATAGGAGACGGTGTCGCCGACGGTCTCGTCGAGGGTCCCTCCGTCGAGTACGTCCGTTCCGTCGGGAGCGGAGCCCTGCTGCAGGACGTCGTCGCCCTTGCCGCCCTTGACGCTGTCGCTTCCGGGCCCACCGTCGAGCACCGGATCGTCGCCGTCGCCGCCGTCGAGATCGTCGTTGCCGAGGCCGCCGCGCAGGTCGTCTGCACCATTGCCACCGAGCAGGGTGTCGTTGCTCTCGAGGCCGACCAGGACGTCGTTGCCGCCGGGACCGCCGTCGAGCGTGTCCGCATCGACCGATCCGGTGAGCGTGTCGTCACCGGAGCCGCCGGTGATGCCCTCGATGTTCGTGATGTTGTCCTGCTCGCAATCGGCGATCAGGCCACCGCAGCCCTCGCCGTCGTCGGCGTTGCCGTCGAGATCGACGACGACGTTCTCGGTGCGCTCGGCGTAGGAGGTCACGTCGAAATCGGCGCCACCGTTCATCGCGTCGGCCACCTTGCCGGGGCCGCCGTCGAGGATGTCGTTGCCGCCGTCGCCGCGCAGGGCGTCGGCGCCGGTGCCGCCGCGGACCAGATCCGCGCCGTTCTCGCCCGAGACGACCGGATCGTCGCCCGCGCCGCCGTCGACGCTGTCGTTGCCGCTGCCGCCGTAGACGCGGTCAACGCCGTCGCCGCCGGAGACGCTGTCGGCGTCGTCGCCGCCGGTCACGTGGTCGTCGCCGTCGCCGCCGGTGACCGTGTCGTTGCCGGCACCGCCGCTGATGCGCTGGGCGTCCGTGCCGTCGTTGCCGGGGCCGGCGTCGATGGTGTCGTTACCGAGCCCACCGGTGACCGAGACGTCGTCGCCCGCGCCCGCATCGATCACGTCGGCGCCGTCGCCGCCGTCGATCGTGTCGGCGCCGTCGCCGGTGGTGATCGTGTCGTTGCCGGTGCCACCGTTGGCGGTGTCGGCGGACGCATCGGCGCCGCCGGTCAAGGTGTCGTCGTCGGCCTCGCCGTTGAGCGTGTCCGCATCAGCCTCGCCGAGCAGCGAGTCGTTGCCGGCGCCGGCGTTGAGCGTGTCGGCGCCGTGGCCGCCACGCAGGTCATCGTTGCCCGCCCCGCCGTTGAGCGTGTCGCCGGCACCGGTCGGGGTGTCGGCGCGCTCACCGCGCAGCAGGTTGGCCGCGCCGCTGCCCGTCAGCGTGTCGGCGAAGGTGGTGCCGGTCAGGTTCTCGACCGTCGCGTCGATCGTGTCCTCGTTGCCGCCCGCGCCGCCGGTGCCGCCGATCGTGGCGGTGACGCCGCTCGTCCGGCCACCGGCGTCGTGGACGACGGTGTCGCCGCCGGTGCCGTTGGCAGCGCCGATCAGGTTGTCGAGGCCGGTCGAGCCGTCGAGCTCGTCGTCGCCGGGGCCGCCGTCGAGGCGGTTGGCGGACGGGTCGCCGGTGATGCGGTCGTTGCCCGAGCCGCCCGTGATGTTCTCGACCTCGGAGATGTTGTCCTGCTCGCAGTCGGCGAGCGCGCCGCCGCAGTTCTCGCCGTCATCGGCCACGCCGTCGAGGTCGATGACCAGCGGTGCGGTGCGCCCGGCGTAGGACGTGCTGTCGACGCCGGCCCCGCCGACCAGGGTGTCCGCAGTGAAGCCGGGACCACCGTTGAGCGTGTCGTTCTCGGTGCCGCCGTTGAGCGTGTCGCTCTCGGTGCCGCCGTCGAGCGTGTCGACGCCGGCGTCGCCGCCGACGGAGTCGGCGCCCGCGCCACCGGCAAGTGTGTCGTCGCCGGACCCGCCGTTGACCGCGTCGTCTCCCGCGCCGCCGTCACCCGTGTCATTGCCGGGGCCGCCGTTGACCTGATCGGTGCCGTCGCCGCCGTCGAGCTGCGGGTCGTTGCCGTCCTGGCCGTTGAGCGTGTCGTTCCCAGCGAGGCCGATCAGGCGGTCGGCGCCCGTAGACGCGCCGCCGTCGAGCACGTTGCCCTGGTCGTCGCCGGTCAGGACATCGGACCCGTTGCCGCCCGTGAGGTTCTCGAAGTTCGCAGCCAGGTCCTCACCGGGACCGTCGATCGCCTGCGTGATGTTCTCCGTGCGGCCCGCGTAGGTCAGCAGGTCGATGCCGTCGCCGCCGTCGAGGTCGTCCTGGGCCGTGGTGTTTCCGCCGGCGATCGTGTCGTCGCCCGCCAGGCCCTGAATCTTGTTGGCCGGGCCGTCGCCGGTGAGCGTGTCGCCCGCGGAGCCGCCGACCAGGTTCTCGATCGTGGTCGTGGTGTCGGTGTTGCTGCCGTTGACGGTCTGCGTGATCGGGACCGAGCGGGCGGCGTACGTCACCGTGTCCACGCCCGCGTCACCGGCGATCGTGTTCTTGTCCGCCGGGTCGCTTCCCACGACGGGAATGCCGCCGATGAATACGTCGTTCCCGCTGCCGCCGGACATCGTGTCATTCGAGCTGCCGCCGTCGAGCGAGTCGTCGCCCGCGTCGCCGAAGAGGTCGTCGACTTCGCTGCCGCCGGCGAGCGTGTCGGCGTCCTCTCCGCCGAAGAGGTCGTCGGCGCCGGCGCCGCCCGAGAGGACGTCGTCTCCGCCTTCGCCTGAGATCGTGTCGTCGCCCGCGTCGCCCGCGGCGATGTCGGCGTCCTCGCCCGCGAGGATCTCGTCGGCGCCGTCGCCGCCGGTGATCGTGTCGGTCCCGAAATCACCGTAGACGAGATCGGCCCCGCCGGCGCCGGCGATCGTGTCGTCACCGAGCGCGCCGTCGAGCTTGTTGCGCTTGCCGTCGCCCGTGAGCGTGTCCCCGGCGCTGCCGCCGGTGAGGTTCTCGACGTTGTCGGCGGAGTCCTCGCCGGTGTCGGCGGTCAGGTCCTGGGTGATCGCCTCGGGACGGTCGGCGAAGGAAAGGGTGTCGCCGCCAGCGAGTGCGCCGGTGAGCGTCTGGGTGTCGGACCCACCGTCGATGATGTCGCGCTCGGAACCGCCGCCGTGCATCGTGTCGTTCCCGGTCCCGCCACTGATCGTGTCGATGCCGGGTGCACTGGTCACGTCGCAGACAATGGGCTCGACCGTGACGCCGCATTCGAGCTCGCCGTAGATGCGGTCGTTGCCGTCGTTGCCTGAGAGGGTGTCGGCTCCCTCCTCGCCCTGAATGAAGTCGTCGTTGACGCCGCCGTTGATCGTATCGCCGAGCGGCCCGCCGAGCAACGTGTCGAAGCCGACGCCGCCATTGAGCGTGTCGGCGCCGGGCGTGGTGACGGGATCGCCGTCGCCGGCGCCGTCGCCGTCGAGCAGGTCGTCGCCGAGATCGCCGTTGAGGGTGTCGGCTCCGCCGCGGCCGAAGACCTCGTCGTTGCCGAAGCCTGCGTCGATCGTATTGTCGGCGTCGTTCCCGGTGATGCGGTCGTTGCCGCTGTTGGTGATGACGTCCTCGTTGCTCGAGCGCGCGCGGTCGCCCTCCCCGGCCGCGCCGTCGTTGAACTCGAAGTCGTTGAGCGTGATGGTGTGGTTCACTGCCGACACGTAGACGACGCGGTCGCGACCGCCCTCGCCGAGCAGGTCGTCGCCACCGGGGCCGCCGATCAGCACGTCGTCGCCCGCGTTCCCGTCGAGGACGTCGTTGCCGGCCTTGCCGTCGAGTTCGTTGGCCGCGTCATTGCCCTCGAGCCGGTCGTTGCCGGAGCCGCCCGAGATGTCCTCGATGTCTTCCTCGACGTCGAGCTGCTCGCCGGACTCACCGTCCCCTGGCCCGCCGTCCGCGGTCACGACGAGGTTGGCGGTGCGCGCGGTGAAGCCGGCCTTGTCGACACCGCTGCCGCCGTGGAGTTCGGTCGGCAACGTCGTGGACTGTTTCGAGGCGATGTCGAAGCGGTCGTTGCCGTCGTCACCGAAGAGCTTGCTGCCGCCGCCGAGTGCCACCCCCGCCGGGATGACGAACTCGTCGAAGGAGTCGCCACCGTGGGCGGTGACGATCGACCCGGCCGACCCGAGGGTGAACGTGTCGCCCGTGATGCCGCCCGTCGCGGTGACCGGCGGGCGCGGCTGGCCGTCGATCACGCCGACGCTGAGTGACTGCCCGTCTCCCGGCGTTGTGTTCCCCAGCGTGACGATGACGCCAGCGGTCACGCCGGAGCAGACGACCTCCATACCCACCCCGCTGCAGCCGCTGGTGCCCGTGATAGCCGACGCCGTATCCGCGACCCGAACCCCCGGCCCGGTCTGCGTGATCGAGAACTGGTTCGCAGCGCCGTCACCGGTGACGGTCAGCACCCCGCCCGCGACCGACGCCGTCGATGCCGCCCCCGCGAACGCGGGAAAGGCCAGCAGCAGGCAACCGGCGATCGCCAGCGCGAATGCGCGAGAGGACATGTGGTGAGGCTCCTTGTGCGGCAACGAGGTCAAAGTTCCGAGTCGATCGACGCGCTGACACGGTCCCTCCCAAGGGGGTGCCGAAGCCTTCCGAGTCTGCGCCTGATGTTCCACCTAACGGCGGAACGTCCGTCATTGTGTACGAACACGGTCAGGTAGGGGACAGTTGCGTCAGCAGTGGGACACTGCGACGGTGCGTCCGCTGGGCCTTTACGTGCACGTCCCCTGGTGCGCCGCGCGCTGCGGCTACTGCGATTTCAACACCTATGTCCCGCGCGACGGCGAGGACACGGGTTGGTTTGCGGCTGCGGCGCGTGCGGAGCTCGAGCTCGCTCGCCGCACGCTCGGCGCGGATGCCGGGCCGCTGGCGACGGTGTTCATCGGCGGCGGCACGCCCACGCTGCTCGGGGCGCAGGAGCTCGTCGCCGTCCTGGACTCGGCCGAGGAGATCCTCGGGCTGGCCCCGGGCGCCGAGGTCACCGTGGAAGCCAACCCGGAGACGGTCGACGCCGCCAAGCTCAGCGCGCTGCGCGAGGGCGGGGTGACGCGTGTCTCGCTCGGCATGCAGAGCGCCGCAGCGCACGTCCTGGCGACGCTGGACCGGTTGCATTCGCCCGGACGGGCGGTGGACGCGGCGCGGGAGGCCCGTGCCGCCGGCTTCGAGCACGTCTCGCTGGACCTCATCTACGGGACGCCGGGCGAGACCGCCGCCGACTGGGACGCCTCCCTCGACGCCGCCCTGAGCGCCGGCCCCGACCATGTCTCGGCCTACGCGCTGACCGTCGAGGCCGGCACCCGCCTGCACGCGCAGGTCCGCCGCGGCGACCTGCCCGCGCCCGACGGTGACGTGCTGGCCGAGCGCTACGAGGCGGCCGACGATCGATTCTCGGCGGCGGGCCTGCACTGGTACGAGGTCTCCAATTGGGCGGCCTCCAACGCTGCCCGCTGCCATCACAACCTGGGCTACTGGCGCGGGAGCGACTGGTGGGGCGTCGGCCCCGGAGCGCATTCGCACGTCGACGGCCGGCGCTGGTGGAACGTGCGGCTCCCCGACACCTGGAGGCGGCGGCTCGAGCAGGGCGACTCGCCCGTCGCGGGCGAAGAGGCGCTCGACGCCGCGACGCGGCGCTTCGAGCGGATCATGCTCGAGGTGCGCCTGTCCGACGGCCTGGACCTCGGCGTGCTGGCGACCGGGGACGGCGGCGGCCCGGAGGCCGCCCGCGCCCTCGAACGCGAGGGCCTGCTGGTCACCAACGGGGACGGCCGCGCGCGCCTGACGCGGCCCGGACGCCTGCGCGCCGATCACGTCGTGCGGGTGTTGACCGGCTGAGATGCCCGCGCGCCGGCTCCTCCTCGCCCTGCTGACCGCCGCCACCGCGGCGGCGCCCGCCCATGCGGCGACCGTGACCTCGGGCCCGCTGCGCGCGGACCTGGCCGAGGCGCCGTGGCGGCTGAGCTTCACCGGGCCCGGCGGCTTGCGCCTGTCCGAGTCCGCCAAGACCGGCAACGGCGCGACCGGCACGCTCGGCTTCCGCGCCCAGGCGCGCTGGTTCCACGCCACGCGGGTCCTCAAAGCCACGTCGCTGCCCGGCGGCGGCCTCGAGGCGACGGCCGCGACCACGGACCCGGGCGGGCGGCGACTGCTCGTCCGGCTGGCTCCCGGCGGGGACGGCGCGATCGCCCTGGAGATGGAGATCCTCGGTGAGCGCGGGGACGTCGAGGCGCTCGGGATCGGCTTCGAGGCGGCCGCCGGAGAGCGCTACCTCGGCTTCGGCGAGCGCCCGGAGCGCGTCGACCATCGCGGCGCGACCGTCGAGTCCTTCGTCGCCGACGGGCCCTACCAGACCGAGGAGCGCCCGTTCCTGACCGGCTTCGTCCCGCCCGCGGGCTACCGGCTGCGCGCCGACGCGACGTACTTCCCGATCCCGTGGCTGCTCTCCACGCGCGGCTACGGCGTGCTGATCGAGAACGACGAGACCGTCTACCACCGCCTGGGCTCCGACGACCCGGGTGCCTGGAGCGTCGAAGTCGTCGGCGGCCCGGAGGGCACCGGCACATGGCCGGCGCCCGCGGTCCTCAAGGCTCGGGTGTTCGCCGGGCCGCGACCGGCAGACGTCCTGCGGCGCATGAGCGCCCACCTGGGCCGCCAGCCGGCGCCCGACGCGCCGTGGGTCCTCGGCCCCTGGTTCCAGCCCGGCGGCTCGACCGACGAGCAGGTCGCGCAGATCGAGGCGCTGCGCAAGGCCGACGCTCCCGTGTCGGTCGCGCAGACCTACCTGCACTATCTGCCCTGCGCCGACCACCTCGGAGCGGGAGTTCGCGACGCCGAGAAGGCGCGGGTCGCCCGCATGCACTCACTCGGCGTGGCGATCACCACCTACTTCAACCCGATGGTCTGCACGAATCACCCGGCGTACGCGGAGGCGGCAGCCGGCGGCGCCTTCACCGCCGATCGCAGCGGGGCGCCGTACACGTACCGGTACTCGACGGACTCGCAGTTCCTCGTCGCCCAGGTCGACTTCCTCGGCGCGCCGGGCCGCGCCCTCTACGGGCGACTGCTCGGCGAGGCGGTGGCCGACGGCCACGACGGCTGGATGGAGGACTTCGGCGAGTACACCCCACTGGACTCGCGGTCGGCGGGCGGTGCGGACGGGACGCGGGTCCACAACCGCTATCCGGTCGACTACCACTGCGCCGCGCACGACTACGTCAAGCGCCAGCCCCGGCCGGTCGTCCGCTTCCAGCGCTCGGGCTGGACCGGCGCGGCGCGCTGCGCGCAGGTCGTCTGGAACGGCGACCCGACCACGGATTGGGGCTTCGACGGCCTCGCCTCGGCCGTCAAGGGTGCGCTCTCGCTCGGGCTGTCGGGGGTTTCCACCTGGGGCTCGGACATCGGCGGCTTCTTCGCGCTCGGTCAGCGCAAGCTCGATCCCGAACTGCTCGAGCGCTGGGTCCAGTTCGGCGCGCTCTCCCCGGTGATGCGCACGCAGCGCAACGGCATCGCGCTGCCCGAGAAGGCCCGCCCGCAGATCGAGGAGCCCGGGCAGCTGGCCAACTGGCGTCGCTACACGAAGCTCCACACCCAGCTCTACCCCTACCTGGCGGCCGCCGACGCCGAGTACCGGCGCTCGGGGCTTCCCGTCATGCGCCACCTCGCGCTCGCCTTCCCCGACGACGCACGCGCCGGCGCGCGCGAGGACCAGTACCTGTTCGGAGGGGACCTGCTCGCTGCGCCCGTGCTCGAGCCCGGCGCGACCGAGCGCGCGCTCTACCTCCCCGCCGGGGACTGGGTGGACCTGTGGCGCTCGGCCCGCTACGACGAGGCGAGCGGCGGCCTGGTCCTGGGGCGCCCGAGCACGCTGGCGGGCGGGCGCGACGTGACCCTGCCCGCGCCCCGCGAGGAGCTGCCGTTGCTCGTGCGGGCCGGAGCGGTGCTCCCGCTGCTGCCGGCCGATGTCGACACGCTGGCCACCGGCGCCCCCGGCGGCACGGTGGAGCTCCGCGACCGCCTCCGGACACTCGAGCTGCTCGCGTTCCCGCAGGGCCGCTGGAGCACGCGACTGGCGGACGGCGAGCTGCTGCGCTCCCACGTCGGCCGCCACGGCTGGCGCCTGCGCTTCGAGTCGGCCAAGACCCACAGCTTGAGCGTCCAGGCGGCCCTGCCCCGGAAGCCGTGCCGGGTGACCGTCGGGCGGACGCGCCTACGCGGCTGGACGTATCGCGACGGGGTCCTGCGGGCGCGCTGGCGAGCCAAGCGGGCGTCGCTGATCGCCCACTCGCGCTGCGCGCACTGACTTGCAGCCTTCCAATGGGAGCCGGGAGCCGCCATCATGGGACGCGCCGGATCGCGCAAAAGGGCACTGATGCCTGGGAAAACTCGGACGTAGATGTCACACCGCCGGACCTCGACCGTCTTCATCGCTGCAGCGCTGATGCTGGCTGCCGTCCTGACGCTGTTCGTCGTCGAGCTCGAGCGCGGCGAGGACCGCGAGCGCCGCGAGGTCACGCAGCGCTTCGAGGAGCGCGCCTCGGTGTCGGCCGCCCTGACCGAGTCGCTGTTCTCGTCGACGTCGGATTCCACGGCCGCGGAGCTCAGGAAGTCCTTCGGCGGCGAGCGTATCGACGAGGACCGCCTGCGGGCCCGCGCAGCGCAGGGCAACACGGCGATCGCCATCGTGATCGACCGCCGGCGCCGCGTGCTCGGGAGCACCGAACGCGACCCCGCGCTCGTCCAGCGCCTCGTCGCCGATCCGAGCGTGCAGCGCGTCCTGGACGGGGCCAAGTACGCCCTGTCGGACCACATCGAGCAGATCGGGCGCCCACGCGGTGACGGCCTGCTCTACGTGCTGCGCTACCCGAGCTCCAGGGACGGCGACCGCCTGCACATCAGCGGCTTCGGCACCGACGTCCTGTCAGGCTTCCTCGGGGCGTATCTCGCCCGCATCCCCGACGCCGGGCAGACCTCGTCGTACGTGCTCGACAGCAAGGGCGTGGTCATCGGAAGTCCGGTGCGCGCGCAGCGCCCCGGCACTCCGGTCGGCGAGCGTGGCCTCCTCGGCGCGATCCGGATGGGCACGGCGACCGAGCAGTCCGGCGGGGTGTTCGGGGCCGGCGACGACGAAAAGCGCTTCACCTCGGTTCCGGTCGCCAACAGCACGTGGTCGGTCGTCCTCACCACGCGTTCGGACGGACTCTTCGCCGGCGTCGACTCGTCCACGGAGTGGACCATCCTCGCCGCACTCGCGCTGGCGGGACTGCTCGCGCTGATCCTCCTCGTCGCGGCCATCCGGGCTTCGAACGCAGTGGGGAGGGCAAATCTCCAGCTCGCCGGGGCCAATGCGGACCTTGGGCGCTCCAACGACGAGCTCCAGCGCTCCAACGCCGAGCTCGCGCAGTTCGCCTCGGTGGCTTCGCACGATCTTCAGGAACCGCTGCGCAAGGTCCAGATGTTCGGGGACCAACTCGAGCGCCGCCACGGGGCCGCCATCCCAGAGGAGGGCCTCGACTACCTGCGGCGCATGCGCGCCGCCGCACGGCGGATGTCGGAGCTGATCGAGGACCTGCTGCACTTGAGCCGGGTGACCAGCCTGGCGGCTCCCGCCGAGGACGTCGACCTGCGCAGGGTTGCGCAAGACGTGGTGGGCGATCTCGAGGCGACGATCGGCGAAGCGGGCGCGCAGGTGGAGATCGGCGCCCTCCCGGTCGTCCGGGCCGATCCGTTCCAGATGCGCCAACTGCTGCAGAACCTGATCGTCAACGCGGTGAAGTTCCGCCGCCCGGGTGAGGCGCCGGTGGTGACCGTCGCGGCCGGTCCGCTGATGCCCGCACAGCCGGGCCTGGTCACGTTCACGGTGACCGACAACGGGATCGGTATCGAGGCCGATCAGCAGGAGCGGGTCTTCGAGATCTTCGAGCGCCTGCATTCGACCGACGTCTACGAGGGCACGGGCATCGGGCTCGCCCTGTGTCGCAAGATCGCCGAGCGCCACGGCGGGTCGATCTCGCTGTCCTCGCAGGTGGGTCGGGGATCGACGTTCACGATCACGCTGCCCGAGGGACCCGACGGGCGTGACGGGCGTGACGGTGAGGCCCCTGGGCGCGCGCTCACGGGCGCCGAAGCCTGAACCGGCCGCCCGCGGATAGGGATCGGCCCGATCGGGCACTCCGCCTCCATGGCTTACGACCCGAACGACCCGACACGTCCACTCGAACCGGCCCGGCCGGCCGGGCCCCCACGCACGCCGATGGCACCGCTGCCGCCATCAGAGCCCGTGTACGAAGTCGACGACGACCGGGCCTGGCACGCGCACGTGCTGGAGCGCCTGGACTCACTCAAGACCTGGCTGGCACTCGTGACCGTGCTCGCCCTGCTGGCCCTCGCGGGGGCCGCCTACGCCCTCCTGGCCGACGATGACGACGACACGACGCGCACGCGCAGCGGCGCGTCCACGGCGAGCGTCTCGTCGCTCGAAGAACGCGTCGACGACCTCGAATCGCGCCTCGACGATCGTGCCACCAAGAGCTCCGTGTCCGACGTCGCTTCCGACCAGAAGGCGACCGACGATCGCCTCGAGGCGCTCGAGAAGGCGGCCAAGGATGCCCCGGACCCCGCCGCGACGCCCGAGGGCGGGCAGGACACGCAGGCGATCCAGCAGTCCGTCGATGACCTCACCACGGTCGTGGAGGAGCTCTCCAAGCGCGTCGACGAGATCGAGCAGAGCCAGGCGCCCTGAGGCTGAGCGGCGGCGGGCTGATCGCTGCGATCAGCCCTCGACGGCCGTTCCCGCTGCCACCGGCGGCGGCGCGTCGGGGTCGCGGCCGGTGGACCAGACGACGATCTTCGCCGTGCGCCCGCGGACTTCGAGGGCGTCGACCTTGACGAGGTCGGCGCCGTCGTCGCGGCGCAGGCGCTCGCGGACGGAGTCGGCGACACAGATCGACCAGCCGGTGCCCTTGGTCATGCTCTCCAGGCGCGCCGCCGTGTTGGTGGTGTCGCCGATGCACGTGTATTCCATCCGCCGCTCGGAACCGACGTTTCCCGACATCACCGTCCCGGCGTTCAGTCCGACGCCCATCTTGACCGCGGGGAGGCCGTGCTCGGACGCCAGCCAGGTGTTGAACTCGGTCAGCGCGGGACCGATCATCGCGCGCGCGGCCTCGAGGGCACGGTCGGCGTGGTCGGGCTGATCGACCGGGGCGCCGAAGACGGCCATGATCCCGTCGCCCATGTAGGCGACCAGCGTCCCGCCGTGACCCAGGATGACGTCGGTCATCGCGGTCAGGTAGCGGTTGAGGATGCCGATGACGACGTCCGGGGGGCGCGATTCCGAGAACGTCGTGAAGCCACGCAGGTCGCTGAACATCACCGTCGCGTCGCGTGAGGTGCCCCCGAGCCGCAGTTGGTCGTCGGCGCCGGCGAGCACCTCGTCGACGACCGACTCCGGGACGAAGCGCGCGAACATGTCGCGCACGCGCTGGCGTTCGAAGGCCCCTGTCACGAGCAGGACCACGAGGCCGGCGACAGCCCCGAGCACCAGTGCGAAGGCCGGCGCAGCGAGCGCGAGGATCGTGCCGCTGTTGAAGGCGACCTGCACGCCGGCCGCGAACGCGAGCCCGGCGAAGAGGATCACCGGAACCGCGAACGCCGGCTTCAGTCGCGCCAGCGTCAGCGGACCGAGCGCGCCGAGCGCCACGATCAGGAGGTAGTCGAGCCAGCCCGGTCCGCGCTGCAGCGGGAAGCCGCGCAGCGCGGTGTCGATCGCGCTGGCCTGGATCTCGACGCCCGCCATCAGGTCGTCGCCGGTGGTCGAAGTGGGATGGACGTCCTGCAGCGACGGCGCAGCCGGCCCGACGACGACGACCTTGCCGCGCACCGCCTCGGGGTCGAGCCTGCCGTTGAAGACCGTGGAGTACGACAGCGTGGTCAGCGTCCTCGGGGGTCCGCGGAAGTCGATGAAGACCGATCTCTCCCCAGCTCGGCCGGCTTGATCGGACGCCCGAGCGCCTGCTCGGCCGTCACCACCGCGAACGACTTCAAGCCGGCGACGTCGTAGCCGAGCCGCCGCAGGAACCCGCCGGAATCCACCGGCAGCAGCGCATTGCCCGAGCGTGCGCCGATTCCCCTCAAGACCTCCTCGCCGCCGAAGACGTTGGACTCGCCATCTGCGGTGGTCTCCGTCGTGGCCAGGATCACTCCCGGGGACTCCGAGACCGCCGTGATCAGCTGGTCGTCCTCCTCGGGATCCTCGCTGGGCTCGGTGAACTGGATGTCGATCGCGATCGCCCGCGCGCCGGCCTTGCGCAGCTCGGCGATGACCTTGCCGTGCATGGAGCGCGGGAACGGCCAGCGCGTGTCGAGCTCGTCGAACGTGACGTCGTCGACCGCGACGACGACCACGTCGTCACTCGGCGGCTGCTCGCCGCGCAGACCGAAGCGAGCGTCGACCGAACGCAGCTCGGTGCCGTCGAGCGCGCCGGTCTCCTTCCCGGCGAGGGCGAGTGCCACCGCCGTTGCGGCGGCGCCGGCGAACAGCAGCGTCCGCAGCCTGGCCCGCGACGAGCTCACAACTCAGGCTTCGACGGCGGCGGGAGCCGGCTCGCCGAGCGCATCCGGGACGTCGCCACGCAGGGCGAGGCGGGCCGCGCGTCGTCCGGACTCGCGCAGGGTGTCGAGCTGGTGGAACTCGAACAGGCCCACGCCGTCGCTGGTCGGGCGGATCACGAGCGCCGCGTACTTCTCCGCCAGCGCGGCGCCGTCGGCGCTCGACAGCGTCACGATGCGGGTCATCAGCTCGCCGATGCCGGGCAGCAGCACGTCGAGGTCCTCTTCCTCGGCCCCGTAGTACTCCGGGAAGCCGCGCGGACGGGCCCCCGTCAGATCAACGTCGCGCACGAGCTCCTGGGCGGTCGCGCCGCCCACGTCGACGGCGATCATCGGGCCCTCACCGGACTCGGCCATGATGTCGATCGGCAGATTGTTGCGCAGCCCGCCGTCGACCAGCAGACGACCCCCGGCGGCGAGCGGCGGGGCGAGGCCCGGCAGGTTCATGCTGCCGCCGATCGCGTGCACGAGAGAACCGCGCCGGTGCACGACGAGCTCGGCCGTGAGCACGTCGGTGGTGACGCAGAAGAAGTGGCGCTCGGTGAGCTCGATCGGCCCGACGAAGTTGCGGGCGAGCATCTGGCGGATCTTGAGGCCTCGGATCAGCGAGGTACGCGGCATCGTGTAGTCGTTGAGCGGCCGCCGCCGCACCCACTCCTCGTGGCAGCGCGCGTCGATCTCGTCGATGCCCATCCCCTGCGCGTACAGGCCGCCGATGAACGAGCCGAAGCTGCAGCCCGCGATGCGGTCGACCTTGATGCCCGCGGCGAGGATCTCCTCGAGCGCGCCGATGTGCGAGAGCCCTCGGGCACCGCCGCCCGACAGCACGACGCCGACGCTCGTGCCGGTCAGCCGGCGGGCGACGACGTCGACCGACCCATCGCTGCCGGGGAGGACGCGGTGGGTGGTGCGGGGCGAGAGCCGATCCAGCCAGCCCGTGACATCCACGCCGGCCGGGCACGTGAAGACGGCGTCGGCGCCCGTGAACCCGGGCGGGCCGTCCCAGCCGTCCGGCATCGGCGCGTCGATGACCGCGAGCACGCGGTCGGCGTGACGGACGCAGAAGCGTGTCCATTCGCTGTCGCGCCAGTGATGCTCGCCGATCAGCAGAACGCGTTCGTGGTCGCGCTCGACGCGCTCGACGACCGCGGCGAAGTCCTCGGAGGAGCCGTGCTCATCACGCAGGACGGCGATCGAGCCGTGGGCGGCCAGCGACGCGGCGAGCCCCCTGGCGAATTCCATGACCGGCGTGCCCTCGATGGGAGCAGCGACGCAGAGGATGTTGGGCAGCGCGGGGGCCGCGTCGACGAAGCCCCGGCTCTTCTGGAGCTGGGTCCCGAGGACCTTGACGAGCGCACGCGCGAAGCCGGGCGCGTCTTCGATCAGACGCAGGAGGTGATCGCGGGGGACCTCGAGCAGCAACGAGTCCCGGCGGGCAACGATCGTCGCGGCGCGTGTCGAGTCGGCGAGGAGCGCCAGCTCCCCGACCACCTCACCGGATCCCATCACGCCGATGACCTCGCCGCCGATGATCACCTCGAGCCGTCCCGTGCGGACGACGTACAGGCTGTCGCCCTCGTCGCCGGCCTCGAACAGGGTCTCGCCGCCCGCCAGATAGCGATCGTGGGCTCCCGCCGCGACTTCCTCGAACCGCGCCTCGTCGAGGCCCTGGAAGATCTTCACGCGGGCCAGGAAGGCGGTGACGGGCTCCTCTCGCCCCGGCGCCGCCGCGGCGGTCGCCCCGAGCGCCGGCGACGCGGGATGCGGGACCGACAGCGTGTCCGTTCGGAGCGCGGCTGCGGCGTCTCCCAGTTCGTCGGACTGCAGCGCCCCGGCCTCCTCGACTCGCTCGTCCTCGAACCGGATGCGGCCGAGGAACAGGGCGCCGAGCGCGGCGACGAGCAGGCACGCGGCGGCGAAGGTCCAGCCGCGATCGAAGGCGTCGAGGACTTCCGTCGGGTCGGGCGTCCCGATCACGGCGACGAGCATCGCCACACCAAGCACCGCTCCGAGCTGGCGGGCCACCGAGTTCAGCGCGGTGGCCGTCGCATACGCGTTGCCGGGCGCGGCCGCGGCAGCCGCGCCCGAGAGCGTCGGGAACGTCGCACCGGCGCCGACACCGAGGATCACCATGCCGAGCAGCCACTCCGACAGGAACGCCGGCTGCGACCCCACGGCGGTGATCATGTAGACCACCCCCGCAGTCCAGATCAGCCCGCCCGGGATGACGATCAGCCGCGGGTCCACCTTGGTCGTCAGGCGTCCCAGCGGAGCGGCGATCGCCACCGCGACGAACGGGCCCGGGGTGAGCGCGAGGCCGGCTTCCAGCGCCGAGTACTTCCACACGACGGTCAGAAACAACACATTGCACAGGATGTAGCCGAAGTAGCCCATGCCTCCCGCGATCGTGAGCACGTTGGCCACCGAGAACGACCGGATCCTCATCAGCCCGAGATCCACGATCGGCGACCGGTGCACGCGGCAACGCTGGATGAAGAGGGCCGTCAAGGCCGCCGCCGCGGCCCAGCTCCCCAAGACTTCGAGCGAGGCGTAGCCCCAGTCCCCACCCTTGACGATGCCGGTCGTCAGCAGCGCGATGGCGAGCGCGAGGACCAGCGCGCCGAGGACGTCCGGCACCGTGCGCTTGCCCGGGGAGCGGCTCTCGACGAGTTGCTTGCCCGACTGGCGCCAGGCGAGGATGCCGATCGGCAGGTTCACGAGGAAGCACCAGCGCCAGTCGGCGATCTCGATCAGCGCACCGCCGGCGGCCGGCCCGACGCCGGCCGCGAGCGCCGCTCCAGCCGACCACAGCGCCACCCCGCGTGCCTGCTCGCGGCCGCTGAAGGCGTTCATCACCAGCGCCAGCGAGGCCGGGACGATGATCGCGGCGCCGAGCGCCTGCAGCACACGCGCGATGATGAGGAAGAGCAGGCTCGGCGCGATCGCGCACAGCACGGAGGCGACCGTGAAGATGACGATCCCAGTCTCGAACACGCGCTTGCGCCCGAGCAGGTCGGCGAGGCGGCCCGAGGCGACCAGGAAGGCCGCGAAAACGATGTTGTAGGCGTTCAGGACCCACGAGACCCCGTCGAGGCCCGACTCGGGAAAGTCCTCACGGATGCTCGGGATGGCGACGTTGACGATCGTCGCGTCGAGGAACGCCAGAAAGCCGCCGAGCGAAGCGACGAGGAGGACGGTCCTGGGGCTGGTGACGCGCCGGGTGTGGACGGCGGCCGGTGTGGCGTTCATGTGCGACCTGAGGGCAGTGGGGGACAGCGGAAGGGGTTGCGTACCAATACGCCCATCGCTCTGTCAACTGCACTGCGCTCCCGGTCGCTCCGGCACTCGTCGCGGACGGCCGGCGATCCCGCTCTCGCCGTCATGCGCCAAGCTCTCCGTGATGCCGTGGATCGAGATCTTCGCCGTGTTCGTGATGAGCCATCTGTTCGGCGACTTCCTGTTGCAGACCGACGAGCAGGCGCTCAACAAGTACGGCGGCCTGCGCCGCGGGCGGCGCGAGCGGCGCGCCCTCGTCTCCCACGTGGCCTGCTACGGGCTGAGCTACCTGCCGGCGCTGATCTGGCTCGCCGGTGAGCACTCCGCGCTCGCGGTCGCCGCGATCGCGATCGGCGTCGCCCTCCCGCACCTGCTCATCGACGATGGGACACCGGTCACCGGGTGGTTGCGCGTCGTCAAGAAGGCCGGCGACGTGGAGCCGGGGACCCGTCTGTTCGTCTACGTCGACCAGTCGATGCACCTGCTCTGCCTGTTCGCGCTCGCCCTGCTCGCCGGCACGTAGCGACCTGGCCGGGATATCGGCCGTCACCGCCGATATCCCGGCCCGGTTGCGTCCGGGCGTTCAACCGGCGTCGGGCATCGACACGCGCACGCCGTCGGTCGGCTGCTCCGGGCCCGAGCCGTACGGGCCGCTGGGCTTCGAGCGGTGCCCGTTGGTCGCCGGGATCGCGGACTCCGGACCGCGGTAGGGGCCCGGCTTCGGCCGCGGCGTCCCGCCCGGGAACGCGAGCCGCAGGATCGTGCGCTGGACCTGACCGAGCTGCGACAGGAAGGGGCCCGAGTTGTACGGCAGCTCGTAGCGCTCGCAGATCTCCTTGACCCGCGGGGCGATCTCGGCGTAGCGCGTGCTGGGCATGTCCGGGTAGAGATGGTGCTCGACCTGGTAGCCGAGGTTGCCCGAGATCACGTGGAAGAGCGGGCTGCCTTCGATGTTCGCCGCGCCGAGGAGCTGGCGGACATAGAAACTGCCGCGGCTCTCGTCCTCTGTCTCCTCCTGGCTGAACGTGTACGTCTGGTCGGGGAAATGCCCGCAGAAGATGATCGCGTAGGCCCAGACGTTGCGCACGATGTTGGCGGTGAAGTTGGCCTTGAGCGTGGCCCGGAAGGCGTCGCGGAAGGTCTCCGCCGCCGCCTTCGGGGTGCGCTTGTCGGGCTTGAAGGCGACCGCGGCGGCCGCCGAGGCCAGGCCGCTGAGTACGGGGTAGGTGAAGTAGTCCTTCTGGATCTGCAGCCGCGCCTTGCCGGCCATGCCCTTGAGCTCGCGCTTGATCTGCGCCTTGGACTTCGAGCCTTTCCTGATCGCCTCAGCGTCGAGGTCGTGCGCGGCGACGCCCCACTCGAAGAACGCCGCCAGGACCAGGTTGTAGAACGGCTGGAAGAGGTAGATCGGGTTCCACTTCTGATGCGGGTCGATGCGCATGATCTCGTAGCCGAGATCGCGGTCCTTGCCGCGGATGTTCGTGTAGGTGTGGTGGACGTAGTTGTGGGAGTGCTTCCAGGCCTCGGCCGTCGATGCGGAGTCCCAGTCCCAGCTCGACGAGTTGATCTGGGGATCGTTCATCCAGTCCCACTGGCCGTGCATCACGTTGTGGCCGATCTCCATGTTCTCCAGGATCTTGGCCAGCGAAAGCGTGGTGGTCCCGAGCCACCAGGCGATCGGGTTCGTGGAGCCGAGCAGCTCGAGCCGGCTGAGCACCACCATGCGGCGGTGCATCTCGATCATGCTCGTGATGTAGCGGCGGTCGCGCTCGCCGAGGTCGTTGAAGACCTCGTCGTGGATCGCGTCGAACTCCTTGCCGAGCTCCTCGATCTGCGCGGTCGTCAGGTTGGCCAGGGGGCTTTCGATCATGGTGGGGATGGGGTCCTCGTTTCAGGGGGTCAGAGGGCGATCTCGACGGCGCCCTCAGGGGCGTTGACGCAGGTGCGGATCATCTCGCCCTGCGACCCGGAGACCTTGCCGGTGCGCAGGTCGCGCACCCGGCCGGAGCAGAGCTTGCCGACGCACGTGTGGCAGATGCCCATGCGACAGCCGAAGGGAAGCGTCGCACCCGCCTCCTCACCGGCCACGAGGATGGGCTGCGATCCGTCGCTGCTCGCATCGAGGCCGGAATTCAGGAACTTGATCGTGCCGCCGTCGCCGTGCTCGGCGTCTTCGGAGCCGATGATGGGTTGGAAGCGCTCCAGGTGCAGCCGGTCGCAGTCGCCGTGGCGATCCCAGTGGGCGTCCAGCGCGTCGAGCATGTCGGCGGGACCACTGATGAACGCCTCGCGCTCGGCCCAGTCCGGGCAGAGCGTGTCCAGATCTTCGGGTCCCATGCGGCCCATCTCGCCGGTCAACTGCTCGTGCAGCCGGAAGCCCTCATGGCGGCCGGCCAGGGAGTGCAGTTCGCGGCCGAAGATGACGTCGCCGGCGTCGCGAGCGGAATGCAGCAGGACGACATCGTGGAGGTTGCCGTCCCGGGCGAGCGCGCGGATCATGCTCATGATCGGCGTGACGCCGCTACCGGCCGAGATGAACAGGAATTTCCGGGGCAGCGGGTCGGGCAGCGTGAACGACCCCTCGACGCCGCCGAGGCGCACGATGGCACCACACTTGGCCTGGCGATTGAGGAACGGGGACACCTTGCCGCCCTCGACGAGCTTTGGGGTGATCGAGATGCAGCCGTCGGGCCGACCGGGATCGGAGGTCAGCGAATAGGCCCGCCAGTGGTGGATGCCGTCGACCGCCATGCCGATGCGCAGGTACTGGCCGGGCTGATGCCCCGGCCACGCCCAGCCCGGCTTGATGACGATCGTGGCCGCGTCGGCGGTCTCACGCTCGATCCGCTCGATCCGGCCGCGCAACTCCTGGGTCGACCACAGGGGGTTGATCAGCTCGAGGTAGTCGTCGGGCATCAGCGGCGTGAACAGCCAGCGCACAGCGCGCGTGGCCTTCTTGCGCCACTCCGGGACGGTGGGGACCGCTCCGCGCTCAGCCATCGGGGCGAGAGGTGTCTTGAGAACGACTGTCAACCATGCGTTCGCAAATGTAGCAGCGCCGGTCTAGACTCGGCTGCGTGGCCGTCCCCACCCACAGCACCGGCAAGCTCCGCCGCGACCGCGAGCGCGAACTGGTGCAGGCCACGCGCGCCCTGTTCGACGAGCGGGGCATGCTCGACGCCCCGATCGAGGAGATCGCCAAGGCCGTCGGCATCGCGCGCGGCCTCATCTACCGGCAATTCTCCTCCAAGGAGGAGCTCTTCGTCCTGACGGTCACCGACTATCTCGACGAGCTCGCCGGCCTGCTGGACTCCGCGGTCGCCGGCCGTCGCAACCCGGTCGAGGCGCTCGAACACGGGATGCAGGCCTACGCCTCGTTCTGCCGGCGCTATCCGGCCTTCCTGGACTCGTCGCTCTCTTTGATGCACCGGCCGGCGTCGGAGCTGCGCGAGTCGATCTCCGAGTCGGTCTGGCTCCGCCTCGGCCAGGGGATGGCGCGCTGCATCGACCACCTCGTCCGTGTGCTGCGCGAGGGCGCTTCGACCGGCGACTTCGCCGTCGAGGACCCGGAGTACATGGCGAACATCCTCTGGACCCAGGTCCTCGGCGCGATGCACCTGGCCCGTATCCGTGTAGGACTACGCCAGATCGCCCCGGGGATCCCCGGGCTGTTCGCCGTCGCGCCGGAAGACGTCGCGCGCACCTGCGTGGAAAGCGCGCTCGCCACCGTTCGCAGGTAGGGGTCACACACCTGCCTGCATTGCAGGCAGGTGTGTGACCCCGATCTGCATCAGCGGCGCCGGACCGCCCGGCTCGCCCGGCTCGCCCGGCTCGCCCGGCCGATCGTGTCGAGCTCTTCGAGTGACATCCCGGCTCCGATGGCCACGCAGCTCAGCGGCTCCTCGGCGAGCTGCACGGGCATACCGGTCTCGATGCCGATCCGCTCGGCCATTCCGCGCAACAGCGCTCCGCCGCCCGCGAGCAGGATGCCGTGGCGGGCGATGTCGGAGGCGAGCTCGGGCGGGGTCTCCTCGAGCGTCCCGTGAACGGCGGCGAGGATCTCGTTGAGCGGCGCCTGGATCGCCAGCCGGACTTCCTCCGAGTCGAGTTGGAGCTCGCGTGGGAGTCCGCGTGCGAGATCGCGGCCGCGCACCTCGGTGAAGATGTCCTCGTCGAGCGGGACGGCGGAGCCGACGGCGAGCTTGATCGCCTCGGCGCTCTCGGTGCCGATCGCCATCCGGTGCTTCAAGCGAATGTGCGTCGTGATCGCGTCGTCGATGTCGTGGCCCCCGACGCGCAGCGAGCGGGCGACGACGAGCGCACCCATGGAGACGACGGCGACCTCGCTGGTCCCGCCGCCGATGTCGACGACCATGCGCCCCACGGGCTCGGCGATCGGCAGCCCGGCACCGATCGCGGCGGCCAGCGACTCCTCGATCAGGTGGACCTCGCGGGCTCCGGCCGAGAGCGAGGCCTCGATCACCGCGCGGCGCTCGACGTCGGTGATGCCCGACGGAGCGCACATGATCAACCGCGGGCGGCTGAAGCGGCTCGCCACGACCTTCTCCATGAAGTGCTCGAGCATCGCCTCGGTGACTTCGAAGTCCGTGATCACGCCATGGCGCAGTGGTCGCTGGGCAGAGATGGTCGCCGGTGTGCGGCCGATCATCCGCTGCGCGTCGGTTCCGACCGCGTAGACCTCGTTGGTGCGCTCATCCATCGCGACGACCGACGGCTCGCTCAGCACGATCCCGCGCCCGCGGACGTAGATGACGGTGTTCGCGGTCCCGAGGTCGATCGCCACATCCCCGCCAGGGCGCAGGGAGGCAAAGGCGCGACGCCCGCGGTCGCGTCGTGGTCCGATCGGTGGCACCCGTCCACCCTATGGTGGCGCCGCTCGGGCGCTCCGGGCCGACAGGCGTCTCATAGTGAGACGATCTTCGGCCCGGTCGGTCATGGGCGGTGCTGGGTTCGAACCAGCGACTTCTTGCGTGTAAAGCAAGCGCTCTGACCAGCTGAGCTAACCGCCCTCGCGGGGCCGAGGCTAGAGGTCGGCTTTCGGGTAGTCCGCCATCGACGGATGTCGAACCGCGACCGCCTGAGTCTCTCCCCGTGTCGGAAGCGGCACGGTCCGCCGCTGACGTAGCGTTGCCCACGCCGTGCCTGCCATGCCCGCCTACGACGAGTCACGCACCCCGGACGGACGCCCGCGCGAGGGGTACGAGCGCCTGCTCGCGAACCTCGGTGCCCGTGACCTGACGGCGCTGGCCGACGGCGTCGAGGACTTCCTCGAGCACTACGACGTGTCCTTCGGCGTCACCGCGTTCCGCGTCGACCCGGTCCCGAGGCTGATTCGCCAGGACGAGTGGGCACCGCTGCGCGCGGGGCTCATCCAGCGCGCGCGGGCGCTGGACCGCTTCGTGGCCGACGTCTACGGCGCTCGGCGCTCGATAGCCGACGGTGTCGTGCCCGCGGCGGCGGTGGCGTCGGCGGAGTTCCTCGAGCCGGGCCTCGTGCACGCGCTGGCCGAGCAGATCACGTGGATCTCCATCGCCGGCCTCGACGTGGTGCGCTGCCCCGACGGCGCCTTCCAGGTCCTCGAGGACAACGTCCGCACCCCGTCCGGCGTGGTCTATGCGCTCGCGGCGCGGCGCGCGATCATCGATCAACTCGATCCCCCGGAAGCTGAGCGCCCCGTCCCGATCGAGCCGTCGTTCGCGATCCTGGCGCGCGTCCTGCGCGACGCCGCCCCCGAGGGGGTCGACGAGCCCACGGTCGCGATCATCACCGACGGCGAGTCCAACGTCGCGTTCTTCGAGCACCGCACCCTCGCCGAGCGACTCGGCGTGATGCTCGTGACCGCCGATCAGCTCGAACTGCGCCACGGCGAGCTGATCGCCCGCACCGAGGGCGCCCCGACCCGGATCGACGTCCTCTACCGCCGCACCGACGAGGACCGCCTGCACGACCCCCGCGGCGGGCTGACCGGGCTCGGCGAGCTGCTGGCCGGACCGTGGACGGCCGGGCGGCTCGGGCTGGTCAACGGCTTCGGCACCGGGGTGGCCGACGACAAGCTCGTGCACGCGCATGTCGAGGACCTGATCCGGTACTTCCTCGGAGAGGAGCCGCTGTTGAACTCGGTCCCGACGTACGACCTCGACACACCGAGCCGGGTGGAGCGCGTGCTCGGCCGACTCGACGAGCTCGTGGTCAAGCCGCGGGCCGGCCACGGGGGCCAGGGGGTCGTCATCGGCCCTCTGGCCACGCCGGACGAGCTCGATCACGTGGCTTCGGAGTTGCGCCGCGCGCCCGAGGAGTACATCGTTCAGCAGACCGTGATGCTCTCCCAGCACCCGACCGTCTGCGAAGGAGAGCTCAAGCTCCGCCACGTCGATCTGCGGCCCTTCGTCTTCCTGTCGAAGCATGAGGCCCACGTCGTCCCGGGCGGCCTGACCCGCGTCGCCTTCGAGGAGGGCGAGCTGATCGTCAACTCCTCGCGCAATGGCGGCGCCAAGGACACGTGGGTGCTGCCGTGAGCGCGCGGCCGCTGATCGGCGTGACGACCTCCGAGGTCCGTCAGCCCCACGACACGCGCCCGACCGAGCAGGGCGAGCCGCCGCAGCGCGAGATGGTGCTCGGGCTCCGCTACCTGGCGGCGGTCGAGCTGGCCGGCGGGATTCCGGTCGTGCTGCCGCCGCTCGAGGTCGACGCGATTCCGGCACTCCTGGCCCATCTCTCGGCGGTCTGCCTGTCCGGCGGCCCGGACCTCAATCCGAGCGCGTACGACACCCGGCCCCACCCGGAACTCGGGCCGACCGAGCCGTGGCTCGACGACTTCGAGATCGCCCTCGCGCGCGCAGCCGACGAGCGAGGCATGCCGATCCTGGGCATCTGCCGAGGTGCGCAGGCGCTGAACGTCGCGCGCGGCGGGACGCTGCACCAGCATCTCCCTGACATCACGGACGGCTCGATCGACCACCGCCAGACCGAGCCCGGCGAATGCCCGACCCACGAGGTGCGCCTGGCCGCGCGCTCGTCGATCGCCCGCACGCTCGGCTCCCTCTATGCCTCGGTGAACTCGTTTCACCATCAGGCCGCCGACCAACTCGGGGCCGACCTGCGCGCGGTCGGTCACGCCGACGACGGCGTGATCGAGGTCATCGAGGGGACCGACCGGCCCCACGTCCGCGGCGTCCAATGGCACGCCGAGACGCTGGTCGCGCGCGACCACCACCTGGCACTGTTCGCCGATCTCGTCGGTGCGGCGAAGCCATGAGCGACGTGGCGCACACGCTCCCGGCCTGGGCCCGGACTCGTCGGGCTCACCCGAGCCCTCTCGACCGCCTTCTGATCCGGCGTCAAGCGCGGCGCGCATAACGCCGATACCCGTACTAGCTTGACGTACAGGTGTCTGCCGTCCAAGCGGCCGGACCCACCCCCATGCTCCCCCACTCCGTCGACATCCGCAGCGGCCTCGACGGCCTTCCTCTCGTGACGGCCGTCTTCGACCTCACGGCCGAGCAGATCGGGGCCTGTGTCCACGCGGCGCGCGCCGTTCGGGCCATCCGCTACCAGCACGCCGAACTCTCGGCCGACGACGTCGTCTCGATGCGCGAGATCACCTCGCTGGTGGACGAGCTGACCGAGCACCAGGCCTACGAGGCCACCATCCGCCTGGCCGTCTCCGTGGCCCGGCTCGGCGTCCTGCGCGGCGCGCTGGAGGAGTTCGCCGCCGCCGAGGGCATCGAGCGCGAAGGCGACGCCGAGGCCCGGCGCTTCGTCTACGCGATGGTCGACGACGTCTGCGACATCCACGCCGAAGCCCTGCGCGCGGCGCTCGAGGGCAGCGCACCCGTGGTTTAACGACGTGAGGCCAGGCGCCGCCGCCCGACCTCACGAACCCCCTGCCGACTGTGCAGTCGGAAGTGCGTGGAACTAGCCGATCGGCTGGCAGCCGGCCTGCGAGAAGGCCTGGTCGTTGACCTGGACGCTGACGCTGTAGCAGACCTCGCCACCGGCCATGGCGGCGGGAGCGGCGAAGAGGCCGGTGACAGCGGCGAGGCTGACGGCGAGAACGGCGATGCGGGACTTCATGTCGGTACTACCCCCGTTGGGATCAGTTCGACGGCTGGCCCCTACAACCGGCCGTCGATTTCTTGGCGATGGGAGCAGTGTGCGGGAGCGAAACACCCACCGCATGAGCACCCACCACTCAAGTTTGAGTGGCCGCCCCACTCAAGGCGGCGGGAAGGTCCTTGCGCGACCCGATGTCGAGCTTGGAGTAGACCTGCCGGAGCTGGTTCTCGATCGTCCGCACCGACAGGAACAGCGATTGCGCGATCTCGCGGTTGGCCATCCCCTCGGCGCCCATGTCCGCCACGCGCCGCTCGCTGGGGGTGAGCGAGTCGATGCCCGATACCGCACGGCGCCGCGGACGGGCGCCGCTGGCCTCGAGCTCCTGGCGCGCGTGCTCGCCGAGGCGCCGGGCGCCGCACTGCTGAGCCAGATCGAGGCCGGCGCGCAGGGGCTCGCGGCCCGCGGCGCGCTCACCGGAGCGCCTCAGCGCCGCTCCCAGGTCCACGAGCGCGCGCGCCCGCTCGAGCCGGGCCGGCGAGTCCTCGAGGATCTCGACGGCCTCGCGCAACAGGGCGAGCCCCTCCTCGCCGCCCGCCACGAGACCGCAGACCCGCAGCGCCGCTCCGATCGGATGGCGGGCGCCGAATGGTCGGGCGAGCTCGAGCTCCTCGCGGGCGAGCTCCCCCGCCTCCGCCGCGCGCCCGAGCGAGAGCAGCGCCTCCGCCGCCCCCGAGCGCCAGAGCTGGACGGCGGGATGGTCGACCTCGTAGCGGCGCATGATCTCCCCCGCGCGCTGGAAGTCCTCGAGCGCGTCGGCGTGACGGGACTGCGCGAGCCGTAGGCGCCCGCGGGCGTGCAGGTAGACCGCCGCACGGGCCGAGCCCTGCTGCCACGCGCTCAGCTCGCGCTCGGCCAGCACCGCGTCGGCCTCGTCGCCGCGGTCCTGCTCGCCAAGCGCTTCGAGCAGCGTGGCGATGGCCACGGGCTCCGCCCACGCCAGGCCGTGCTGATCGGCGACTTCGAGCGCTTCGCGCGATTCGGCTTCGGCGTCCGCCAGGGCGCCGCGGCGGACCGCGACGTCGGCGTGCACCGTCAGCGCGAGCGCCGATCCAGACACATCCCCCAGCTCGCGGGCCAGCGCCAGCTGAGCCTGGGCGACCTCGTCGGCCCGGTCGAGCGCATCGGCGAACTCCAGTGCGGCGAGCACGAGGATCGCGCCGGTCCCGCGCACGCCCTCGGCCCGGAGGCCGCCGGCGAGCGCCAGTTCGGCGAGCTCCTCCGCGTCGCTCGCCGTCCCGTGGTCGGTCGCCTTGTAGGCCAGGGCGGCGAGCAGGTAGCGCTCGGCCGGCGTCGCCGCTGTGGCCGCCTGCTTGCGCAACCGGCGCGCGCGCTCAGGATCGATCCCGGTCCGGATGACTTCGAGCGCGGTGAGCGCGAAGCGCGCTTGGCGCTCCTCCGTGCTCTCCTCCGATGGGTCCGGGAAGGCGGCCAGCTCGTCGCGCACCCACGCTCGCGCGACCTCGGGATCGGGATGCAGCGTGTAAGCCCGGGCCAGGGCCCGCGTCGTGGTCATCCGCTGGTCGGCGTCCTGGCTCTGGATGCGCGCCTGCGTGAGATGGTCGACCGCCTCGGGCTGGAAGGCACGCATCTCGGCCTGGCCGAGGTCGAGCAGGATCTGCGTGCGCTGATCGGGGACCGGCGGCTCCTCGAGCGCTCGCAGGAGGGCCAGTGCCGCGCGTCGCGGGTCCGGCTCGTCCATCGCAGCGGCGCACAGCAGCGACACGACGGCGGGGTCCCCGGCCGGCTCGGTGGTCAGCAGGTGCGGGACGATCCGGGCCGCGGCCACCCCCGCGTCGCTCAACAATCGTGCGGCGCGGGCATGCATGCGCGTGCGCTCGCCCGAGGGAATGGACCCGTAGACCGTCGAGCGCACGACGGGATGTACGAAGGCGAGCGGGCGGGCCGGCTCCAGGATCCGGGCCGCGGCCAGGCGGTCGGCGGTCTCCGCAGCGGCGTCGGCGTCGAGGGCCGCGAGGGCAGCGGCCGTCCCCAGCGCAGCGTCCGGGCCGAGCACGGCGACCGCGCGGGTCAGGGCGGCGGCCGACGGGATGCGGTCGAGCCGGCCGACGATGCGGGCCGCCACGGCGCCGGGCTGCAGGTTGCCGGGGTCGTCCCCCGCCGCGAGCGCTGTGGCGGCCTCGAGCGCCAGGAACGGGTTGCCGCGCGAGGCCTCGTGCGCGGCGGCGACGAAGGCTTCGCCGGCGTGCGGGGCCACCTCGCGGCGCACCAGTGCGGCGACGGACGACGGAGACAGCGGCTGCAGATCGAGCCGCTCGGCCTCGGGCTGGTGGGCAAGCTCGTCAAGCAGTCGCTGCGGCGCCTCGGGCTCCCCGGACTGCGCCGCGACGACGACGACGACCGGCAGCTCGTCCAGGCGCCGGGCCAGGTAGGCCAGCAGTCGCAACGAAGCGGGATCCGACCACTGCGCGTCATCGACCGCGACGCACAGCGGACGACCTTCCGCGAGGTTCGCCACGACCCAGAAGAGTGCGTGGATCAGCGATGGCTCGTCCATCTCAACGGTCGGATCGCCGCCCGGGCCCGCGCCGAGCAGGGCGCCGGAGTGGCGCGCGGCGCCGCCGAGCAGGGCCGCTCGCTCGTCTTCGGAGGCCCTCAGCACCGGCGCCTCGAGCAGCTGGCGGGCGACGCCGAAGGTCAGGTCGCGCTCGAGCTCGCCCCCGCGGGCGCGCAGGACGCGCAACTCGTACTCGTGCGCCGACGCCAGCGCCGCAGCGAGCACCGACGTGCGCCCGATCCCGGCTTCCCCTGACAGGAAGACGAAGGATCCGGTGCCCCCCGCCGCCTGCTCGACGGCGCCGCAGACCGCCGCGAGCTCGCGCTCGCGCTCATAGAGCTCGGTCGTGGATGATGGGAGTGGCCCGTTCACGTTTCGCTCGTCCGTCCGTGTCGGCGAAAGTCCTTGCCGCTGCCGGCGTTTCGGTCTACATTGACGACTCTCCGATCGCAGCGGGCGATCGGAACTTGGGTTCTCACTTCGTAGGGGGTTTTCGAAATGAAGCGCACTGCCGCGCTGTTCGCGATGATGGCCGCTCTCGCCGCCGTCGCCGCACCTGCCACGGCCTCTGCCGCCACCAGCACGGGCGCGGGCAAGGAACTCTGCCTCCTCGTTCCGCTCTGCTAGAGCGCTAGCCAGAAAGCTCTTCCACGATGGCGTCCAGAGACGCCGTCGTGTTCAGGGCCGAGTGTCGCGCGGCCGAGTACAGCTCGGCCAGCGCGCGCTCCCAGGCCTCCGGATCCCGGTCGCCCAGCCAGGCGTCCTCGTCGCCCGTCGCCAGATGGCCAACGTGCTGGCCGGCCGGTTCGCGGAGATGCAGCTCGTACGGGAAGCGCCCCGCGGGCGACTCACTGGTGACCGTCGCCGCCCCGTGCTGGAGCCGGGTGACGAAGCTCATCGGCTCCCAGCCGTCGGGGGCGTCCTTCGGCTTGGCCGCGGCCTGCCAGCGCAGCGAGCCGGCGGCGGTTCGTGCGAGCAGCTTCTCGGTCACGGTGACCAGGCGGGAATCGGGCATGGCCGGAAGCCTACGCGCGCACGCGGGAGTGCAGCGAGTCGTGAGTACCCCCAGAGAGAATCGAACTCTCGCTACGGCCGTGAAAGGGCCGCGTGCTAACCGCTACACCATGGGGGCGCGCGTCGGCGAGTGTAAGCGCACTGGTGGCCGACATGCCCCCGGAGGGATTCGAACCCTCGACCGACGGATTAAAAGTCCGCTGCTCTACCGCTGAGCTACAGGGGCCCGCGCATCATAGGCACGGACAACGACCCGTCCGCGGTCTAGTCTTGGCTCCGTGAAGGTGTCGGAGAAGCCGGTGGGCGGACGGCGACGGAGGACGCCGCAGGAGGCCCAGCGCGAGATCATCGAGGCGGCGGAGGCGCTGCTGCGCGAACGGCCGTTCCGCGAGTTGACGGTCGACGAGGTGATGCGCCGGACGGGGCTCTCGCGACCGTCGTTCTACGTCTACTTCAAGGACCGTCACGAACTGGTCCTGCGCGTCGTCGAGCTGATCCAGACCGAGATGCTCGAGCTCGCCAACCGCTGGTATCAGGCCGTGGGTGATGGGCCCGAGCACCTCGACGAAGCCCTCGACGGGGTGATCGCGGTGTACGAGACCCACGGCCGCGTCATGCGCGCCCTGGCCGACGCGGCAGCCGACGACCCGCGCGTGGAAGCGGCCTACGGCTCGTTGGTGCAGGCGTTCGTCGACGAGACCGCGAAGCGCATCCAGGACGACATCGACGGCGGCCGGATCTCGAAGGACCTCGACGCTTGCGAAGTCGCGAAGGCGCTCGTCTGGATGTGCGAGCGCTACCTGTACCTGACCCTCGGCGGCGATGACCGCACGCTGAAGGAGACCGTCAGCGCCACGCTGCGGACGATCTGGATGCGCGTGCTCTACCCCGCGGGCTGATCCGGTTCAGTCGAGCTGCGTCGAGAGCCAGGCGCCGAGGACGAGCGAGCCGCCGGCGATGACCGTAACCCCGGCCACGGCCGTGGCCGGGACGTGTTCCCGGGCTCGCAGGGTGGCGACGAGGTCCGCGGCATCGGCGATGAAACCGGCCCGCAGCCACGCCTTGACCCCGAAGCCCTGGCGCGTGGCCATCCCCTGGCCGAGCCCGATCGCGAGGTCGCGCGCACCGAAGGCCGAGGTGAAGACCTGCGTGCCGGGACGGTCGGCATCGGCGCCGATCCACGGCGGCCCGGTGACCGCAGGCGCGAGCAGGTAGCCCAGCCCGATCACGAAGCGACCGGCGGATTGGAGCGTGCTGAGGGTTCGGGCGTCCATGGCCGCGACGCTACCAGTGCCGCCGCCCGCGACACGGGTCCTAGAGTCGCCCGCCATGCCGTTCGCCGAGGTCCGTGGGATCCGCCTGCACTGGTCCGAGCGCGGCTCGGGCGACCCGCTGATCTGTGTGATGGGCCTCGGCGCCGACCAGCGCGCCTGGGTCTTCCAGCTCGAGCCGTTTTCAGAGGCCTTCCGGACGATCGTCTTCGACAATCGCGACTGCGGCCAGTCGTCGCTGGTCGACGAGGACTACGACCTCGACGACATGGCCGGTGACACGCTCGCGCTCGCCGACGAGCTCGGGCTCGAGTCCTTCCACCTGCTGGGGATCTCCATGGGTGCCGCGATCTGCCAGCACGCCGCCCTGCGCGCCCCGGCGCGCGTGCGCACGCTCACGCTGGCCGCGGCGTGGGGCGGGGCGAGCGCGACGTACGGCGAGATGCGCGCGCGCAACTGGGCCCGGGAGGTGAGCCGCGCCAGCCGAGAGGAGTTCCTCGAGACGATGATGCTGCTCACGCTCTCCGAGCGCTTCTTCGACATCCCCGGAGGGGTCAAGCAGTTCAAGAAGCTGGCGCTGGCCGCACCGCACGCCCAGCCCCCGGAGGCGTTCGCGCGCCAGTCGCGGGCCTCCGCGCGCCACGACGTCCGCGATCGGCTGGCCGAGCTGACGATGCCCGTGCACGTCATCTCCGGCGCCAACGACGTGCTGATCCCGCCGTGGAAGCAGCAGGAGCTCGCGGCGCTGATCCCGGGCGCGAAGCTGACCGTGCTCGAGGGCGTCGCGCACAGCATGAACCTCGACGGAGCCGAGGCGTTCACCGCTGCGGTGCTGGACTTCCTCGCTAGTGCTTGAAGTGCCGGCGGTGCGTGAAGACCATCGAGATGCCGGCGGCGTCGGCGGCCTCGACAACCTCATGGTCGCGGACCGAGCCGCCCGGCTGAATGATGCAGGTCACCCCTGATTCGATCGCCATCTGGGGGCCGTCGGCGAAGGGGAAGAACGCGTCGGACGCGAGCGCCGAGCCGGCCAGCTCCGTGTCGGTCTGCTGGGCCTTCTCCACGGCGATGCGAACCGAATCCACCCGACTCATCTGACCCGCGCCGATCCCGACCGACGCGAGGTTGCTCGAAAGGACGATCGCGTTCGAGCGCACGTGCTTGCAGACCTTCCAGGCGAACAGCATCTCGCCCCATTCGGCTTCGGAGGGCTTGCGCTCGGTCACGACCTCCATCTCCGTGCGGTCCTCGAGGTCGAGGTCGCGGTCCTGGACGAGCAGCCCGCCGAGGACGCGCTTCATGTCGCGCTCCCCGATGTTCGGCCGGCGGCGCTCGTTGTCCTCGAGGATGCGCATCTTCTCCTTGGCTTCCAGGATCTCCAGCGCCTCGTCGGTGAACTTGGGCGCGAAGATGACCTCGCAGAACTGCTTGACGAGGTTCTGCGCGAACGACGCGTCGATCGTGCGGTTGACGGCGACGACGCCGCCGAACGCCGACATCGGGTCGCACGCGAAGGCCTTCGCGTAGGCCTCCTCGATCGAGGACCCGACGGCGCAGCCACACGGGTTGTTGTGCTTGATGATCACGCAGGCCGGCAGCTCGAACTCGTCGACGAGCTGGCGCGCGGCGTTGAGGTCGAGGACGTTGTTGAACGAGAGCTCCTTGCCGGAGATCTGGCGCACCATCGAGAGCAGGTGCATGCGCGCACCGACCTGGGAGTAGTAGGCCGCGCGCTGGTGCGGGTTCTCGCCGTAGGAGAGGTCCAGCACCTTCTCGAAGGCGCCCATCATCAGGGGCGGGAAGTCGTCCTGGCGCTCGGAGAACCAGCGCGCGATCGCCGTGTCGTAGCGCGCCGTGTACGCGAAGGCCTCGGCCGCGAGGTTCTCGCGCGTGGCGAGGGAAAGCTGGCCGCTCGAGTCACGCAGCTCCTGCAGGATCGCGTCGTAGCTCTCGGGCGACGTGACGACCGCCGAGAAGGCGAAGTTCTTGGCGGCGGCCCGGACCATCGTCGGGCCGCCGATGTCGATGTTCTCGATCACCTCGTGCTCGGTGACCCCGCGACGGCTCGCGGTGGCCTCGAACGGATAGAGGTTGACGCAGACGAGGTCGGTGAACTCGATCTGGTGCTCCTCGGCCGCGAGCATGTGCGACGGCTGGTCGCGGCGGGCCAGGACCCCGGCGTAGAGCTTGGGGTGCAGGGTCTTGACGCGGCCGTCCATGATCTCCGGGAAGCCCGTGAGGTCGTCGATCGCCCGGACCTCGAGGCCGGCCGCCTCGAGTTCGCGCGCGGTGCCGCCGGTGGAGACGAGCTCGATCCCCAACTCCGTCAGCCCGCGGGCGAAGTCCACGATGCCCGTCTTGTCGGAGACCGAGAGCAGGGCGCGCTGGATCCGGACCTCGCCTGGCTGCGTCATGCGGCGAACCCTATTCAAGAAACGACGACGCGGCGCCCGTGCTCGGCGTCGCGGCGGACCCGGCCGGCCGCGATCGCCTCGATCGCCCCGCACAGGAGGTCGTGCTCTAAGGGGCGCAAGACCTCGAAGACGTCGTCGGGAACGGTCGCATCCGGGATCTCGGCCCCGCGCTGGGCGATGATCGCACCCGTGTCCACGCCCTCGTCGACGAAGTGCACGGTGACGCCGAAGACCTTGACGCCGTACTCCAGGGCCTGCTCGACCGCCCGGATGCCGGGGAATGCGGGCAGCAATGCCGGGTGGACGTTGATCACCCGGCCATCGAACGCGCTGAGGAACGCCGGCGTCACGAGCTGCATGTAGCCGGCGAGGACCACCAGCTCCACTCCATGGCCGCCGAGCCAGGCCGCCATCGCTGCGTCGCGGGCGCCGCGGTCGGTGAACTCGGCCGCCGGAAACGCGCGGGTGGGGACGCCGGCAGCGTGCGCGCGGTCCAAGGCGCGGGCGCCGGGTTGGTCGGACCCGACGGCCACGACCTCGATGCCGTCCCGGCCGTGCATGCGGTCCAGGATCGCCTGCAGGTTCGACCCGTGGCCGGAGGCCAGGACGCCGACGCGGAACCGAGCGCTCACGCCACCGCGAGCTTTGGAAAGCGCCCACCGGTGGAGCGCAGGACGCCTGACTGCAACAGCTCGTCGACGCGGGCGAGCACGGTCGGGCCGCCGAGGTGCGCGAACGCGCCGTACTGCGCCAGGCCGTCGTAGGAGTACTGCTGGATGACCTTCGAGCGTCCGCCGCGCAGGATCTCGACGGCGCGCGTGCGGCCGACGGGCGGCTCGGCAGACACGACGACCAGCAGGATCGCCTCGGTCAGCGCACCAGCCTCCCCGGCGGACACGGGCCGGGCCACGAGCTGCGCCGGCGCCCGCGAGCCCCGCTGCGCCGAGGCCTTAACGGGGATCTCGGGCCGGGTCGAGGGATCGCAGACGTCGCAGCACGGCACGCCGTCCATCGCAGCCGGGGCGGCGTGGTCACCGAAATGGCGCAGGATCCCGATGCGCCGGCACGTCGATCCCTCCACGAAGGCCCAAACCGAGCGGTACTGGCGCCAGCGCGCCTTGGTCCCCTCTAGGGCGGAGCTCTTGCACAGCGCCCGAGCCCGCCCGTCCCACACACCGGTGACGCGGGCCAGCACCCGGTCCGGTGGCGAAGGAGAGGGCTGGATGACACCCGCGCGGGCCAGGTGACCGACGATCGCCCGGATCGGCTCGTCGTCGTCGGCTCCGGCGATCGAAGCCAGTTCCTGCAGCGGCACGTCGATGCGGCCGTTCTCGTCGGCACGCCCGAGCAGCCGCCGCGCCACGGCGCCGATGGCGGCCTCGCCGACGGTCCCGCGCTCGATGAAGAAGACGTGCAGGCCCTTGTCGCGGGACGTGGCGAAGAGCAGGCAGCGCGCGGGCGCACCATCACGGCCCGCGCGTCCGGCTTCCTGGTAGAAGGCCTCGACCGATCCGGGGACGGTCTCGTGGCAGACCGTCCGCACGTCGGACTTGTCGACGCCCATGCCGAACGCATTGGTCGCCACCACGACCTTGACCTCGCCGTGCATGAAGCGCCGCTGGGCCTCGGCGCGGGCATCGCGCGGCAGGCCGGCGTGGTAGGCGATCACCTCCACGCCCAGCTCGCGCCCGAGGCGGTCCGACAGACGGTCGCATTCCTTGCGCGTGCCCGCGTAGACGATCGCCGGCAGCGCGCCGGGCTCCGACAGCGCCGTCGAGATGCCCCGGTGCACGCCCTCCTTGGTCGGACACGGGACCACGCAGAAGGTCAGATTCGGCCGGTCGAAGCCGGTCGCCACGTGCACCGGGTCGCGCAGACCGAGCCGCGTGACGATGTCGCCGGCCACCTGCGGGGTCGCGGTGGCGGTCGACGCCACGATCGCCTCGGCCCCGAGCCAGCGTGCGGCGTCGGCCAGGCGGAAGTAGTCCGGACGGAAGTCGTGGCCCCACTGGGATACGCAGTGCGCCTCGTCGACGACGAACAAGCCGATCCTGGCCTGCCGGAGCTTTTCCACGAACCCGGGCGACGAGAACCGCTCCGGCGCGACGTAGAGCAGCCGCACGTCCCCGCGCAGGGCGCCTTCGAGCGCGCGGCGGTTCGTCGCGGAGTCCTGCTGGGCGTTGATGAGCGCCACGCGGCCGGGCGCCACGCGCTGCAGGGCCTCGACCTGGTCCTGCATCAGCGACACCAGTGGCGAGACCACGAGCGTCAGGTCGGTCCGCATGAGCGCGGGCAGCTGGTAGGTCAGGGACTTGCCGGAGCCGGTCGGCATCACGACGAGCACGTCGCGGCCACCGAGCGCGGCCTCCACGGCCTCCTGCTGGCCGCGGCGGAACGATGCGAACCCGAACAGCTCCCCCAGCGCCTCCAACGGCACGGCCGACTTCGCCACGGGCTCGGGCGGCGGGGGCTCGAAGCCGGGAAGGGACTGGACCACGAGGCTCATCGGACGGGCGACCATACCGGCGGCCGCGGCGGCCGCCGGAGGGGTCCGCGAAGTTGTCGCAAAGTGCGAATCAGGCCTTCACGAGCGGCAGAGCGCGCTCGAAGGCGTCCTTGGACTGCGCGACGTCTTCGGTCTCCTTCAGCGGGTAATCGCCCGAGAAGCAGGCGTCGCAGTGCGTCTCGCGCGGGCCGCCGATGGCCTCGTAGACGCCCTCGAGCGACAGGTAGGCGAGCGAGTCCGCGTTTAGCTCGCGGGCGATGTCGTCGACGGTGCGCCCGTGGGCGATCATCTCGTCGCGCGTGGACATGTCCACGCCGTACCAGCAGGGATGCCGGATCGGCGGAGCGGAGATGCGCAGGTGGATCTCGCTGGCGCCGGCGTCCCGGAGCATCTGCACGATCTGGCGTGTGGTGTTGCCGCGCACGATCGAGTCGTCGACGACGACCAGGCGCTTGCCGGCCACGACCTCCGGGAGGGGGTTGAACTTCAGCCTCAAGCCGTGCTTGCGCAGCTCCTGGCCGGGGGCGATGAAGGTCCGGGCCACGTAGCGGTTCTTGACGAAGCCGTCGTCCTGGGGCAGGCCGGAGGCGCGGGCGTAGCCGCGGGCGGCGGCGTTGCCGGAATCGGGGACCGCGATCACGAGGTCGGCCTCGACCGGAGCCTCCCGCGCGAGCACCTCACCCATACGACTGCGCGACGTGTGCACGACGCGGCCCTCCAGCTTGGAATCGGGCCGCGCGAAGTAGATGTGCTCGAAGACGCAGAACGAGCGCCGCTCGGACTGCTGGATGATCTGCGTGCGGATGCCGTCCTCACCGAGCGTGATCAGCTCGCCCGGCTCGACCTCGCGCAGGAGCTTGGCGCCGATGATGTCGAAGGCACAGGATTCCGAGGCGACGCAGTAGCGGTCGCCCAGCATGCCGAGTGCGAGCGGCCGCAGGCCTTGGGGGTCGCGGAAGGCGATCACCCGGTCCTTGGTCATCACGACGGTCGAGTAGGCGCCCTTCATGCGCGGGAGCACGTCGGCGATCACGTCCTCGATGCGCTCGGCCTCGTGGGTCGAGATGAGCGCCGCGATGATCTCGGAATCGCTCGTCGAGCGGAAGGTGACGCCCTTCTCGCGCAGCTCGGAGTGCAGCGCGACGGCGTTGATCAGGTTGCCGTTGTGGCCGAGCGCGATCTCGCGCCGGTCGGCACGCCAGACGGGCTGCGAGTTCTCCCAGGAATTGGCGCCGGTCGTGGAGTAGCGCACGTGACCGACCGCCATCTCGCCCTGCAGCGCCCGCAGCTTCTGCTCATCGAAGACCTGGTTGACCAGGCCCTGATCGCGCACGGTCATGATGTGGCCGTCCTGCGCGGCGGCGATTCCCGCTGATTCCTGGCCCCGGTGCTGGAGGGCGTAGAGGGCGAAGTAGGCGAGGCGGGCGACGTCGTGGCCCGGCGCGTAGACGCCGAAGACGCCGCACTCGTCGCGCGGTCCGTCGCGGAAATCGAAGTTCTCGGAGGAGGAATCGGTCACGGGAACGGCGCGGGGCGATGCAGCCGTACTGCTGACGTGGATGTTGAGGCTAGCACCGGTGCCGGACCCCGGACACCGGTCCTGACGGCCTGTCAGCCGAGCAACCCCGCCAGGCCCTCCGCGTGCACCCGCGCCAGCTCGACCACGGGCACCGACTCGCCCCCGAACGCGAGCTCCTCTCCGCCGACCTC
>Ga0136633_1000288_pt1 | contig 37918 bp, 35 predicted proteins | sample AntDrymeUQ832206_2_FD_105494 | JGI IMG/M metagenome (GOLD analysis project Ga0136633, IMG submission 105494) | Polar desert sand microbial communities from Dry Valleys, Antarctica - metaG UQ83 (22.06) | ecosystem: Environmental > Terrestrial > Soil > Desert | place: Antarctica: Dry Valley... | reverse complement strand
GAAGCCGCCCTTGGCGCCCGTGGGGACGATGACCGCGTTTTTCGTCATCTGCGCGCGCATCAGGCCCCAGACTTCGGTTCGGAAGTCCATCCGGTCCGACCAGCGCAAACCGCCGCGCGCGACGAGGCCGCCGCGCAGATGGATGCCCTCGAGCGTGGTGTGGTGGACGTAGATCTCGCGGAACGGCGCGGGCTGCGGCATCCCGGGGACATCGGCGGAGGCGAACTTCAGCGACAGCGCGCCGCGCCCCGGCAGGAAGGCGTTCGTGCGCAACGTGGCGTCGACGAGCCGCAGCTGGTCGCGCAGGATGCGGTCGTGGTCGAGCGAGGCGACGTCATCGAGGTCGGACAGGATGTCGGCGCGTAGGGCTTCCTCGGCGTCCGGATCCACCTCGGCGGCGGGATCGAAGTGCAGCTCGAAATAGCGGACGAGCTTCCCCGTGATCGCGGGGTGGGCCGCGAAGGCATCGGCCTCGTAACGGGCACCGAAGCGGCTGTTCACGCGCTGCCGGTAGGTCCGGTAGGCGCGCAGCACCGCCACCTGGTGGCGATCGAGTCCGGCCTTGAGGACGAGTTGGTTGAGCCAGTCGGACTCCGCGTCCCCACGGCGGACGGCGACGATCAGGTCCGCGAGCCGTTCCCCGGCTTCCCCCAGGTCCAGGGGCTCGCCGTCGGGCCCCAGCACCCCGAAGTTCTGAATGAACGTGTCGTCGTCCACGTCGCCGTGGTCCAGGCGGGTCGGGCGCTCGTCGTGGACGCGCAGGCCGAGGTTCTCGAGAATCGGCAGGAAGTCCGACAGCGGAACCTTGCCGCCGCGCTTGTAGAGCGACAGCCTCGTGCGCGGGCCGCTCTTGCCCTCGGTGTTCTGCAGGCCGACAAGGAAGTCCTCGTCGCAGGCCGCGAGCCGCTCGAGGTGCTGCAGGTCGTGCGCGGCGAGGTGGGGCTGCGTGGCCACCTTGTAGTACTCGGGCAGTCGACGTCCCCAGCGCCCGGCGATCTCGCGCGCGGCGCGGCGCCCCACGGCCGGCGCCAGCTCGCCGGCGACGGCGTCCTCCCAGGTGCGCGTCAGCGCGAACACCTCGCGCTCGATCAGGGCGAAGTCGACGTCCGCGAGACCATCGGGAGCGTGCACGGAGAAGTGGACGCGGGCGTGGGCGAACTCGTCGCCGACCACGAGGTCGGACTCCACGGTCTCCGCCGCGTAGTGCCGGCCGAGAGCCGCCTCCAGCCGTTCGACGAGCTGCGGGGTGTACCGGTCCTGCGGCATGGCGACGATCAGGGCGGCGCTGCGCCCGTCAGCGGCGCGGCGGCCGAGCAGGCGCACCTCGTCACCCTGCAGGCTCAGTAGCGCCGAGATGGCCTTGCGAAGGTCGTCCGGCCGGGCGGCGAACAGGTCGTCCTTCGGGAACGAGGAGAAGATGCTCACCGCCGCCCGGTGGTCGTGCGAGCCCTCGATCAGATCCTCCGCTTCGAGAATCCGCCGCAGTCGGTGGTTGAGCAGCGGCGTGTCGGCGGCGGGCGCGGCGTAGGCCTTGCGCGTGAACAGTCCCAGCAGCCGCGCCTCCCCGACCACCTGCCCGTCCTGGGACTCCCAGCGCACGCCCACGTAGTCCATTCGCGCGTGCCGATGGACGGGCGAAAGGCGGTTCGTCTTGGTGATCAGGAGCAGCTCGCCCTCGCGGATGCGCTCCTGCACCGGGGGACTCAGCGACTCGATCGGCTGCGGCTCGGCGAGATAGGAGGTCGAGGCGTCCCTTGTGAGCCCGAGCCCGGAGCCCGGCACGACGGTGAGAAAGCCCTCGCGAGCCTCGTACTCGCGGTAGCCGAGGAAGGTGAAGTTGCCCTCGAGCAGCCAGCGCAGGAACGCGATCGCCTCGCTGACGTCCTCGAGGGCGTGACGGCCGGCGCCGCGGCGCACGTACTCGATCATCGCTCCGACCCGCTGGGTCATCGCCGGGAAGTCCGCCACGACGCAGCGGACGTCGTCGAGCACCGCTTCAACGCCGGAGGCCACCTCGGCGAGCTCGTCCGCCTCGAGCCGCCGGTCGAGCTCGAAGTGCATGACGGACTCGCGGCGGGCCGCGTCACGGGCACCGAGCACCCGGAGCAGGGCGCCCTTGCCGTCGCGCTCCGTGCCCACGATGGGGTGGCGCACGCGGCGCAGGCCGAGGCCGCGGCCCTTGAGCTCGCTGCTCACGGAGTCGACGAGGTAGGGCAGATCGTCCGTATTGGTTTCGACGATCGAGCCGCCGGGGTCATAGCCGTGCGTGCCGGGATCCGGGGTGAAGGCCCGCACCGCGCAGGAGTGGGCGCCGCGGGAGGCCGTCAGCTCGAACAGGCCGAGCATCTCTTGGAAGAGCGCCTCGGGCTCCCCCGGGTCCTCGGCGGTCAGCCGGTTGAGGTAGGCGGCGGCGAAGGCGCGCACGAGCGGCGCCCGCTCGTCCTTGACGCGCTCATCGATCAGCGAGGCGACCCGGTCCCAGCGGGATCCGGGTGCCGGCTGCGGCTCGGTCGTGGCGTCGATCGTCACTTCTCTCAGTTTGGGACCGTACCGCGCCGCGGACGCTGGTAGCTTCGTCGCGGTAAGTGCCCGCCCGCCGCGACACCGCCCGCTACGTCGCCGCGCTCGCGCTGCTGCTGTCCTTCGCGCCGTCGCTCATGCGGCGCACGAGCCGTGAACAGCTGGCCATCTCGGCAGGAGCGGCCGCCCTGGGCGCGGCGGCCGGGACGGCGACCGAGACGCTCGTCGTGCAGCTCGCACGGCGGGCGCGTGGCGGGGAGACGGCGGCGCGGCTGACCATCGCCGCGGCGGGCGCGGCGGCCGCCGCGATGGGCCTCGAGCGACGCGGCCGCCTCGTCGCACTGGCCGGCACGGCGGCGCGGGTGGCGGGGATCTCCGCCCTGCTGGGCTGGGTGGCGCCCGAGCGGCGGCGCGTCACGGGCTTCGACCCGCTCCCGCTCGCGGCCGCGGGCGCGCTGGCGGTGGGCGTGAAGGCCGTGCGCGCCCAGCGCCGCCGGCGGGGCCGCCGGCCCATCGCCTTTCCGAGTGACGGCTACCTGCCCAGCGTCTCCTTCGGACCCGGCAGCGCCGTTGACCCCGTGACGCTCGACTTCGAGGCGCAGCGCTTCCTCGATGGCGCCGTGGCCGGCTGCGCGCAGGATCCCGTGCGAGTGTTCGTCGGCATCCGCTCCGCCGCGAGCGTCGGCGCCCGCTGCGACCTCGCGATCGCCGAGCTCGAGCGTCTCGGTGGGTTCTCCCGATCACGCGTGGTCGTCTGCTCGGCGACGCTGCGCGGCTACGTCAACCCGATCCCGATCGCGGCCGCGGAGCGCCTGGCCGACGGGGACGTCGCCCACGTGACGATCCAGTACTTCGACCGCCGGACGCCGTTTCTGTGGCGAAAGGTGCCGGTGGCCGCGCAGACCCACCGGGTCCTGCTCGGCCGCCTCGCCGCGCGGCTGCGCGAGCTCGAGGACCCGCCCGAGCTCGTGGTCTACGGCGAGAGCCTCGGCGCGTGGGCCAGCCAGAAGGTCTTCGAGGACGCGGGGATGGCCGGCCTCGAGCGCCGAGGCGTGGCCCGCGCGCTCTGGGTCGGCACACCGCACCTCTCCCGTCTCGGGCGGGCGCTCAAGGACGTCGCCGACCCGCGCGTGGCATACCTGCGCACCCGCGACGTCCGCGAGCGCGACCCGGAGGGCGCCCGGGCGCTGCGCTACGTCTTCCTCGAGCGCCTCACGGATCCCGTCGTCCTCTTTCCCGGCCTCGACCTGCTCTGGCGCCGCCACGAGACGGGCGGCGCGTGGGCACCCGGCATCTCGTTCCTGCACGGCCTCGTAGACCTCGTCAAGGCGACCCGCTGGACGGCGGACGAGCCGGCCAGCGCGGGCCACGACTACCGGGTCGAGCTGCCGCTCACCGTCAACGTGGCCTACGGCTTCCACCGCCCGCGCGAGGGCGTCGAGGCGCTCGGGCAGGACGTGCTCGACGAGGAGGCCAAGAGGCTGGACCGGGTGCGGAAGGCGCGCCGGGAGGCGCGTGGCGATTAGGTCCGCGCAAGGTCCCGCGGGTAGATTTCAGTCCGTGATCCGACGCCCCCTCATCGTCACGCTCGCGCTCGCCTCCGGCGCCCTCAGCGCCTGCGGCACCACCGACCTGCTCGGCGACGAGGTCGACGCGCAGCGCGACAAGGTCGAGACCGTCATCAAGGACCCCGCCGGCGCGGCCGACAAGGCTGCGCAGGAGGAGCTCAAGAAGCGCGGCATCGACGGCTCGGCGCCACCCCTCACGCCGGGCGAGTGAACGTCCGCACCGAGCGGACGGACAGGCACGCGAGCGCCGCGCCGATCCCGATTGCCGTCATCGCGAACATCATCGGCCGCAGGCCGACCACGGCGGCGAGGGGTCCCGCCAGCGCCAGGCCGATCGGCATCAGGCCGACGCTGACCGTGAAGTCGTAGCTCGACACGCGGGAGAGGGCGTGCTCGGGGATCTGCTCCTGCAGCGTCGTCTCCCAGAGCGTGAAGTAGCCCGTCACCGCGATGCCCGTGACGAACTCGAGCGCGGCGATCGCGGCGATCGGCAGCCCGGATCCGATGATGGCGGCCTGGCAGGAGGCGACGATCAGCAGCGTCGCGGCGGCCGACAGCGGGCGCGACGGACGCCAGCGCAGGAGGATCAGGTCTCCCACGACGGCTCCTGCGCCGAAGGCGGCGACGACGATCGCCCATGCGCTCGCGCCACCGTAGTCCCGGTCGGCGATCACCGGACCGAGTACGAAGATGGACGGCAGCACGATCAGGTGGTAGACGCACATCGAGGCGAGGAAGGCCATCACCCACGACCTTCCGCGCACCTCCCGCCAGCCCGTTCGCAGGCCGGAGAGGAAGCCCGGCTCCGGCCCGTCGAGGCGCTCGACGGCGGCCGGGCGCAGGCGCAGCAGGCAGGCGATGCTCACGGCGAAGGTCGCCGCGTCGAGCAGGAGCGCCGCGCCGACGCCCGCGAGTGCGATGAGCACGCCCGCGATCGCGGGCCCGAGGATCATCCCGGTCGACATCGTCAGTGCCCGCAGCGCGTTCGCCTGTTGCAGGTACGCGGGCGCGACGACCTGCGGGAGCAACCCCACCATCGACGGGGAGAAGAACGCGTCTGCCGCGCCGAAGATCGCGCCCAGGAGCGCGAGATGCCAGATCTCTGCCTCGCCCGTGACGAGGAGCGCTCCCGCGACGAGTTGGCAGAGCATCCGCACGAGGTCCGACACGACCATGATCGTCCGGCGATCGACGCGGTCGGCCCAGACCCCGGCGGCCAGGGACAGCAGCGCGAACGGCGCCGTCTGGGCGGCGACGACGAGGCCGACATCGCTGACGCCGCCCCCGATCGCGAGCACCGCGAAGGGAATCGCGATGAAGGCGATCCGGTCCCCGACGAGCGAGAGGGACTGGCCCGCGAAGAACAGGCGGAACTGCGGCGACGCCCGGAGGACCTCGGGGATTACTGGCGATGGGATGGCAGTCAATTATGCCAGCGGGGCCGCGAGCCGAACGCATCGAAAGCGTCCGCCATGGAAGCTTTCGATGCTCTCGGCAGCATCCGCGGCCCCGGGCAGGCGCCTGCCCGGGGCCGTCGAAGGAACTTTCACCCCGCGATGCGTGTTCGAATCCCCGTGCCCTCCCGCCTGCTCACCCGCCGCGAGACGCTGACGCTCGGCGCCGGCGCCGCGGCGATCGTGGTGCTGCGCCACCCGGCGGCGGCGCTGGCCAGGCCGTCGGCTTTCGAGATGGCCCTGCCCGAGACGGCGACGGGGACTGCGACCGCGAGCGGCGACTGGCGCACCCTTCCCGTCGCGCGCGCGCCGCGGCGCTTCGACTTAGTAGGCCTGCGGTGGTCCTCGGGCAAACTCGACGCCGTCGAGATCCGCGCGCGTCGCCGAACGGGCGACTGGTGCCCCTGGACGCGCGTCGGGCCGATGGGAGACCACGCTCCGGACGCCTCGCGGGCCCGCCGAGGGACCGACGCCGTCTGGACGGGCGCGGCCGACCTCGTCCAGGTCCGCGTCCGCGGCGGGGCGCGCGGGCTGAGGGCGCGCTTCGTCCGCTCCCCCTCCCCCGCCGGGCCCCGTGCCGGCGCGGCCCGGGCGCCGAGAGCGCGGTCGGGCCAGGCGGTCCCGCCGATCATCCCGCGCAGCGAGTGGGGCGGCGACGGGCGCCCCCCGAAGGCCGACCCCTCCTACGGCGAGGTGCAGTGCGCGTTCGTCCACCACACGGTCACCGCGAACGACTACGGGCCGGAGGACTCGGCCTCGATCGTCCTCGGCATCTGCAAGTACCACCAGGACCACAATCGATGGAACGACATCGGCTACAACTTCCTCGTCGACAAGTACGGCCAGATCTTCGAGGGCCGTGCGGGTGGCGTCGAGCTCGCGGTCATCGGCGCCCAGGCCCAGGGCTACAACTCGAGCTCGACCGGCATCGCGTGCATGGGGGACTTCTCGTCGCTGCCGAACTCCGAGGCGGGCCTCGAGTCCCTGGCGCGGCTGATCGCCTGGAAGCTCCCGCTCCACGGCGTCCCCGTCACGGGCGAGGTGACGGTGACCTCGGCCGGTGGTGAGGCCAACCGGTACCCGTCGGGGACGCCCGTGACGCTGCAGCGCATCGCCGGCCACCGCGACGGCAACAAGACGAGCTGCCCGGGCGCCGCCATGTACGGCCAGCTCCAGCGCGTCCGCGATCGCGCCGCGCAGCTCGCGGTCCCCGCCTCCCTCCTGTCGGCGCGCGCGGCGCGGCCGACGGTCCGCCACCCGTCCCCGGTATCCCTGTCCGGAACCCTGCGCTTCTCCGACGGCGCCCCGGCCTCGGCCGTGACGATCGAGCTTCAGCACCGGGCCGCCGGCGGCGCCTGGTCGCCCGTCGGCAGCACCCGCACCGCTGCGAACGGCGCCTGGGCGTTCAGAACCGCGGCACCCGCCACGGGCGAGCTGCGCGCGGTCTTCCCGGGCGACGGGACGCACCCGCCGCTCGAGTCGGCGCCCATCGCCGTCACCGTCCTGCCGCGGGTCACGATCGCGCTCGGCACGCGGAGCTCTGCCCCCGGCGCGAAGGTGGACGTGACGGGCACGGTCGGTCCCACCTGGCCCGCGAAGGTCGCGCTCGTCCTGGAGGTGCGGCGCGGCGGCCGCTGGGAGCCCGTTCAACGCAAGCGCATCAACGTGCGCGGCGGCCGCTTCGCGTCCTTCGTCCGCCCTCGTGCCTCGGGGCTCTACCGCGTTTCCGTCGAGGGACCGGGCACCGTCGTGCGCCGCCAGCTGCGCGTCAGCTCTGTGGCCGGCGGCACCCAGGCCGGCTGAGCCTGGATTCGAGTCGAGCGAGCGGACTGGACTTCCTCAGCGCCTGCGGATACGGTCGGCGCACTGCTACGAGGGAGGCCGTCATGTCGTCCGCCGTTTCCGATTCCGAGCTCAAGGCGCGCCACCGCGCGATGTGGGCGTCGGGTGACTACCCGTCGATGGTCGAGACCTTCCTGCTCCCGCTGGGCCCGCGGCTCGTCGAGGCCTGCGGCATCGGCCCCGGCATGACCGTGCTCGACGTAGCCGCCGGGACGGGCAACGCCTCCATTCCTGCCGCCGCCGCCGGTGCGCAGGTGACCGCGAGCGACCTGACGCCCGAGCTGCTCGAAGCCGGACGGGCCAGTGCGGAGGAGGCCGGGCTGGAGTTGGACTGGGTGCCCGCCGACGCCGAGAACCTGCCCTTCGAGGACGCGTCGTTCGACGTCGTCATGTCCTCCATCGGCGCGATGTTCGCGCCGCACCACCAGGCGGTGGCCGACGAGCTGGTCCGGGTCTGCCGGCCCGGCGGCACGATCGGGCTGCTGAGCTGGACGCCCGAGGGCATGCTCGGGGCGCTCTTCCGCACCATGGGCCCCTTCGCCCCGCCGCCGCCCCCGGGCGCTCAGCCGCCGCCGCTCTGGGGCAGCGAGCAGCACCTCTCCGGGCTGTTCGGCGAGCGGGTGGACTTCCACTCGCTCACGCGCGACATGCTCGAGATCACCGCCTTCCCGAACGCCCGCGACTACGGCGAGCACTTCAAGGCCCGCTACGGCCCGACGATCACGGTCCTCGCCAACGCGCGCAAGAACGACCGCGGGGCGGAGCTGGAGGCCGCGCTGGACGCCTTCTGCGACGAGTGGGATCGCGGCGAGCCGGGGCAGGCGCGCTTCGAGATGGACTACCTGCTCGCGGTGGGCCGGCGCAGCTGAGCCTGCGGTCAGGCCTGGGCGGCCGCCTCGGCGATGACCTTCGAGAGCTGCCCGCCCTGCCAGGCGAGCGGCGACGCCCCGGGCTCCTCCGTCATCAGGCGGGCCCGGGGCATCAGCTCCGCGTAGCGCTCCCCGACCGCGAGCGGATGCTCCGGGTCGGCCTCGTCGCGGGAGGCGACGACGATCGCCGGCATCTCGAGCCGCTCGAGCTCCGCCCATTCGTTGAAGGGCGCGGAACGTGGGACGGCCTCGAGGGCGTCGGCGACGGCCTGCGGGTGATCGTGGGCGGAAAGACGCTGGCGCAACACGGTGCGCACCGTGTCGCGCCAGCGCTCGGGGACCGAGGGATCCCCGTAGGCGGCGAGGAAGCCGTCGACACCGCCGGTCCGCAGGCCGGCCGCCAGTCGGTCGTAGTGGGCCACGCGCTCCTCCGAGAGCCCCTCCGGCAGCCATGAGGGGGTGACGATCACCGCGGCGGCGACGCGATCCGGGTGGTCGAGGGCGAAGCGGACGATCGTGTGCGCCCCCATGGAGGCGCCGGCCAGCACGGCGCGATCGAACCCGGCGGCGTTCATGACCTGCTGGAGGTCCGCTGCAAGGTCGCGGTAACCGTAGGCTCCGGGAAGCGACTTACCGTGACCGCGCGCGTCGTAGGCGAGCACGCGATGGCCGGCGCGCTCGAGGTGCCGCGAGCCCATGACGACGTACCGGCGGGTGGCGGTCAGGCCGTGCAGGAGGACGACCGGCGTCCCCTCCCCCACGATCGTCCCGCTGAGCCCGTTCGCGGCGAAATCGTCCATGCCCTGAAGCTACCCTGGCGCGCATGATCGCCGACGTCACCGAAGCCGAGTTCGAGCAGCGCGTCGTCGAGCGATCGAAGAGCGTGCCGGTCGTCGTCGACTTCTGGGCCGCCTGGTGCGGGCCATGTAAGGCGCTCACACCCGTACTCGAGAAGGCGATCAGCGCCCGCGGAGGCGCGGTGGAGCTCGCCAAGGTCGACACGGACGCCAACCCCCGGATCTCCCAGGAGTTCGGCATCCAGGGCATTCCCGCCGTCAAGGCCTTCAAGGACGGGCGGGTCGTCGATGAGTTCACCGGGGTGCAGCCCCCCGCCATGGTCGAGCGCTTCCTCGACGCGCTCGTCCCCTCCGAGGCCGAGCGCCTGGTCGAGGAGGGCGGCGAGGAGAACCTCCGCCGCGCACTCGAGCTCGAGCCGGCGAGGACGGAGGCCGCGGTCGCCCTGGCGCGCCTGCTCGCCGCGCGCGGGGAGCGTGAAGAGGCGCTCCGCGTCCTCGAGAACCGCCCGGGCTTCGCGGCCGAGGGCCTCGCGGCCCGGCTCGAGATCGAGGATCAGCACACGGCGGCCTTCGCTGCGCTCGACGCCGGCGACCACCAGACCGGCCTGGACGCACTGATCGCCGCCATCGCCGCCTCGAACGAGCCGGCGGGCTCAGACCTCCTGCGCCGCGCCGTCGTCGCCGTGCTCGACGAGCTCGGCGTCGATCACCCGATCGCGCGGGATTCCCGCCGCAAGCTCGCCGCGGCGCTGTACTAGCGACTATCGCCGGCGCAGCCTGGCAACGCGGCTACGGACCGGGCGCCTCGCCGAACGCTCCCTCGAGGATCTCGAGCGCGAGCAGCTGCGCGGGCGTGCCGGCGACCTCGTCCTCTCCCGTCTCCTCGAGCTCGGGGACGAACTCCACGCCCACGTCGACCTGGTCGTCCTGGCCCGAGTCCGTCAGCGTGATGATGGCCCGGCCGTGCCCAGCGGTGAGATGCTCGGCCTCGGCGCCGGCGGCCGCGAGCAGCATCGATTCGGCGAGCCGGAGATCTTCTCCGCCCGGCGCGCGCGACTGCGTGCTCGCCAGGGCCTGGGCCGCCGCCCAGATCCGCTTGCGCTCGACCTCGTCGCCGGGCTCGATCCCCGCCGCGGCCTCGATTTCCTCAGGAGTGGGCATGCACGAACACTATCCCCGGTGATCCGAACGGGGCGCTTGCGCGCTATCCCCCCCGTGACCCGCACCTTCATCATTGCCGCGCTCCTTTGCGCGGCCGTCGTGGTAGGTGCGGGCTGCGGTGGCGAAGAGGAGCGCGCAAGCGCTCCGAAGGCCACCGCGACGCCGGCGGCGACGGCTGAGGCGACTGCCTCGGCCACCGCCACCGGCACGCCAGAGGGCGAGGGTGCCGACAAGGCATCCGTCGTCATCAAGAAGTTCGCCTACACCCCCAAGACCGTCAAGGTCGCGGCGGGTGCCAAGGTGACCTGGACCGACGAGGACGCGTCCAATCACACGGTCACCTTCACGGAGAAGTCGATCAAGTCGATCGACAACATCCGCGAGGGACAGTCCAAGACGGTTCGATTTGAGAAACCCGGAACCTACGACTACATCTGCGTTTACCACCCCGGCATGGCCGGTACGGTGAAAGTCAGATGAGCCGTTCTCGGTTCCAGACCACGGGAGAAAACGATGGATGATCCTTTGACCCTCGAGGAGCTCGACCGAGATGGCGCGCTTCGCGAGACCGCTGCCGCGGCCCATGAGGCCGGGCGCAGAATGGACCCGACACGGGCCCAGTTCCTCAAGCGTGCCGGTGGCCTCGGTGCCGCTGGCATCGTGATCGGCGGCATTCCGATCGGCTTCGCGCGCGCTCAGGGCGGACTGCCCAAGAGTGATGTCGCGATCCTCAACTACGCGCTCACGCTCGAGTTCCTCGAGGCCGCGTTCTACCGCGAGGCTCTCGACAAGGGCGAGCTCAGCGGCGAGACGCTTGCGTTCGCGCAGGTCGTCGCGGCGCACGAGCAGGCTCACGTCGAGGCGCTGCAGTCCACGCTCGGCGCCAAGGCGGTCAAGTCGCCGAAGTTCGACTTCCAGGGCACGACGGGCAAGGAAAAGTTCCTCGCCACGGCGCAGGTCCTCGAAGACACGGGCGTCTCCGCCTATCAGGGACAGGCCGACAAGATCAAGACGGGCGCCGTTCTGGCGGCCGCCGGATCGATCCTGGCCGTCGAAGCCCGCCACGCCGGTTGGGTGCGAGACATCCGCGGCGGCGGTGAGGGCATCAACCCCGCACCGGACGCCTTCGAGAAGGCCGCGGACATGGACACAGTCCTCGCGGCCGTCAAGGGCACCGGGTTCATCAAGTCATGAGGAACGACATGCACGATTCCATTCCCACGCTCGCCGAGCTCGACAACGACGGCGCGCTGCAGGAGGCCGCCGACAAGGCCGGCATCACCCGCTCGACGCTCCTGCGTCGTAGCGCGTTCGTCGGCGGCGGTCTGATCGTCGGCGGCCTGCCCGTCGCGTTCTCGCTCGCCCAGGGCGTTTCGAAGGGCGACATCGACATCCTCAACTACGCGCTGACGCTCGAGTTCCTCGAGGCGGCGTTCTACAACGAGGCCGTCGAGAAGGGCGCGCTGAACGGTCAGCTCAAGCGCTTTGCCAAGATCGTGGCAGAGCACGAGAACGCCCATGTGGACGCTCTCAAGCAGACCCTCGGGTCGAAGGCGGTCAAGAAGCCGTCCTTCAACTTCAAGGGCACGACGGACGCCGAGTCGACGTTCGCGGCGACCGCGCTGGTGCTCGAGGACGCTGGCGTGAAGGCCTACCTCGGCCAGGCCGGCAACATCAAGGCCGACGCGGTGCTCAAGGCCGCCGCGTCGATCCTGCCCGTCGAAGCGCGCCACGCGGCGTGGATCGCCTCCATCATCGGCAAGGGCTCGAGCAGCCCGTCGCCTGCGCCGGAGACGTTCCAGTCGGCAGCCGACATGGCGACGATCCTCAGCGCCGTCGGGGCGACCGGCTTCATCACCACGGAGAGCGGCGCGGATGCGCCGTCCGCGGTGAGCGGTACGCCCAACGTCGCCGGCTAGGACGTGGCGAGAAGGATTCTGGATCAGGCGGACCGGCGCGAGCTGGTCCGCCTGATCGTCGAAGAGGGGCTGTCGGCCGTCGCGGCGGCAGCCCGCTTCGACGTGTCGCCCTCGACCGCGCTCCGCTGGCAGCGACGGTTCGAGGCGGCGCCGCCGTCCCAGCGGTTGTCGGGAGCCTGGGCGGAGACGCGCCGCCGACATGCGCGCGGTTCCGCCGCGCCGGCCCGTACCGTTCACGATGTGCGTCGCACACGCAACATCCCCGCCGCCGTCCAGGTTCCGGACGAGGCGCTCGCCCTCGCCGAGCAGTCCATCCGCGACGCGGAGGCGCTGATGGCGACGGTGCTCCCACCCGTGAAGCGGAGCACGCTGCCGCCCCGTCCCGTCACACTCCCGGAAGCCGCGACCGCGCTGCGAGCCGTTCCCGCCCGTGTCTCCGCACGCGTCCGCGCGGTCCAGTGGACGCGCCGGCAGGCCGGCGGCGTCGGCCTCACCCTCCTCTTCATTCCCGTGGGCTGGTTCGTCAGCGCAGCCGCGTTCAACGGCGCCGAGGCTGCCCGGCCGATCCTCAGCGGCGCACTCAACGGCGATCCGACTCCGCAGGAGACCCTCCAGCGCTTCGACCCCGACCTGGCGACCGCGAAGTCGCTCGGCAAGGGCGTGAGCCTGATCGCCAAGGCCCGCGGCCAGACGCTCACGACCTACCGTAAACGCGGCGGGAAGCGAATGGGCCGCCTCAAGCCCAGGCGAATCGAGAAGACACGCGTCCCGATCGTCGTCCTCGTGAAGAAGCGCCGCAAGCGCTGGTTGCGCGTCTACCTGCCCACCCGCCCCAACGGGTCGCTCGCCTGGGTGCGCAAGCGCGACGTCAAGCTGCGCGCGAACCCCTACCGCATAACGATTTCCCTCAAGCAGAAGCAGCTGAAGCTCTGGAGATCCGGCAAGAAGCTCGTGACGCGCAAGATCGGGGTGGGCCAGGCGCTTGCCCCGACGCCCACCGGCCGCTACTTCGTGACCGACCTGATCAAGGCGCGCGAGCCCGAGGGCATCTACGGCCCGTACGCGTTCGGGCTCTCGGGCCATTCCCCCGTCCTCACGTCCTTCCGCGGCGGCAATGGCCAGATCGGCATCCACGGGACGAACACGCCCGAGACGCTCGGCACCGAGGTCAGCTCGGGCTGCATCCGCATCGGCAACCGGACGATCTCCGAGTTCGCCCGCTTCCTGCCGCTCGGCACACCCGTCGACATCAAGCGCTCGTAGGCACTTCAGGGGCTATAGGGGCAGGGCCATCTGCCCCGGGTCCGCGGGAGGCGCACCCGGAACCGGTGCCGGCGGGGCCTCCTCGTCCTCGAAGGACGCCAGGCGCACGCCCAGCAGCCGGACGGGCGCCGGCGGGTCGTACTCGTCGAGCAACTCGAAGGCAACCGCGCTGACGACGTCCTCGTCGGCCGTCGCCTCGGCGATCGTGCGGGCGCGGGTGATCGTGGTGAAGTCTGCGAGCCGGACCTTGATGGCGATCGTCCGCCCGCGCCGGCCGTGGCCCCGTAGCCCCTCGCACAGCCGCTCCGTCAGCCCCCGGAGCACCGCGCGCTGCTCGTCGCGCGAGCTGATGTCCTCATTGAAAGTCGTCTCCCGGGACTCGGAGACCGCGATCCGCTCCTGGGAGACCCGGCCGTCATCCTCGAAGTGCGCACGCCGCCGCAGCCACGGCCCCATCCGGTTCCCGAAGACCCCCGTCAGGTCCTCGTCGGGCGTCGCCGCGAGCTGGCCGAGCGTGGCGATGCCCATAGCCGCGAGGCGCTCCGCGGTCTTCGGCCCGATGCCCGGGATGAGCTTCGGCGGGCGCCCGGCGAAGCGCTCACGGGCCTGCTCGCGCGTCAGCACCACGAAGCCGCGGGGCTTCTCGGCATCCGAGCAGACCTTCGCCACGAGCTTGTTCGGGCCCATCCCGACCGACGCGGTGAGCCCGGTGGCGGCACGAACTTCGCTCACCAGCCGCCGCATCGCCGCCCTCGGCGCAACGAGCCCTGTCAGCTCTATGTACGCCTCGTCGAGCCCGACCACCTCGACCGTGTCGAAGTGCGCGCGCAGCCGTGCCATGACCTCGCGAGACTTCTCCCGGTAGGCGGGGAAGTCGGGTGGCAGGAAGACCGCCTCCGGGCAGAGACGCCGCGCACGCGACGCGGGGATGGCCGAGCCGACCCCGAACCTTCGCGCCTCGTAGGAGGCGGTGGTGACGACCGCGCGCGGTCCCGTGCCCGACACGACGACGGGCTTGCCGCGCAGCCACGGTTTTTGCAGCAACTCGACAGAGACGTAGAACGCGTCCATGTCGAGGTGGGCGACGACGCGGTCCATCGCCGTGGAATCTACGCAATGGACCGGCGGCCGGGGCGAACGCGCGTTCGCCCCGCCGCCTGACGATCAGCGCGTGGTGAGGATCGGGCCGTGTCCCTTGAAGCCCAGCCGGCGCGCGACCGGCGCGGTCAGGTCGTACTCGCGGTTGCCGACGTAGGGCCCGCGATCGATGACCGGCACCCGGACGACCCGGCCGCGGTGGCGGAAGGTGACCCTTGTTCCGCACGGCAGCGTCTTGTGTGCGACCCCGAGCTGGCCATAGCCCAGACGGCCGCCGCAGCCCGTGCGTTGCCCGTAGAAGCCCGGGCCGTACCAGGACGCCTGCGCGACGCGATACACGTTCAGACGCCCCAGCTGCCTGCGCCCGCGGGCCAGGCCCGCATGCGGCGCGACGACCACGCGGATCCGGGCGGACTGGGTGGCGCGCCGGCGGTCGCGCAGCGAGAAGCGGCCCGTGGCCGACGTGCGCGCCCGGCCGATCGGCCGCCAGTGGCTGCGGCGGCGGACCTGCAGCGACACGCGAACGCCCCGGGCGGCCGGGAATATGCGTCCGCCCACGGAGGCGCGCCGGCCGGCCCGGACGTTCAGGCGGCGCGTGCGGATCCCGACGCGCGTCGCGACGGAAACGACGGCGGCGCGTGACGCCGCGGCCGCCGACGCGGTGTCCGGCGCGGGTGCCAGCGTGACGCGCAGCGCGCCCGACCGGGGCAGCGTGCGGGCCATGCTGTAGCGACCCTTGCGACCGAGGGTCGTGGTGGCCACGGCGGTCCACTCACCGCCGCGCGGCGCGAACTCGAGCTGGACGACGCGGCCCGCGAACTCGCGTGGCGCGCTTCCGCTCACCTTCACCGCCTGACCCGACACGACGTTGGCGTCGGCGATGCGCAGTTTCACGGTGGGGCCAGGCGCCTGGGCGAAGGCCCCGGCACTGGTGACGGCGACGGCCGCGCCAACGGCAACGCCGGCGCACTTGGAAAATGGCCTCATGACGAGGACCTCCTTCGTATCTTCCGACCGACCGCCTACGGGGTTAGCTGACGGGCTCGCGATCGCTGATGGATCGCTACGGTCACATCGGTGACCGATTCGCCCCGGCGCCGGCGTCGGTTGGACGCGGCGCTTGTGGTTCCCCCGCCCGCCGGCACCTGGGTGCGCGACGGCTCAGCGTAATGGTCGAACTCACGTTCGTATGGAGCACCGGAGAGTAGCACCCGCCGCACCCGGATCCGGGGCGCGGCGGTTTAGGCAGCGAGCGTTTCGGCCGTTTCGACGCGAAGCTTGGTCAGCGCCAGGCGCAGCCGGCTCTTCACCGTGCCGAGCGGAACTCCCATGCGGCGTGCGATCTGCTCCGCCGTGAGCCCGCCCCAGTAGGCGAGCACGATCGCCTCACGCTGGTTGTCCGGCAGCGTGTGCACCGCCCGGTGGACGTCCTCGGCGGTGCTCGAGCGCTCGGCGGCCACGCTTGGCCCCGCGTCCGTCCGCAGCGCCACGACGCCCTCTTCCGCCTTCAGTCGGTCGACGGCGCGGCCCGTCGCCTGGTGCTCCCGCCACAGGTCGACCGCGCGCGACCGCGCCATCACGCGCAGGTACGTCCCGAGGTTCGCGCGAGCGGGATCGAAGGCCTGCGGGCGCCGCCACAGACGCAGGAAGACGTCCTGTACGACGTCCTGCGCGAGGGTGGCGTCACCCAGCACGCGATAGGCGACGGAGTACACGCTGCGGCCGTGCTCGTCATATGCGGAGGCGAAGTCGGTGGGGTCTTTGAGGTTCATCACGATCCTTCGACGGGTGTGTAGACAGTATTATACAGCTTGTGCAAGGTTTGGGGTATTCCTGTTGAACCTTTCGGTCATTCGCTGGGTTCGGGCGTTACCGTCCCGCTTCATGCGCAAGCTCCTGACCGTCGCGGTGGGCGCCCTCGTGGTCGTCGTCGGCCTCGGCGGGCTGCTGCTCGCCTTCAGCGCGCGCGACGACGCCGGCCTCGGCGGCGACGTCGAGGCCGACGTGCAGGCCGGGCCCGGCGAGCTGCAGACCGACGGCGGTGCTCGCCATGGCCGGTCCGCGCCGCCGATCCGCCCTGACGACCTTCCCGCGAGCGGGGAGCACCAGCCTGCCACCGCGGAGCGCGACCGGGCGGAGCTCAGCGGGGACGAGTGGCTGCACGCGCTGGAGCTCGGCAACGTGATCCTCGCCTACGACGGCGCACGCCCGCCTGCGCCGCTGGCCCGGCTGCAGGAGAATCTCGCCGGCCCGTACGACTCGGAGCTCGCCGCTGCGGGACAGTCCGTCATCCTCGCCCGCCTGCCGGGCCTCGCCGTACCGACGGCCGTCGCGTGGCGCCGCCTGCTTGCGCTGCCCGCCTCTTCAAACGAGGCCGCACAGGAGTTCGTGGACGCGCACCTGGGCACGGGGGCACCTGGATGATCGCCCCCTTGCGCCTCGCGCTCGCGCAGTGCAACCCGCGCGTGGGCGATCTCGAGGGCAACGTCGAGTTGATTCGCGAGCGCATCACGCGGGCGCGCGAAGCGGGCGCCGAAATCGTGGTCTTCCCCGAGCTCGCAATCTCCGGCTACCCCCCCGAGGACCTCCTGCTCAAGGAGCACTTCCTGCTCGGCTGCCGCGAGGCTCTGACGGCGGCGGCCGCCGAGGCGGACGGCATCGTCGCCCTGATCGGCTTCCCGGAGCGGGCCGACGACGTCTACAACGCACTCGCGGTATGCGCGGGCGGAGCCGTTCGCGCCATCTACCGCAAGAACGACCTCCCCAACTACGGCGTCTTCGACGAGCAGCGCTACTTCCAGGCGGGCGAGGCCGGAGCGGTCGCCGACCTCGGGGACGCGCGCATCGGCCTGACCGTCTGCGAGGACATCTGGACGCCCGGTCCACCCGCGTCGGCCGAGGCGCTGGCGGGGGCGCAACTCGTGGTGAACGCCTCGGCGTCCCCCTACCACCAGGGGAAGGGCCTGCAGCGCGAGCGAATGGTCGTGCAGCGCGCGCGCGACAACCTCTGCGCCGTCGCGTTCTGCAATGCGGTCGGTGGGCAGGACGAGCTCGTCTTCGACGGCCATTCGGTCGTCGCCGACCACGAGGGACGGGTGATCGCACGCGCGCCGCAGTTCGCCGACGCCCTCCTGCTCGCGACCGTGGATCTACAGGCGGCGAGCACGGCGCGGCTGCGCGACGCCAGGCTGCGGCCGCCCGTGCGAAGTCAGCGCCCGAGGGTGGACCAGCTCGTGACCCTCGAGCGTGCGGCGCCCGAGTCGTGGCTGCCGGCGGGCGGCGAGGTGGCGCCCCTGCTCGGGCCGGAGGCTGAGGTCTACGCGGCTCTGGTGACCGGCACGCGCGACTACGTCGAGAAGAACGGCTTCGACCACGTCGCGCTCGGCCTCTCGGGCGGCATCGACTCCGCGCTCGTGCTGCTCATCGCGGTCGACGCGCTCGGCCCCGAGCGGGTGACCGCCGTCGTCATGCCCTCGCGCTACTCGTCTGACGGGACGCAGTCCGACGCGCGCCTTCTCGCGGCGAACCTCGGGGTGCAGTGCCTCGACATCCCGATCGAGCCCGCCTTCCGCGCCTACGAGGAGATGCTCGCCGGAGTCTTCGAGGGTCGCCCGCCCGACTCCACGGAGGAGAACCTGCAGGCCCGCATCCGCGGCAACCTCCTGATGGCGCTCTCCAACAAGTTCGGCTGGCTCATCCTGACCACCGGCAACAAGTCCGAGACGAGCGTGGGCTACTCCACGCTGTACGGGGACACGGCAGGCGGGTTCGCGGTCATCAAGGACGTCCTGAAAACGCTCGTCTACCGGCTGATCGACTTCCGCAACGGCCGTGACGCAGCCCCGCCCGTCCCCGCGTCCATCGTGGAGCGGCCTCCGAGCGCCGAATTGCGCCCGGACCAGAAGGACGCCGACTCGCTGCCCGACTACGACACGCTCGACCGCATCCTCGCCCTCGCCGTCGAGCACGACGCCTCGCGCGCGCAGATCGAGCTCGCCGGCTGCCCGCCCGACGTCGTCGCGCGCATCGTCGGTCTCGTGGACCGCAACGAATACAAGCGGCGCCAGCAACCGCCCGGCGTCAAGATCTCCCCGCGCGCGTTCGGCCGCGACCGCCGCGTGCCGATCACCAACGCCTACAGGAGCTAGTCGTGGGAGCCGGCAGGCCTTACCGCGATCGTCACGCGCACGAGGGCGCAGAGCCGCTCTGCGTCGTCGGTGATCTCGACCTCCCACACCCAGGTCGTGCGCCCGCGGTGGCGGGGCCGGCCCACGGCATGCACCGTGCCCTCCAGAATCGGCCGCAGGAAGCTCGTGTGGTTGGACAGACCTGCGACGGCCTTCTCGCCGCCGGCGCCGATCCAGGTGCCGATGGAGGCCATCGCCTCGGCCATCGACGCGTAGAGGCCGCCGTGGACGAGACCCGCGGGCTGCTTGTGGTCGTCCGTCACGACGACACGGGCGCGCATCTCGTCGGACGTCGCGCTGTCGACGCGCAGGCCGTATAGGGCGTCGAAGCCCGATGGGTGCTCAAAGGCTCCCCGGTTGGGATCGGTCGACGGCATGTCGGCGATCGTATCTGTCGTTGCCGTTACCCTCTCGAAGCCCATGAGCCTTGAAGCCCTCGCACCCGATCAGCGCGCCGTCGTCCAACTCGTCCTCCAGCAGGAGCGTTCCTACGACGACCTGGCCGGCCTGCTGGGCATTTCCGCGGGCGCCGTGCGCGAGCGCGCGTGGGCGGGCCTGGACCGCATCGGTGGCCCCGCCGGCGATCTGTCCCCGGAGGAGCGCGGCGAGGTCGCCGACTACCTCCTCGGCCAGCAGTCGGTGTCACGGCGGGGAGCGACACGTACGCTGCTCGCCGACTCGCCTGACGCCCGCCGCTGGGCGCGCGAGATCTCCGGGGCCCTTGCGCCCGTCGCCCGATCGCCGCTCCCGGCCGTGCCAGAGGACGCCGAGGCGGAGGCCGACGTGGACGACGGCATCGGCGCAGGCACCGCGGCGCTGGATGCGCCCGCGTCCTTCTCCGCCGACGAACCGGTCACGCCCGTGCACGCTTCCCCGGACGAGGCGCGCGCAGCGACGCGCGAGCAGCCCTCGGCGCGGCCGAAGCCTCGCCCGCGGCCGAGCGGCTCCCCCACCGGCCGCCCCGGCGGTGGCGACGCGGCAGGCGATCGCCCCCGCTCGTCCAAGCTGGGCGGCGCACTGCTCATCGGCGGCGTGAGCGTGATCCTCGCCGCGCTCGTGATCTTCCTCTTCACCCGCGACGACAACGACACCGAGCCCGCCCCGAAAGCGGCCGCGACGGCCACCGCCACGGCCACGGCTAGCGTCGAGCCTGCCGCGGTCATCCCGCTCAAGGCGGTCAAGGGCGCCAAGGGCGAGGGGGCAATGGCGATCTTCGTCAGCGGCCAGCAGATCGCCTTCACGATCGAGGCGACGGGGGTGACGCCCAGCGCGGAGGGCGAGGCCTACGCGGTGTGGCTCACGGGCGGTGGCAAGGCCAAACGTCTCGGGTTCGCGCCCACGGTGGGAGAGGACGGCAAACTCGGCGTGTCCGGCCCGCGCGAGAGCGACGCCGCGAACTTCCCGGAGCGCTTCAGCAGCGCCCGCAAGGTGATCGTGACCCGCGAGAAGTCGCAGGATGCCGCCTCGCCCGGCCCCGTCGTCCTCGGGGGCGCCATCCCGCGCAGCCGCGGGTAGTCGCCGCCGAGGTCAGCCCGGAAGCAGCTTTCCAGGGTTCATGATCCCGGCCGGGTCGACGCGTTCCTTGACGGCGCGAAGGACGTCGAGCCCCAAGGGACCCACCTCCGCCTCGAGATACCGTGCGTGATCGCGACCCACCGCGTGATGGTGGGAGATCGTCCCGCCGGCCCCCACGATGGCCTCGGACGCCGCTGCCTTCAGGCGCCGCCACTGCCCGTGAGCGTCCTCGCGGTCCTGCGCGGCGAGAGCGGTGAAGTAGAGCGACGCGCCGCTCGGGTAGAGATGGGAGACGTGGCAGAGCACGTGCGCCGGCGCGAGCGCCTCGCGGACTGCCCGGTACAGCGCGCCGAGGTTCGACCAGTTCGTGGCGATCTCGAGCGTCTCCACCATCACGCCGCGGTCGAGCAGGTCGTCGCGCAGGTGCGGGCCGGCGTAGCGGCTCGCGAGCCATGCGGCGCCGGGCGAGCGCCCGACGGCCATGCCCCCGGCGGCCTTCAGCCGTCGCGCGGCGGCGGGGCGGTGGCGGACGACGGCCTCGTGACCCTCCCATCCGAGGATCATCACGCTGCCCTCCGCGTAGCCGCGAGCGCGCAGCACCGCTCCGCCCGCGCGCGCGGTCACGGAGTGCCCGCCGGACAGCGCCAGCGACATCCGCGTCTCGGCCTCGTCGGACAGGCGCGCCACGGTCGGAGCGAGCCCGTCCTGCGCGATCCGCCGCAGCGCCTCCCACCCCTCTCCGAAGGATCGGAAGAACCAGCCCTCGTAGCGTCGCTCGGAGGCCACGGGCCGGATACGCAGCGTCGCCTCCGTGATCACCCCGAACGCGCCTTCCGACCCAACCATCAGCTCTTGGAGCCGCGGCCCGGCCGCGCTCCCGGGGCTGTCGAGGGTCGCGAGATCCCCGACGGGGGTGGCGCAGCGGACGGCGAGCACGTTGCGTTCGATACGGCCATGGCCCGTGGAAGACTGGCCGGAGGAACGCGTCGCGACGCAGCCGCCGACGGTGGCCCACTCGAAGGACTGGGGGAAGTGGCCGAGCGTGTAGCCGCGGGCGTTCAGGACGCGCTCGCACTCGGGCAGACGCATGCCGGGCTGGATGCGGGCGGACCGCGAGCGCTCGTCGAGGCTGATGACGCCGTCCATACGGCCGAGATCGAGCGAGACGAGCGACCCATGCGCACCGCGCAGTGGCGCCAGACCGCCGACCACCGATGTGCCTCCGCCGAAGGGGACGACGGCGACACCCTCCTGCATGCACGCCCGCAGGACGCCGAGCACCTCGTCGTGCGAGCCCGGGGACACGACGGCGTCGGGCGCGTTCTCGCAGGCCCCGGCGCGCTGGTCGAGCAGATCGAGATAGCTCTTGCCGGCGGCGCGCAACACGCGGATCTCATCGTCGTCGCGGACGTTGGCGGCGCCCACGACCGCCTCGAGGCCGGCGCGCAGCCCGTCCGGAAGAGCGGGAGAGCGGACGTGCACGTCCTCGAGGGCGACAGGCCGGTTCACCACATCGCCCGAGACGCCGAGCGTCTCGTGCAGAAAGGCGGGCGCGTGCTCGGGCAGCCGCGGCCCGGCGCCGGACTCGCCCCAACCCCAGAAGACCTGCTCGCGCCTAGACAACCGCCTGCAGCCCGTCGAGCGCCTCATCGGCAACCTTCTTCGCCGCGCGGCGGACGAGAAACGGCGCCAGGCGCGCCCAGCCGCGCACGCGCTGCTCGATCTCGAGTGTGACCGTCGAGCCGTCGAGCCGCACCTCCACGGTGTTCTGCTCGAACAACGCGGCGAAGGGTGAGCCCTCGAGCTCCTGCGACCAGCGCCGCCGATGCTCCTTCTTCGAGGTGTCGAGGCGCCAGTCGGCGCGCACGGAGCGTCCGCGTGGAGACGCAAGGATCGTCGACCAGCCGAATTGCTGCACGCCCTCCACGCGTGTGACGCGCGGCCACCAGCGCGGCAGCTGGTAGGGGTCCGAGACGACGCCCCAGATCGCCTCGGGCGGCGCGTCCAGCGTGCGGGTCCGGCGGGCCTTCACTCCGACGCGTACTCGATCAGCGCGTGCACGTCGTGTCCGGCGAGCTTCTCCCGCCCACCGAGGAAGGAGAGCTCGATGATGAAGGCGAGGCCGACGACGTGCGCGCCCAGTCGCTCGACGAGTTCGCACAGCGCGGCCGCCGTCCCACCCGTGGCCAGCAGGTCGTCGTGAATAAGCACGCGCGCGCCGTGGGCGAGCGCGTCGGCGTGCATTTCCAGCGCATCGACCCCATACTCGAGGATGTACTCGGCCGAGACCGTGTCATGCGGCAGCTTGCCCGGCTTGCGGGCGGGGACGAAGCCCGCCCCGAGCTCGCGCGCCAGCGCTCCCCCGAGGATGAATCCGCGCGCCTCGGCGGCGACGACCAGGTCGACCTCGCGAGGCTGTGCCCACTCGGCCAGCCGCGCGACGGCCTCGTCGTTGGCCGCGGGGGACAGCAGGAGCGGTGTGATGTCCTTGAACACGATGCCCGGCTTCGGGAAGTCGGGGATGTCGCGGATGTGCGCGCGCAGGTCGCGATCCGTCGGGATGCTCATGAGGGCCGCGTCACCCGGCGCAGGTCGCGGATGAGCAGGAGGTGCTTGAGGTGCGACGCGACCGCCGCGAGGTTCTCGAGCGCCTCGACGGCCTCCTTTCGCCGCTCGGGGTTGCGGGAGCGCAGCGACGGGGCGAGGATCTGCTGCAGCAGGCCCGACTCGCGGTCGGCGCTCGTCCGGAAGACGCGCAGATTGCGGCCGGCGACGCCGAATCGGGCAAGCTCGGCACACGCTCTGACGATCTCCCTCTCCGTGTCGTCGTACTGGACCGTCGAGCCCTTCGGGCCGCCGCTGCCGATGATGCCGAAGTCCTCGAGCTCGGCGATCAGCTCTCGGGAGGCACCCGTGCCCTCGAGCACCTCGTCGAGCGTGTAAAGGGCGCCCTGCTCGGTGACGGAGACGCTCGCCCGCCGCACGGGCCCGCCTGCACGCGCCGCCACAGGCCCGTCAGCGGGTGGCGCGGCGATCTCCGACTCGGTGCGCCCGCGCGCGAGCTCCTGACGGATGACCCGCAACGGGAGGAACTCGTCACGCTGCAGGCGCAGGATCGTCCGCAGCCGGGCGACGTCCCCGGACGAGTAGAGCCGGTAGCCGCCGGGAGTGCGCCGCGGCATCAGCAGCTTCTGGTCCTCGAGGTAGCGGATCTTCGAGATCGAGATGTCCGGGAACTCCTGCACGAGCGCCTTGCACACGGCGCCGATCGTGAGGGCCTTCTCCGGTTTGGGAGGCGGCTGCGCCTCGCCCGCGGTGTCGGGAGCGGCCACGGATCAGCCGGCCATGAAGGTCAGCTTGTACTTGCCGACCTGCAGCTCGTCGGCGTCCTCGAGGCGATGCGAGTCGATCCGCTTGCGGTTGACGTAGGTGCCGTTGAGCGACCCGGAGTCGTCGAGGTACCAACCGCCCGAGCGCCGCACCAGCACTGCGTGGTCGCGCGACACCGTGACGTCGTCGAGAAAGATCTCGGCGTCCGGCGAGCGGCCGATCACCATGCGGTCGCCACGCATCGGAAACGACTGGCCGACGCGGCCACCACCCGCGCGGATGACGAGCGCCCCTCCGCCACCGGCCACTTCGTCGACGTCGACGGGCCTCAGCTCGCCCGTCTTGTCGTCGATGACGTAGGTCGCAGTCGTCGCCTGCGAGGGCTTGTGCGCCGAGGCGCCCTGGAAGGCTCCGCAGCGCTGGCAGTAGTTGGCGCCCTCCGTGTTGACGAAGCCGCACTCGGTGCAGTGGCGTGCCATGTCCTGCTCTCAGCCGCCCCGGGACTCGCTGTCGCCGCCTCCGGCGCGACCCGCGAGGATGTCGGTGAGGCGCTCGACGTCGGCGCCGGAGATCAGGTCCTCCCCACCCTCGTGCTTCTTGCGCAGCCGGTTGACGAGCTCCGCGCGCAGGATGTCGACCTTGCCGTGCAGGATCCGCCGCCGGTAGGACACCTCCTGCTCCTCATCGGTGAGCTGCTTGATGAGATCCTTGAGCTCATCGTCGGTGAGCGAGCCGAGGTCGGGGAAGGTGTCGATGTTCATGGCCGCGAGAATACCAGCGGGCTTCAACCTCTGGTTGAGAGTTGCCTGCGCCCGTCCTGGAGGTACAGCGCCGTCGCCCACAGGGCGAGCAAGATGCCGAGGTAGAGGTTGGCGTAGGCGAGCCACCGCACGCCGGCGATCGCGAAGAACAGCGCGGACATCAGAGGCCACACGGCCCAGCGACCCGGCCAGTTGATGGCGATGTCTGCGCCGCGGCGCAGGCCGTAGCGCACGAGAAAGAGCATGCCCACCTCACGCAGCGCGACGAGGCCGAGCGCCCAGCGCGGCAGCAGCTCGAACTTCCAGCAGACGATCGCCCCGGCGAGCACGAGCGAGCGGTCCGTCAGGGGGTCCAGGAGCGTTCCCAGGCGCGAGTACTGCCCGGTGACGCGGGCCGCGATCCCGTCGGCGTAGTCGCTCCAGGCGATCAAGGCAAAGAGGAGAGCCGACGTCAGGTCGACCCCGTCGTCGGTCCGCAGTGCGACGACGAGGAACACGGGAATCGACAGGAGGCGCAGAAAGCCGATCGCGTTGGGGATCGTCCACGGGTTCAGCGGCGCCCCGGCCTGCGTCTGCGGGGGCGGCGGGCCCGACCGGTCCAGGCCGGACAGGCGCTTGAAGGTCAGGCGAGGCTTCGCCACAGCTCCGCCGCCGCTTCTGCGGCGCCCTCGATCGGGAGGGTCCGGCTCTCCAGGCCCTGCCGCACCTGCACCTCGATCTCGCCGTTGGCGATGGTGCGCCCGCCGACCGTCAGCCGCAGCGGGCAGCCGACCAACTCGGCGTCGGCGAACTTCATGCCCGGGCCACCGTCGCGATCGTCGTAGACGACGCGCACGCCGGCCACCGCGAGTTCGCCGTACAGGCGGTCGGCCAGGGCGCGCTCCTCCGTGCCCGGCTTTCCGAGGCCGACGAGGTGGACGTCCCACGGCGCGAGCGACACCGGCCAGGTGATGCCCTTCTCGTCGGCGGACTGCTCGACCGCCGCCGCGAGGATGCGCGCGGGTCCGATCCCGTAGGAGCCCATCCAGACCGACCGCGCCGTCCCGGACTCGTCGAGGACGGAGGCGCCGAGTGGCTCGGAGTAGCGGGTGCCAAGCTTGAAGATGTTGCCGATCTCGATGGCCGGCTCGATCGTGATCGGATGTCCGCCCACGGTGTCCCCGGCCTCGACGCGGCGGACGTCCGCACGCTTGAACGGGAAGTCTCGCCCCGGCTCCACGCCGCGCAGGTGCAGGTCCTCGCGGTTGGCGCCGACGACGTAGCCGCGTCCCGGTTCCACCGCCTCGTCGAGCAGGACGCTCACGTCGGCCCCGACCGGCCCGATGAAACCCGGCGGGCCGATGGCCTTGGCGATCTCGTCCTCGTGCGCCGGCCGGAACGGAAACCCGAGCGCGTTACGGAGCTTGATCTCGTTGACGCGGTGGTCTCCGCGCACGAGCACGAGCACGAGGCCCTTGCCCTCCGCAACGACCGGGAACGCCTTCAGGAAGGCACCCGCGGGCAGCTCGAGACGGGCCGCGACATCGGCGATCGTCGTCAACCCTGGCGTGGAGACCTCCTCGGGCGCGTCGAGCGGCGCCGGGAGCTCGACGGGCTGCGCGTCGGCGGTCGCCACCTCGACGTTGGCGGCGTAGCCCGGCGCGAGCGCGACGTCGTTCTCCCCCGCCGGGCAGGGCGCCATGTACTCGTGGGCGCCGAGGCCGCCCATCATCCCCACGTCGCTCTCGACCTCGTACCACTTCAGCCCGGCCCGGTCGAAGATCCGCGCGTAGGCGACGCGGTGCTTCTCATAGGCGGCGTCGAGCCCTTCGGCGTCCACGTCGAAGGTGTAGGAGTCCTTCATGATGAACTCGCGCGTACGCAGCAGACCCGCGCGCGGGCGCGGCTCGTCGCGCTCCTTGGTCTGGAAGTGGTAGAGGATCAGCGGCAGGTCCCGGTAGGACCGGGCGAGGCTCGCGACATGGAAGGTGACGACCTCCTCGTGGGTCATCGCGAGCACCAGGTCGGCGCCCTTGCGGTCGGAGAGCTTGAACAGCTCGTCGATGTCGTAGCGGCCCGTGCGCTGCCACAGCTCCGCCGGGTGCATGACCGGCATGAGCATCTCCTGCCCGCCGATGGCGTCCATCTCCTCGCGCACGATCTGCACCGTCCGCTCGTGCACGCGCCAGCCCGCCGGCAGGTACGTCCAGAGCCCGGCCCCGAGCTGACGAACCATCCCCGCGCGCACGAGGAGCTTGTGGCTGAGGGCCTCCGCGTCGGCGGGCGCCTGCTTCTCGGTGGGCAGGAGGTAGGTAGAGAGGCGCGTCATCCGAAGCGGGAGCCTACCTGCGGCCCGGTTCGAACCGTGGTGTGCAGCTCACGCCCGCGGCGGTCACGCCGCCGAGATCACCCAAACTCCCGTATAGCGCGATTTTCGACGACCTCGTGGCCGCGAGCCTCACCGGCGGACCCCCCGACGACGGCGCGTACGGTAGAACCTTACGCATGCCATTCGAGGTTCCGCCACTCCCCTACGACTATGCCGCGCTCGAGCCCCACATCGACGAGGCCACGATGCGCGTCCACCACGACAAGCACCACCAGGCCTACGTGGACAAGGCCAACGCCGCCCTCGAGGGGACGGAGTGGGCCGACAAGCCGGTGGAGGATGTGCTCAAGAGCCTCTCATCGCTTCCCCAGGACAAGCAGGGGCCCGTTCGCAACAACGGCGGCGGGCACTACAACCACTCCCTGTTCTGGGAGTGGATGAGCCCGGACGGCGGCGGCGAGCCCACGGGCGAGCTGGCCGAGGCAATCCAGCAGGCCTTCGGCTCCTTCGAGGACTTCAAGGCCAAGTTCAAGGACGCCGGCATCGCTCGCTTCGGGTCGGGCTGGTCGTGGCTCGTCCACGACGGGTCGGGTCTCGCCGTCACCTCGACGGCCAACCAGGACAACCCGATCTCCGAGGGCCAAACGCCGCTGCTGGGCTGCGACGTCTGGGAGCACGCCTACTACCTGAAGTATCAGAACAAGCGTCCCGACTACATCGACGCGTGGTGGAGCGTCGTCAACTGGAGGCGCGTTGCCGAGCTGTTTGCGGCTGCGAAGGGGCAGTAGCCGGCAACGCCCGATGGCCGAGCTGTACGCGGCCGCCGCGAAGTAACCCCAGCGGCGCAACCGCGTCGCTACCTTTGTGTTCGGACTGGCGAGGCCGCTGTGCCTCGCTCGTTCCGACCACCCCTCGCTCCGTAAGAACAAGGACCCCATGCGCCTGAAGGCCCTGCCGTTCGTCCTGTTGCTCCTTGCCCTCGCCGCACCGGCCGCCCAGGCCAACCCGCAGGGCATGTTGTCGATCATGATGGACGACGACCTGCTGCTCTACCGCGGCGACGACGTCCGCGACGAATCGCTCAAGCGCATGAAGGCGCTCGGCGCCGACACCGTACGCGTCACCGTCCTTTGGAACGTGGTCGCCCAGAATGCGAAGTTCGATCGCCGCGGCAAGAAGCGCAGGAACTTCAAGGCCGAGAACCCGAAGACCTATCCGCGCTCGAACTGGGACCGCTACGACCGCCTCGTGAAGGCCGGCAAGACGCTCGGCATCACCGTCTACTTCAACGTCACGGGTCCCGGCCCGCGCTGGGCGCATAAGAAGCCGCCGAAGCGGCTGCGGGCGCTGCGCCGCACCTACAAGCCGAAGGTGGCCGAGTTCAAGAAGTACGTCAAAGCCCTCGGCAAGCGCTACGACGGGACCTACGTCGACGAGAACGACGGCAAGCGGGTTCTGCCGGCCGTGCGCTTCTGGTCCATCTGGAACGAGCCCAACCAGCCCGGCTGGCTGACCCCTCAGTACGAACGCCGCGGCTCGAAGGTCGTGCCGTGGTCGCCCGTCATGTACCGCGAGCTCTTCTACGCGGGGCGCTCCGCCCTGCAGGGCACAGGCCACGACGGCGACATCATCCTCGTCGGCGAGACGGCGCCGTTGGGCTCGGGGCGCCAGAACCCGAAATCGCCCATCCGTCCCAAGCGCTTCATCCGCGAGCTCTTCTGCGTCGACGCGAACCTCAAGCGGCTCACCGGCGCGAACGCCGCCAAACGCCAGTGCTCCTACCTGGAGAAGTTCCAGGGACTCGCGAAGAAGTTCGGGTTCACGGCCTGGGCCCATCACCCCTACACCAAGAAGCTGCCGCCGACCCGGCGCGACAGCGAGGGCGACTCGATCACCATGGCCAACGTGGGCGAGCTCGCCACGCTGCTCGACCGCGTTGGCGAGAGGACCAGCCTCATCCCCAAGGCGGGCAACACCACGATGATGACCGAGTTCGGTTACGAGACCGAGCCGCCCGACCCGTTCAGCGGCGTCTCGCTGGAGAAGCAGGCCGAGTACATCAACGAGGGTGACTACATCGCCTATCGGGAGTCCAGTGTCCTCGCCAACACCCAGTTCCTCCTGCGCGACGTCGAGCCTGACCGGCGTGCCAAGAAGAACACCAAGCGCTACTGGTTCACCTACCAATCGGGGCTGCAGTTCGCCGACGGGCGACCGAAGCCGGCGGCCACCGCATACCGCCTGCCGTTCGTCGTGACGGGCCAGGGCGTCGATTCCGTCGGCCGGCTCGGCGTCCGCTTCTGGGGCTGGCTGCGCTTTCTGGGCCCCAACACCCAGACGGAGGTCACCCTCCAGTACAAGCCGATCGGCGGGCAGGACTTCTCGACCATCGGTGAGCCTGTGAAGGTGACCAACTCCTTCGGGTTCTTCGAGGCGCAACGATCGATCCCGGACGCCGGCACCTGGCGCGCCGTGTGGACTAACCCCGTAACAGGAACTCCCGTCACCTCTCGCGAGGTCGAGTACGGCGGCTGAACCTGAATCGGCCGGTGGCCTCCGCGCCCGCTGGGTCAAGCGGCGCGGCGAGCTCGCCTACTGGCGGGGCCGCGCCGCTGCCGAGGGCACGCTCGCCAACTTCTGGTACGAGAACGCCTGGACGGAGGCCTTCGGCATCGTGCGCTCCCGCTACACGGGGGCGCACGTGCTCGACGTGGGCTGTGGTCCGCGCGGCTCGCTCGAGTGGGCCCACGACGCCGGCCGCCGCGTCGGGGCGGACCCGCTGGCGGCGCGCTACGCGAAGCTCCACTCCGAGCCGCAGGGGATGGAGTACGTCGCGGCGCGCGCGGAGTCACTTCCCTTCCCGGACGCGTCGTTCGACATCGTGGGATGCTTCAACGCGCTCGACCACGTCGAGGACGTCGACCGGGTGATCGTCGAGCTGGTGCGGGTGCTCGCCCCCGGTGGGGACCTCCTCGTGGTGGTGGACATCGGGCACGACGCGACGGAGCTCGAGCCCTGGACGTTCGGCTGGGACCTGCCCGATCGCTTCCCCGCGGCGCTCGAACGTGTGCGGGTGCGCCATCTCGAGCGCGTCGACGAGGCGATCTACGTCACGCTCGAGCAGGACGTCCCCTTCGACCACGGGCGCAACGACGGGCGACGTGGCGTCCTCTCCGCATGGCTCCGCCGCCCCGGCCCCTAGCGTTCACCGCCGTCCGCGCCGAAACTTCCGCGTCCCGGCGGCGTCCGTACTTCTCGATGCCCTCTCTCTCCCGCCTGCTTCCCGTGGCGCTGCTCGCGCTGTGCCTCTCCCCCGCCGCTGCACCCGCCTCCTCGACGCAGGAGTCCGTCTTCGAGGACGACTTCCACCTGCTTCAGAACGGCTCAGCCGACCAGGTCAAGACGCTCAACGACCTCGATGCGCTCGGCACGGACGTCATCCGCTCGCTCGTGCTGTGGAACCAGGTCGCCCCCGGCTTCAAGAAGAAGAGGAAGCCGGCGAACTTCGACGGCCGCAACCCTGCCGCCTACGACCCCAATGTCTGGGACCGCTACGACGACCTGGTGCGCGGCGCGACGGCGCGCGGCATGGCCGTCCTCTTCTCACCCACGAGCCCGATCCCGGCGTGGGCGTCCGAGTGCGGCGGGTCGCTGCGCAATCGGCGCAACTGCAAGCCGAAGGCGACGGAGTTCGGCAAGTTCGTCGAGGTGCTCGGCATCCGTTACTCCGGCGCCTATGCCGACGAGAATCAGGGCGGCGGCGTTCTGCCGCGCGTGAATCGCTGGTCCATCTGGAACGAGCCCAACCAGCCCGGCTGGCTGACCCCTCAGTACGAGGTGCGCAGCGGCCGCCGCGTCGCCACCGCCGCGCACCGCTACCGGGCGCTGGTGAAGTCTGCGGTGGCGGGTCTGCGGCGTTCGGGCCATCAGGCCGGCGCTGACCAGGACCAGGTCCTGCTCGGCGAGACGGCGCCCATCGGACGGACCAGCGGCACGCTCGCCCGGCGCCCCATTCCGCCCGTCGAGTTCATCCGCGAGCTGTTCTGCCTCAAGCGCAACGGGCGCCGCCAGTCGGGTGCGGCGGCTCGCGCGGTCGGCTGCACGCGGCCGGGCCGGCTCGCCGTCAACGGCTTCGCTCACCATCCCTACACCCGGGGCGGCTCGCAACCGCCGCGGGCGAGCGTCCTTCCCGGCGAGATCACGATCTCGACCGCCTCGCGCCTGAAGAAACTCCTCTCGCAGGGTGCGCGCGCCGGGCGCGTCCGCGCCGGGCTGCAGCTCCACTACACGGAGTTTGGCTTCCAGACGAACCCGCCCGACCGGCTGTTCGGCGTTTCGCTCGAACAGCAGGCCGACTACGTCAACGAGTCCGACTGGATCGCCTACAGAGACAAGAGGATCGCGTCTGTCGCGCAGTACAAGCTGATCGACGAGCCCGACCAGTCGAGCTTCCAGACCGGCCTGCGGTTCCTCGACGGCACGCCGAAGCCGGCCTACGACGCCTACCGGCTGCCGATCTGGGTCTCCCGGCGCGGCAGCGGTCTGCGCGTATACGGGCAGGTGCGTCCCGCCGATAACGATGCGGCGGAGCTCGTCGAGATCCAGAACCGGCCGGAGGGCGCGTCCTCCTTCAGCGCAGTGCAGACGGTCGATGTCCGCTCCCCGCGCGGCCACTTCACGGCCGACATCCCCGCGACGGGCGGCGAGTTCCGGCTGCGCTGGGTCCCGTCGAACCGCTCACCCGTGCTCTTCTCACGCGTGGCGAAGGTGGGCCGCCGGTGAACCGCGCGCGGCGGGCGGCCCTCGCGGGGCTCTCCGCCGCGCTCGCGATCACCTCGGCGATGGCCGCTTCGCCGGCCGTCGCCGCGCCCTACCTCGTCGGCATCGAGGACGAGCGGATTCTCCTGTCCGAACCCGAGCAGGCTCCGGCCGTGGTCGCCGCCTGGGTCGAGTCGGGCGTCGACATCGTGCGCATCCACGCTCGCTGGGGCGATCTCGCGCCGGGCGCCCGGGTCCGCCCGGCCGGCTTCGACGGCGCCGATCACCGCGACCCCGGCTATCACTGGGCCGAGCTCGACCGTGCCGTTGATCTCGTGCACGGCGCCGGCCTGCAGATCATGCTGACGGTGACGGGGCCGGGGCCTCTGTGGACGAGCCGCGCCCCGCGGCGGCGCAATCCGCGCTACAAGCCGGACCCCTCGGCCTTTCGCGCCTATGCCGGAGCGGTCGCCACCCGCTACGGGGATCGCGTCGACACCTATCTCGTGTGGAACGAGCCGAACATCCCAGGCTGGCTGTCGCCCCAGCTCGAGTGCCGGCGCGGGCGCTGCACGCCGGTTGCGCCGCACCTCTACCGCGAGCTCTTCCAGGCGGGGCGAGCGGCCATCAAGGCCTCCGACCCGATCGCCGAGGTCGTCGCGGGGGAACTGGCGCCGATCGGCAATCCCCCGCGCAACGAGAACTCCCGGATGCCGCCGCTGACCTTCCTGCGCTCGATGGCCTGCCTCGACGAGCGCTACCGGCCGCTTCCGCGCCGCGGCGCCTGCGCACGCTTCCGACCCGTCCACGCCGACGCCATCGGCCATCACCCGCACGGCGTCCGGGCTGCGCCGGACGAACCGAGCAGGGACCCCCTGTCGGCGAAGATCGCCGACCTCCCGCGGCTGTTCGGAGTGCTCGACCGCCTGACCGCGCGCGGCCGCTTCGTCGCTCCCGGCGGCGGGAGGCTGACCGTTCATCTCACGGAGTTCGGCTACCAGACCTCGCCGCCCGACCACGCGATCGGCATTCCGGTGGCCAAACAGGCGGAGTACCTCGAGCAGGCGGCGTATCTCGCCTGGCGCACTCCGCGCATCCGCTCGCTCGTGCACTACCAGTGGATCGACGAGCCCGTGCGCTACCGGGCGCCGGGTCGGCTCGCCTACGCGGGCTGGCAGTCGGGCCTGCACTTCGTCGACGGGCGGCCCAAGCCCGCGCTCGCCGGCTTTCTGACCCCCTTCGTCCGCGACGGCTCGCGCTTCTGGGGACAGATCCGCCCCGGCGCCCGCCATCGGATCGCGCTCGAGCGGCCCGACGGCCCCGGGCGCTTCAAGACGGTCGCGATGGCCGAGACCGACGATGCCGGCTTCTGGTCGCTCGACATTCCCGGCGAGCCACGGGCCGACCACCGCATCAGCACGGAGCCGATCGTCCCCGCGGCATGAGCCAGGATCCGCTTTCCCCGCCGAAGGAGTCGCTGGCCGCCTTCTACGAGAAGGGCTACACGGTCGCGGATCCGGCTGAGGCGGCGCGGCTGGGCCGCTGGCGCGCCCTCGGCGCCGCCGGCAAGTCGGCCAACGTCGAGGCGCTCTGTCGGCGAGGGAGCCTGCACCCGGCCAGCATCGTCGAGATCGGCTGCGGCGACGGCGCGCTGCTGGAGGCGCTCGCCGCCCGCGGGCTCGGCGAGCGCTACGACGGCTTCGAGCTGTCGGCGCCGGCGGCCGCCATCGCCAGGGCTCGGGGGATTGCAGGTGCGGGCCGCATCGAGGCCTACGACGGAGCGGGCGTTCCCGTCGAGGACGATGCGTACGACCTCGCCGTCGTCTCCCACGTGCTCGAGCACGTGCCCGAGCCCGCGGCGCTGCTCGCCGAGGCCGCACGCGTGGCGGCCCACGTCCTGGTGGAGGTCCCGCTCGAGGACAACCGGTCCGCCAAGCGGCCGCGCAAACGGGCCGAGGCCCTGCGCATCGGCCACATCCAGGCGTTCTCGCGCCACGACATGCACGCCCTCGCGGCCGGCGCCGGCCTGCGCGTGCTCGCCGAGCGCACCGATCCACTTCCGCGCGCGCACCACATCTTCTTCGCCGACACCCCTGCCGACCGGGTCAAAGGCACCGTCAAGTGGGCGGTGCGCGCCGTGGCGTGGCGGCTCGCTCCACTCACCGCAGAGCGCGCCTTCACGCTTCACTACGCGGCGCTGCTCGGGCGCTGATCCCCGGTAGCGCTACGTGCGGGTGAAGCGCCGGCCGTCCACGGGGGAATCCGACGCTTGGAGAAGTGCGGCGTCCATCGCCTCGGCCTCCTCGGCCTGCTTGGCCTTTTCCATCGCCGCGAGCCGTTCGGGAGTGAGGTCTCCCGCTGAGGCCGCTTCGATTTCCTTGAGCAGCGCCGCACCCTCGGCGGCGGCGGCCTCGTCGCGCACGATGACCTTGCCGGCCGCGTAGTAGCGGTCGATCTCCTCGAACAGCGTGTCGACCAGGTTCTCCGTCGCGACCTTGCGCAGAGGCTCGCCCTTGGAGTAGATGACGCCCATGTCCTTGGCGCCGGCGATCCCGAAGTCGGCATGAGAGGCCTCGCCGATGCCGTTGACCGCGCAGCCGAGGACGGCGACCTCGATCGGGTCGGTGTAGGCCTCGAGTCGCCGCTCGATGTCGGCGACGACCGTGTCCATGTCGAACTGCAACCGGCCGCAGGTCGGGCAGGCGATCAGGACGGGTCCGCGCTCGCGCAGCTTGAGCGCCTTGAGGATCTCCCAGGCGACCTTCACTTCCTCCTCGGCGTGGAAGGTCGAGAGGGAGATGCGGATGGTGTCTCCGATCCCGTCGGCGAGCAGCGTGCCCAGGCCGACGGCCGACTTCAGCGAGCCGGTCCACTTCGTGCCCGCCTCGGTGATGCCGAGGTGCAGCGGGTATGAGATCTTCGACGACAGCAGGCGGTTGGCGGCGATCGTGTCGGGCACCGACGTCGACTTGATCGAAACCTTGAAGTCCTCGAAGTGCAGGCGTTCCATCAGCCCGACGAACTCCACCGCAGCGGCCACGAGCGCCTCGACCGGGCTGTCGCGCTCGAGGTCGTGAAGGTGCTTGGGCAGCGAACCGGAGTTCACGCCGATGCGCATCGGCGTCCCGGCCGCGCGGGCACGGTCGGCGACCTCGGCGACCTTGTCCGGTCCGCCGATGTTCCCGGGATTGAGGCGCACGCAGTGTGCACCCGCGTCGATCGCCTTGAGCGCGAGCGTGTGGTTGAAGTGGATGTCGGCGATGATCGGAATCGGCGACTCGCGCACGATCGTCTTCAGCGCCTCGACGTCCTTCTCGCGGGGAACCGCGACGCGGACGACGTCCGCCCCGGCTTCGGCGACGCGATGAATCTGCTCCATCGTCGCGGTCAGGTTGGCCGTTTCCGTTTTCGTCATCGTCTGGACGACGACGGGGGCGCCACCACCCACCTGGACGCCGCCGACGTTGACATGTCGCTGGGAAGCCATCTGACTCTTCAGTCTAGGCGCAGGATGCCGGGTCGCCGGAGTGGTTTCGGCCGTGAAAATCAGGGGCTGCCCTGATGCGCCCGCCCGAGGGAACCGATATGAAGTGTCCATGAGTCTCAGCCGCGTGCTCGTCACCTTTTTCTCGCTGGTCGCCGGACTTGCCGCCGGCATCTGGTGGTTCGCTCTCGGAGGGTTGCCTCTGCACCCTTCCGAATACGGGACCGTGAAGGGCCCGGGCCGCGCTCGCGTCGTCCTGCCGGCCGGCGAGGTCCGGCTGAACCTGCGCGGTGCCGCCTCGGCCGGGCTGACCGTCGAGATGCGCAGGCGCGTCGGTGCGCCGCTCGCCGTCGAGCGCGTGCCGGGCTGGCCACCGGCGTCGTTCATCGGCGACGGATTCGCCCCGTTCGCGAAGGTCGTCGTCCCCCGCGCCGGACGCCACTCGGTGATCGTGCGCGGCGGCGCGACCGTGACGATCGGCCGTGCACCCTGGACGCCGGCCGGCTCGCCGCTTCTCGGCGCCGCGCTGGCGGGGCTCCTGGTCGCCCTGCTCGGGCCGCTCGGCCTCCGGCTGCTCGCCTTCGAGATCTTTCCGGCCGGCCGCAAGACCGTTTACGAACGCGACCGGGCGAAGGCAGCACCGGACGGCTGGGTGACGGTGGACGCGCTGGTCGACGACGTCGCGTCCGAGAGGACCAACACGCGCATCGGCGACGAAGGGTCGAAGCGGATCTCCTGGGTGCTCAGGACCACGACCCGCTATGTCTTCGTGCAGCCGGACGGCACGCTGGGATCGCTCGTTCACGAGGCGGAACTCACCGAGGACGTGCCCCGCCTCGGTTCGCGGGTGACCCTGGCTTTCGACCCGTCGGCCCCGAGCCGGATGGTGTTGCTCGAGGACGAGGCGCAGCACCTGGCTCGTCGCGTCGCGGAGCAACGCGACGTCATCCAGCACGGCATCGAGGCGTCTGCAGAGGTCGTCGCGGCGCGCCCCACGGGACGCGTGTCGCGGCCGGACAAGCCCATCTACCAGCCCGAAGGTCGTGGGTTCGTGGCTCCCTGGGCCCGCGGCCGCCACACTGCCCCGCCGCCGCCGCCGCTCGACGCGACCGAGCTGATCCTCAGCCTTCGCGTCTCACCACCGGGCGACACCGAGTTCGAGGTCACCCGGGCGTATTGGGACGACAGCGGCGGTGTCGGTCCGGGCACCGCGGGCACGTACTTCTTCCGGAATCACGCTCCGGAGGCGGGTATCCCCGTCCTGACCGCACAGGCGCGCTTCGCGGCGACCACGATGGCAGGGGCGGTCTAGTCCAAGTTCCCGACAGGATCGGGCGATCAGGCGGTCAGGCGGTCAGCACCCAAAGCCGGGCTCTAGTCCAAAAAAGCGCCAGATCGGCCGCGTGGTGAGGCGAGCTCACGGCACAGGGCCGAGAAGGGTTCCGGGCACGAGGCTCCTGGCGCTTTCTTGGACTGTCGCCGGGCGTCCTACGAGTACATCGACTCGATGTCGTCCGTGTACTTCTCGGCGATCGGCTTGCGCTTGAGCTTCATGGTCGGCGTCAGCTCGTCGCCGCCGGGCAGCCAGTCCCCGCGGACGATCGTGAACTTCTTGATCTGCTCGACGCGCGCGAGTCTCGCGTTGGCCGCATCGACGCCCTGCTGGATCACATCGCGCACCGCGGGCTCGGCGGCGAGGTCCTCGAGTGTCGACCCCTCCATCCCGGCCTTGGCGGCGAATGCGGGTGCGAAGTCGGCGTCCAGCACGATCAGCGCCGTGTTGTAGGAGCGCGCGTCGCCGATCACGCAGGCCTGCCCGATCAGCGGCGAGCCGCTCTTGAGCGTCGCCTCGATGTTGGCCGGCGACATGTTCTTGCCGGCCGCGTTGATGATGATCTCCTTCTTGCGGTCGACGATCTTCACGTAGCCGTCCTCGTCGATCTCGGCGATGTCGCCCGTGTGCAGCCATCCGTCGGAATCGATCGCCTCCGCCGTCTTGTCGGGCAGGTTGCGGTAGCCGGCCATCACCACGTCGGAGCGCATCAGCAGCTCACCGTCCTCGGCGAGCTTCAGTTCGACGCCCGGCGACGCGGGCCCGACCGTCCCGATCTTGATCTTCTCGGGCGGATTGACCGTGCCCGCGCCGCAGGTCTCGGACATCCCCCAGAGCTCGGCGAGCGGGACCCCGATGGCGTGGAAGAAGACGAGCACGTCGCGCGGGGTGGGCGCGGCGCCGACGTTGACGGCCGCCGCCTCGTCGAGGCCGATGAAGCCACGCACCTCGGCGAACTTCGCGTCCCCCTCGGCGGCCTTCGCCGCCACGTCCTCGGGCACGGCCTCGCCCGCCTGCTCGTGCTCGACACGCTGCTTGGCGGCGTCGAGCCACTCCCGCTCGGGTGTGTCCGCCGCGAAGACGGACGCCTCGAGCGCGGACTTGAGCTTCTCCCAGATGCGCGGGACGGCGAAGAACCAGGTCGGCTTGACCGCTCCGAGGTACTGCACGACCTCCTTCGGGTTCGGGCAGCTCGTGATCGTCATCGCGTAGACGATCGGGAGGTAGTGGTGAGCCGCCCGCTCGGCGATGTGGGCGCTGGGCAGCCACGAGATGACGCGCGCGTTCTCAGGGAACTGGATGATCTTCTCGATCGCGTCGACGGCGGCCATCAGGTTGCGGTGGGTCAGCTGGACGCCCTTCGGCGGCCCGGTCGTCCCGGAGGTGTAGATGAGCGTGAGCAGGTCGTCGCCCTTGAGCGCGCGCCAGTGCGACTCGGCGTCGAAACCCGGGTCCGAGCCCTCGACCTCGTCCCAGGCGAGCGTCCCCTCCCCCTGTGCGCCCTCGAGGACGATGATCGTCTCCAGCGACGGCGCCTGGGCGGCCTGCATCGGTTCCAGGAAGGACTGCTCGATCAACGCGACCTTCGCGCCGGCGTCTCCGATCACGTAAGTGATCTGCTCAGGTGAGAGCGTCTGGTAGAGCGAGAATGGCGTCGCGCCGAGCGTCATCACCGCGAGGTCGGCGATGTGGAACTCGGGCCGGTTGGAGAACATCAGCGCGACCGTGTCGCCCTTGGCGACGCCGAGCTT
>Ga0136633_1000287_pt1 | contig 37958 bp, 29 predicted proteins | sample AntDrymeUQ832206_2_FD_105494 | JGI IMG/M metagenome (GOLD analysis project Ga0136633, IMG submission 105494) | Polar desert sand microbial communities from Dry Valleys, Antarctica - metaG UQ83 (22.06) | ecosystem: Environmental > Terrestrial > Soil > Desert | place: Antarctica: Dry Valley... | reverse complement strand
CGAGCGACACGCCCAAGGTCGTGTGCCTACAAGAATCCTGCTCCTAGGTCTGTCCGTAAGCCCGTGACCTGCATAAACGCTGTTGACCAAGCCCGAATCTGCCTACCAGCTGCGGAACTCCGGTCTGTAGGACTGCTGAGGAAACGGTTCCAGTCGGCGACAAGTTGGCATGCCTTGTCGCAGTTGTCAAGGGGCCGCGGTCGTTGGTGGGGGGCGAGGACGCAGTGTCCCTAGCCGAGGACGGGAGCGCTGCGTCGTCGGTCAGGAGCGAGGACTTGGCTCGCCCACTCGCAGCCTGGTCGGCACGATGACGCGGCGTCGGCGCGCAGCCGGTGTGTCGACCCGGCGGTACAGCAGCGCAGCCGCCGACCGTCCCATCTGGGCGGGATCATGAGCGACGACTGTGACGGGGACACGCAGCAGCTCCCTCGTCTCGAAGTCGTCGAAACCAACGACCTCAACCGACAGGCTGGCTGCCTGTATCGCCCGGACCGCACCCAAGGTCATCCGGTTGTTCAGCAGGAAAAGGGCAGTCGGGGGGCTACCGACCGACATAAGGCTGGCGACGTCTGCCTCGGCATCGGCTGCAGTGTGCGCACCAAAGCGGATCAGCGCCGGATCCAAGCGCACTCCCCGGGCACGCAACGCGCCCTCGAAGCCCTCGAGTCGCTCGCGCATGGTCGACAGTCGGCTGCTGTCGCCGACGACCCCTATGCGCCGGTGACCGTGTGACGCGAGGTGCTCCCCGGCCAGGCGCCCCCCGCCTACGTTGTCGATAAGCACGACGTCGGCGGCCAGGCCGACGGGCGCCCGGTCGATGAACACGACCGGCGTGCCGAGCTGAGTTTCGGCGCGCAGGGTCGCATGCTCGGTGGCCGACGACACCAGGAGCAACCCGTCGACGCGGCGCGAGAACAGCGTCGCCACCAGATCGTGCTCGCGGTCGACGTCATCCTCGCTGCTGCCTACGACGAGCAGGGAACCCCGCTCCTGGGCCACCTGCTCGGCGCCGCGCGCCATCGCGGAGTAGAACGGGTTCCCGAGGTCCGGGATGACAAGCCCAATGGTCGATGGCGGTCGCCCCGACCGCAGGCTGCGGGCCATGTCATTGCGTCGAAAGCCCAGCTGTCGGACAGCCACCTGCACCCTGGCCGCCGTCTCGGCGCTCACGTTGGGCTCACCATTGACGACCCGCGACACCGTCTTGATGCTCACGCCTGCCGAGCGCGCGACGTCCAGCATCGTCGGGCGGTCGCTGGCCTTCATGGCGCCGCAGCCTAGCCGCGCACTGACGCACCAATGTCGACGACCGCGCGAAGCAGGTGCAAAGCAGACGCGAAGTGGTCGGCGGGTGCTGTGCTCTAGGTCATCATCCCTCGCTCCTGCGGGTCCGGACGACCGTAGACAACGTTGTCAGCGACAAGATACGGTGGGCGCGTGACCACGTTGTTCGACACGGCGGAGCTGTCTGCATTGGGTGCGGGAGCCTGGGCCATGGGCGGCCCGGGCTGGGAATCGTCCTGGGGGCCCCAGGACGACGACGTCTCGGTGGCGGCGCTGCACCGGGCCTTCGACCTCGGTGTCACGTGGGTCGACACGGCTCCGATCTACGGGCTCGGTCACAGCGAAGAGGTGGTCGGGCGCGCGCTGCGCGGGCGACGAGACAGCGTGTTCCTCGCGACCAAGTGCGTCGGTCGCTGGAAAGAGGACCGGACCTCATACACGTCCGGCAAGGCCGACAGCGTTCGCGAGGAGTGCGAGCAGAGCCTCCGTCGCCTCGGCGTCGACCACCTGGACCTGCTGCAGATCCATGCGCCGACCGGCGACGCGCCCGTCGAGGAGACCTTCGGTGCGCTGCTCGACCTCAAGCAGCAGGGCAAGACCCGTTACGTCGGGGTCTCGAACTTCGACGTCGAGCTGACTCGTCGGTGCCTGGCGCTGGGGCACGTCGACTCGACCCAGCCGCCGTACAACCTGCTCGAGCGCGGCATCGAGGACGGGCTGCTGGAGCTGTGCGCAACGGAGGGGATCGCCGTTGTCCCCTACGGCCCCATGGCGCAGGGGACGCTGTCGGGCACCTTCGACCTCACCGCACTCGACCCCGGGGACTGGCGGGCCTCCGAGGGCGGAAGGGCCAAGGCCGAAGCGGCCCGCCCGGTCGTGGAGAAGCTGACACCGCTCGCCGAGCAGCACGGCCTGACCATGGGCCAGCTCGCGATCCTCTGGGCGGTCGGGCACCCCGCGGTGACGTCGCCGATCGTCGGCATCCGGTCGCCGGCGCAGGCCGACGCGCTGCAGCCGGTCCTGGACGCAGTCGACCGGGCGGCCGAGCTGCGGGCCGCGGTGGACGCCGTCCTGGTAGGTTCCGATGCCTGACCGGCCGTGGGTCCCCGAGGCGACAAGGCAGCAGCACGCCAAGTCGGGGCCGTACTCCCCCGCGCTGGTCGTGCCCGCAGGTGAGCTCGTCGTGCTCAGCGGCCAGGGCCCGCTCGACGCCGACGGCAACCTGGTCGGCGACACCATCGAGGAGCAAGCCGCCGTCACCCTGGACCACTGCGAGCGGCTGCTCGCCGCGGCCGGGTGCTCGCTGGCCGACGTCGTCCGGGTCGGCGTGTACTTGGCCGACCTCGCGTCGTGGGAGCGGTTCAACATGGTGTACGCCGCACGCATGCCGGAGCCCTGGCCGGCGCGCACCGCCATCGGCTGCGACCTGCTCCTCGGCATGCTCGTGGAGGTCGACATGTGGGCACGCCGACCATGAGGCTCGCCCGGTGCACGTCGGCAGAGGTGGGTGCCGTCGCCGCGGACGTCGTCGTCGTGCTTCCCATCGGAAGCCTGGAGCAGCACAGCCACCACCTGCCGCTCGGCACCGACGCAATGCTGGCCGAGGCCGTGTGCGATCGACTGGAACAGGCGCTACCGTCCGAGGTGCTGCTGGCCCCGACGCTCTGGTTTGGCGCGAGCGACCATCACCTGGGCTTCCCGGGGAGCGTGTCGATCGGCAGCGAGCTGGTGGCCGAGGTGGTCGCCGGTGCGCTGTCGAGCCTTTTCCGGTCCTCGGGCCTGTCGCGCTTCCTCATCGTCAACGGGCACGGCGGGAACGAGCCGGGAATGCGCGTGGCGGTCGAGAAGCTCGGGCGCCTGGAGGGTGTGCTGGCCTGGGGCTGCAACTACTGGGACGCCCTGCTCGCCGCGTTGGCCGAGCGAGGCACGCCGGCGGACGCTGGCATGGGCCACGCCTGTCACCTGGAGACCTCGCTGGTGCTGGGCCTGGACTCGGAACTGGTGCGCACCGACCGGCTCGAGGCCGATCCGGTCGCTCCGCACGAGGCCTGGCTGTTCGACAGTCGGGGCTTCCGCCAGACGACGCAGCACGGCGGCAAGGGGGATCCGCGTCAGGCGGACGCCGCGTTCGGCGCCCATGTGCTTGAGCTGGCGGCCGACCGCCTCGCCACTGTGGTCCGGCGGCTGGCAGGGACCGCGGTCAGCTGACGCCGTCCGCGCCGACGTCGAGCCGGATACGGGTCGCGCGCTCCTCCCCCGGCCCGATGCGGACCTGGTTCCCCGTCGTCGCCCTGACGTGCGCGATCCCCCGGCCCGGCCAGCTCGTCGCCGGCTCGAGACCGAGGACGCGGACGGCCCGGAACCAGGGGAAGCCCGGGGTGGCGTTCCACTCGAGCCAGTACCAGGCGTGCGGCATGACCCCGGCGTCCCAGGTCAGCCGCACCATGAGCCCGTTCTGGGGGTTCACGACCTCCACCCAAGCGTCGCCCTCGAAGTCCGTGAGGTAGCCGAAACGCGCCTCCGCGGCGCCCTCCGGCGGCAGCCCGGCCAGATCGACGCCGTCGGCCAGGGGCCACCGGTGGCGGGTCAGCTCGCCGGCATCACTGACGAACGTCGTCGCACTGGTCGAGATGCGTACCCCGGGGCCGAGCAGCGGCTCCCCGAAAGCCGGGTGGTGGCTCCACATCACCTCGATCGGCTCGCCGCCCTCGTTGCGCACTGATTCCTCGACGGCGACCCCGCCCGGGTCGACGCGCACCATCTTGCGGAGGCGGAAGGGGCTGCGCACCAGCCGGGTCGACATCGCGATGCGGTCGGGCCCGACGTCATCCACGTCCCAGGCGGCCAGCCACGCCTCCCCGTGCATGCCCCACTCAACACCGTGCTCCTCGCAGGCGTCCCCACCGTTGGGGAACACGGTCTGCCAACCGCCGGGGTAGGCCTCGATGAGACCCGCCGCGCTCGCGCCGTGCGTCGTCACCGAACCGCGCTGCCGCAACCCCCACGGGGACCTCCACAGCAGGTCCGTCCCCGCGCGGCGGACGGCAAGGATGTCGCCACCCATGCCCGGCACAACGTCGACCTCCACGGTGCCGGCGGTCAGCCGGTGCACCTCCCAGCCCCGCACGACCCGCTGCGTCATCCAGGCACTGCGACGAGCGCCAGCCCGTGCACCGCCAGCCGCATCACCTGCGAGCGCCGACCAGACCGGTGAACGCAGCCGCGAGCGAGGCACCGACCGGCAGCTGGACGACCCCGGCCCCGATGGACGCCGCCATCGCGCCGGTCGTGGGATCGCCCTCGTCATGCATCACGTGCACGACGACGATCGACAGTCCCCGGTCGTGCAACAGCCGCAACAGCGTCGCCGTCTGCGGCGGGAGCGTTGTCGTGACGACGAGCACGTGTGGCCGTTGCTTGGCGAGATCGAGCAGCCCGGTGTGCGCGTCGAGAAGCGACCGGTCGTCGCGCTCGACCCGGGCCAGTTCGTCGAGCAGGGACAGCTGCGATCGCGCGCCACGAAGTCCGGACACGACCGTGCCGCTGCACGTGAGCAGCGTGACGGCAAAGCCGTCATGCAGATGCTGTACGCCAGCGCTCGCGACGGCGCTGACCGCGGTCTCGAACGTCGGGGACGGGACGCCCGGTGCGTGCGCATCGCGGCCGGAGTCGAGGAGCAGCACGACGCGGTCGGTGATGCCCTGCTCGGACTCGCGGACCATGAGGGTGCCGGTGCGCGCATACGCCGACCAGATGATATTGCGTGGGTCGTCGCCGGGCAGGTACTCGCGCATGCCGTAGAACTCGAAGCCGACCGGCCACGGCTTGCTGACCGGTGGCCGCACCGGAGGGTCCTCCCACATCCGGGTCAGCACCCGGTCGCGCACTGGTTCGGTGACGGGGTGGACGAGCACCTCGTCCGGCTCGGAAAGCTGCTGGTCGTGGGCAGTGAGCCCGAACGGGTCGCTCCAGGACGCCCGCGCCGGCCCGATTTGGTAGACGCCGCGCACGGGCGGCACGAACGAGTACTCGCGGCGGAGCGTCTCGCCCTTGGCCAACGACGCAACCGGGACAGAGACCGACGTGCCGAGACCCGCCGGGAGGTCCTCGTGCACGACGACGGTGCTCACGCGGCGACGCGCCACGACATCGAGTGCGACGGCGACCTGCTGGCCCGCACGCACCCGCGGCGGCAGTTCCGACCGGTCGACGGACAGCTGGATGGCGCGCCGGCCGGAGAGCCACGCCAGCAGCACGACGAGCAGACCGGCGTACGCCAACAGGTACAACGCCTTAGCGCCCAGGCTCCGGGCGACCAGCCAGTCGCCGACGACCAGGCCAAGGACACTCGCCCCTGCAGGGGTTAGGCGCGCCCGCTCGATCCAGAGTTGGAAGGTGGAGCGCCCGACGGCCGCGGCCATGGCAGCCTCAGACCTCGTCGACGTCGACCGGCACGCGCACCGAGGCCAGGATTCGGTCGACGACCGCCTCGACTGTCTCGCCGCGCAGCAGCGCGTCTGGGCTCAGCTGCAGGCGGTGGGCGAGCACTGGACGGACCAGGCGCTTGACGTCGTCGGGTAGGGCGTCGTCCCGGGCCTGCGAGGCCGCCAGGACCCGTGCGGCCGACTGCAGCGCCTGGCTGGCCCGTGACGACGCACCCATCATCAAGGCGGGGTCGGACCGCGTCGCCTGGCACAGGTCAACGATGTACAGCCGCAGCGCACGGCTCACGGTGACATCTTGCGCCCAGGCCATCATGTCGATCACCGTCTCGATGTCGACGACCGCACCCAGCCGGTCGATCGCCTGGCCCTTGGCGTTCGCTTCCAGGACGTCGACCTCGTCGAGCCGGTTCGGATAGCCCACAGATAGCTTGAGCATGAAGCGGTCGAGTTGCGCCTCGGGAAGGGGGAACGTGCCGGCCAGTTCGACGGGGTTCTGCGTCGCCAGGATGATGAACGGCTTCGGTAGCGGATAGGTCTCGTTGTTCACGCTGACCTGGCGCTCCTGCATCGCCTCGAGCAGGGCCGATTGGGTCTTCGGAGTCGCGCGGTTGACCTCGTCGACGAGCAGCACGTTTGCGAAAACCGGGCCCGGCCGGAAGCTGAAGGTGCCGGTCCGCTGGTCGAAGATTGGCGCACCGGTGACATCGGACGGGAGAAGGTCCGGCGTGCACTGCAGGCGTGACTGCTGTGCGGCCAGCGACTGCGAGATGGCGCGCGCCATCATGGTCTTTCCCGTTCCCGGCATATCTTCGAGCAGGACGTGCCCACCGGCGATCAGCGCCACCATCATCATGCGGACGACGTCCGTCTTGCCCTTGATCACCGTCTCGATGTTCGCGACGATGTCGTCGAAGGTCTGCTGAAACGCCTCGCGGTCGGCGACGGAGCGGAGCTGGGAGGGTCGCCGCGACGGCTTCGCATCGCCCCCTTTGACCGCGGCGGGCCGCCGCCGTGGACGTGCCGTCGACTCCCGCTTAACCATCTGCGTCATCCCCGAGATTCCCGTTCTGTCGGCCGGACCGGGCCGAGCGCCCGCCTGGCACTGAGCATCCCACAAACGTTTCCAGCCAGTCTAGACCCCTTCTCATGTTCGGCACCGCGCGGCTCAGCCTGAGACGCGGCAAGTGTTGCGAAGGACGCCGATGCCCTCGATGTCGACCTCGCAGACGTCGCCGTCGCCCAGGAAGACCTGCGGGTCTCGGGCGAACCCGACGCCGAACGGCGTGCCGGTCGCGATCACGTCACCCGGCTCGAGCGTCATGACCCGCGAGAGGTAAGCGACCAGTTCGGCCACCCCGAAGATCATGTCGCTCGTCGTGCCGTCCTGCAGCGTCTCCCCGTTCAGGCGCATCTGCACCCGCAGCACCTGCGGGTCCGGCAGCTGGTCCCGGCTGACGATCCACGGGCCGATCGGGCAGAACGTGTCGAAGGACTTGCCGCGCACCCACTGCCCGTCGGCGAACTGGGCGTCTCGCGCACTGACGTCGTTGAGACACGTGTAGCCGAAGACGTGGTCGAGCGCCTCGTCGCGCGCGACATCGCGTGCCAGCCTGCCGACCACGACGGCGAGCTCGGCCTCGTAGTCGACCTGACGGCTGGCGTCCTCGCGCCACACGATGTTCTCGCCGGGCCCGACGATCGAGTTCGGAAACTTCGTGAAGACCATCGGGCGCTCCGGGATCGCCGCTCCCGACTCCTTGGCGTGGTCGGCATAGTTAAGTCCGATGGCGACCACCTTCGATGGACTCGCCGTAGGTGCCAGAAGCCGGACGGTGGCCAGTTCCAGAACCGCCTCCGCAGGCAGCGCACCGGCAAGGTCGATCCCCATGACGAGTGCCTCGCGGAGCGGGTCGTGCCCAGGCAGCTGGCGCTGCGCGAGGAGGGGGACGACGACGTCGTGGCCGGACTGCGTCTCTACGCGACCGAGCCAGCGCTCGCCCCCGGGCGTCTCGAATCGCACCACGCGCACGAATTTGCTCCCTTCGCCGGACCTGCTATGACAACGTAGGACAAGATACGCGAACAGGCCACCACCGATGAAGACGGAGACCCTCATGACAGCGCCCAGTGACCGCATCGGCGTGACGCACGCCGCAGGCCGCTACCACCCGCGTGACGGCAGCTTTCTCCTGGCCGGCGCACAGGACGTGCTCGCACTGGGCGCCGGGGTGCTCAAGCTGTGGGCGATGCCCGACCCCGCCCGCTGGTACCCGTTCGACGACTGGCCGCAGACGTCGTCGCTGCTGGAGGTGCTGCAGACGCCGCTGTTCCGCCGCGTCTTCGACCTGCCGTTCTCCACTTTCGTCGTCGACGCCTACCGGCAGGCTCAGCCGGACATCCACTACTGGCGCGGCGCATTCGATGAGACTGAGCGGCACGCCGAGCAGGACGAGTTCGAAGCAGCCACGCGGTACCTCGCGACGACCTACGCGGGGACGGGGAAGACGTTCGTCCTGCAGAACTGGGAGGGCGACTGGTCGGTGCTCGGTCACTCGGACCCGTCGCGCGACCCGGAGCCGGACCACCTCGATCGGATGGTCGAGTGGGTCGAGGCACGGCAGGAGGGAGTGCGTCGAGGACGCGCCGGTGGCCCCGAGGGCGCCGCGCTGGTCCTGCATGCGCTGGAGGTGAACCTCGTGGTTAAGGCTATGGAGGGCCGCCCCTGTGTCACGAACGACGTGGTGCCGCGCACGAGCTGCGACCTGTACTCCTACTCCGCCTATGAAACGTCGATCCGCGGCGACGACTTCGTCGCCGCCCTCGACCACCTGGCCAGCAGGGCGCCGACCTCAGCGTACTTCGGCGACAGAGCCGTTATGGTGGGTGAGTTCGGCTGTCCCGAGAACGACTTCGACGCCGAATTCGTGCGTCGAAGCCTGTCCAGGACCCTTGACGACGCACTGGCATGGGGGTGCCCGTACGTGATCTTCTGGCAGGTGTATTGCAATGAGCAGAACGCGGACGGCTCGCATCGCGGGTTTTGGCTCGTGCGCCCCGACGGGTCCCGGTCGACGGCCTGGGACGTGCTGGCCGAGCGACTCACGACGAAGCAGTAGGCCACCCGTTCAGGCGTCCAGGTAACCCTTCGTGACAAGTAGCGCCTTCGCGGTGCTCGGGGTGGCCATGAGGCTCATGAAGACGTCCGCCCCCGCTTCCAGCGGGTGCACGGTCGTCCAGGAGGTGTCGACGCCGGCTGCGAGGTCGACGGCCCGGTCGAACTCATCCGGTGTGTAGGCGAAGCTACCGACGACGCGCTTCTCGCCGCGGACAAGGGCGGCGCCGTCCATGCCGCTGTCGCTCGATGAGAGTCCGAGCCACACTGCCGTGCCGCCGTTGCGCAAGGCCGTGACGGAACCCGCTCGTGTCACAGGCAGTCCCACGGCCTCGATCACGGCGTCGTACTGACCGTCGAGCGCCTCGCCGACCCGGGTGGCGCCAAGCTGCTCGGCATCCCGCCGGCGATCCGGTGACGTGTCTGCCACGTCGATGACCCGGTCGGCGACGAACGTCCGGCCTGCCAGCAGGCAGGCCAGCCCGATGGCGCCAGCGCCGATGATGCCGACCCGCTCCGCGGACGACGGTACGAGGTTCCAGGCGTGGACGGCGTTCGCGAGCGGCTCGATGACTGCGGCGCGGCCCCAGGTGAGGTCTGCGGGCACGTCGCGCACCGAGGCCTCCGGCACGGCGACGCGCTCGGCGAACCCGCCGGGCAGGTGCACCCCGACGATGCGCCGGCTCTCGCAGACGTTCGGCAGGCCGATCGAGCAGGTGGGGCAGGTGCCGCAGGACAGAATCGGGTTAACGACGACGCGCCGCCCGTCGGGCGTCGTGCCGGCAAATTCGTGTCCCATGACCAGTGGAGGCACGCGGAAGCCCGGCTGGGAAATGCCGTGGAGCTCGCTACCGCAGATGCCCGCGATGGCGACGTCGATGACGAGCTCGCCATCCTGCGGCTCCGGCTCAGCGATGTCGAGCATCTCGACAACGCCGGTACGGGTGAAGACCATCGCACGCACGTCAGGCTCCGTCGGTCGTGCGCTCGTCGAGCGGCAGAAAGCCGACGAAGCCGGTGATGCGCCACCGAAGGCCGTCGTGCCGCAACTGGTAGTACGTGCGCCACAGCAGTCGCTCGCGCTCGTCGTCGGCACCGGCCCAGCCGTCGAACTCCTTGCGCACGAGGGCCCAGTGACCGCGTACCTGGATCTCGACGATGCGGCTGGCATCGGTCAGTTGCTTCGACAGCGTCTCGGGCGGCACACCGTCGAGCAGTCGCTTGGCCTCCGCCAACCACAGTTCGCGGTAGGAGTCCAGGTCCGCGTACCCGATCGTCCAGGCGGCTGCCCCTCCACGTCCGTCTAGGCCGAGGAACCGCTCAGCGTCGAAGTCGTCGGCCACGGCGTCCCAGTCGGCGCGGCAGAAAGCCTCGGTGTCGCGTAGGAGCACGATGTCCGCGATCTCGCGCACATCGTTCTCGCTCGCTCCGTCGATCTGTATGTCGCTCACCTGATCATCACCCTGCTCTGCTCGTATTTGCTGACTGCCTCGAAGTCGAGGTCCACGCCGAGCCCGGGCGCGTCGGGGACATCGACGACGTCGTCGTGGAAGTGCAGTGGCCTGCTGAGCAGGTCGTGCTCGCGCACGCGCGTGCCGAACAGGTCACTTGGCAGCGTGCAGCCGGGCGAGGCCGCAGCGGCGTGCACGGCCGCCGCCTCCAGCACGCCGCAGTCGATCTCGCTGCCGTGCCAGTACGGCATTCCGACGACGTCCGCGCACGTCGCGAGCCGCCGGAAGTCGCTCATGCCGCCGCTGAAGTTGAAGACATCGGCGGCTCCGGCCCGCCAGGCGCGCAGGACGTCGTGCGGGGCCTGGCCTAGCTCGCTGTAGCCGAGCGCGACGTGGACAGCAATCGGCACCGTTGTTCGACGGCGCAGTTCGGCGTAGGCGTCGAGGTCCCACCGCGGGAGCGGGTCCTCCAGGGCCGCGACATTCCCGATCTCCTCCAGAGCACGGGCGATGCGCACCGCGTGCCGCATCTCCTCGAAGCGCTCGTTGGGGTCGAGCACGACCTCGATCCGGTCACCGCAGACGCTGCGGATGGCCGCTGCCCAGGCGACAACGTCGTCGTCGAGGCTGCACTTGAACTTGATCATCCGGAGGCCGGCGTCGGCCGCGGCGAGAGCACGGGCGGCTGCGTCTTCCGGCGTCCGGTGGCCGGACCAGGCTGACACGGCCACCCGGTCGCGGACCGCGCCGCCCATCAGCGTCGACGCCGGGACGCCGAGCGCCTTCCCGACGAGGTCGTAAACGAGCGCTTCGAACCCGTCGAACTCCCGCGTCCTCGGGAAGGGAAGCGCAGCGAGTGGCAACCGGACCAGGTCGATGCCGATCAGCGTCTGGGCGATCGCCGCGAGGACGTCGGGGCGGCACCCGCGAAGGCTCTCCCCTATTCCCACCGTCCCGTCGTCGCAGGTCGCCACGATGATCCACTTGGGCAGCTCGTCGAACTGCAGGGTCCAGCCCTCGCTCGCGCCGTGTGCCAGGCGGTGCAGCGGCTGGTCCAGCCCGGGGGAGTTGACCGCATCGGGCAGTGCCGGCACGACCACTTCCACGAGCTCAATGTTGGTGATGCGCACAGTTGCTCCTCGGTGCTGTCGTGGGTGCCGTCATCGCGCGCCCGAGTCGCACGTCGGGCTCCGCTGGAACAGGGCGCGGGCGAACCCGCCCAGCCCCCGCCGCGCGCCGCCGTCGAGGTAGCACAGCGAGCCGGGTCGGGTGTTGCTGTACGGGGTCTTGGCGACCGTATCGAAGTACCACTCGACCGCATCGACGGTCATCGAATGGCTGCGCCCCGGGAACCCGACGTGGCCCGGACGGATCGGGTGCTCCGGATTCGGAAACACGGTGCTCTGCAGTGCGGCCGCGAAGCGCTCCGGAGTCAGCTGCGGTCCGGCCAACTGGATGCCGGACGCCAGGACGAGAAGTCCTTCGTACATTCCCCGGATCTGCTCCATCCGCTGCACGTCGACCGGTCCGACCGGCGCGAACTCCGCGTAGGCCTGCCAGGCGGGATCGGCGGCGGGCACGATCTGGCGGGGCCGGAATGCGAGGCCGAAAGCGCGCTGCGCCTGGTCGTCGTCCGGTCCTTGCACACCGGGGGTGCGGAACGGCTCATTGGAGTCCATGCGCTGGAAGGAGGGGTACAGCCACTCCGGGAAGTACCCCTGTGAGGTCGCTGTCCGCGCGAGGTCCCCTGCGCCCGGTGCGATGCACAGGCACAGGACCGTCGTCACGTCGTTGGCCTTGAAGTCGAGCGTCGCCGCCGTCATCTGGGCCTGCGTTTCCACGCGCTTCGGCGCGACCGCCAGGGGGAGGCCGCAGGCCGCCAATGCCCGCTCGAAAGCTCGCGTGTCGAGCGCGTCCTGGCGCTGGTTGATCATCACCACCGCCGGTGTCCGCTGTTGCCCTGTCAGGCCCGGCCCGGCGTACTGCGCCGTGCCCTGCCATCTCGAGCACATCCAGTCCGCCACCACCTCGAGCTGCCGGTCGACGGCCATCGAGTACTGCCACAGGTACGGATGCAACGAGGCGAGCTCGGGCTCGATGTACGAGCCACCCCAGCTCTCGACGGCGACGATCTTCTTCTCGGCCGCCTTCTTGTAGAAGGCATAACCCTGGAAGCAGTAGTACATCGTCGCGCCGAAGACCTCGGCGTCGTAGGCAGCGTTGGCATGGTTCTGCTGCAGCTCAGGCGGGCACTGGTTGAGCGGGTCCGCCGAGTTGATGCTCTCGCCGAAGTCGAGCGGCACGGCCACGAGCTTGCGCCCGTAGAACGTGTACCGGGCGTTGAAGTGCTGGAGAAGCGGCGCGAAGGTCGTCTGTCCGCTCGGCACGCCGATACGGATGCTGTCAGCGGTGACGCCGCGGCTCGTCGCGCCACCGTTGTTTCCCTCCCAGAAGGGCACGCACGGCGGTGACTGAGGGTCCTCCGTCTGCCGCGGGGGGTTGCCGACGCAGTTCGACAGGTTGGGACCACTCGCCTGCCCGGGCGCAGAGCGGGAGCCGTTCGAGCCGCTGTCAGGCTCTCCGTTGCCGGGTCCGCCGTCGCCACCAGAGGTGCCGCCATCCGAGCGACCCTCCTTGCCATCCGGGGCGTTGTCGAGCTCGGTCTGCTGCTCCGGTGGCGGCTCCTCGATCTGCTTCACCGCTTGCGGCGCGATCTCCGCGATCGCCGGCGGTATGGCTCGTGGCGCACTCAGGAGGATCAGTGCGACCACTGTGAGCAGGACAAGTGCGGCACCGCCGAGGGACAGCACCGGCGCCTTCGGTCGGGGCGCGCTCATGACGGACACACCTTGAGGACGAAGCCGGATAGCCGGCGATCCGCCGACGTGTAAGGCCCCGACACCAGTCGCAGAAAGGCGTCATCCACCAGGGCGCGCACCTCGCCGCCGTCGAGGCTGCCGTCCTTCGCGCCGGCCTCGGCGATCGACACTCGCGTGAAGAACAAGGTTAGCTGTCTCTGCGCCGTGGACGCCGCCTCCTTGACCTCGACTGGCAACTCCACCGACTTGCGCTTGCCCTCTACTTCGCCGACGAAGACCTTCTTGTTGGGGTCGAGGGTCCCGGAGAGTTGATATTGAACCCTGGCATAGCCCACGACGTCCGTGATGTCGTCGAGTGACGGCTCAGCAACTTTGCGACGCGGCTTACTGAACTCGCAGATGTCGTACACCCGCGCAGCCAAGGCGATCTGAGCGGCGTTGCCCCTCGGCTCGGCCGGCTTGATCTCGAAATCGGCGCGCAGGGAGTCGCTGACTTCGAGGGGCACCGACCACGCCGGACCCCGGGTGCCTGCAACGGCGGCGGGCGGCATTAGCACCTGGCTCAGTGCTACCAGCCCAGCGACCCCGAGCACCGCCGGTCGCGCAAGCGTGCTCACGGTGCCGCCTGGGGGACCATGCTGACAAGCACGTCCTCGATCTCGAGGTGGAGGTACCGGCCTGGCGCTGCCAGATAGGGGTCGGTCCAGGCCAGGCTCGTCCTTTGCTTCACGATCAGCCCGCCGTACTGCGTAGCGACGTTGATGGCGGAGTCGGTCTTCATGTAGTCGCCGGTCGAGTGGAACTTGTAGTAGAAGCCGGGCAAGGACTGCGTCGCGATGTTGCCCGCGTAGACATTCCGCCAGGTGTCAACGACCTCCTCACAGACAGGGACCCGCTCCCGTGTGTCGTGCCCATGGTTGAAGTCGAGCCTGGCGGACCCCTCTGCCGCGGCAGCGATCTCTCGGTTGGACGTGCCGTTGTAAAAGCCCTCGGGGACGACGGGCAGGGTCATGAGCCGCAGCGCCGGCTGGATGTCGAACACGAAGGGTCGGGGGTATTTCGGACTCTCCAACACGACCCGAGCGATCTTCATGCCGCCCTTAGGTTGAGTGCTCTCCGTGCGCCACGTGGTCGTGGTCGTCAGATCGCCGACGACGTCGACGATGTCAAAGGTGATGACAGGCTGGCCCAACGGGTCGGCGGACTGGGTGACGTTCTTGACCTCGCGGGTCACGTAGCCGTCGAGACGCGCCAGCACTTGGTCGTAGTCTCCGATGCCGTTGCCGGCTCCAAGCAGGCCGGTCCGCCGGTACGTGTACCGGCCGGGCTTCGGCGGGGTCAGGACCTCGACAGTGGCGGCCTCCTTCGGCAGAGTTGTCGACCGCAAGCCGGGGCAGTCGTCAGGCGTCGTACCGGGGCCGTTCCCACGCGTTCGCTCCGGCGTCAGCTGCTGCCGGATCACCTCCCCGACGTCATCCCCACCCTCGGGAAGGCGGAAGCTAGTGCCGCCTACGGGGGCGAAGACAACGCTAGGGGGCAGGGCCTTGGGCGGGTGCGCCAGCTCGACGAGCGACCCGCCGTACGCACGGTTGATGGGCGGCTGCCGCACGCCGACGCTCACCTCGATGGTGGGGCCGCACGCCGTGGCGCTGGTCGTCGCCAGCACCAGGGTCGCGATCCGCCAGCTGCGACGAATGCTTTCGGACATCATGGGTGTGCCTCCATGGGGGTGGGAAGGTCGTTGGGCGAGTTTGCGCAGCGCTGCGCAAACTCGCGGCGCAGGCGCTCGAACACCGAGGCGTCCTGATCTCTGGGAGAACCCGAGCTGTACCGGATGAGGGCGTCCCTCAATTGCTGCGCGAGGGTGTCGTCGTCGACGAGAGTGATGACCTGCCTTGCCATGCGGGAGAACTTCTTGGCAGCCGACCGGTCGGCTCTCGGCAGAGCCAGGGATCCGGGCCGAAACGCCGTGAAGAACGCGTCCGCGGTGTCGCAGAAACGTGCATCGGGGCTCAAGAGGTACTCCGGCGGAAGACCGAGCTCGTAGCCGACGATGGCGAACACCAGCCGCTCGTACTCGCTGAACTCCCGGCGGAAGTAGATGCTCACCACGACGTTGCGGTCAGGGGGGAACCACAGGATCACGCGCTGCGTGGGCGACTCCCGCATCCGCATCTGGACGGTGCCGATGCGGAAGTCGCTGAACCGGCCTCCGACACCGCGCTCGACCTGTTCCTGCAGGGCCACGGAGGCGCCGTTCACATCAGGCTTGAAGACGGCGAATTGCACGGTTCCTTGGACGACCCCGACCTTCTCGATGCGGTGGACACGGCCGCCGTTGACCAGTGCGACGTCGTGGTTGCGCTCGTACTGGCTCTCGGCCTCGGCGTCCCGCGGGAAGCGATACCCGAGCAGCTCACCGGGCGGGTCAGGAACCGTCCGAGCCGGGTAGTCTGACGGCGACTGCGCCGTGCCGAAGCCGGCCTCCTTCGCGCACCCTGTCAGCATCGTCATCACCACGAGCACGAGTGCTGCAGCCGTCGCCGGCCTCAGGGTGACGGACCGCAAGCCGTGCAGAACGGCGGCCGGCCGTAGCGCTCGCGCTCTCCGCCGCACGGGTACGCGCGGCCACACGTTGGGCACCTGCGCCGTCCAGGGCTCGCGCAACGACCGCCGCGACGACAGCGCGACTAGCCGACCGCCGAGGCTGTGCGCACCGCGGATCCGCCGCAGAACGCTCGCCGCGAGCCACACGGCGTCGTCGGCGTCATCGCCCGTGGTTCCGCGACTGAGATCTCCCCACAAGGCGCGCGTGACCAGCCAGGCGAGCTCCTCGTTCTCGGTGTCGGGAGCAATCGCGGAGATCAGCTCGAGCGGCGTCAGAGTGGCAGCGCCGATGTTGTGGTCGTCCAGCTCGTCCCGCAGGTCCGCATAGGCGGCGAGGATCCGGTGGCGCGGGGACCGCGCGGCCGCCCACCGGCGGCGGCGCCGCTGACGCAGCGCCTTGCACAGCGCCGGGTAGGTCGCGTACGCCGCCGCCGCAGCGAGGAGCCAGGGGAGGGTCACGAGCAGCCAGTACCGCGCGATCTGGTACCCGCGCAAAAGTGAGGACTGCTTCACCGGGATGAGCACCGTGATCGCGAGCTCCTCGCTCGGCAGCACGGTGGACAGCTCGTTCTTGTCTGGGTTGGAGTCGCTCGGCTTGGCGTTGCGCGGCTCCCCGACCAGTGGGACCCACCCCAGATCGCCGAAGTCGACCTCGAGCCAGGCGGCTCCGTGCTTGGGGTGGAACTCTCTCGTCGGGGAGTCGGCCTTCTCCTCGACCTGTCCCTGGTAGTAGCCGAAGCCGATCCGCGCGGGCAGGCCAGCCCAGCGCGCGAGCAGCGCCTCCGCGGCGACGATCTCGAATGGAGTTGCCTCCGTCCCCGGTTTCAGCATGTCAGCGACGCGTGCCGGGCCGACCGGTCGAGGGCTCCCAGCGCCGGCGGCGACGACGCTCCCGTACAGCTCGTTCCGGAGGAACTGCAGGCGGTCCAGCACAGGTGCCGGCGCCCGGGCCAGCAACTGGACGACCGCCGGTGGCACCTGGCCGGGCACCTCGGTGAAAGCCGCGACGATGTCTGGATCGGCGGGTCGCGCGGCGTTCAGCTGCTCGGATGTCCGCGTTTTGGGCAGCTCCACGGTGTAGCGGAAGCCGGCCGGGACCCGAGCCTGGAGCTGGAGCACCTCGGCACGGGGGTCGAACTGTGTACGCCCGGACGCGTCGACCACCCTGTCGACGCCGGCTGGCGTGGGCAGTACGCGACCACGCATGTCGACCACCGCGAAACTCGTGACTTGGACGTGGTCATCGGCTGGCCGCGGCTGCACGTCGACCAGGCGCGCGGGATCCGTCGGCGGGAGCAGCCACTCCGCGCCGTCGTAGACGTCGAGGACGCCCACGCGCCACGGACCGACCGCGTCGCTCTGCACGCGGAACAGGACGCGGTCGTCCTCCAGGGGGACCGCCGGCGGCCGCTGCGGGGGAATGATCCGGTCGTTCTCGACAGAGGGGAACAGCACGTCGGCGCGGCTGAGACCGACGACGAGAGCCAGAAGGACCACGAGCAGCGCCCCAGCGCCCCCAAGGCGGCGCAGCTCGAAGCGGAGGCCGAGCTCGCCGTCGCCGGCGAGCCCAGCTCCCGCGATCACCATAAGACTTGCAAGGAGCAGCGGGAGCGCGACCAGGATGGCCCCCAGCGATCCCTGCGCCGGTTGTAGGGCAGCCCCGCCGAGCACCAGGGGCAGCGGGAGCAAGGTCGCGAGCTTCGGCCTGCCGAAGACGTCCGCCGCGGTGACCGCGAACGCCGGAACGACGGTGAAGAGGACGACGAGCAGGAACCGCCAGCCCGGCTCGAACGGCAGCGGCGGCGGCTGGTCGGCGCCGCCGGCGATGAGCTCGGCGACCAGCCCCGGCAGGTTGGCGGTGCCGCCGGCTGCGACCGGCACCATGGCGAGCGCACCGGCAGCGACGGCGGCCGGCAGCACGGCCCAGGTCAGCATCGAGCTGCGCGCCCCGAACAGTCCGGCCACGGCAAGGCCGACGCCGAGCAGCAGGCCCGCGCCGCACGCGATGAGGGCGCCGCGGCCGTCGAACAGCGCCCCTACGACCCAGACGGCCGCAGCACCTGACAGCAGGGCCGCCAACGCGAGCCGCCACTGGCCGGGCGGGCGCGGCGGGGGGCCAGCGGGATCGCCGGCATCGATCGCTGCCGGAAGGGGCGGTGCCGGGGACGCCGGCTCAGTCGGCGGCGGGTGCTCGAGAACGGCTGTCACGGCACACCTCTGGTGGAGGCGAGTAGCTGTGGCAGAACGGCGGACAGGTCTCCCGAGCGCTGGAGCGATGCGCTGTCCGCCGCCATGTACGACTGGACGACGCGGTCGTCGGTCAACACGTCGGCCGTGGCGCCGAGCGCGAGCACGCGGCCGAGTTCGAGCGCGAGGACCTCATCGCAGACGCCGCTGACCAGCGGCAGGTCGTGCTCGACCAGGACGACGGCCGCGTTCGTCTCCGCCGCGACCCGGCGTACGAGTGGCCCGAGCAGCTCGATCTCGCCCTGAGCCATTCCCGAGGACGGCTCGTCCAGCAGCATGACCGAGGGCTCCGCAGCGACCACGCACGCGAGTTCGACGATGCGGCGCTGTCCTGTAGACAGTTCGCGTACGAAGCTCTCCGCGAAGGTCTGCAGGCCGAGCAGGCCGAGCAGGTTGTCGACGCGCCGGTCGATCTTGGCGGTGGTGCGGCTCGCTGCCCGGCTCGGTACGATCGAGCCGAGCCGACTGCCGGACAAGTGGCGCTCCAGCGCCACCGCGAGCGCCTCGCGCACCGTCAGCGACGGGAACAGGCGCGCTGCCTGGAAGGAGCGTACGAGTCCGAGCCGTGCCCGCTCGTCGACCGGGAGCCGCGACACGTCACGTCCGTTGAGGACGACGTGCCCGGACGTGGGTGTGACGAGCCCGCTGACGACGTCGAAGAGCGATGTCTTGCCCGCGCCGTTCGGACCGATCACGCCGAGCACCTGTCCGGCCCGCACGGAGAAGCCGACGCCGTCCAGGGCGCGCACGCCGCCGTAGTCCACGACGACGTCGGAGACCTCGAGGACCGGTGTGTCGCTCACTGCGCGGCGGCGGGGAGCGGCGCTCACCGACTGCCCCGTGCGGCCGAGGAATACCGCGCGCACGAGGTCGGGGCGACCGAGCAGCTGCTCGGTCGGGCCATCGAAGCGCACCCGGCCGTGCTCCAGAAAGACGGCCCTGCGGGCGACGGTGAGTGCAACGTTGACGCTCTGCTCGACCAGCACGACGGTCGTGCCGGCCGCGTTGATCTCACGCACGACGTCGAGCAGCCGCGACACGACGGACGGCGCCAGCCCGAGGCTGAGCTCGTCGATCATGAGCAGCCTGGGTCGCATGAGGAAGCACTGCGCCAGCGCCAGCATTTGCTGCTCGCCGCCCGACAGGTCGCCGGCGCGGACGTCCATCCGGTCGAGCAGCTGCGGGAACAGGGCGAGGACCTCGTCGCGTGTCCTGCTGCCACCCGACTGCTGCTCGGCGGCTGCCAGGTTCTCCGCGACGGTCATCGAGGGGAAGACGGCGCGGCCGCCGGGCAGGAAGATCAAGCCGTCACGCGCGTTCAGGTGCGCCGGGCGGTGCGCGGTGTCCTTACCGTCGACGAGTACGGCCCCGGCGCTGAGCTCGACGAGACCGCAGAGGGCGCGGAGCAGGGTCGATTTGCCGGCACCATTCGTGCCGAGAAGCGCGAGGAGCTCGCCCTCCTCGACGTCGAGGTCGATGCCGTGGAGGACGGTGGCGCCGTCGTAGGCCACCTCGACTTGCCGGGCGACCACGAGCTTGCTGGTGCCGGACATCTGCGCGAGCCGCCGTGCCTCGTCGGCGCTGTCAGCTGCTGCGGCGGCCCGAAGGTCGTCGGCCGCCGCTTGGCCACCCGACGCCGTGATGTAGGCGCCGATCAGCATGACGGGGACGAGCAGGAGGACGGCAGCGAAGGGACCCTGCCGGTCGGCGACGACACCGACTACGGGCAGGAACAGGTAGCCCAGGAAAGTCCACGGCGCGATGGTTTGCATGCCGAGCGCGCGCACCCGGGACGGGATGATCTGCATCAGGAGCGTCATCTGCGCGGGCACGATCATGGACGAGATGATGGTGACTGCGAAGAGCGGGATGTAGGCGAGAAGGAAATACTTCACCGGGATGAAGAGCAGGGAGACCAAGACCAGGCCGGTGGCCGCCTGCGAAACGCCAGCAAACACCATGATCCGACCCGGCCGGTTGCGCAGGAGCCTGTCGGTCACGCCGCCCGCGTAGATCGTCGAGAACGCCGCGAGGAGTGTCGGCACGAGGATGAATATGTACGCCGAGTGGGGGCTTGCGAACAGGCTCGAGCCCCAGGACGCGTCGCGGTTGGTCGCCTGCTTGGCCATCAACGCGAAGACGAGGACGTTGCCGATGCCAGAGCTGACCGTGATGAACGGGGTGGCGTACCAGATCCGCCGAAGCGTCCGGATGCTCGACGCCACGCGCCAAGCCTCCGCCCATCCGGGCGGAGGCTCGGGAGCATCCGGCTCTTCGAGGTCAGCCAGGTCGGCATCGGCGTCGGCGTCGGCGTCGGCGCCGGCGGAGTCCAGCCCCGAAAGGCGACGGGCCCGCAGCTTGGAGGCCTCCCGATCGAGGCCTCCACGCACGGGCTCGCGCAGCAGGAAGGTGGCGAGCGACACGAGCGTTGCGACGCCGCCGGACACCAACAGCACTACCCGCCAATGCACGTCCAGGACGAGGACGGCGAAGATGAGGAGCATCACCCCGATCGAGCCGCCGAGGAGGCTCACCGCTTGGACGAAGGCCACCACGCGCGCGCGGGTGTGCGGCGGGTAGTAGTCGGCAAGCAGCGGGAATTTCGGCGGGTTCTCGATGCCCGGGCCGAAGGCACCGATGGTTCTCGCCGCGATGAGGAACCCGGGCCCTGGCGCGAGGGCGAGCGCGACGCTTGAGGCGTTGCTGATCAGTGCCCCGATGCGGAGCATCCAGACACGCGACATCCGGTCGGCGTAGTACCCGACCAAGGGACCCATCGCCACGGTCACCAAGCCGACGACCGCGGAGATCGTGAGCAGGAAGGTGAAATCGAAGCCGAAGTCTATCCGGATGAAGAACAGCAGCAGGAACGGGAACGCCAGGTCGTCCCAGCTGCCGACGGTCGCCAGCAGCGCCATGACCATCAGCGGGAAGATGCTGTGGCCGCCCGTGATCCCGAAGGGGTTGAACTGGCGCAGGTAGCCGCGCCACCCCGAGAAGTCGGGGGTGTCGCCGGGGGCGACGTCCTCGAGCGGCAGCAGCGAGGCCAGAACCTCCGCGTGCCGGTCGGGGGTCACGGCCCGGACGCCCGCGGCCTGCTCGCGCTCACTCGGGAGAAGGCCTCGGCGAGGCTGCTGGACCACGGTCACTGTGCCGCCCTTCCTGCATTGGGTTCCGTCGCCCACTGGCCCGACAGTCGGTACAGCCCGATGACGTTCGCGCCTCGACCGTCCGGCTGCGGCGGCAGAATCGGCGCCTCGTGCTCCTCCGCGCCATCGGTGTAGCCCGGCACTTCCAACCGTAGGCGGGTGGCGACCCGCCGCAGGTAGCCGTCCCGGACGCGGAACAGCGCCTCGGTCAGCCCGCCGGGGAGCACGAGGAGCAGCAGGACGACGCCGAGGCCCGGGCTCAGGAGCACCTGCGCCAGGTATCCGAGGGACGTGCCCGCGAGTTCCCGAAGCCCGACCGTGTACACAGCGGCTGCGATCGGCCCGGCGACGGACCCGAACCCGCCGATGACCGTGGTGAGAAACAGCGTGATGCTGGCCCCGGCGGTGTAGCTGCCTGCGGCGACGCCCTGCTGCGCGTATGCGAGCAACGCGCCGCCGAACGCGGCCAGCGCTCCTGAAACCGCGAAGGCAGACAGTCGGGCCTTAAGCAAGTTGATGCCGTACGCCTGGGCGGCGCCGGGGTTGTCCTTGACTGCGAGGAGAACCCGCGCAAAGCGCGTGCGCCGCATCCGTCGTACCAGCACGACCGTCGCCCCGAGCATCGCCAGGATGAGGTAGTAGAAGGCGCGCTCGTCGCGGAAGTCCATGCCGACGAGGACCGGGCGGCCGACCGTCGCCGCGACCCGGTTTCCCAGGTGTTCGGGCGACAGCAGCACGGCCGAGACAGCGAAGCCCGCTGCGAGAGTCACGATCGCGAGGTTGGTGCCGTGAAGGCGCAGGGCCGGCAGACCGAGGACGACGGCGGCGGCCGCGCCGGCCAGCGCTGCTGCGGGAAGCGACAACAGGAACGGCAGACCGGCGACCCCGACCGTCCACGCTCCCACGCCGGCAAGGGCCATCTGGCCGAGGCTGATCTGCCCTGCCCACCCGGTCAGGACGAGCAACGACAGCGACACCACGGCGAAGATCATCGTGGTGGTGGCGAGCACCGTACCGGCCGACGGCATGAGCCAGGGGTAGGCGAGGACCGCGACGACGCCGGACGCGACGAGCAACCTCGCGGTACGCCGGACGATGCGCTGCTCCGACAGAACGGTCGGGACCGGCCGGCTCTCCTGGTGGGTCATCCACTCGGAGGCGGCGTCGCGGTCGGCACGGCTCTGGCGGGAGCGCTGGACGACGAGCAGGACGCTGATCAGGATGACGAGCAGGACGGCGAGCGGCGCGCCCGAGCCGCTCGCGGTGAGGATCGAGCTTTCGACCAACCCCACGGCGACCGCTCCGACGATCGCGAGCGGGATGCTGACGAAAGCCCCGACGGTCGCTGCCGCAAGCGCCTTGACCAGGTAGTCGCTGCCCTCTATAGCCGAGGAGCCCAACTTGGCTGCGAGCAGGACGGCGCTGATCGAACTCAGCAACCCGGCAAGAAGCCACACCAGAGCGGTGATGCGCTCGGTGTCGATCCCGAGCGTCTGCGCCCGCTGGGGGTTCTCGGCCGCGCCTCGCAGCAGACGCCCGGTGGCGCTGCGGCGCAGGAACCGCGAGAGCCACAGGCTGACGGCTGCGGTGGCGGCCACCGTGACCACGTCGGTCGCCGTGAACACGGCCGGGTCGAGCGTGAAGCTGCCGCTGATCGGCACAGGCACTGCTGTGCCTCGGGATACTCCGGGGCGGTCTGGGAGCAGGTCGAGCACCACACCGGCCAGGGCGACTGCCACCGCGCCCGCGCCGATCGTGGCGACAGTCAGGACCAGGCGTGGAGCGCTCGTGAAGCGCTTAATCACGAGCCCGTACACAGCCGCGACAACGGCGACGCCCACTGCGAGCGCGATCGCGGCGCAGAGCAAGTAGTTGATCTGCACCATCCACGACGGCGCGACCATCACCGCCCGCGTCGCGTCGTCGGCGGCTGACAGCGACGACGGCGACGCCGACTCCGGTGGCACAGGCAGGCAGGGTGGGCAGACGACCCGCAGGCCGCGCAGGAGCAGCCGCTCGTGTACCAGGGCGATGAACACTCCGCCGGCCGCCGCACCAGCTGGCAACTGCGCGAAGTTGATGACGCCGCTGACCCGGTAGACGAGAACGAGTCCGGTCGCGTGCAGCGCCAGTGCCGCACCGGCAACCAGACCGACGCCCAGGTTGCCGGCGCGCAGCGTGCCGCTCGCCGACGCCCATCCCACGGTCCCGACCAGGACGGTCGCGACCGCGACGAGCTCGGCGCGACGCACGATGAAGCCCCGGACCCGCGTCCCGATCGGGGGCGCCTGCGTCGTCGCGGCCACGGCTAGCGCGACGCGGCGACGAGGGTCGAACCGGTCCAGACCGGCAGCGGCCGGACCGGAAAGCCGTCGTGCCCCGCACGGGTCGACGGCGGCTGGTCCGCCTGCTGTAGCAGCCAGACGTGCGCGCGCGCCGACGAAGGCAGGCCGACCACCCGCACGTCCACCTCCGAGTCGTCGGCGGCAGCCAGCTCGACCTGGAGCCAGCGCCACTTGTTGACGTTGAAGAACAGAGCGCTGCAGTGTACCCACGCCCCGAATGACTGCACCACGTGCGGATTGGTGCCCCCGACGGAGACGTCGACGGAGACGTTCAGGTCCTCGGGCAGCTCGGCCGTCTCGTCCTCGACGATGACGACGACGCTCGCACCGGCCTGCGCCGGTGCGGTGAATGCGCACCGCCACGAGTCATCACCGAGGTTGGCGGTGACGTTCGCGACGGCCGGTGCTGACCGCAGGGGCACGGGCTGCACGGGCAGAGGTGCGGCCGTGCCCGTCATCCCTGATGGCAGCCACCGCACGACACGCGTTTCATACGGGCGCAGCACGAACTGCAGGCGGTCGGCCGCGTTCACCGCGGTCGCGACACCGGCCGCGTGCGGGTACACCTCGACGACGTCGAGGGCCGCGGCGTCCTCGGCACCGCACTGGGCGGCACTCAACTCGACGACGGCCGCTGTGATCCAGGGGTTGCGGAGCACCGCGAGCGATTCGCGACCGTCGGAGTGCAGATAGCCGTAGGGCTCGCGCAGAGCCAGCAGGTCCTCGATGCCCGGGACGTCCAAGTGCTCCCAGTGCGCCGGCTCGAGGATGCGGGTGCGCGCGAGGAGATCGGGGTGCCGACGTACCCAGGCGATGAGCTCGCCGAGGAAGCGCAGCTCGTCGTCGCTCGCCACGGCCGGGTTGACGTAGAGGCTGAGGAACTCGTGCCCGCGGAGCGCGCATACGACCGCGTCGTCGTAGAGCGGGTCGGTCGTCTGGTGGACGATGCCGAGCACCTCCTGCCCGGCGAAGGGAGCAGCGTTCGTCCGGGCGCCGCGCATGGTGAACCAGTCACGCGCCGACGTGTAGCTCTGTCGGAAGGTGGGTGCGGGCACCACGCCGTAGGGGGCGTCGTCACCGAAGCCGCCGGTGACACTGTCCAGCTCCGGGTGCCACCACGGGCTGGAGTCGCCGAAGCAGGTGGCCTCGAACCAGGCATCCGGACATGCGGCGCGCAGCGCGCGGGCGACATCCAGCAACCCTTCGACCATGGGCTCGGTCGACAGCTCGCCGACCGGGTGCCCATGGTCGGGCTCGTCGCAGGTGGGCCGATATCCGTCGAACTTGAACTGCCTGATCCGGCCGCTCGCCCCCAGCTCGACCAGCGCTGCCTTCGCGTCGCGCTGGTAGCGCGTGCCCTTGGCCAGGCAGAGCAGTCGCTGCGAGGTGTCGCTCACCCAAGGGATGACGAAGCTCTCGTAGCCCTGCTCGGCCATGAGGTCGTTGTCGAAGGACAGTGGCGTGTAGAAGTTGTTGGGCGACCACCACAACCCCAGCGAGCTGCCCTGAGCGGCGAGGGTCTCGTCCACCGGATGGAGACCCTCCGGGTAGAGCGCGCTGTCCAGCCGCCAGACGGCGTCCTTGCGGCTCCACCCCATGTCGATGGTGAAGCTGTCGAAGTGCTCCCCGGTGACGGCGCAGTAACGGCGGCCGAACTCGGAAGCGAGGTCGATGACCTGCTGCGCGCTGGAGCCCGTGTAGTGCAGCGTCCACCAGGCGTTGTAGTTGACATGCAGCCCCCGCAGCGGGCGGCGACGATGCATGTAGTCGTGGAACGCCGCACGCGCTCGGCCTGGCTGGGCCGCGCCGAGGACACCGGACCACGTCGAGTAGGTCGTCCCGCCGGTCAGCATCCGCCCGGGCCGGTAGGCCAGCCGCAGCAGGCCGGCTTCCCAGGCCGCGGACGCCGCCGGATACTCGACGCCGGCGAACCAGTCGTCTCCGAGAACCGGGTGGCTCTGCCACCCGGCCGGCCCGTTGACGGCGTTGCCGGGCAGCTCCTGTTCGGTGAGGGTGACGTCGGCGAGCAGCAGCTCCGGGCACGACTCGTCGAGGTGCAGCACGCCGCGCAGGCGTACCACGCCCCTTGAGTCGTCGATCTCGATCTCGAGCGTGGTGCGCGCGGTGCCGCCGCCGAGCCGCTCCGGCGCGTAGTGCGCCGTGAGGATCCGCAACCCCCCGCGCCGGGTCCGGTCGACCCGCTCGAGGACGGCGTCCGGACCCCCGACCGTGGGTCCGTCGACGAACACGAACTGGGGCGCCCGCATCCGCAGGCTCCATGACCGGCCGCCCAGGGGGTTCGGGAACTCGAGCACGTCGGTCGCCGGTCGTGTAGTCGCGATGGGGGGCATAAGCTTCCTCCTGGAACCGTTTCCTGGTGAGTCATCTTCTGCTCGCGGGCGGGAGCTGTCAAGGGTGGTGTTCGGCGTCGGTCCAACACTCGGTGGCGACGGCAACGGGCACCGACGCCGGCCAGCCCTGACCACCAGGCGGCGCCGCCCGGGGTGGGGGCACGATCGCCGTGGTGGACGAGGAGCGACAGAGTGGTGGGTCAGGGCGGGAGAGTGTGGAATCGTTTCCGACACCTTGCTTGACCATTGCGTGCCCTGTCAAGGAGCATCCAGTCGACGTCGGGCATACTGGAACTGGTTCTGGCCCAACCGCCCGAGCCCGTCGCGCGGTCGCTGGTCACGTGTAGCCGAGGGGGTCGCCAGGGTGACGAACGCAGTTCGTGCCGCGGGTATCCGGGAGGTGGCTGCCCTCGCCGGCGTCGCCCCGTCGTCGGTGTCGAGGGTGCTGAGCGAGCACCCAGACGTCAGCGCGGGCATGCGGGAACGGGTCCGCAACGCCGTGGCTGAGCTCGGCTACCAGCCCAACTTCCTCGCACAGAGCCTGCGTCGACGAACGTCTTTCGGCGTCGGCCTCATCGTGAACGCCGCCGGGGCCCTGTTCACGGACCTCGTGACGGGCGCCGAGCTAGAACTGCGCCAGGCGGGCTACACGTTGCTGCTCGCGAACGACGGGGGCGCTCCCAGCGCCGACGTCGAGCTGCTGCGGATGATGGCGCATCGCCGTCTCGACGGCGTGCTGCTGTCCCTGGCCGACGAGCGCCCCGAGCAGATGCAACGGCTGCTGACAGAGCTCGACCTGCCGGTGGTCCTGCTGGACCGGGACCTCGACGCGTCGGTGCCGGTCGGCCGGGTGCTCGTCGACCATGCCGCCGGCGTCAGCGCCGGGGTCGGTGACCTGCTCGACCGCGGCCACCGCCGGCTGGGACTCATCGGCGGCCCGCCGCTGCGACCCCAGCGCGAGCGCTGGCGGGGGATCGTCGAGGCGCACGAGGCGAGAGGCCTCAAGGTCACCTGCGACGTCGAGACCGGTCCGTGGTCGGTCGAGGCCGCCGAGGAGGCAACCCGCCGGCTTCTCGCGCGGCGCCGGCCGCCGGAGGCGCTCATTGCCGCCAGCGCAGTCTCGCTCGTCGGCGTGCTTCAGGAGCTTCGCCGTTCCGGCCTCACCGTGGGACAGGACGTGTGTGTCCTCAGCCTCTATGACTCACCGCTAACTCAGCTATCGACCCCAGCGATCTCCGTAGTGCGGCACGAGACCGCCCGCCAGGGCCGCGAGGCCGCCCGGATGCTGATCGACATGATCAACGGAGCGCAGCCGAGCACGGTCGTGCTCCCGACCGAGTTCGTCAAGCGCGACAGCTGCCCGTGCGCAAGACGTCAAGCGACTTGAGACAGTCGTTGTCTAGCTGGCCGTAGGTCGTGTCAACGGCTTCGGGGGTGACCCGATTCGGTCAGTCGGTCGCGTCAAAGAGCATCGCTGCCGTCCCGGCGTCGACGAACACCTCGGTACCGGTCACGGCTGCGGCCGTCGCTAGGTACACCACTGCAGCGGCCACGTCGTCGCCCGTGATCGGGTCGTGCAGCATCTGTCTGGTCGTCACGAACTCCGACATCCAGCGCTCCGGCTCGGCCCACTGTGAGATCAGGCGGCGGCTCTGCTCGCTGTCGATCAGGCCGGGGTGCACCACGTTGCACCGCACGCCGGTCGGGCCGTAGTCCAATGCGACCGCCCTGGTGAGCGCGACCAGGCCGGCCTTCGCGGCGGCGTACACGCCGTAGCCGCCGCTCGCCCCGCGCACGTGCACCGAGCCGACATTGACGATGGCGCCGCGCCGCTGCTGCAGGTGCGGTAGCGCAGCCCGAATGACCCGCCACGCGCCCTTGAGGTCTACGTCGATCACCCGGTCGAACTCCTCGTCCGACACGTCGCCGATCGGCTTCACCAGCCCGACACCGGCGCTGTTGACGACGACGTCGAGACCGCCGTGGGCGTCAACCACCGTGGCGACCGCCCGGCGCACGGCCGCGTCGTCGCGCACGTCCATCTCCAACGCGCGCACAACCCCTGGCCCGGTGTAGACCTCCGCGACGCCGCGCGCCGCGCCGAGGTCGACGTCGCCGGCCCAGACGGTCCAGCCACAGTCGGCGAGCCGGTGCACGAGCGACGCGCCCAGCCCAGGCCCGGCTCCGCCCGTCACCAGGCAGGCTTTCGTCGTCACGGTTTTCCCTCCTGCTGAGCGCCGCGCTCAGCTCCCTTGTGCCGCTCTCATCCGGATGTTACCGTTTTCGGAATCGGTTCCGGTCGCGAACCCCGGAGGGAAACCTCGTGCGCAGATCTTACGCGATGTTGATGGCGCTGGCAGCCGTCGTCTGGGCTTGCGGCGCGCCATTTGCGGTCGCCTCGCCGGGGGCAGCCTCCCCATCGCTGCACGGAATGATCCGGTCCGCGTCGAGCGAGTCGTCGACGACGATGGACGACTTTCGCAAGCAGCACTGCACGGCTGCGCCGTCGTCGCAGGGCCAGGACGCGTGGGTGTTCGACGCCCCATCGAGCCGCGCGGTCACGGCCCGCGGGCAGGCAGCCGGGCCGTACGATGTCGATCTCTACCTGTTCGACGAGGGCTGCCGCTTCCTGGGCGTGCGCAAGGGATCGGCCGACGTCCTGGACACCCCGCTCACTAAGGGCACACAATGGGTGGTGGCGCGGCTCGTGGCCGGCTCACAGGTCCGCGTCTCGCTCTCGCCGTCAGACAAGCTACCGCCGGGATCCACGCCGCTGTCGACGGCGGAGGAGCGCGCTGTCCCCTACCAGTGGATCTCCAAGAGCTACACCGAGTCGATGGGCCGGCTCCCGACGCAGAAGGAGTGGCGGGCCGAGACCCAGCGACTGATCAAGCAGGACTGCAACGCCGCCAGCATCTCGGCCGGGGTCCGCCAGCGCTACATGTCCGCAGAGTTCCTGAAAAAGCCCTACGACGACGCCGCACGGCTCTTGGCACTCTGGCGCGGCGCGCTCAATCAGGAGCCGGACCGGGTCGGGTTCAACCTCGGCCTGCAGCAATTGGCCGCCGGCATCCCCTGGGCCACCGTCGTCGACTCCGTCCTCGCCGACGCGCGGTTCCGGCCGCTGCTCGACCGCATCTGCGGCGACAACCCGAGCTACTACTTCGGCATCGCGCCCGCTCTGCGGCTGCCCGTCTCCGGCGCCGGCTTCAGCGGCGGAACGGACGTCGACCTGCAGCGCATGCTCGATCTCGCGCTCCCGGGCGACACGGTCTACCTGGCACAGAAGTCGGTCGTCCGCGTCTACCAGGAGGTCGTGGTCCCGGCCGGCGTCACGCTGGCGACGATCGGCGGGCCTCCGCCGGCGAGGTACGCACTGCAGGGGCGGCTCGTCCGTGCGCTACCCCCGGTGGTCGGTGCGGCTCAGTCCAGCAGCCCGGATCGCAAGACCTCGCTGGTCAAGTTGATGTCCGGAGCACGCCTCGTGAACGTCTGGGTCGACGGACAGCGCGGCGACCCCAACGACCGCCACACGTATCCGGCGAGCGTCGAGGGGTACGGCGGCCACGGCACCTCGGTGATCGGGTCGACCATCTCGAACACCGGTGGTTGGGTGAGCATCGTGTTCTACGGCACTGCCGAGCTGCTGCCGTGCAGCAAGGCCGTGATCAGCGACAACCTGGTCACCTCGTACTCCAGCGACCACGTGCTGCTGTCCTACGCCGACGGCATCGCCGTGGCCTGCGAGGACGCCACGGTCAAGCGTAACCAGGTCGTCGACGCGACCGACGTACCGCTCATCCTGTTCGCGTCCGGCAGTGCCCCGCAGCGGTCGACCTTCCGGCACAACGTCGTGCTGAGCGCGGGCAACTCGGCGTACGGCGGGATGGGGTTCGAGCCGCGGACGACGACGGACCCGCCGGGGCCGAAGGCCGACTATACCCGGGCGGTGTTCGAGGACAACCTGATCTGGAGCGGTGCGCGGACACACTTCGATGTCGGCCTCGTCGTCGGCACACGCGCCTGGCACGGGCCGGGCGCCGCCTACGGTGTGGGCGGCCTGTTCCGCCGGAACACCACAGGGACCGAACGGATCCGTGCCGCGCTGGGGATCGGCATCTCCGGCATGAAGCAGGTCACCGTCGTCAAGAACACCGTGGCGACGGAAGTCGTCGACACCAGCCTGTGCCCACAGGCCGCGGTCGGAGCGTCGGTGTCGAAGGGCTACGCGTCCGGCACCCTCCAGCCCTACACCAACGTCGAGATCAACGCCTGCGTGTCCGGACTACCCTTCCCGGACCACAACGACCACTACATGGAGGGCAACCCGATCGGCTGGGCCCCTACAGTCCTGCCGTGGGGCCCTGGCGTGCCGTACGCCGTCGACGACGTCGCCTGGCCGTCACCCACCATGAAGCCGGCCGGCCCCTCTGAGGTCTACGGGCACCTCGCGCTCGGCAACGCCGCCGGCTTGGGAATGCAGGAGTTCCAGCAGTCCGGCTGCGCCGGCCCGCCGAAATCACAGGGCCTCGACACTCAGGTGGTCGACATCGCCCGAGCCCGCCACATCGACGTGACGACATCCTCCCCCTCGCCCCGACAGGTGAACCTGTGGTTCTTCGGGACCAACTGCCGGCTCACGGCGGACCAGCCCGTCAGCACCGCTCGCAGCATCTCGACGCCGGTTCCCGCCGGCACTCGGTGGGTCGCCGTGCAGCTCAGCCTCGGCGCCGACGTGGACACCCGCGTGCGGTGGACGGCGTCGAGCCGTCCTCGGGCGTGACCGCGACCGTCGCAGTTGCTCGCGTTCCAGGCGCTACACCTGTCGTGTGATCCCGACGCCGGGGGCTTCCCCTCGTCCATCACTGCCAGGCGCGGCTACGGCGGTGAAGCGGCTGGCGTTGGCCGCCGCAGCGGTGCTCGCCGCCATGGCCGTCACGGTCATCATGCTCAGAACATCCCCCACGCCGGGCAGCGCCTCCCACGACGGAACTTCCCGTGCGCGGGCTGCGTGTGCCGACCTCGCGCAGGCGGAGCAGCTGGTGCGTGACAACGGGTCCGGCGAGGCGGTCCTTCGGTCGCTCGGTCGAGCGAAGGAGCACGCCGTGGCGGCCCAGGGGTTCGACGTTCACTGGGTCCAACTGGCCTCCGCCGTGGCGGCGCTCCGACACGGGTTCAAGGAAGACGACGCGAATGCCGTTCGGGTCGGCCTGCGCATCAGCCGCCGGATCTGCGTCGGGCTGGCTGACGAAGCGGTGACACGCCCGTCACCCGATGATGCAACGAAGGAGCGGTCATGACGGCAGGGGAACGGTCGTGCGTCGTCACCGGCGCAGCCGGTGGCATCGGGTCCGCGCTCGTGCGGCAACTCGTGTCGGCGGGGTGGGCCGTCGTCGCATGCGACGTGTCCGACGACGGGCTCGCGCGACTCCAGGCCGGGCTCCCGAGCGGCCGCTTCGCGCTGCTCGCCGGTGACGCCGGCACCGCAGCGACCGCTCATCGATGTGCTGAGGCCGCCGAGGAACTGGCGCCGCTCGCCGGATGGGTCAACAACATCGGTGTGTTCGAGGGCGGCGGACTGCACGACACCGAGCCGCACGACGTGCTCGCCACGACCGAGAGCAACCTGCGGCCAGCCGTCGTCGGATGCACCGAGGCTGTCCGCCGGTGGCTGGCCGGCGGCCGGGGGGGCTCGATCGTCAACGTGTCGTCGTTGCAGGCCTCACGCGTCCTGCCCGATAACCTGGGCTACTCGATGGCCAAGGCAGCCATCGAGTCGCTCACCCGGCATGTCGGCGTTCAGTACGCCGCGTCCGGGATCCGCTGCAACGCCGTGGCGCCAGGCACAATTGCGATCCCGTCGTACCGAAGCGCGCTGGCGACGATGAACCCCGACGACGCGGCGGCGCGTGAGGCGAACTACGTCCGGCACCACCCGATCGGGCGCGTCGGCGAGCCTGGCGAGGTCGCGGCCGCAATAAGGTTCCTGCTCTCGGACGACGCCTCATTCGTCACGGCGGCCGTGCTATCCGTCGATGGAGGCTGGACCGCCGACTCCGGTTTCCGCGAGTAAACGCGCCGCGACCTCAGAGCGCGTCGCGTTGGCGGGTGTCGTCGACGTTGGGAGCGACGATGGCGAGCAACAGCACCGGTCCTTCCACTACGTCGATCGTGTGGAAGGTGCCGGGCTCCAGGGCCACGGCGTCGCCCGGGCCGGCGAGGAACTCGCCGTGCTCGTCACGCACACGTGCCCGGCCGGTGATGAAGTAGAACAGCTCATCGCTCTCGGCGTGCGCGTGCACGGGCACTTGCACGCTGCCGTCGAGGACGAGCGAGGCGATCCGGGTGCGCTCTGTGTGGATGAGCCAACGCTTGGGGCCCTCGTCCGGCGTCGCGAGGTCCGCCGCGGAGAACGTCTTCATGCCGGGACCTCGGTCGGCCGGAGCAGGACCTTCGACGAGAGGCCGCTCCGAGCCACGTCGAGCGCCGTCGAGATGTCCTCCAGGGCGAAGTCGTGGCTGGCGAGGACGTCGATGTCGGCCGAACGCAGCCATCGCATTGCACGTTCGAAGGTGTCCTCCACTCCCCACGCCCCCACGATCGCCATCTCCTTGTCGAACAGCACCCATGGCCGGATGCGGGCGACGTCGTCACGGCCGGCGACACCGAGGACGACGACCGTGCCGCCGACGGCGACCGCGTCCACGGCATCCTCGACGGTGCTCGGGTGGCCCACCGCCTCGAAGACCACTTCCGGCGCACCGCCAAGGACGTCCGCAGCGAGTTCGGCCACCGGCCCTTCACCCGGGTCGACGGCCGTCGCGCCAAGCCGCTCGGCGAGCGCTCTGCGGTAAGGCTGCGGTTCACTTAGTACAACGTCGTTGAAGCCATTCCGCAGCGCGAGTGCGGCCGTGATCAGGCCCATCGGGCCGCCTCCGATGACCAGGGCGGTGCTGACCGAACGCGCCCGGGCGAGGTCCAGGCCACGGAGGCAGCACGCCGTCGGCTCGGCCAGCGCGGCCGCCCGTAGGGACAGTCCGGGCACGAGGCTACGGAGGAAGCGCTTGTCCCTGACGACGACCTGAGCCCAGCCGCCACGCGGCGCGCGGATCTTGCGACTGCAGCGCACGACGTCGCCCAATCGGCAAGCGCCGCAGGCGCCGCACGGGATACGGGGCAGGCAGGCGACTCGGTCGCCCGGCTGTACCTCGGTGACCGCATCGCCGACCGCGTCCACGACGCCGCTGAACTCGTGACCCGGCGTACCGGGGCTGATGGCGAGATCCTGCTCGGCCACACCGAAGTCCTCGGGGGCGCGCATGGCGTGCAGGTCGGAGCCACAAATGCCGGAGTACGCGACGCGTACCCGGACGTCATCGGGCCCAAGTTCTTGAACATCGAAGTCCCGGACCTCCACGCGATCGCGGCCGGTCCACGCCGCGGACCGGTACGTGCCGTTGTGCGTCAGCAGGCTCGTCATACACCCTCCCTGGAATCGTTGCCAGCAAGTATGGCACACCATGCCCCTTTTGAAGATCCGGCCCGGCGCCGGCGGCCCAGGCCCGTTCCCGCGCCAGTGCACCGACCTGTCGTAGCCGGCCCAGGTGCTCAGCATCGACCCGATCTATCACCCGGCAGGCGGTCGGAGCGCTGCGTCGGCGCTGATGCACCCGATGGAGCAGACCGCGCTCTGCTCGCGGCTAGTAATCTGCATCAGATCGCCAGGAACTACGACGAGCTGGTCATCATGTCCGGCGACCATGCATTCGCCGGCGATCATGCCCGCGACCAGCGCCGGGACCTTCAGCCGGGCGTTCGCGCCGCCGGCCTTGTCGATCCGGACGTGCTCGCCGACCAGGTCCCGAAGGCCAGCCCGATCGGCCAGCTGCAGGACCGGCGCCAGCCCTGCGCACGACACGAGGTTCGGGTCGTCGAACTTGCCACTGAAGTCGTGCGATACTCGCATCTACCGGATGCCCCTTTGTGTGTTGTGCTTCGATCCCTAGACAAGATCGATTCTCCAACAACAGAAGGGCATTTCGGCTTTACGACGCGCTCTTCACACCAACCTCAACCGCACCTGACGGTGGATCGGGGCTTAGCCCGGATCCACCGCTAGGTAGGGGCTTGATGGTCTGAAGGTCGACGGCGTGGCCGGGCCGGGTCCAGCCCGGCGCTGCTGCGCTGCCCTCAAGTGACTCCGAACGCGCAGCCGCTCCTCAAGCGGTCAAGCCCCTACCTGTCGGTGGATCCGGGCTAAGCGCCCCGGCCGCATGGGCCGGGCCCGCTGAAGCTCCGCGTCGGAGGCGGCAGGAGTCGTCCTGCCCGTGTCGAAATCCCCACATCGACGCTACTTTAGGGGTGACCCTGATGCGCCCGTTTGGTTCTCGCCCTGTCAGCGCCGCCACCTACCAGATCGGCTGATGATGCGCTCCTTCGCCTACTCGCGCCGCGTGCTCGCACTCGGTACGTCCTCCGTGCTGCTCCTGTCCGGGGTGGGCCTTGCGCTGGCTGCGGGCGAGGGTGGTGGTCTGGGCTTGCCGACTGCGGGCTGCAACACCTACACCGACGCCGCGGGCGACGCCCCCTTTGCCGGCAGCACCGCGGAGGCGAACGGCGCGCCAGACCCCATTCCTTCAGATGCCGCACTGGACATCACCGGGGTCGTGATGGGCACCACGTCGTCCAGTGTTGCCGGGTTCATCCGTGTGAAGGGGCTCGGGAACCGCTTCTACGGCGAGGGCGACCTGTGGACCCTCAACTTCACGGCCCTGGGCAAGACAGTCTCCGGCGTGGTTCAGCGCGGCCCGGCGGACCCGTTGGTCGACGCGGTTCTGGCGCCACTGAACTACGTGTTGATCGCAGGCACGGAGGACGACACGGTGGGCATCACGGCCGTGTGGGACTACGCGCACAGCGTGGTGATCATCACGCTCGACCGGGCGTCGCTCGAAAAGGCACTCAAGGGCTCCCTCGGCGGTGCTCCGCTCACCGCTATGTCTGCTCGGTCAGGAAACCGTTACGCCGTCACCTCGGTTGGCTCCGATGCAGCCGTTGCCCCGGCCGCGCAGGCATTTACGGTCGGGTCCAACCCCTGCTTCGGGGCGGGACCGGGGCCGACGGCCACTGAGCCGGGAGGTGGGACACCTGCTCCGACCACGACCCCGAGCGGGACGGGGACGCCGTCCCCTCAGCCGACGACTGAGCCGCCGGCTGGGGGTCCGCCGCCGCTGTTCGCCTTCCCGCGGACGGGTTGCCTGCTGTACAAGGACGCGGCGGGTGATGCGTTCCCGGGTAGGTCCGGGGTGAAGAGCCCGAACAGCAGTGCTGATCTGGACTTCACGGGGGTGGCTGTGCGGTCGGCTCCGGATGCGGTGTCGGTGTTCGCCAAGATCGCGACATTGGGCACGAGCCCGGGGGCGCCTTTTACCGGGCACAAGTTCACGACGTCGTTCGTGATCAACGGCAAGACGGTCACGGCTGTGGCGAGCGCCGCTGGTGCGGCGACGATGACCCCGGCGACGGCGAAGGCCACGGCGGCGTTCGACACCGCGAAGAGCTATGTGATCTTCACCTTCCCGAAGGCAGACCTGGAAACGGCAGCGGGTGCGCCGATCACGTCGGGCACGGCCATCACGGATCTGAAGTGGGTCAGCAATGCGGTCAACCAGGCTGGGGACTTCGACGGGGACAGTGCGGCTGGCACGACCGCGGAGGAGAAGACCTACGCCTACGGAGACAACACCTGCTTCCAGCCGCCGGCGGCGCTGATCGAGCTCGACACCACCGGCAAGGGGGTCTACACCGACAAGTCGGTCGTGGATGTGCTCGTCTCCGACGCTGATGAGAACGCCCTGCCCGAGGTCAAGGTGCACCTGGCGCTGACGGGCATGCCCGAGCTGGTGGGGGTTACCGACGAGGACGGCATCGCGTCGTTCTCCTTCCCGATCACCGTCCCCGCGGGAAGCAAGACCCTGACGGCCACGTTCCTCGGCAACGCCGACGCTGGTCCGGCCGGTGCCGGCGCGCCGTTCACCGTCGCCGCTGAGAGCACGGTGCTGAAGGCCGTGGCCGGCAAGGGCACCGTCACCGCGACCTTGAAGGACAACGACAAGACGGCCGTCGCCGGTCAGCTGGTGGCGTTCAAGGTCGGCAGCAAAATCACCAAGATCAAGACCAACGCCAAGGGTGTCGCGGTCCTGTCACGCCTGGCCAAGGGCACCTCGGTGACTGTCAGCTACGCCGGTCTGAAGGGCAAGTACCTCGCCGCCAAGGCCGTCACCACCAAGGTCCTCTAAGGCGCCAGCGGCCTCCCGGTCCGCAACCGGCTGGCCGGGAGCTCAGCGTTGCAGCGTCACCGGGCAGCCGCCCGTGGCATCGTCCACGCTGACGAAGGTGGCGGCGTTGGTGTAGGCGCCGGTCACGTCGGCCGTCGTGAGCACGAGCCCGTTCACGAGCCGCGGGTAGTCGGGGCCCAGCGCGGCGAGTGCCTGGTCGTTGAGGACGATCCTGATCTCGTCCGACCTGGATCCGGTGCGATCGAGGACTGACCCCTTCAAGGTCGGCAGGGGAGCCTGTGATGGCAGCTGCTGGCTGGTGGGCCCCGAATAGTCGACAAACGGCGGTGTCACCGCAACACCTTCCCGGGGTTCAGTAGTCCACTCGGATCGAGGGCCGACTTGATGCGCCTGTGCACATCCAGGCCACTGGGCCCGATCTCCGTCTCCAGCCAGTCTGCCTTCAACAACCCCACGCCATGCTCGCCAGTGACAGTTCCGCCGAGTTGCAACGCTGCCCGTACGACGTCGTCGAAGGCGGCACTGGCCGCCGCCCGGGCATCCTCGTCCGCGGCGTCGTACACGATGGTGGGGTGGAGGTTGCCATCCCCGGCATGCCCGAAGGTGCCGATCAGAACTCCTCGGTCTTGCGCCGCGCCTTCAACCGCGGCCAGCATGGCCGGTAGGGCTCGGCGGGGCACCGCTACGTCGTCCAGAAGCGTCGCCCCTAGCCTCTCCAGCGCGGGATAGGCCAGTCGCCGAGCCGCGAGAAGCTCCTGGGCCTCCAGCTGGTCACTGCTGATGTAGGTAGTCGTGGCTCCCGCAGCAGAGCAGGCAGCGGCGACCAACTCTGCCTCATTGTGGGCGTCCGGCCCGTCGCATTGGACGAGTAGCAGGGCAGCGGACGTCCGGTCCAGGCCCATCCGCTTCCAGTCCTCAACCGCAGCCACTGTGGTGGCATCCATGATCTCCAACAACGACGGGGTCACGCGGGCACAGATGTCGAGCACCGCGAGACCGGCGGAAGGCAGGCTCGGGAACTCTGCGATGACCGTCACGGACTCCGAGCGAGCTGGCCTCAGCCTGAGAGTGGCCTCGGTGATCACCCCCAACGTCCCCTCGCTACCGACGAACAGCCGGGTTAGGTCGTAGCCCGCGACCCCCTTCATCGTTCGGCGACCGGTGCGAACGACGGTGCCGTCCGCGAGCACAACCTCGAGACCGAGGACGAAGTCGGCCGTGACGCCGTACTTGATGCAGCACAAGCCACCTGCATTCGTGGCGACATTGCCACCGATCGACGAAAACTCCCAGCTGGCGGGATCCGGGGGGTACCACAGCCCGACAGAGTCGGCGCTCCGTTTGACCTCTGCGTTCAGCACGCCGGGCTGCACAACGGCGAGCTGCTCCGCAGCATCGACCTCAAGCACGCGATCCATGCGCTCCAGACACACCACGACGCAACGCTCGATGGCCGATGCGCCACCGCTCAGCCCGCTCCCCGCGCCGCGTGGAACCACAGGCACACCAAACTGCGCCGCGCATCGGAGCGTCGCAACCACCTCAGCCGTGGAGCGGGGAAACACCACCACGGCGGGGCTGCCGCCACGCAGCCACGTGGCGCTGTCGTCTCGGTAGGAAGCGAGCCGGTCGGCATCATCGAGGACTGCATGGGCCGGCAATACCAATCTCAATGCCTCCTGAACGCCTCCAGTCATCGCCTCACCGTATGGGACAGGATCAGAGCGGGACGTGGCGTTCCAGCAGATCGCCTCGATCTCCCAATTGTGAGTGCGGAGGACCAGCGGGAGATGTGCCCGGGGTGGGCGCTCTCGGCAGTACTGACGGTGCTCCGCGATGAGCGCAGGCGT
>Ga0136633_1000286_pt1 | contig 37973 bp, 34 predicted proteins | sample AntDrymeUQ832206_2_FD_105494 | JGI IMG/M metagenome (GOLD analysis project Ga0136633, IMG submission 105494) | Polar desert sand microbial communities from Dry Valleys, Antarctica - metaG UQ83 (22.06) | ecosystem: Environmental > Terrestrial > Soil > Desert | place: Antarctica: Dry Valley... | reverse complement strand
TACGGTGCGGCGGCACGTCTCTCTGGCGAGGCTAGCGGTCACTGGTGGCGTCCCGAAGGGTCGCCGGCTCGTTTAGTTCGATCCTGACGTGGGTAGCGCCGCGGACGCGATCGATCCTCACCGTCCGGGGATATCGGTGGTGGCGCCGAGCAACGGCGGTGGGCCTTGGTGTCGGCGACGTCGGGCGACGCGATGGCGGTGGCGACGCTGGCCACGCCGATCAGAGCGAGAATCCACACCCCTATGCTGAAGGCGACGATGGCCTGAGGATCCCGAACCTCACCGGACGATTCTACCGTGCATGGCGGTCCTGTGCGGTGTGGTGCGGTGCACTCTGGTGCGGTCTTGTGCCACATAGGACGGTGCTGGTGGGCGGTGAGGGGCTCGAACCCCCGACCTCCTCGGTGTAAGCGAGGCGCTCTGACCAGCTGAGCTAACCGCCCCGTGGCATGGTACCCGACCCCGAAACTCGACCGGCGCTGGGTATTGACGCGGTCCTACCCGCAGGATAGTTTGCCGCCATGCAGAGGCACGCACATGAATCCGAGCTTCGTGTGCAACCTCATCGCTCGTCACCGCCGCGCGGCCGTGCCGGCGTCGATCGACGACCCGATGAGATTGTGGAGTCGGCGGCTGCCGGCACGCAAAGGCCCTGGTCTCGCTCGGCAACCTGCCTGATGTAAGCCAGGGACGGGGGGGGTAGCCATGCTCGACGGCCTCGTGCGGACCTCGCTTCGGCTTCGCCTGCTCGTCGCTGCCTTTGCAGGGGCCCTGCTCATCGGTGGTGTTTTCGTGCTTCGCGACGCCTCCGTCGACGTGCTGCCCGAGTTCACGCCCCCGTATGTCGAGATCCAGACCGAGGCGCTGGGGCTCTCCGCCGCGGAGGTGGAGGATTTCATCACGGTCCCGCTGGAGGCCAACCTGCTGAGCGGCGTGGCCTGGGTCGAGTCGATCAGCTCCAAGTCGGTCCCTGGCCTCTCGTCGATCGTCCTTACCTTCGAGCCTGGCACTGACCTGCTTCGCGCCCGGCAGGTCGTGCAGGAGCGGCTGACACAGGCGCGCGATCTGCCGCGCGTCTCGAAGCCGCCGGCCATGCTCCAGCCGCTCTCGTCGAGCAGCCGCGTGATGATGGTCGGCCTGTCGTCGGAGGAGCTCTCCCTCATCGATCTGTCGGTGCTGGCGCGCTGGAACATCCGGCCGCGGCTCATGGGCGTGCCGGGCGTGGCGAACGTCGCGGTCTGGGGCCAGCGCGAACGTCAGCTGCAGGTCCAGGTCGACCCCGCGCGCCTCAACGAGGAAGGTGTGACGCTCAGGCAGGTGATCAGCACGACGGGCAACGCGCTGTGGGTATCGCCGCTCAGCTACCTGAACGCATCGACTCCCGGTGCGGGCGGCTTCATCGAAACCGACAACCAGCGGCTCGGCGTTCGGCATGTCCTGCCGATCACGACCGCAGAGGACCTGGCCGAGGTGCGGGTCGAGGGCTCGCCGCTGACGCTTGGCGACGTCGCAAACGTCGTGGAGGATCACCAGCCCCTCATCGGCGACGCGCACACCCCCAATGGCGCCGGTCTCCTGCTCGTCATCGAGCGCTTCCCGGGAGCCGATGTGCCCGCCGTAACCGCTGGCGTCAAGGATGCGCTCAGCGCCCTGGCGGCCGGGCTCGAGGGCGTAGATATCGACACGACCGTATTCCAGGCGGCCACCTTCGTCGAGATGGCGTCGGCCAACGTCGGGCTCGCCCTGCTCATCGGCCTTGTGCTGCTCGTGATCGTCCTCCTGGTCTTCGGCTTTGACTGGCGCCGGACGCTGGTCACCGTCGTCTCGTCGGCGCTCGCCATCGTGACCGGCGCGCTTGTCCTGCACTTCACCGGGGCCACCGTGAACAGCGTCGTCGTCGCCGGAGTCCTCGCGGCCGCCGCGGTGGTCGTCAGTGACGCCGTGCTCCAGGTGCGCGCGATCCAGGCGCGAATCGACCAGAAACGTGGCCGCGACGCTCGTGCCGCGGCCGTCAGTGAGGGCACCACCCTCGCGCGCGACGGGAGCGGCTTCGTTCTCGTCATCGTGCTGCTCGCCCTCGTTCCGCTCTTCGCGTTCGATGGCCTGGCCGGGGCGCTGCTTCCGCCGATGGCGACGGCGTTCGCGCTCTCGCTTGTTGCATCCGTGGTGGTGGGGTACGTTGTCACGCCGGCGCTCGCGGTATTCCTGCTGCGCCCCAACGGCGGACCGGAGCGGAGCGGTCTCGTCAGCCGCGCCGAGCCGGCCTACGGGAACCTCCTCAGCCGAATCGTCCCCCACCTGGGGATCGGCGCCATCGCGACCATCGCCATCGCGATCGTCATCGCCGCCGCCTTGCCGTTCCTCCGATCTGACGTCGTGCCGGAGTTCGCCGAGCGCGACCTCGTTGTCGGGTTGGGAGCGGCCCCCGGAACGGCTCAGCCGGTAACGAGCAGGCTGGTCGAAGAGGTGCGGGCGGATCTCGTCGCGCTGCCGGGTGTCCGAGACGTGGGCGGGCACGTCGGCCGAGCCATCATGTCCGACCACGTCGCCAACGTGGACGCGAGCGAGCTCTGGGTGAGCCTGGAGCGGGACGCTCCCTATGAGGCGACCGTCGCCGGGGTCCGCGGCGTGCTCGACGGTTACGCCGGGCTCCGTCCCACCCTCCAGACCTACCTCGGCCAGCAAACCGCCGAGCTCGCCGGCGACCCGGAGGAACAAATCGTCGTACGGCTCTTCGGGCCGCTGCCCGATGTGCTCGAGGAGCAGGCGGCAGTGGTGCAGGCCGCCATCGCCGGCGTCCCCGGAGTGAGCGACGCGCGCATTGAGCCAGTGATTCGGGAGCCGCAGATCGAGGTCGAGGTAGACCTGGCGGCCGCGGCGGAGCACGGACTGAAGCCCGGCGACATCCGCCGCGCCGCCTCCACGCTCGTCTCGGGCATCGAGGTCGGCAGCCTGTTCGAGGATCAGAAGGTCTTCGACGTCGTCGTCTGGGGCGTTCCCGAGCTGCGGAGCAGCCTGACGAGCTTCAGGGGACTCTTGATCGACACGCCCGCCGGCGACCAGGTGACGCTCGACCAAGTCGCCGACATCCGGGTCGACGAGGCCTTTAGCGTCATCAACCGCGAAGCCATCTCGCGCCGCCTGGATGTCGTGGCATCCGTCGGCAGCAGCGACTCGGCAGGGGTCGCACGTAGCATCGATGCCCGATTGGCCGAGCTTCCCTTCCCCCTCGAATATCACGCCGAGGTCATTGAGAGCGGCAGTGCACCGCGCGCAGCGCGCGAACGAGCGTTGGCGCTCGGCGCGGCGGCCTTCGTCGGCGTGCTGCTCCTGTTCCAGGCTGCGTTCAGCAGCTGGCGTTTGGCCACGCTTGCCCTGGTCGTCCCGGCCTCCGCGGTCGCGGGCGGGCTTGTCGCGACGCTGGTGACCGCCGGCGTCATCTCGCTCGGCGTCATCGCAGGGCTGCTCGCCCTGCTCGGCATCTCGGCCGGGATGGCGGTTCGCCTCGTAAGTGAGTACCGGCGCGTCGCCCAGGAAGCGGGCGGAGTCCCGGGCCACGAGCAGCTGGTGCGGCGGGCGCAGCAGCAGCTCGGAGCGGTGCTGCTGTCCTCCGTGCCGGTCGTGGCGCTGCTGCTGCCGTTCGCCGTCCTCGGGCGCGTCCCCGGGATCGAGATCGCCCAACCCCTCGCGATCGTGCTCGTTGCCGGAGTCGTGGTCTCGAGCCTTGTCGGCGCCCTGGTGCTGCCCGCCCTCTACCGCTCTACCGGCTCGCCGGCGCGGTCGCGCACTGCCTCGGCTCCGACGGAGCAGCTTCCGGAGCCAGAGGCAGCGAGCAACGTGTGATGCCACGCCGCACGCCGCTCGCCGCTCTCGGCATCATCGTCGGCGCCGCCGTGCTCGCCGGATGCAGCCCCGCGGCGGAGACCCACGATGAAGCCGACCCGGCCGTCGTCGAGCAGATCGGCGAAACGGATCTCCACCGGATCACGTTGACCGAGCGCGCCGCCGAGCGGCTCGCGATCCAGACCACCCCCGCCGAGATGGCCGCCATCGATGGCAGCTCAGGTCAGCGCCTCGTGATCCCGTACTCCGCGGTGTTCTACGCCAGCGACGGAGCGACGTACGCGTATATCAACCCGGAGGCGCTCGTCTTCGAGCGCACGCCGATCGAGGTCGACTACATTGCCGACGACCTTGCCGTTCTCGTCGATGGCGACGAAGGAATGACGGTCGTCTCCGTGGGTGTCGTCGAGCTCTTCGGAGCGGAGTCCGGCCTCGGCGCCGGCGACCACTGACGTCTAAGAGCGAAGCACGACGATGCGGCGCCTCGTAGCGGCCAGCCTGCGCTTCCGGTTCATCGTGGTCGCAGCCGCGGCCTTCATGATCCTGTGGGGCAGCGGCCAAGTGCGGGACATGCCGATCGACGTGTTCCCTGAGTTCGCCCCGCCGCGCGTCGAGATCCAGACGGCGTCGCTCGGGTTGACCGCAGCAGAGGTCGAGGAGCTCGTGACGATTCCGCTCGAGCAATCTCTCACCGGGCTTCCGAACCTCGACATCATGCGCTCCAAGTCGGTGCCCCAGCTCTCGTCGATCGAGTTGATCTTCGCACCGGGCACGGACCTCTTCGATTCACGGCAGCTGATCCAGGAGCGAGTGGCGACCGTCGCTCCCGGCCTGCCGTCGTGGGTGACGCCGCCGGTCATGATCCAGCCGCTCTCAGCCACGAGCCGGACGATGAAGATCGGTCTCTCGTCGGACGATCATTCCCTCATCGACCTTTCCGTCCTCGCTCGGTGGCAGCTCCGCCCGCGCCTCATGGCGGTGCCGGGCGTCGCCAACGTCGCGACCTGGGGCCAGCGCAACGAGCAGCTGCACGTCCTCGTCGAGCCTGAGCGGCTCGCGGAGCAGGGCGTCTCCCTCAACGAGCTGATGAAGCAGACCGCCGATGCCCTCGACGCTGGGCTCCTCAAGTTCACGGATAGCTCAACCGTCGGCACCGGCGGGTTCATCGAGACGCCGAACCAGCGGCTCGGCATCAACCACGTGCAGGCCATCGTCACTCCGCAGGATCTCGAACAGATCGTCATCGCCGAGCGCGACGGCAGGACGCTCACCGTCGCAGACCTCGCCCAGGTCGTGATCGATCACCAGCCCCTCATCGGCGATGCCGTCATCAACGACGGAGACGGACTGATGCTCATCGTCGAGAAGTTTCCGTGGGCCAACACGCTCGACGTCACCCGCGGCGTCGACGAGGCGCTGGCCGAGATGAAACCCGCGCTGTCCGGTGTCGAAATCGATGCCGCGATCTTCCGGCCCGCCTCGTTCATCGACGTCGCGATCGAGAACCTCGCGACGGCCCTGCTGCTCGGCTGCCTGCTCGTCGTCCTGGTCCTGCTGATGTTCCTCTTCGACTGGCGGAGCGCGTTGATCAGCGTGGTGGCCATTCCGCTCTCGCTGATGGCGGCGGCGCTCGTCCTGTACCTCCGCGGCACGACGATTAACACCATGGTGCTCGCGGGGTTCGTCATCGCCGTCGGGGTCGTGGTGGACGACGCGATCATCGACGTGGAGAACATCATGCGCCGGCTGCGCCAGCACAGGCAGCAGCGCAGCAGTGCATCGGTGGCGTCGGTTGTGCTCGAGTCGTCGCTCGAGGTACGGCGGGCGATCGTGTACGCGACGCTCATCGACGTCGCCACGCTCGTCCCGGTCTTCTTCATCGGCGGCCTATCGGGCGCGTTCTTCCAGCCCCTGGCCGTCTCGTATGGCCTCGCGGTGCTGGCGTCCATGCTCGTGGCCCTGACCGTCACGCCGGCGCTGGCACTCCTCATCCTCGGCCGCGACCGTAGGGAGCGGGGCAAGTCTCCGCTCGTCGCGTGGCTCAAGCGCGGCTATCACCGTGTGCTATCACGGATCGTGCTCCATCCACGCCCGGTGTTCGGCTCGGTCGGGGCCACCGTGCTCCTCGGCGCCGCGATCCTGCCCGGCATGGGACAGTCGTTGCTGCCCGACTTCAAGGAGCGAGATTTCCTGATGCACTGGCTCACAACGCCGAGCACGTCGCAGGAAGAGATGGTCCGGATCACTACCCAGGCGAGCGTGGAGCTGCGGGCAATCCCCGGCGTGCTCAACTTCGGCGCTCACATCGGACAGGCAGAAGCCGCCGACGAGGTCGTCGGCATGTACTTCGGCGAGAACTGGATCAGCGTTCATCCCGACGCCGACTACGACGCTACGGTCGCCCAGATCCAGGAGGTCGTCGACGGCTATCCAGGGCTCCAGCGCGACGTGCTCACGTACCTCAAGGAGCGCATTCGCGAGGTGCTCACGGGATCGAGCGAGGCGATCACGATCCGCATCTATGGGCCAGAGCTCGACGTGCTGCGCGAGAAGGCTGAGGAGCTTCGCGCCGAGATGGCGGACATCGAGGGGGTCATCGACCTCGAGGTCGAGCAGCAGGTCGAGATTCCCCAGATCGACGTCGAGGTCGACCTCGCTGCGGCGCAGGCCTACGGCGTGAAACCGGGTGACGTGCGGCGCAACGTGAGCGCCCTCATGGCAAGCGAGGAGGTCAACGACACATATCGTCGCGGCAAGATTTTCGACGTCCGCGTCATGGGCACGCCAGCGACGCGCCACAGCCTGGACAGCGTCAGGGCCGTCCTGATCGACCTGCCCGGTGGCGGTCACGTCCGACTCGACGAGATCGCGGATGTGGCGATCCACGCGACACCGAATGCCATCAGCCGCGAAGGCGTGTCACGCCGGATCGACGTCGGCGCGAACGTGCGCGACCGGGATCTGGGCTCCGTGGTGCGCGACGTGGAGGCCGCGGTTGCGGGCATCGACTGGCCGCTCGAGTACCATCCGGAGCTGCTCGGAGAGTTCGCCGAGCGGCAGACCGCGCAGGATCGGCTCCTGCTGTTCGGGATCGGCGCCGTGGTCATGGTCTTCCTGCTGCTGCTCGCCGCGTTCGGCAGCACGCGTCTCGCCATCCTCTCGCTTCTCACGCTGCCGTCGGCGCTCGTCGGCGGCCTGCTGGCAGCATTCCTGACCGGCGGGATCATCTCCCTCGGCTCGCTCGTTGGCTTCTTGACGGTGCTCGGCATCGCGGCCCGGAACGGAATCATGATGATCAACCACTTCCAACACCTCGAGCGCTACGAGGGCGAGACGTTTGGTTCCGACCTCGTGCTGCGCGGGGCAAGCGAACGCCTCTCGCCGATCCTCATGACCGCCCTGGCGACCGGCCTGGCGCTCGTGCCGCTCGTCATCGCCGGCTCCATCCCGGGCCACGAGATCGAGCATCCGATGGCCGTCGTCATCCTCGGGGGGCTCATCACGTCGACACTGCTGAACCTGTTCGTCCTGCCATCGCTCTACCTGCGTGCTGCCCGCCCCCAGGTCGCGGGCAGCCGACGCACGCGGAAACGCCGCTCGCCTGAAGCGAGCGGCGTCATCGGTCAGTGAATTGGTGCCCAGGCCGGGACTTGAACCCGGATGAGTTGCCTCATACGCCCCTCAAACGTACGCGTATACCAATTCCGCCACCTGGGCCCGGTGCGTGGTACCGAGGGAGGGACTTGAACCCACACGACCTTGCGGTCACTAGGTCCTGAACCTAGCGCGTCTGCCTATTCCGCCACCTCGGCACGGCAGCAATCGGAGCGATTCCGAGTGCGAGCGACCGATGATAGCACGGCCCCCGGTCAGCCCTGGGGCAGGAGATTGAGCAGGCTGAAGGCCACGAACAGGACCGCGAGCACGACCGTCATGCGGAAGAGCGTGCGCTCGATCCCGCGACGGCTGCGGTAGGCGGTCACCTCGCCACCGAAGGCGCCGCCGAGGCCGGTGCCTCGCTGCTGGAGCAGGATCGAGGCGATGAGCGCGATGGCGAGGATCATCTGCGCCAGGAGTAGGGGGGTCTGCATTGCCGGCGAACTTTACCAGACCGATGCGTCAGCGGCCCGCGAGCAGGCTGGTGCCGGTCATCTCCGGCCCGGGTGGGATGTCCATGAGCTCGCATAGGGTGGGCGCCACGTCCGAGAGCCGGCCGTCGCGCAGGGCTCGCCCACGTATGGCCTCCCCCACCGCCACGATCGGGACGGGCGAGGTCGTGTGCTTCGTCTGGGGGTTTCCCTGCGCGTCGCGCATCTCCTCGATATTGCCGTGATCGGCCGTGACAACGAGCAGGCCGCTCGTCGCGAGAACGGCGTCCACGATCCGCCCGAGGCAGGCGTCGATGGTCTCTGCCGCCCGGACCGCGGCCTCCCACACGCCAGTGTGGCCGACCATGTCGGCGTTCGCATAGTTGCTCACGATGACGTCGTACGCCACGGAGCCGATAGCGGCGACGAGGGCATCCGTGATCGGTGCGGCGCTCATCTCCGGGGCGAGGTCGTACGTCGGGACCTCGCGGTTGGAGGGCACCAGGATGCGTTCCTCGCCCGGGAATGGCGGCTCGACGCCGCCGTTGAAGAAGTAGGTGACGTGCGCGTACTTCTCCGTCTCGGCCACGTGGAGCTGCCGCTTGCCGAGGCGCGACAGGTGCGCCGCCAGCGAGTCGATCTGGAGCGGAGCGAACGCGACCGCCACCGGCAGCTCGTCCGGCGATTGGTATTCGGTCAGCGTCGTGATGTGGAGGTCCTTCGGTGTGGCTCCGAACGTGTCGAGCGCCAGCGCCCGGGTCAGCTGTCGGGCGCGGTCCGCTCGGAAGTTCAGGTGGACCACCACGTCACCGTCGGCCATGCCGCCATAGCCGTCGACGACCGTCGGCTGGATGAACTCGTCCGACTCACCGCGCGCATAGGCGGCCGCGATGGCCGCGGCGGCGTCCGGTGCGTCCACCCCGATCCCGTGGACGATGGCGTCGTACGCCAGCCGGGTGCGGTCCCACCGGGCGTCGCGGTCCATGGCGTAGTAGCGGCCCGTCACCGTGGCCGGGGTGGCGCGGCGGGCGAGGCGCGCCAGCAGGGCCGGTAGGTAGCGGTCGGCCGAGCGGGGCGGCGTGTCACGCCCATCGGTGAACGCATGGAGAAGCACGCGGTCGGCCCCCAATCCCTCACCGGCGGCGAGCTCCGCGGTGGCCACGATGTGCTCGTCGATGGCATGCACGCCGCCCGGGCCGATGAGCCCCATCAGGTGCAGCCGGCTGCCGCGCCCGAGTGCGATGCGGCATGCCTCGACCAGCGCCGGCGTATCGCGAAATGAGCCGTCGGCGATGGCTCGGGTGACGCGCGGCAGGTCCTGGAGGACGGGGAATCCGGCCCCGAGGTTGAGATGCCCGACCTCGCTGTTCCCCATCTGCCCGGCCGGCAGCCCGACCGCCTCCCCGGATGCCTCCAGCCGTGCTGTGGGCCACTCGCGCGTCAGCCGCTGCCAGACCGGCATGCGCGCGGCCATGAGGGCGTTGCGTTCCGGGTCGTCCCCGATGCCGAAGCCATCGAGCACGACGAGGGTGAGCGTCACGCGCCGGCGGCCGCGCGCAGGATCGCCGAGAAGTCGTCGGGCTTGAGAGAGGCGCCGCCGACGAGCGCGCCGTCGATGTCCGGCTGCGCGAAGAGTTCGGCTGCGTTCTCGGCGGTGACGCTGCCGCCGTACTGAATCGGGATCTCGTCGGCCGCCTTGGCGTCGGTCTCGCGCAGGATGCCGCGGATCTGGGCGCACACGTCCTGGGCATCCTCGGCCGATGCCGCATCCCCGGTGCCGATCGCCCACACCGGCTCGTAGGCGATGACGAGGCCGGAGCCGGCGAGGCGGTCGAGATGGCCGATGGCCGCGCGCAGCTGCCGATCGATGACCGATGCCGTGGCGCCGGCCCGGCGTTCCTCGGCGCGCTCCCCGATGGCCGCGATCGGGCGCAGCCGGTGCGCCACCGCGCTGGCGACCTTGCGGCCGACCGCCTCATCGGTCTCGCCCTCGTACTGCCGGCGCTCCGAGTGCCCGAGGATGACGAAGGTCGCGAGTCCGGCCAGCATGAGCGGGCTCGTCTCCCCGGTGAATGCGCCGCGATCCTCGTAGTGCATTGTCTGCGCACCGACGGCGACGTGTCGACCCGCCAGCGAGCGGCTCACGGCGTCGAGCCAGGCCGTGGGCGGGCAGATCACCGTCGTCATCGATTGCACCTCATCGGCGGCGGCAGCCACCGCGTGCGCCAGCGCGATCGCCTCCTCCCGCGTCGGCGGATTCATCTTCCAGTTCCCCGCGACGACCGGCGTTCGGGTCATCCGGCCCCCTCGCGCGCCAGCTCCACGAGGCGGCGCAGCCGGTGGTTCACCGCCGAGCGGCTCACGCCGACGGCAGAGGCAAGCGCGTCGAGGTCGGCGTCCGGCATCCGGCGCCGCATGGCCGCCGTCTCGCGCAGGGAGGGTGTCAGACGCGCGAGGGTTCCCTCACGCTCGAGCCGATCGATGGCGACGAGCTGCCGGTCGGCGGCCCGCACGGTCCGGCCCAGGTTCGCTTCCTCCGCATTGAGGAGCCGGTTCACACGGGAGCGGACGTCGCGGCCGACACGTTGTGTCTCGAGCTCGAGCACGCCACGGTTCGCGCCCATCAGCCCGAGCAGCGCAACGATCTCGTCCAGCCCCTTGAGGTAGACGATGTCGTGGCCGCGCCGGGCCGTCAGGCCTGCTCGTACGCCAAGCTCCGCCAGGCGCACCCGAAGCGTGGTGGCGGCATCCGCCGTCCGCAGGACGAACTCGACGTGCGGGCCAGACGCGGTGAACGAGATCGAGCCGGAGCCGAGCAGCACACCACGCAGGAACGAGCGGCGGTCGCATGCGGGAGCATCGCTCCAGCGCCAGGCCCCGAGCTCGTCGCGCTCGACCCTGACGGTGAGATGCCGGCGCGTCCGCGAGCCCCCACGGGACGCAGCCCGCGGCGCCTCGACGCGGATGCGCAGAGAGCTGGCAAGGTGGACCGCGGTCCGCGCGGTGGCGTGGTCGAGGGTCTGCAGCCGATCACCGCCGCTCCCGTGCAGCAAGCCGATCAGCTCGGCGCGACGGCAACAGGCACGGGCCGGCTGGATCCGCGCGAGCTCGCCCTTGACCTCGCCTCCGAGGAGCACCGAGCCGCTCAGGACGCGTTGGCCGCCGGCCGTCGGATGCGTCGCTGCCGGGGACGCTCGATGCGGTCCTCCTGGTGAAGCCGCATCAACGCCGCCGCCAGCTTGGCAGGGTCGTGCCGGTGCGCGTTCGTCGGATCGACGACATCCTCCTCGACGATCACGACCGGCAGCTCCTCCAGCCGGCGGACGTCGACCTCGACCGGCCTTGCGCGCCAACCCTCGGGGTGCCGTGCGGAGTGGCTGCGGTTGACGATGACGCAGTCGATCAGGTCCTCGCCGATGTGGGCGAACAGCGCGCGCAGGTGCTGCGAGGCTGTCATCTCGGGCGTCTCGCCCGGCTGGGTGGCCACGTTGCAGACGTACACCTTCAGGCCGGGGGCTGCGCTCAGGGCATCGCGCACGTCGCTGATGAGCAGGTTCGGCAGGACGCTGCTGAACAGGCTGCCCGGACCGATGACGATCATCTCCGCTTCGAGGATGCGCTCGAGCGCCTCGGGGTTCGCGCGCACATCGTCGGGCTCGATGAAGACCCGCTGGATCGGCTCCTCGGCCCGAGTGATGGCGACCTGGCCGTAGAGGGAGCGGCCCGATTCGAGCTTAGCGGACAGGTTGAGCGGCACGCTCGTGGCCGGCAGCACCTGGCCGCGCACGGCCAGCACCCGGTTCGACTCGCGGACGGCCTCCTCGAAGTCGCCCGTCACGGCCGTCATGGCGGCGATGAACAGGTTGCCGAAGGCGTGGTCGTCGAGGCCGGAGCCGGAGGGAAATCGATACTGCATGAGCTGCGTCATGAGCGGCTCCGCGTCGGCCAGGGCCGCGATGCAGTTGCGGATGTCGCCGGGCGGGACGATGCCCAGCTGCTGGCGCAGGCGGCCGCTGCTGCCGCCGTCGTCTGCGACCGCCACGACGGCGGTGATGTTGGCGCTGTACCCCTTCAGGCCACGAAGCAACGTCGAGAGCCCGGTGCCGCCGCCGAGCGCGACGATCCGCGGCCCGCGCGCGAGGTAGCGCTTCGTGTAGAGCACCTCCATGACGCTGCCGCCGCGCGCGACGAAGGGCGAGGTCACGGAGCGCATCAGGCCCCACATGCCGATACCGGTCAGCGTCAGGCCCAAGAGCGCCACGAGCGCCGCGCGAATCTCCGGCTCGAGCCACGCGCCGGTCAGCCAGTACACGACCGCGATCTCGTCGGCCGCGTTCTGCCGATAGAGGTCGCGGATGAAGATGGCGGCGCCGAGCCCCAGGATCGCGATCCCGGCAAAGAGCAGCAGCAGCCAGCGCTTGAGGTGCATGCCGGGGTACATCCACCGCGGCAGCCGTGGCCCCTTCATCGCTCCAGCTCCCGGTGGAAGACGGCAACAGACGCGTTCGGCACCTTCGAGAGGCGCTCCGCGAGCGCCTCTGCCAGTGCGATCGAGCGGTGGTAGCCGCCGGTGCAGCCGAGGGCGACGCGCAGCTGCTCCTTGCCCTCGGCGCGGTACGCCGGCGCCGTGAGCTCGAGCAGCTCCGCTACGAGGTCGAGGAATCGATTGGCCGCCGGCTGGCCGAGCACGAAGTCGCGGACGGGTTCGTCGAGGCCGGAGAGCGGCTTGAGCTCCGGGTTCCAGTACGGGTTCGTCAGGAAGCGGACGTCGAACACGACGTCGGCCTCGAGCGGGATGCCGTATTTGAACCCGAACGTAACGATGTCGATCCTCAGGTCGTCGCTGGCCGATTGTCGGGGAATGACCTCGAACAGCCGGTCCTTGAGCTGGCCGATCGAGAGGCCGCTCGTGTCGATCACGTGGTCGGCGAGGTCCCGGGTCCGCGCGAGGCGGCCGCGCTCCTCGGCGATGCTCGCCTGCACGCTGCTTCGGGACGCCTGGAGGGGATGACGATGGCGGGTCTCGCTGAAGCGGCTGATCAGGCTCGCGTCGCTCGCCTCGAGGTAGATGAGCTGCAGCCGTGCGCCGTCGTCCGCCAGGCTGGCCGCCGCGCGCTGGATGGCGGAGGCCGGGTCACCACCACGGATGTCGAGCACGAGCGCCGTCCTGCGGTACCGGTCCGGATCGCTGCGCCGAAGGGCCAGAAAATCGTCGAGCAGGGCGGGCGGCAGGTTGTCGATGCACGCGTAGCCGAGGTCCTCGAACAGCTTGCTGGCCTGGCTCTTCCCCGCGCCGGACAGGCCGCTGATCACGACGAAGTGCTCGTCCGCGGCCTCAAGGGTCGCGGATCGATAGGCATCGTCCTGCTGGGTCGCTGCGCCGCGTGCCTGTGCCACCGTCCCCTCAGTGCTCGAACGGTCCCGAGTATAGATCGCCGTCATCGGCCGCCGAGCACGTCGCGCCGGCCGTCGACGATGCCGCGCACGGTGGCCGCGGCGGACGCGCGCAGGGCGTCGAGGTCGTATCCGCCCTCGAGGGTCAGGGCGACGCCCGCCAGCCCGAGCCGCGCGCTCAGGGCGCCCAATGCGACCGCCACCTGGCCGAAGCCATCGGCCGTCACGCGCAGGCCGGCCAGCGGGTCGGCGGTGTGCGAGTCGTACCCGGCCGAGACGAGGATCGCCTCGGGCGCGAAGGCCTCCACCGCGGGGATCAGCTCGCTGCCCCAGGCAGTAGCGAAGGCGTCGTCGCCGGCTCCCGGGGGCAGCGGGCGATTGTGCTTCGTGCCGGCGGCCGCACCGATGCCGCGCTCGGACCGCTCCCCGGTGCCGGGGTAGAGCGGCGACTGATGGGTGGAGGCGTAGCACACGTCGGCATCGGCATCGAAGATGGCCTGAGTTCCGTCGCCGTGGTGGACGTCCCAGTCAACGACGGCGATCCGCTGAGCGAGCCCACGCCGGCGGAGGCCGGCGACCGCCACCGCCACGTTGTTCAGCAGGCAGAAGCCGGAGCCGCGGGCGGTGGCGGCATGATGGCCCGGAGGACGGCCCACGGCGAAGGCCACCTCCGCCTCGCCCGACCCGACGGCGAGGGCGGCCTGGGTCGTGCCTCCGGCCGCAAGGCGAGCGGCGCGCAACGAGCCGGCCACGATGTAGGTATCGGGATCCAACCAGGCGCCGCCTCGCTCCACTGCCTCGGCCAGGACGGAGAGATAGGCGGGATCGTGGACGGCTGCCAGAGTCTCGTCGTCGATCTCCTGCACCGCCGGCTCGACGAGCGCCTCGCCGGCCGCATCGCGCACGCCCGCCGCCACCGCGGCCCGCCGTGCCGGCCGCTCAGGATGGCCACGGCTCTCGTGCGCGTCCATGGCCGCATCGGTCAGGAGCCAGACACTCATGGGCGCAGCGTTCGGACGATCTGGAGCGTTCCCTCGAACAGGGCGTACATCACCAGCGACAGGACGGCGGAGCTCGTGGGATCGCCGCCCGGCGTCGCGATGATCGCGAACAGGACGATGGCGAGGATCGCCCACCGGCGTCGCGCCGACAGGAACCGGTAGTTGAGGATCCCGACCCGCGCGCCGATGAGCAGCAGCACCGGAAACTGGAAGGCGAGCCCGAAGGCCAGCATGATCGCCAGCACGAAGCTGACGTACTCGGAGAGGCGCAGCATCGACGAGTCGATGCCGGTCGGAGTAAGCGACAGGAGGAAGGCGAGCGCATACGGGATGACGAGGTAGCCCAGCACGACGCCGAGGCCGAAGAGCCCGATGGACGCGATGAGGAGCGGCCAGATGAGGCGCCGCTCGGGACGCGTCAGTCCAGGCGTGACGAAGCGCCAGACCTCGTACAGGATGATCGGCACCGACAGCGCGATCCCCACGTAGAGCGCGATCTTCAGGCGCACCGCGAGCGCCTCGCCGATCGTCAGCTGGATGAGCCGATACTCCCCGTCCGGCAACGGCACCCGGAGCAGCTCCAGGATCGGCTCGGACAGGAAGAAGCCGAGAATCCCGGCAACGACGACCGAGATGGCGACGACGATGATGCGGCTGCGCAGCTCCTCGAGGTGCTCGACGAGGCTCATCGTCGCCGCATCCTCGCGCACGGGCGTCTCAGCCATCACGCCGCGCGATGCCGGTGCCTGGCGTGACGGGTCCTCGGACCCTCAGTGCTTCGTGGTCTCGCCCGCTGGCTTGTCGTCACCCGACGACCGCTGCGGCTCACCGCGCACCGAGTCCTCGAGCTCGTTCGAGGCCTTGCGGAACTCACGGATCCCCTTGCCCACGGCGTTGCCGATGTCCGGCAGCTTGCCTGGGCCGAAGATGATCAGCACGATCACCAGGAGCAGGATGAGCTCCATGGGTCCGGGAATCGGCATCTAGTCTCGCGCCTCCGTCATGGGTCGCTGAGCGGCATTGGCCATCGAGTGTAGCACCGCCTCCCGCATCCGGCCGCGCAGCGATCGTCCTGCCGCCGCCGCCGCCTCCCGCCAGTCCGCACCGCGCGACGCACCCGCGATGCCGCGCGACACGGAGACGAGCCCCGGCGCCCACGTCCCGTGGCAGGCGGCCACCGACGCGGCGAGGTCGCCACCCTGTGCGCCGACCCCCGGCACGAGGAAAGCGGGACCCGGCACCGCGTGGCGGAGCTGGCCCAGCTCCCGCGGGCCGGTCGCGCCGACCACGAGTCCGACGCGCCCATCGGGCCACGTGCCGGCGACCCAGCGCGCGACATGCAGATGCAGCGGGTCGCCGTCGACCTGGAGGTCCTGGAGCCGGTGCGCCGACGGATTGCTGGTGCGCACCAGCACGTACACGAGGCGGTCGGTGTGAGCGAGGAAGGGCTCGATGGCGTCCTCGCCCAGGTAGGGCGAGAGCGTGACCGCGTCGGCGTCGAGCCGGCCGAACAGCCCCTCGGCGTAGCGCTCCGCGGTCGAGCCGATGTCGCCGCGCTTGGCGTCGAGAATGCAGACCACGTCGGTGGGAACGTCGGCCCGCACCCTTTCCAGCGCCGCCCAGCCCTCGGCGCCGAGCGCCTCGAAGAAGGCGACGTTGATCTTCACGGCCGCGGCCTCCCCTACCGCCGTCTCGATCAGGCCGCGGGCGAACGCCTCGATGCCGGCCACGCCGGTGGGCAGGTCAGCGGGCAGGTCGTCGGGGTGCGGATCGATCCCGAGGCAGAGGGGCGCGCCGAGCTCCTCGACCCGCGCACGAAGGCGGTCGAGGGGGGGCGTCATCCGGCGCGCGCCAGCTCCGCCGCCGGCAGCCGGCGGGCGACGAGCGGGCTGGCCGCCGAGTCGGCGAAGTCGATCACCCGCAGGCGCAGGCGCGGCATGCCACCGAAGGCGTCTCGCTCGAGGGTACCGACGAGGTCGAGCTCGGTCCCCTCCTCGGGAAGCTCGCGCTCGGCGTCCACGCCGAACGCGATCGCGTCGACCGTTTCGAGCCCTCGCAGCATCCGGAAGGCGACGTGCGCCTCCTTCGCGCCGATCCGCCGTGCTCCGGCCACACGCAGGCCCGTGACCGCGAGCACCGGCTCGAGGTGGCCTGGGCCATACGGTGCCAGCCGCAGCAGCTCGTCCGCCAGCTGCCAGTTCAGGAAGCGAGCCGGCAGCACCAGGTCGACGACCTGGCGGCCGGGCCGTTGCAGCTCGGTGCCCGCCCCGGCGCCGAAGGGACGCTCCAGACTGCCGAATGCCGCCACGAACGCGGGCCAGGCGGCAGGGTCCAGGCTGAACCCACCGGCGGCGGCGTGGCCGCCGCGTTTCGTGAGATGCTCGCCGACAGCTTCGAGCGCGGCCGCGACGTGAAAGTCGACCGGGGCACGCACCGAGCCACGCACCTCGCCGCCGACGAGGGCGGCCGCCGCGACGGGGCGGGCCAGGTCGTCCGCGAGGCGTCCCGCCACGAGCCCCAGCAGCCCCGGCGCCCAGGCATCGTCGCGCAGGATGAGCGCAAGGTCGCCGGGCGACGCGGCCGCGGCCAGCCGGGCGCCCTCGACCGCGACCTTCGTCATCTCGCGCCGCTGCTCGTGAACGGCCTCCAGCTCGTCGGACAGCCGGGCGGCTCGCTCCGGGTCGGTCTCGAGGAGGAGTGACATCGCCAGCTCCACGTCCGCGATCCTGCCGGCGGCGTTGATGCGCGGCACGACTCCGAACGCCAGGTCGCGCGTCGTTGGCACGGCCGGCGTCTCGCATGAGCGCGCGAGGAGAGCGAGCAGTCCCGCGTGGGACGTCCGTGCCAGCTCGTCGAGCCCGAGCCGAACGATGGCGCGGCTCTCGCCGGTCATCGGGGCCAGGTCGGCAACGGTCCCGATGGCGGCGATCGCGGCCAGGCCCTCGGTGTCCACGCCGTGCCGCGCCAGCAGCGCCGCGGCCAGCTTGTAGGAGAGACCCGCGCCCGTCAGGTCGGGATCGGGATAGGAGCAGTCGGGACGGTGCGGGTCGACGACCGCGACTGCCCGCGGCAGGACGGCGGGCGGCAGGTGGTGGTCGGTGATGACCACGTCGATCCCGAGCGACCGCGCAAGCTCCACCTCGACCGCGTTGCCGACGCCGCAGTCACAGGTGACGACCAGTCGCACGCCGTGCCCGGCGAGGTCGTGCAGGCCGGCGGCCGACATGCCGTAGCCCTCGGCCAGGCGCGATGGCACGTAGCGCAGCGGGTCAGCACCGAGCCGTCGCAATGCCATGACCCAGACCACGATGGCCGTCATGCCGTCGGCGTCATAGTCGCCCCAGATCGCGATCCGCTCGCCGGATCGCACGGCGGCATCGATCCGGGCAAGGGCGACGTCCGCATCGGCCATGCGCGAGAGGTCGTGGAGGGCGCCCGCGCCGGCGGTGAGGAAGCGCTGGAGGCCGTCGTCGCCGAGGAAGCCGCGTCGGGCCAGGAGCGTCGCCACCGGCGGGCCGAACCCCGCAAAGACGGGAGGCGCCGCGACCGGGTCCGGGAGCAGCCACTCGAGACGCGGGGCGATCACTCCGTCATGGTAGCCGCGGGTGATTGCCGGCGGCTTACCGTTCCGTTATCGGCCGCTAGCGTGCGCCACTGCGCGCGGTGCCGGCGCGTCCCTGGCGAGCCTTGCGCCGCGCGTCCCAGTCCTCCCATGCGACCAGGATCTGGCTCGCGTTGAAGATCGACGAGTACGTGCCGCTCACCACGCCGAGCAGGAGGGCAAGCGTGAAGGTGCGAACCGTCGGGGGGCCGAGCAGCACGAGGGCTCCGAGCGTGACCACGACGGTCAGCGACGTGATGATCGAGCGGCCGGCGGTCTGAAGGATGGAGTGGTTGACGATCGCGCCGAACGACTCCCCGGCGTGGCGCACCCGGTTCTCGCGGATCCGGTCGAACACGACGATCGTGTCGTGCACGCTGAACCCGATGATCGTCAGCAGCGCCGTCACGAACAGTGCGTCGAACTCGACGTTGAAGACGTAGCCCAGGATCGCGAACGTTCCGACGACCAGGATCACGTCATGGAGCAGGGCGACGATCGCCGCCGTCCCGAAGCGGAACCCGAAGCGCATCCAGAGGTAGGCGAGGATGAACAGCTCGCCGACTCCGATCAGGATCGCCGAGGTCCGGATGAGCTCGGCCCCGATGATCGGCCCGACGGTCCGCACGCTGCGCGGGTCGCCCGCGCCGAAGCGACGTTCCAGCTCGTCCTCGAGCTCGGCGAACTCGGTCCCTTCGGCCAGTGGCGGCGGCGTCGGCTCGGCCGACGGGCTCACCGACACTGATGCCGATGCGGATGGCAAGGCGGAGGCGGACGCACTCGCCGACGGCTCGACCGATGCGGACGCTGAGGCGGATGGCCGTGCCTCCACGCTGGCGGACGGATCCAGCGAGCCGCTCGCAGCGGCCGACGGCGAAGCCGCAGCAGAGCCTGACGCCGAGGCCGAAGGTGCCGGGGCCGCCGTCTCGGCCGGGACGAGGTCGATCGGCTCTGTGCGGATCCTGAGGAAGCCGTCGCCCAGGTCGGTCACGAGCGCATCTGGATATCCGAGCTCGGCCAGCGTCGCCGTCATCTCGGCCGCCGAGGGCTGGTCCGCGTACCGGACCTCCCACTCGGTGCCTCCTGTGAAGTCGATCGACGGCCTCAGGCCTCCCAGGAAGATGAAGATGAGCCCGGGGATGGTGAGCACTGCGCTGATCGCGAACCACAGGTTGCGCTTGCCGACGACGTCGTACACGGCCTAGCGCTCCACGTGGTAGAGCTCGAGGCGACGGCCCCAGCTCGTGCGGGTGACGTAACGGAGCATGGTGCGCGTGACGGTCACCGCGCTGAACATGCTGACGAGCACGCCGATGATGAGCACGAGGGCGAAGCCGCGCACGACGGTCGTCCCCTGCCAGTACAGCCAGCCGGCGACGAGGAGCGAGCTGACGTTCGAGTCGAGGATGCTCGACCAGGCCCGGTTGAAGCCGGCCTCGATAGCCGGACCCAGCGTCTTCCCGGCGCGGATCTCCTCCTTCATGCGCTCGAAGATGAGGATGTTGGCGTCGACCGCCATCCCGATCGACAGGATGAAGGCCGCCACGCCGGCCAGGGTCAGCGTCACGTGGATCAGCCGGAAGATGGCGTACACCACGAGGGTGTAGAAGACGAGCGCCAGCGCCGCCAGGACCCCGGGAAGCCGGTAGTAGGCGATCATGAAGAGGAGCACGAGCAGCAGCCCGACACCGCCGGCCACGAGCGCCTGGATCAGGAAGCCGGCGCCGAGCGTGGGGTCGACGTTGTCGAAGCCGATCTCCGTCAGCGAGAGTGGCAGGGCGCCGAAGCGCAGCGTGTTGTACAGGCCGGTCCGCTCCGTCTCGAACTCCGGCGCCGGCGGACCCACGGTGATGATCGTGCTCCCCTCGCAGATCGCGTCGCCGATCTCCGGCGTCGTGATGACCCGACCGTCGAGCGCGATCGGTCCTGGCCGGCCGATATTCGCGCTCGTGAACGCACACCAGATGTCGTTGCCTTCCGGGAGCAGGGTGAAGGAGACGCCGATCTCGTTGCCCTGCCCGACGTCGGGGGTGACGCTCCCCTGCTGGATCTGGCTGCCGTTGAACAGCTCGCGCACGGTGCCGTCCTCGAGCATGGTGCGGATGTCCTGGTCACGGGTCAGCTGCTGCCCCATCGGATCGATGAACTGGAGCTGGCCCGTCGACCCCACCAGGTCGCGCACCTGGCCCTCGTCGCTGACCCCGGGAACCTCGACCACGATCCGGCGCGAGCCGTCGCCGGCCGTCTCGGTGCGCACCTGGGGCTCGCTCACACCGATGCCGGCCACGCGGCGCTCGATGATGTCGCGGGCCAGCTCGACCTGCTCGTCGGTGATCGGCTCGTCGCCCTGTGGCTCCGCCTCGAGTGTGACCCGCAGGCCGCCCTCGAGATCCAGGCCCAGGACCGTCCGGAACTCGACGCCCGCGACTTCGTCGGGCAGCCAGGAGAGGCCGAGCGTCGTGCGCGGCAGGTCGATGAAGATCGCCACCAGGGCGATCGCCCCGATGAGCCACGGGGCGACGCGACGCCAGGTCATGCTGTGGCCGTCGGCTCCTCAGATCGTGCGGACTCTCGTGCGGGCCCTGGATGCCCCGGACACGAAACGCGCCGCTTCACCAGCGGCGGGTGGCGCGATTATAGCGTGGTCTCATGCCAGCATGCCCTCGCGCGCCAGGTGCGCCTTCAGGCGCTCGGCGAGATCCCGGCTGATCCCGGGCGTCGAGGCAACTTCGTCCACAGTCGCCTCCCGGATGCGGCGAACAGACCCGAACCGCTTGAGGAGCGCCTTCTTGCGACCGGGGCCGATTCCCTCCACGTCGTCGAGCTCGCTGCGCAGCGCCCGCTTGCCGCGCACGTCGCGGTGGTAGGTGATCGCGAACCGATGCGCCTCGTCGCGGATGCGCTGCACCAGGTAGAGGGCCTGGGATCGGCGAGGGAGGACCACCGGAGCGGCGCGTCCCGGCAGGTAGAGCTCCTCGAAACGCTTCGCCAGGCCGGACAGCGGCACGTCGGTGATGGCCAGCCTCTCCATAACGCCCACGGCCGCCGAGAGCTGGCCCTTGCCGCCGTCCACGATCACGAGATCAGGCAACGCCCAGCCGGAATCGCGTGGCCGCGCGCCATCGTCCTCGGGCACCTCGTCGGCGCCGACGGCATCGAGCGACAGGGCGCCGGTCTCGGCACGGAGCTTGGCGACCCGGCTGAATCGCCGCCTGAGCACTTCCGCCATCATCCGGAAGTCGTCGGGCGTGTCGCCGGAACGGATTCGGAAGCGCCGATACTCCTTCGGCTCGGGACGTCCGTCGATGAAGACGACCATGCTCCCGACCGCGCTGGTGCCCTGGATGTTGCTCATGTCGTAGCACTCGATCCGCTCCGGGACACGCGCGAGCCCGAGCGCGGCCGCGAGCTCCGAGAGCGCCTCGTCGCGGCGGGCGGTATCGGCCATCCAGGCGGCTCGCTCACGGGCAAGCGCCTCCACCGCATTGTCGGTCGCCAGCGCTACGAGGCGCCGCTTTTCGCCGCGCTCCGGAACCGTGATCGTGACGCGAACGCCGCGCCGATCGGCCAGGTAGACGGCCAGGTTGTCGGCCTCCGCCGGCAGGAGTGGCGTCAGCAATGCCCGTGGAACCGCATCGGTGCTTGCGTAGTACTGCTGCAGGAATGAGCCGAGCACCTCGGCGTCCGGCACGTCTCTGGCGCCCTCGACCACGAAGTGCTCGCGGCCGATGAGCTTTCCGTTGCGCACCTGCATGACCTGGACGCAGGCGTCGTCCTCCTCTCGCGCCATCCCGACCACGTCGTGCTCGGCCCGGCTGAACGCGGCCATCTTCTGCTGCTCCATGGTGCGCTCGACGGCGCGCAGCTTGTCGCGCGAGACGGCGGCCTGCTCGTAGCGCAGCGCCTCGGAGTTCGTGTTCATCTCGCGCCGCAGCTGGGCGGCGATCGGCTCCTGCCGGCCATCGAGGAAGTCCACGATCTGACCGATCGTTTCGCGGTAATCGGGCTTCGGGATGGCCTCGATGCACGGGCCCTGGCAACGATTGATGTAGTACAGCAGGCATGGCCGCTCGAGGACTCGCTTGCCCTCGGGGATGTCGAGGTTGCAGGTCCGGAACGGGAAGATCTTGCGCAGCAGCTTCAGCGTCTGGTCCACGCTGGAGGCCGATGCATACGGTCCGAAGTACCGGCTCCCGTCGCGCACGAGGCGCCGAGTGCGCACGATCCGTGGGAAGTCCTCGCCAAGCGTGATCTTCACGAACGGATAGCTCTTGTCGTCCCGCAGCCGGATGTTGAAGCGCGGGCGGTGCTCCTTGATCAGGTTCGACTCGAGCAGGTACGCCTCGCTGACGGTGTCGGTGACGATGTACTCGACGTCGGCGACCTCGGTCACCATGCGGCCGATCCGGGCGTCCTCCGGCCCGCGCTCCCCGAAGTAGGAGCGCACCCTGCTTCGGAGGGAGTCGGCCTTGCCGACGTACAGGACCCGATCGGCCGCGTTCTTCATCAGGTAGACGCCGGGTCCGGTCGGGAGCCGGCGCAGCACAGCACGCAGCTGATCGGAGAGTGCGCGCTGGGGGCTCATGCCAGAATTCTAGGCCGTTGCCGGTGCAGGCCTCTGCCGACGCATCGGGTCAGTCGTGAAGCAGGCCCCAATAGACGACCCCATCTCCGGCCGCGTCGAGATGGGCCAGGAGGCGATGCAGCCGCGGAGAGGTGCGCTCGATCTCGGAGCGATCGAGCCATCCGACCTCCGCGATCTCGCCGAGCTGCGGATCCAGCTCGCCCCCGGTGACCGTGCCGCGGAACACGAAGCTCACGTCGCGCGCGCGCTCGGCATCCACGAGCACAAGCCGCTCCACCCGCACGTCGAGGCCCGTCTCCTCTCGCGTCTCTCGAACCGCGGCCGCGTGCGGGGTCTCGGATCGCTCGACTCGGCCGCCCGGCAGCATCCAGCCCGGGCCGAGGTAGGTGGTGCGCACGACGAGGATCCGGCCCTCCTCGTCGACGGCGAGGACATGGGCGCCCTCGATCCGCCGATGCCGGCCGCCGAACAGCTCGGCGACGTTTACCACGGCGCCGACCACGAGCCGTGGCAGGTCGACCGCCCGGATGCGGCTCCTACGGCGCATCGGCCGCCCTGGCGCCGATCGGCTGCGAGAGCTCGCCCGTCAGGTAGGCCTGCAGCCCCGCATAGTCGCCGGGGCCGCTCCAGCCGGTCGGGATCAGGATGTACTGGCCGATCGTATTCGTCGTGGCCGTCAGCACCGGCCCCTCGGCCAGCTCGACGCGCCGGTCGGAGGCGAGGTGCGACGAGATCAGGAACAGGTCGATCGCCGATACGTTCGTCCGGACACCGCCCTCCATGGCGTCCATCAGGGCAAGGCCCGGAAGAATCGCGCCGGCTCCGCCCTCGCCGATCTCGGACCGCAGGGCTCCGAGGATCCGCGCCTGGCGGATGGAGCGCGCAAAGTCGTTCGATTCGGCCACGACGCTCGTGTAGCGCGCGCGGGCGTAGGCCAGGGCCTGCGCCCCGTCCAGGTGGATGTCGCCGGCCGTGAAGCCGCCGGCCTCCCAATTGCCGGCGGCATGGAACTCGGGGTGGTGGGTGTACTCGAAGGCAACCGGGTTCGCGACGGTCACGCCGCCCACCGCGTCGACCATGTCACGGAAGCCGGGGAAGTCGATCGACAACCAGTGCCGGATCTCGAGCCCGGTCACTTCGGAGATCACTGCGGCCATGAGGTCCCCGGCGGCGTCGAGGCCGCCCGCACCCTCATCGGCGCCCGACTGGTGCCCGATCGCGAAGACCTCGTTGGCCTTGCCGTTCTGCGCGAAGGTTGCGAGACCCTCGATCCACAGGTCTCGCGGAATCGGGATGGTGGTGGTCGTGTCGGTGGCCGCATCGATCGAGAGCACCTGGATCGAGTCCGCCAGGTACGCCCCGTCGTGGCCCGCACCGCCGTATCCGATCATGAGGATGTTCACGCGCCCATCGCCGTTGAGCGATCCGAACAGTGCGCTCGACGGAAATGGCGCGCTCGAGACCGATGCGTTGAACGCCGCGGCGCGCGTGAAGAGCAGGACGCCGCTCACCACGGCTGCCACGAGGAGCAGGAGGAGGATGATCCGGGTCGTGCGTCCGACGGAGCCCGGCCGTCGGGCATCGCGCCCGGGCCGATGCACGGGGCGCCGTGGACTGGCCTGTCTTCGCCGATCGCCGCTCCGGGAGACGCCGCCGGAGCGAATGAGCTCTCGGTCGTAGGGAACGTTGCCGTCGCCGGCGAATGAAGCCTGGCGTCTCACTCCGAAATCATGCTCGGCAGGATCCTCTTCGGTCATCTGGGCGGCCTCGGACAGGATACGGCCTCGCCCGGTAAGCCGGCGGTCATCGGCTGGTAAGCGGCCGTCGGCATGATGGGCGCATGGCCGTCAATGTCGTTCCGGCGCCGCTCGAAAGGATCCTCGCCGGGCTCGACCCCGAACAGCGCGCCGCGGCGACGCTGCCGGACGGTCCGGCCCAGATCATCGCGCCCGCCGGGAGCGGCAAGACGACGACCATGGTGGCGCGCCTTGCGGTGCTGTGCTCGCGCGGCGTGGCGCCGGGGCGCATCTGCGTCGTGACCTTCAACCGCGACGCGGCCGCAGACCTCGGCGCCCGCGTCGCCCGGCGCCTGGGAGCGTCGGCCGCCGCGTCGATCGAGATCCGTACCATTCACGCGCTGGCCCGGCAGGTGCTGCTCGACGCCGGCGAGGGACGGATTATCGTCGCCGATCGCCTGCCCCTGCTGCGGGTCGCGCGACGCCGTGCCCTCGCCGCCAATGGGTCATCGGCGACGCCGGAGCCCGCCCAGCTCGACACGTGGCTGTCCGCCTGGAAGGTTGAGCGCCGCCCGCCACCGCCCGAAGCCCGCCTGGTGCTCGACGGGTATGCCGACCTGCTGAGCTCGCGCGGAGCCGTCGACTTCGACGACCTCGTCGTCCGCGCCTGCGATCTGCTGAAGACTGATGCGCGACTGCGCCTCCGCTGGCAGTCGCGGTTCCTCCACGTGTGCGTGGACGAGTTCCAGGACGTGGACGCCGCCCAGCTGCGGCTCGTCCGCGTCCTTGCCGCGCCGGAGGACAACCTGTTCGTGGTCGGCGATGACGACCAGCCGTACTTCGCATCTCGCACATGTAACCGGTGAGTCCCAACGACAGCTCCGCCGAGCCAGCCATTGAAGTCCTCCGAGATTTCCACCGTCCCCGGGCCACTCGGATCCCTGTAGGTCACCGGATTGGCAATTGCATACGAGCACGGGGCAATGCTTGCTGGTCTTGTGGGCAACCCTGCCCATTGATCGCCACCAGCGAAGCGTCGGTAGAGCTCCGTCTCCCAGTGCCGCTTGCGCCATTGTCACGTTCGACCCACTCCGATCTACGGGTGCCCGGCCTCGGTACTGCTGTGACCACTCGATAGCAATGCTTCGGGCGCACGGGGATTCGGACTATGGGTTTACGCAGCGGGCTGCCTCTAAGGCCAGATCCAGGTCGCGAACAACGACGACCTCATCGCGCTCGGGATAGGGGTAAGGACGCGGACTCTCCCACGGCACGCCCCCACGAGCGTGCACGACGTCGCCCTTCTCGGCGACGAAAGGCTCGAGGTCTTCGTCGAAGCCCTGCGTACCGAACGAATACCCGAGCTCCATCCGGTGGCAGGTGGCCGTTATGCGGTCGAGGGCAGTCGCACCTGACGCCTCACTCTCCCCAGGCCCCACACCCTTCAGGCTCCGGATTTGGGAATAGCCATCCGCATCGGCGTAGTCCGGTGGCGGCCATTCGCACTCAAGGAACTCCTGCCCGATAGCCGGCGGCGATCCTCCGCCGGAAGGTGTAGGGCCCGATATCTCGCGGCGAACCTGGTCGCTCGTAAGCCCATGGAGTTCTTGGCATGCCCTAACTTGCGCGGCGTCGTTCGTCTCGACAGTGAGGACGTACTCGAACGCCTTTGTCATGCATCCGCCGAGTCCTAAGAGGGCCAGGGCGGCGATAGCGACTTGGTAGACCTTGAGCCTGTGTTCCGCGAGCCACTTGCTCGCCCAAAGTCCCGAGGTTGGCTCCTGCGGTGACTGTTGCGACGCCGTGTCGTAAGGCGGCTCTCGCACGGTGGTTTCGCCTGCGGGCGGCGTGGCGGGGTCGTCCGCTCGGACCTCACGGCCCGTCGGCGCGCCGGGCGTGAGGGTACCAAAGTTGAACCCGCACGCGGCGCAGAAACGCATGTCGGGAACGCGCGCTGCTCCACATTGCGGACAGTAGGCTTGTTGCACTAGTTAGCTCCCCCGGCACTTGTCGATGGCCGAGAGCATACGGAAGCGCCGCTATCCTCTCGCCCCTTTCCGACAACCAGGCCAGTCGGCGGACTCCTAGCGGTGGCTTCGCGGCGGCACGCCGCCTTGACGTTAGTCCTCGTCGCCTACCGCGGCACCGGCGACGTCGGGCAAACTTCCCCTAGCGGGTTCCGCCGTGTCAAGTTTGACCCTCGAAACAGTGCACCACCGATCCCGGGTGGAGCACTCTGCCTGGCGCTTCGCCCGTCAGTCGCGCGGGTCGTTGTTCCCGGCGTACCCGGCGCCGAATCCGTCGTCCGGAATGTCGTTCCCGCCACCGTAGCCGGTGAAGAGGGCATCGACCATGTCGTCATCCATCTTGGCGATCGCTCGGTCCACGGCGTTCGCCGAATCGAGCTGCTCATCTGGTTCTGGCTCGCTAGTAATCCAGCGAAGGAACCGCTCCAGCAGGCCTACGCGGACGCGGGTAGGGCGGAACTGCATGACCATGCCGTCGTTGCTTTCGTAGGTCGCTATTGCCTCCTCGGCGTACGCGACCTTGAAGCCAACCGATCCCTTGACCTTAGGAATCTTGAGATTCGTCTTTACTTCCGCCGAGCCCCGTTCGCCTTCCGCGGCCAACACAACGGCCGCCGGCGCGACCATCCGAGACTCAATGAAGTACCAGTCATCGTTCCACTCGTTGTTCCGCGTCAGTCTCAGGATTTCGCGTCGAACGGCTCTCGGGTCTCTGATCCGCTCATGGGTCGAGGCGGTGCTCCTCGTAACAACGGTACCGTCCTCCGAAAACGTTACGCGGAAACCCAGATCGCCTTTGCCGAGTGCCTTGAACGGACCACCGGGATCGGCCTTGAGGTCGAACTTAGTCGTCACATCAGCGCCTGTGGCGCTTGCGAACTCCACAGGCCCGCTGGCACTGGAGAGGACCTCGAACTTGATGCTGAATTGGTCACCCAAGCTGCCCCGATAGTCGAATCGACCGTTCTTGAAGGTGCCGTACCAACCGAGCTGCTTGTCTTCATTCGGTTCCCAGTTGGCGATCACCTGTTTCTGATACCAAACCTCCTCAAGGTACCGACTCCATATGGCCACGGGATCCCCTCGCGCTGCGAACCTGTCGCCGGCATTCTGCCTCCAGACGGTGCTCTCGAATAGCCCTCGGGACGTGTGCCAGCCGGGCTTACAGTTCGTCGTTGAGCGCTCGCAGGAGTTCCGTATACCGCGGCGGCCGAAGCTCGTGGAGCTCGCAAGTCACTTCGCCGACGCGAGCCGCTCGTCCACACCTCCCGGAGCCCATGCGAACAACACAGCCGGAGGGGTTTCGACTTCCCCACGCGGAACAGTCGATCGTGAATGAGAATCCTTAAGATCTCCGCCTCGTCGAGCGCTTGGTTCCACGCGTCATCGTTTCTTCGCCATCCCTTTACGTGCTCAGCCGGGACGTTGAGTTCCGTACACGCTTGTTCCGGCGAGCGTCCTCGCTGGACCAATTTCGAGATAGCGAGCTTTAGCGCCGCGATCTCGCTAGTCGTCCTGCGACGGCGGCGCCCAAGACGGGGCATAACCTATGAGTCGGATGCCGCCTGCTTGGCCTTCGGCTTTGGCTTCCGTATGCCAGCCCGCTTCTTCGCTTCGTACACGTACTGGTAGACCGTGGTGGGCGTCGTCTGAAGCATTGTGGCGATGTCCCCGGCCGTGAAGCCGATGATGGACAGCCTCACGGTCTTCTGCGCGAGGCTGACGTCACCCATCGCGTCGAGCATCGCGAATGCGGCGATGCGCTCCTGCATGCTCGATCTCGTGGGCGCGAAGCCCTGAGCCTCGTCCTCGCGGGTCTGGTTGCTCTTGGTCGCCATCGGTGTCTACTTCTCCTCGATCTCGAAGTTGCCCTCGGTCATCCAGTCGTTCTTCCCCTCGATGTCGACCTTCGCCCCAGTCAGCTTCAGCTTCTCGATGAACTCCATTCGCTTCTGCACGCCGCCGTCGAGGCGGGTGATGTGAAGCCCGCTCAGGTCGCTGAACTGCTTCACCTCGCCGACGCTCACGAGCACGGTCGCCTCCGGGTAGATACCGAACGCGAGCCCCGCCTCGAAGAGAACATTCGGGCGCGGCTGGCCCTTCCGCGTCGTCTCCTGCTTGGACTCCTTCGGCCGCCGTAGCCGAGGAGCGAGCACGACGAGGTCGTCGGGGGAGAGGAGCACGACGACAGCGGCACCCTCACGAAAGATGGCATCGACCGTCTGGGGGATCGACGGCTGTGCCAGCCCGGCCGCCTTCATCCCCTGACCCCACTCGATCGGATCGAGGCCGATCGCGCGGAGGAACGAGAAGAGTGCGTCGCGGAGCTTCTTGTCCCGCCCGTAAACGACGATGACCTTCCGCGCGTCCTTGGGCTTCGGGCGACGACGCGGGTTCTCGCGCGCGGTCGTCCGGTCGATGCGCTCCCTCGTCCGGGTCGGGAGGGAGGGAGCAGCGCTCGCCGGGGTCGCCTCTGCCTCGGGCACGGCCTGCCGCTCGATTCCGCGGAGCGTCGCCATCTCCTCGTCGCTGGCGAACTTCGAGATGATCACGCCCGCGTCGCGCGCGAGCGAGAGTACCGCCAGGCGCCGCGTCAGGAACAGGTCGTTCGAGCGCTGGCGGATGAGCCGGTTCACGTGCTGCGGCGTGAACTTCAGTTTTTCGTCGAGTGCCGCGCGGAGAGGGTCCTTCGCCACGGGCTACTCTTCGGCCGCGGGGCGCTTCTTGCCCTGCGAGAGGTGCGCCCTGACCGATCCCTCACTGATGCCGACCAGCCGCGCGATCTCATCGTTGGCGAAGCCCGCGGCGCTGAGCAGTCGGGCCTGCTCGCCCTTGTTCTTGCCCTCCATTTGCCGGAGCGCAAGGAGGTTCGCCACCTTCCGCAGCTCGGCTGAGACGTCACCCTCCATCTGGGGCCGCCTTCGGCTTCGCGGTCTTGCCACCCTTCGCCTTCTTCGCGATGGCCTCGAAGCCCTTCCGGAGCGAATCGTCGGTCGAGCCGATCATCTTCGCGGCATCGGCGCGGGAGATCCCCAGCGCCATGAGGAAGCCCGCCTTGTCGGTGACCTTGGGATCCTCATCGTTCAGGCCGGATGCGTCGAGCGCCTGATAGGCCTGCGCCTTCGCGGCGACCTCAGTCCAGTTGGTCTCGGTCTCTTGCTTCGCCATGTTCTTGCGATCCACACGTCCATTAGTTGAGATGTGAGCTCGGTTGGTATCAGCTATTGAGACCGCGCGCCGCAAGCGTGCCGCAGATGGCGTCGACCTCTACTGAGACCGATGTGTCCTACTCCCAGCTCCGACGGGTTCCCCAATCGACTATGAGCACGCGCTCGCCGTCGGCTTTGACCTTCACCTCTGAGTGCGGCCCGACGAAGTTCTCGTTCATGCGCTGGCCGCGGGTGTGCGCGATCCAGAGGTCGAGCTGCGGGCGGCGGTCGTCGGGCCAGTTGGCGAGCCCATAGCCGCCCTTCTGGTCTGCGCTGTGTCGCTTCCCCCGGACGTGCGGCAGGTAGCGATTGAGCGCGAACCGAGTCCTGGCGGTGCCGCGACCGGGGGGGGGCCTCGGAGCGGCATCGTAGCGGCGCTCGGCCATCGCCCGCGCGCGGACGGTCCCGGCGGAAGTGACCGGCGAGCCGTAGAGGCGGGTAGGTCGCATCGCCCTCGGTGATGAAGTCCATCAGTCCAGCGACCTTCGGTGCGCGGCCGTGCGGCACCCGCTCGAAGCACCGCTGGTACTCGTCGTGGAGGGCCGTTCGGTGCTGCTTGTTCGGGAAGCGGTCCGCGACGACAACGTGGGATCCGGGGTCGGTCGCGGCACGAACGTCGCCGAGGAAGTTGACGATCAGCCGGATGGAGGGAGCCAGTCGAGATCGCCTGCTCTACCCATCATGTCCGAGCGCCGACCGGAAGGCAGGCTCGCCCCCCGCGACGGCGTCGTGAGAGGGTGTGGGGGCCACCGAAGCGCCCGCGAGTAAGCCACCGTTTAAGCCGCTGGTAAGCGGCTGCCGCCATCCTGTGCCGATGACGATCGCGCCATCGGTACCGGCTGACTTGGCGGTCGAGCCTCTGCTTCACACGCTCGATGCCGAGCAGCGCGCGGCCGCTACCCTGCCGGACGGGCCGGCACTGGTGATCGCGCCGGCGGGCAGCGGCAAGACGACGACGCTGATCGCGCGCCTCGGCGTGCTCCTGGCGCGCGGCGTGCTCCCCGACCGGATCGGGGTGATGACGTTCAACCGCGAGGCGGCCGAGGAGCTCTCATCCCGGATATTGACCCGGCTGGCGCCGCACTGCCCCGCTGCCGAGGAGATCGAGGTGCGGACGCTGCATGCAATGGCCCGCCAGGTGCTGCTCGATACCGGGCGCCCAGTACGGCTGCTCCCCGACCGTCTCCAGCTGCTGCGGGCCGCTCGCCGCCGGGCGCTGGCCGCGATGCGGTCGGATACCGACCAGGAGCCTCAGGAGCCATCGCCCGAGCCACCTGGCGCGTCGGCGCTCGACACGATCGTCTCCGCCTGGAAGGTCGAGGGCAGGCCGCCGCCGCCCGACGCGGTGGTCGCGGTACACGCCTTCGCGGCACTGATGGCGGTCCGCGGCCAGATCGACTTCGACGACTTGGTGGTGGAAGCCGTTGCGGCGCTTAACGAGGTCGCGACACTGCGCTCGCGCTGGCAGGCCCGCTTCTCCCACATGTGCGTCGATGAGTTCCAGGATGTGGACGCGGCCCAGCTACGGCTCGTCCGGATCCTCGCGGCACCAGAGGACAATCTGTTTGTTGTTGGCGATGATGATCAGCCGAAGTTCGATACTCGCACATATACGCGGTGGCAACCAGCGCCGGCTCGTCCGTGGCGGACTGGCCCCGTCGGCGAAGCGTTCCGCCATTACCTCGATCCGATCCAGACTGAAACCAACCGAGAGATCGATGTATTCGCTTGGATGGATCCATCAGGTCCCGTCCCGGTCGTTCTGGTTTTTGAATGTAGAGCCGCATCGGACAAGCCGTGGGTAGTCCTCACGTCGGACAATCAGCCTGGTCCGACCGTACCGATCGCCGGCGTCGCGTTGGCCCCGGTCCTCAGTGATCCTGACTTCTCGGGGGAGATCATTCGAGTCAACCTTCCATTACGACAACCCTACGGATTCACGGTGGTTGAGGCGTATGACGACAAGAACGATCGGGCCCATGCAGCCATGGAGCAGGCCATAGGTGCAGCGGTTGGAATCGAGAAGGCTCTCGGCAGGGATCAACTTCTCTTGGCGATGCCAGTCGTCGTCACCGAAGCCCCGCTCTACCGCTTTGAATCGCCCGATGGCGGAGAGGACTCGGTGATCGCATCGTCGTGGGAGCGTGTTTGTTGGAACGGGTCGCAGGCCCACCCGAGGCCAACACTCATCGATCTGGTTTCTCGCGAAGGCCTGCGGAATTACCTGGGGGATATCCGCGAGCGAGTCCTCGCCCTGCAAACGGACATGGCAAAGTTCGGGCGCCGCTAAGGTTGCGGGTAGAGGCGGCGGAAACTAGCCGGAAGTGAACGACGAGCTGGCAGGGAATTGCCTGCGGCCGCTTCGCCCGGACAAGTCGACTGGACCGGTCATGCGTCGCGAACCACGCTCATTCCTGTCACGGAGCGCCAAGAGTGATGTAATGAGCGTGGATCACCCATGGCTTGGTCCGATTGCGGTTCTGTATGTCCGGAACGAGCAGATTGGAACTGGAGGCGCACTTGGAGCTCGTGCTACCGGCGGTTATTGCTGCGGTCGTGCTAATAGTTGCGTTCTCAGCGTATCGAATGTCCACCCTGCATCGCGGCATGCGGGCCTACACAGACGCGCAGGAACTAGTCGCAAAGGGCGCGCACACCGTGGCTGAACGCCAACGCCTCGAGGATCTTCGCGCTCGCTCTGTCGCTGCATGGGGTCCGACCATGGATCCGACCCTGACGCCGCACGAGCGCCTCGCGCTGCTCGGACCCCGTGATCAGTGGATCGTGCAGAACATTGATGGGACGGAGGATCCCGAGCAGTTACGACTGTTTACGGAATTGGTCCTTCGATTCCTTCAGAAGTACGAGAAGGGATATCGACCCCAACAGTTCGGAGATGAGGTAACCCTGCCGTTCGCCCAGGGGCTGGCCGGAGCCGAGTACCGACGCCTCGTTTCGAAGGGTCAGGACGAACAAACAGCGAGCACCCGCGCGAGAGAACATTCGGCAAAGGTGACAGCCAAGTACCTCTCCTCGCGCACCAATCCAGATGGAACGTGGGCGATGATCGAGCCACCTAGGAGGGCTAGTCGGTGAGGTGGCTGAAGCGGCTGCTCCGGCGCGACGACGATGAGTTGCCGGCGGATCTGCAAGCGCTCGCTGAGCAACTTGGCGAGTCATCTGCGGATGCCTGGCTCCGCACCCCGGGTGGTATCCAACATTTGTCGGACCTGCGAAGGTCGGGACAGCTCTCAGCGGAGGGCGAAGAGCAAATCCGACTCCTTCAAGATGAAGGGCTGTTTCCCCCCGATGAGGCCGACGAGCATTACCAAGAAACCGAAGTCAACGAGAAGCCAAGTCTCCGGGAATCTACCAGCAACCGGGGCGGCCGAACGCTCGTGGTCGACCCCACCGCTAGCGATGCCTACCAGACCATCAGCGCCGCTGTGGCTGACGCTGGGGACGGGGACACGGTGAGCGTGCACCATGGCCGGTACACGGAATCTGTGGTGATCCACAGGGCCATGAGCGTGATCGGTGACGGCAAGCGCGAGACAATCGTCGTTGAGGGGCGTGAGGCGCCGTGCTTCATCCTCGACCACGCCACCGTCCGGCTGGCCAACCTGACAATAGAGGGTGGCGGACCGTACGCGAACGAGCTATCGGCGGCTGTGCTCATCAAGGGTGGCGCACCGACCCTCGAGCGTCTGGAGCTCAGGGAGAGCCATGGCATCGTGGTGCGCGACCAGGCGATGCCCACCATCCGGGGCAACATCATCCGCGACGGGCAGGGCTCTGGCGTATCCATTGGCGAGGGAGCCGGCGGCACGATCGAGGACAACGAGATCTACGGTAACGCCGGCGGCATCATGATTGCCGATCCGGGCACCTCACCGACCGTGCGAGGCAACCTCATCAGCGGCGGATCGTTTGGTGTCGTCGTCCTAACGAGTGCAGGCGGCACGATCGAGGACAATCAAATCTACGGTAACGCCCACGCCGGCATCATGATTGCCGATCCGGGCACCTCACCGACCGTGCGGGGCAACATCATCCGCGACGGGCAGGGCTCTGGCGTATCCATTGGCGAGGGAGCCGGCGGCACGATCGAGGACAACGAGATCTACGGCAACACCAGCAGCGGCATCTCAATCTCCGACCCAGACACCGACCCAATGGTGCGCGGCAATATCATCCGGGATGGCGAGAGTTCTGGCGTGGACATAACCTTGCTAGCCCGCGGCACGATCGAGGACAACGAGATCTACGGCAACACCGGCAGCGGCATCTCAATCTTCAATGCCGGGAAATCGATGGTGAGGCGCAACATCATCCGTGACGGGCTGGCTTTCGGCCTTCATGTCGCCCACAGCGCTAGCAGGATCGAGGACAACCAGATCTTCGGCAACGCGGCGGGAGGTATCAGCATCTACAAACCGGGGAACAAAACGCGTTTGCAGCGCAACCTTGTCCGTGACAACGGATGAAGGCGGTTCATCCGCACCAAGCGCAGATCGAGGAGAACCAGTGTGGCATTGGGGGACGAGGCAAGGCTGGATCACCAGTGGTCGGCGTCGAAGTCGCCTGGGTCGCTGGGTTGGACTGGATGAAGCGCTAACTCCGCCGCATAGACCCCGTCCGCGTCCGGCTTTGCGGCGTTTCCCTTTCCTTCTCCATCCTCCCGCCGCGCGCCTGACACCGACCGGAAGGTGGCCGTAGACTCGCGCGCCCGCGCCGACCTTGGGCCCGGCGTCCGGGTTGCGGCCCTTCTTCTCCCTTCTCCCTGCTCCCGTCAACTCCAGTGCCGCCCAAGCTGGGCTGATGACGGGCTGCCCGGGGCGAGCCATTCCAGAGTTCGGCGGCTACGCTTGGATCGGCTCCACGAGCCCCGGAAGACCGCTGCAACGTCGTCACCGCTTGACACGGCCTGTCGATGCTGTGGGGAGCGCAGCGAGGGCCGGTGACCTCGCAACGCTGTCTGCCGGATGGGGACCCGGTCACGGCGTCACCTACCGGCCTACAGGCACGCAACAACCCGCCTGCGACTAACCGTCCAGACGTCGTCCTCCTAGCCTTCGCGATAAGCCACCGTTGAGCCGCCGGTAAGCGGCTGCCGCCATCCTGCGCGGATGACGATCGCGCCATCGGCGCCGGCCGTGTCAGCGGCTGCGCGCCTGCTCGACAGCCTCGATCCCGAGCAGCGCACGGCCGCCACGCTGCCAGATGGGCCGGCCCAGGTGATCGCGCCGGCGGGCAGCGGCAAGACGACGACACTGATCGCGCGCCTCGGCGTGCTCCTGGCGCGCGGCGTGCCCCCCGACCGGATCGGGGTGGTGACGTTCAACCGCGCGGCCGCGGAGGAACTCTCGTCGCGGATCGCGACCCGGTTGGCGCCGCACTGCCCCGCTGCCGAGACGATCGCGGTCCACACGCTGCACGCCATGGCGCGCCAGGTGCTGCTCGATGCCGGGCGCCCCGTTCGGCTGCTCACCGACCGTCTCTCCCTGCTGCGCGCCGCTCGCCGCCGGGCGGTGGCCGCGATGCGGTCCCCTGCCGACCAGGAACCTGAGGAGGAGCCGGAGCCACCAGACGCGTCAGCACTCGACACGATCGTCTCGGCCTGGAAGGTCGAAGGCCGGCCACCGCCTCCGGCCGCCAGGAGCGCGGTGCGAGCGTTCACCGCCCTCTTGGACGCTCGCGGACTCATCGACTTCGACGACCTGGTGGTGGGTGCGGTAGCGGCGCTCGAGGCCGATCCGCAGCTTCGCGCCCGCTGGCAGGCTCGCTTCTCGCACCTGTGCGTCGATGAGTTCCAGGACGTCGACGCGGCCCAGCTGCGCTTGGTCCAAGTGCTCGCGGCGCCGGAGGACAACCTCTTTGTCGTTGGTGATGATGATCAGCCGTAGTGCACCATTCGCACATATACCGCCGGCGGTCGGCAGCCACGGCGCCATAGCAATGCTCCCCCGTCTTCGTGATCCACGTCGGCGGAGACGGCTAACCCGCAGACGCTGCCGAGTAAAGCCGCCAGTAATGGCCGCCCGCTAAGGCTGGCATCCGGCCGGCGGTGACGTTGACGGCGGATGGCATCGGCGACGATCCGGACCGTGCAGGCGACTCCGGGGGTTACGCTCTTGGCGAAGGAGCGTAAGGCAGGGCCTCAAGCCGACAGGCTCGTCCGCCCTCTTCGGAGAAACCAGACCACAAGTGCGGTCACGGCTGCAGCGACGCCACCGAGCAGGACCAGATTGCCCTGGACCCCGAGCCGCTCGACCTAACGATCGCGACCGCCCAGATCTTGCTGGCAAGTGACTGGCTAGTGCGCACATTCGCCCCGGCGTGGCTCGATATGGCAGGCTTGCCTGAGCACGCAGCGAATTTGCGCGGGCTCGAGGCGCTGACCAGCGTGGCCCTGGCGCGCAAGGCGGTGCCCAGCATCGAGGATGCCAGGCAGGATGCGTTCGACGCCGAGGCCACGCGCCGGGCAGCCGCCGTGTTCACATGGGCCGATGCCGGGGATGCCGCCTGCGCCGCGCTTGGGGCCGTCGCCGTGCCCGCGGCCGGGGCCGGCAGCATGGTCTCTGTTAACACATCGCCGCCCCACCCAACCCAATCCACGCGGTAACGCCGACCGAGCTGGCCGGCGGTGCGGGGCAGGAGTTCGGGGTAGGTCGATTGTCCCATTGGCTCGTAGGGCCGAGTGCTCGAAACTGCCGGCGTGCGACGCCTCGTCTTCGCTATCGCCCTCGTGGTTCTTACGACCCTTGGCGTCGGGTGTAATCGCAACTCCTACTGGTACTGCTACGACGCGGGTGATCCGGCACCTCATCATCTCGGGTACGACCCCGGCAACGATCACCTCTGTACTGACGGCGAGCTCCGAGACGCAGGCTCCTCTCAGTGACAATCATGACGGGTGGTGGGGAGGGGATCTAGGCGCTCCGACGCAGGGCTCCCCTGCGCTGATGAGACTGGCACAACTGAGGGACCGACCCCCATGACCGATTCGACCGACCGGCCGACCGAGAGTGCCTCAGAGCAAACTTCCGAGCCTACGTACTCGTGGACTCCGCTACTGAGCTTCGTGGTGCAAGTGTTTGGCGTCATCCTTGCCATCGCTTGCATCATTTTTGCCATGTCGATTCTTGGCGAAATGTTGGGACCGAACAATTGCCCGAATATCGACAGTACGCGGTTCGAGTGCTGATACGACCGATGATTGATCGAAAGGGGAAATCGAGCCCATGACCCGAATCGACGCCGACACGCCGAACAGTCCGCCCGACGGCTGGCCGTCGTCGAATCCTCGACGTGTACGATGTCGCGCGGGACTCTGCGCGAATCGATGGCGAGCGATGGTACGCCTCCGCCCGTCTGACTGCGCAGGCGATCGCTGACGCGCCCGACGCGAGACTGACGACCGAAAGGGTAGTACAGGCCCTAGGCGTGACCGGTTGCTCCGTACTGCGGATCGAACGATTCGGCGCCAGCATCCCGCCGGCCGGCACGGATCTCCGCCGCGAACGATCTCAGTCGTTCGACGTGGAGCTTCCCGAGCCCCAGCCGTGGAAGAACGTCCACCAGCAGCGTTGGTATGCCCAACTCGGTGCGGCGCCAGTGGGACCAGTACCGCACGTCCGACGACAGATCGTCGTCAATCCATGCGGCAGGGCGGTCGCCGACGAAGGCGATGACGTCCGGCAACTTGATCGTGTAGCCCTCGAACGTCGGATCCGGCGGGGTGAAGGTGATGAACGGCAACTCCGGCAAACCAATCAGCGGACCGATTAGCGCATTCGCATCAGCCTCCCAGGTGGTCGCCCAAACCAGCTCGAACTCGCTGCCGAGCTCCCGCAGCCACTCGCCATGCGCAGGCGACAGCAGGACGCGCATCCCCGCGAGGTGGTGCTCCTCGAATCCGTGCGGCACCACGTGCGCCGTAAAGGGGTTCAGCACGCCGTCGACATCGACCAAGAGGAGCGGCTTCCGCGCCTGCGCATCAGTCATCGACCGGCTACGAGGCGCGCCGAGCGACAACGGGTGATCGTGGTGCTTGCGCACCGCCCTCCGAGCTGTTCCATCGGCAAATCGTAAGGGCAATCGAAGCTGCTGCGAATTGATGGTCGATCGTCATCAGCAAGGGGGTCAGTCGATCCGATACGCTCATGACTCGGGCGTGCCGGATCCGCAGCGCGTTGGCCTGGCCTCAGCGTTTCCTAACGGCGACCGTTGCTCGCCCACCGACCGGGGAGCCGAGCGCTCAGCGCTTGCGGCGATGGCGCCCCACAGCAGCCACAGGACGAAGGCTGCCATCATGACGGTGCCACGCGCGCTCGGAAGCAGTGCGAAGACGAGGGCCGAATGTCGATGCTGGCGGAGCCTTCGTCAAGAAGTGTGGAAATTCCCTTCCGCACCAATCTGATTCAGGTGGCTGACAACCTCCTCCCGCACAGGCACGACGTCGTCAGAAGGAAAGAGCCCTTCGGCTT
>Ga0136633_1000284_pt1 | contig 38064 bp, 34 predicted proteins | sample AntDrymeUQ832206_2_FD_105494 | JGI IMG/M metagenome (GOLD analysis project Ga0136633, IMG submission 105494) | Polar desert sand microbial communities from Dry Valleys, Antarctica - metaG UQ83 (22.06) | ecosystem: Environmental > Terrestrial > Soil > Desert | place: Antarctica: Dry Valley... | reverse complement strand
GCCGCTCTGACCAGGTTTGGGTACCGTCGGCCTCGTGGGATAACCTGAGCGGGCTTCAGGCGCGAGTGGCGGAACGGTAGACGCGCTGGCTTCAGGTGCCAGTGTCCGAAAGGGCGTGGGGGTTCAAATCCCCCCTCGCGCACAGACAGAGGGGCTCTTGCGAAACCGGGCTACCGGATTTGCGAAAGCCATCAGTGCGAACAGGCCGGTTATCTTTTCGGAGATGATCGGCCTTCTCGTTTGGCGGATCATGCCGGGATCGCGCCTGTTAGACGGCGACGTTGCCATGGGCGGGCGGGGTGCCGGGAGCGAGCATTCCAGCTGTGAGGGGACGGCTTAAAGCCATTGACGACCAGCCACACGCCGAGCGCGGCCAAGGGGGCGCCCTGCTCGAAGATGCCGAACAGCGTCGCGAAAGTAGCGGTGATGCAGCGACTCGCTCCTGAGCCGGATGGTGACGCTGAAGGGGACCTCGTGACGTGAGCCAACCTTTCGGGTTTCCCCTTGTGGATAAGGGGTTTGGGTGTTGACATGGATGTCGTGTTGGTATACATTCGAACACATGTTCGACATGAGTTGGATTGACGATCTCGCCGGGGACACGATGTGTGACGCGGTCGTCGAGGCACATGCCGGTGTCTTGGAGCATGAGGCTCAGATGCTGGCTCTGGCGGCGCACTGGGCCGACCTGCACAACGGCGACGCGATCGACGCGACGGGGCGGGTGCTGCCGGGTAGGGAACGCGCGCGACGCCTCGGTGGTCCCGGGACACCGAAGGTGCTCGAGTTCGCCACCGCCGAGTTCGGGGCGTTGCAAGGGCGCGGCTTCATCTCCGCCGACAACCTGGTCCGTGACGCGTTGAACCTGCGTCACAACCATCCCGTGCTGTGGGCTGCCGTGTTCGCCGGCACCGCCCGGGTGTGGCAGGCCCGCGAGGTCGCCAAGATGGCCGCCGCCGCTGGTTTGTCCTCGGAGCAGACGGGGTGGTTGGACACGGTCACCACTCACAGACTCGCGTCGCTGCCCTGGGGCAGGTTCCTCAACGTCGTGGCGGCCAAGATCATCGAGGCCGACCCCGATGCCGCGGAGGCGCGAGCCAAGGCCGCCGCCGCGGAACGCTTCGTCCACGCCGGCCAGTGCAACGAGTACGGCCTGAAAACGATCGTGGCCAAAGCCGAAGCCGGTGACGTGATCTGGTTCCTGGCCACCATCGACCGGATCGCGATGATCCTCGCCGCGAACGGCGACACCGACCTCGTCGACATCCGACGCTCCAAAGCGATCAGGATCGTGGCCAACCCCGCCCACGCACTCCAACTGCTCCAGGACTACGCCGACAGCCTCACCGACCTCGTCGCCGTCCCAGCCGGCGACCCTGCACCCACCGACGCCGCGGGGGACGGCGAGGAGGTGGTTGGGGAGGCCGATCTGCACCCGGCCGACAACGACGCCGACGATCCCGACCCGCGGCGGCACCCGTGCCCGACCTGCCACGGCGGCGGCACGATCACCGGCGATGCCTCCGCGTTCACCCGGGTCCGGATCGACCCGAAGAAGCTGCTCCCACCGGCCACCTTGTACGTCCACCTGTCGCAGGACTCCTTCACCCGCGACCCCACCACCGGCGTCGCCCGGTTCGAGGGCGTCGGACCGGTCACCGTTACCCAGGCCCGCGACTTCCTCGGCAAACACTGCAATGTGACCATCAAACCCGTGATCGACGTCGCCAACCAGGCCCCCGCCGACGGCTACGAAGTCCCCGGCAAGCTCGCCGAAGCGCTGCACCTGCGCAACCCCGCCGACGTGTTCCCGCACGGCACCAACCTGGGCCGACGAAAAGACCACGACCACACCGTGCCCTACCTACACCCCGACAAAGGCGGGCCACCCGGACAGACGAACATGGGCAACCTCGGACCGCTGACCCGCTTCCACCACCGGATCCGGACCCACGGCAGATGGCGACTGAAACAGCCCGAACCCGGCGTCTACCTCTGGCGCACACCCCACGGCTGGCATTTCCTCGTTGACCACACCGGCACGCACCGCCTGCCCAAGACCATCGGCAACACCCTCTGGGCAGCCCCCCGCGCGGGCATCGACATCATCCCCACCGACCACGCCCTCGAGTACCAACGCGCCCACGATCGAGATGCGGCCTGAACAACCAACGCTTCAACCAGCGGTTGAGGCAGGAAATCGGGCCCGAGAGCGCTCCGATGGGAATCCGCACATACAGGGCGCAACACGTGTGACGGGTAGTCACTTCTGATCACTTGTTGCCGAAATGACTCACACGAGACTCACGCGGCCCTATCGTCACTCAGTTAGACGAGAACCATCCCGTCGCACCCACAGGGGAGTTTGCATGAAGACTGCTTACAAGGTTCTGGCCTACCTCATTGCGCTGGAGGTGATGGTCCAGGCTGCGGCTATCGCCTTCGCCTTCTTCGGTCTCGGCAAGTGGATCGACGACGGCGGCACGCTCGACAAGGCGGCCCTTGATTCCCAGGATCTCGAATTCACCGGGGTCATTGGCTTCATGATCCACGGCCTCAACGGGATGATGATCATTCCCGCCATTGCGCTCATCTTCCTCATCTTCTCCTTCTTCGCGAAGATTCCGGGTGGCGCAAAATGGGCGGCTTTCGTGCTCCTCTCCGTCGTGGTCCAGGTCTCGCTCGGCATCTTTGGGCACGAGACCCCGGAGTTGGCCCCCCTGCACGGCGTCAACGCGCTGATCCTGTTCAGCCTGGCGGTGATGGCTGGAATGCGTGTGAGCAGAGTGACGGCAACCACCGACTCGCCACAGGAGCGCGAGCTCGTCTGACCTCGGGGAAACAACGGGTCGCGTACGTCGATGAGTCGTAGTCGTCGCCAGCTCCTCGGTGCGTGTTTCGCCACGGCCGTCGTACTCGGCCCGTTGACGTGGCTGTGGGCGACGAGTCTGCTGCCCGACAGCTACTCCGCAATGGACATGGGGTACGCCGACTACGGCGGCGGACCCTCGCACGCGATGAACGCGTCTCACCAGGGCGATGCCGGCACCCACTCCTCGGGTGTCGACATCGCCACGCTCATTGCTGACCCGGCCCGTCCTGCCGACGTCGAGGTGGATCTCGTCGCACGCAAGGAGCAGTTTCGGCTGGCTTCCGGTCGAGAGGTCAACGGCTACACCCTGAACGGCGGGTCGCCTGGCCCGGTGATCCGCGCTGTGGAGGGGCAGCTCGTGGAGGTGCGGCTGCACAACGGGTCGGTGCCCGCCGGGATCACCCTGCACTGGCACGGCGTCGACGTGCCGAACGCGATGGACGGCGTCGCCGGGGTCACACAGGACGCGGTCCTCGAGGGAGAGGACTACACCTACCGGTTCGTGGCAAACCGGGTCGGGACGTACTGGTACCACTCGCACCAGCTCTCCCACGAGCAGGTGAAGCGAGGGCTGCTCGGTGCGCTTGTCATCTCACCGAAGGAAAGCGACCCGACGGTCCTCGACAGGATCGCGTTGGTCCACATCTACGAAGGCCAGCGCACGGTCAACGGCCAGGACGGTGACGTCGCCGTGGACGCCGCACCCGGCAGCACAGTCCGGCTGCGGGTCATCAATACCGACAACGGTCCGATGCCGGTGTGGGTAGGTGGGGCGTCGTACCGCGTGCTGGCCGTCGACGGCACGGATGTGAACGAGCCGACGCCGGTGACTGACGCGTCGATCCGGGTCACCGCCGGAGGCCGCGCCGACCTCGAGATCGTGATGCCCGACGACGCTTCCGGAGTGCGCGTGGAGTTGGGTGGCAATTCGGCGGTGGTCCTGGGCAAGGACACATCCCTCCTCGCGAAGACGGTGCAGCCCGATTCGTTCGTCGACCTGCTGAGCTACGGTTCGCCGGCCCCACTGGGCTTCGATCCGTCATCGCCCGCGCGAGACTTCGAATACGTCATCGGGCGCCGCCCGGGGTTCCTCGACGGGCGACCCGGTTTCTGGTGGACCATCAACGGCCACCTCTACCCGAACGTGCCCATGTACATGGTTGCCGAGGGTGACGTGGTCCGGATGCGCATCGAGAACAACAGTGGCGACGTGCACCCAATGCACCTGCACGGACACCACGCTGTGGTGCTCAGCAGGAACGGAGAGCCGTCCACAGGCAGCCCGTGGTGGGTCGACTCACTCAACGTTGCCGACGGCGAGTCGTACGACATCGCGTTCGTCGCAGACAACCCTGGTATCTGGATGGACCACTGCCACAACCTGCCCCACGCGGCCGAAGGCCTGGTTGCCCATCTCATGTACTTCAACGTGAGAACCGAGTTCATGCTCGGTGGAACGTTCGAGAACAAACCCGAGTAGGCGTTTCAATCGGACGGTGCGTCGAGCCGCGGGTTGTCGAATGTCGCCGGGTCGTCGAGCACTTCCATCCGGCCGGCCGGCCACACGATCGCCCAGACCTTCCCGACCACGTTGTCGAGCGGGACCGAGCCGCCACCCGGCCGCGATTGATGCGCACGGGAGTCCTGGCTGTTCGAGCGGTTGTCACCCATCATCCACAGGTGGTCAGCCGGTACGACGACGTCGAACGGCTCGTCTGAGGGGTCGACACCTCTGCGCAGGTAGGCCGACTCGTCGAGCGGAACCCCATTGACCATCATTCGGCCCTGGTCGTCGCAGCACTCGACATGGTCCCCGCCCACGCCGATGACCCGTTTCACCAGGTGCCCACCCGCGGGGTAGAGGCCGACCTTGGACAGAAAACCCTGCAGCCCGGTCGGCTCGGGTGCGACTCCTAGCCAGCTGCCGGGATCACGGAAAACGATCACATCACCGCGCTCGGGGCCTCCGGTCCAGTAGGAGACCTTCTCGACGAGGATCCGATCGTCTTTGACGAACTGCGGGATCATCGAGCCAGAGGGCACGAAGAACATCTGCACGAAGAATGCCTTGACCAGCGCTGAGACGACGATCGCCAGCACCAGCAGGATGATCGTTTCCTGCCACCAGGCCACTTTCTTGCCTCGGCTGGTGCGATGGGCGGCACGGGTGCGACCTGCAGGCTTGTTGGTATCGGAGTCCCGCATGCCTGCGACTTTACGGGCTGCTCAGTCGCGCGGAAACCAAACGGCGTGGTCACACCCGTCCCGGGAACCAGCGATCGATTGCGGTTGTCAGCGGTCCGTCGCGAGGTCGTCGGCGAGGGCACCCGCAGCTCGGTTGAGCACGGGCACCGCTCTCCGGACCAGGTCCTCGGTCATCCTCGGCGCAGGCCCCGAGACCGACAACGCCAACCGCGGTGACCCGTCCGCGAGTGCCACGGCGACGCAGCGCACGCCGACCTCCTGCTCCCCGTCGTCGATGGCGAAACCCTGGTGGCGTACGACGTCGAGCTCTTTGGCGAGCCGAGCGGGAGTGGTGATCGTGTCCTCGGTCTGCGCTGGCATCCCGGTACGACGGACGATCCCCTCGACCCGCTCAGGAGGCAGTTGTGCGAGCAGCGCTTTCCCGACCGCGGTGCAGTGCGGAAGAACGTGACGGCCGACCTCGGTGAACATCCGCATCGAGTGCTGGGACGGCGCCTGTGCGACGTACACGATCTCGTCGCCTTCGAGCATTGCGAGGTTCGCGGTCTCCCCGAGCTCATCGACCAGTCGGGTGAGGTGCGGGACCGCCCAGGTGGTCAGCCGCCGGCCGGACCGCTCGCCCAGATGGATCAGCCGGGGGCCGAGCGCATACCGCTTCGCCGACGGCTGACGCAGGTAGCCCAGCCCGACCAATGTGCCCGTCAACCGGTGGACCGTGGTGAGCGGTAGACCGGACTCCGCGGATAGCTGAGAGAGGCTCATCGGCCCGCCCTCAGCCAGCGTCTCGAGCAGCTCGAAGGCGCGCCGGATCGACTGCACGCCGCCGGAGGTGGACTGTTGACCGTCCCGGATACCTGTCATAACCTTCCAAAGTATAGAAGAAGGTTTCCGCAGAACGGAAACTCCATCATCTGCCTCGGGAGACCGGATGGAAGCGCCACCAGGAATCCACACCGCAGGAATCGAGATCGCAGGGTCCACCAGGGAACGTTTCGACGAAGTGCTCACCCCTGCGGCGCTCGAGTTCCTCGCCGCGCTGCACAGCGAATTCAACCCGCGGCGACTTGAGTTGCTCGAGGCGCGGAAGACCCGGTACGCCGAACTAGCGGCCGGAGGCACGCTCGACTTCCTGACCGAGACCAAGGCGATCCGCGAGGACGAGTCGTGGAGAGTGGCCGAACCCGCCCCCGGGCTGAAGGACCGCCGTGCGGAGATCACCGGTCCGACCGACGCGAAGATGACGATCAACGCACTCAACTCCGGCGCCAAGGTGTGGCTCGCCGACCACGAGGATGCGAACACCCCGCTGTGGGAGAACATGGTGCAGGGCCAGATCAACCTGCGCGACGCAATCGAGGGGAAGCTCGCCTTCACCACACCGGAGGGCAAGCACTATGCGCTCGGTGACAAGCCGGCGACGATAGTCGTGCGGCCCCGCGGATGGCACCTCCCGGAGAAGCACTTTCTCGTCGAAGGCGAGCGCACGTCCGGCAGCCTCTTCGACTTCGGCCTGTACTTCTTCCACTGTGCGAAACCGCAGCTCGAGCGCGGGTCGGGACCGTACTTCTACCTGCCGAAGATCGAGAGTCACCTCGAGGCCCGGTTGTGGAACGACGTCTTCGTCTTCGCCCAGGACCGCCTCGGCATCCCTCAAGGCACGATCCGGGCCACGGTGCTGATCGAGACCTACCCTGCCGCGTTCGAGATGGAGGAGATCCTCTACGAGCTGCGCGATCACTCGGCGGGCCTCAACGCGGGGCGCTGGGACTACATGTTCAGCGTGATCAAGTGTTTCCGGACCCGGGGCGAGGAGTTCCTGCTCCCCGACCGGAACTCGGTCACCATGACGGTGCCGTTCATGCGTGCCTACACCGAGCTGCTGGTCCGGACCTGTCACAAACGCGGTGCGCACGCGATCGGCGGGATGGCTGCGTTCATACCGAGCAAAGACGAGAAGACCAATGAGCAGGCTTTTGCGAAGGTTCGCGCCGACAAGACGCGGGAGGCCGCCGACGGGTTCGACGGATCGTGGGTCGCGCACCCCGGCATGGTCGACCTGTGCACCGAGGTGTTCACCTCGGTCCTCGGCGACAAACCCGATCAGCGCGACAAGCTCCGGGAGCAGGTCTCTGTCAGCGCCGATCAGCTCCTCGACGTCGCCTCCACCCCTGGGGATGTCACCGAACAGGGTCTGCGCAGCAACATCAGCGTCGGAATCCGGTACCTCGAGGCATGGCTGCGCGGCAGCGGGGCGGTGGCCATCAACAACCTGATGGAGGACGCCGCAACGGCGGAGATCTCGCGCTCGCAGGTGTGGCAGTGGCTGCACAACGAAACGGTGCTCGCCGACGGGCAGACCGTCACGCCTGACCTGGTCCGGCGGCTCATCGAGGAGGAGACACCGGCCGAGGATGGCTGGGACGAGGCCAGGGGGCTCTACACCGAGATGGCGATATCCGACGAGTACGCCGACTTCCTCACGCTGCCGGCGTACGAACGGATGCCGTGAAGAATCTATGAGCGCCGACCGCTTGGCAGAGAGGCTGCGCGGGGATATCGGTGAGCGATGTGTGTTGACCGATCGCGCCCAGTTGCGGACCTACGAGTGCGACGGCCTAGCGGTCCACAAGGTGACGCCGGCGCTCGTCGCACTTCCCGACACCACAGACCAGGTCCGGGCCGTTGTCCGGGCTTGCGTCGAGGCAGGTGTTCCGTACGTCGCCCGCGGCTCCGGCACCGGACTCTCGGGAGGGGCGCTCCCGCACGCTGACGGGGTTCTGATCGTCACCTCGAAGCTGCGCACAATCCTTGAGATGGATCCCGACAACCAGCGGGCGGTTCTTGAGCCAGGCGTGATCAACCTCGACGTCACCCGCGCCGCCGCGCCACACGGCTACTACTACGCACCCGACCCGTCGAGCCAGCAGATCTGCTCGATCGGCGGGAACGTCGCCGAGAACTCCGGTGGCGCGCACTGCCTGAAGTACGGCTTCACCACCAACCACGTGACCGGCCTGGAGCTCGTCACCCCCGAGGGCGACGTCGTCCGGCTGGGGGGAAAGGCACCAGACCCGCCGGGCTACGACCTCCTCGGCGCGTTCGTCGGCTCCGAAGGGACGCTCGGCATCGCCACCGAGGTGACGGTGCGCCTGATGCGGGCACCCGAGTCGGTGCGCACCCTTCTCGCCGCGTTCCACTCCACCGATGACGCGGGAGCTGCGGTCTCCGCGATTATCGGGGCCGGGGTGATCCCCGCGGCGATCGAGATGATGGACGCGCTTGCGATCGAGGCCGCAGAGGCCGCCGTGCAGTGCGACTACCCCAAGGGCGCAGGCGCCGTGCTCATCGTCGAGCTGGACGGCCCCGCGGGCGAGGTCGAGGAACAGTTCGAGCAGGTCGAACGGCACTGCAGCATGGCGAAAGCGTTCGAGATCCGGATCGCCGCGGACGACGAGGAACGCGCCCGCTTCTGGAAGGGCCGCAAGTCGGCCTTTGCAGCGGTCGGCCGGATCAGCCCCGACTACATCGTGCAGGACGGGGTGGTCCCGCGTACGGCGCTGCCGGAGGTGCTGCGCCGGATGGGAGAGCTGTCCGCCGAACGCGGCATCCGGGTCGCCAACGTGTTCCACGCCGGCGACGGGAACCTGCACCCGCTGGTGTTGTTCGACGACGCGGTCGAGGGCGAGGCCGAGAAGGCGGAGGAGTTGTCCGGCGCGATCCTCGACCTGTGCATCGAGCACGGCGGCTCCATCACCGGCGAGCACGGCGTAGGCATGGACAAGGCAAAGCATATGCCGCGGATGTACACCGAGGACGACCTCGACACCATGCAACTGCTGCGCTGCGCGTTCGACCCCGGGCACCTGTGCAACCCCGGCAAGATCTTCCCCACGCCCCGGCTGTGCGGCGAGGTGCCCGGGCGGCACAAGGGGCCACACCCCCTGCAGCAACAAGGCCTGGCGGATGTGTTCTGAGATGAACACTTCCGCGGTGCTCGACGACCTGAGCAAGGTCGTCGACGACCGCGTGCGCACGGCCCACGCTGGCGACGTCATCGACGGCGTGCAGCCGAAGTACGTCGCCTCGCCGTCGTCCGCCGACGAGACCGCCGAACTTCTCCGCGTCGCCGCGCACCACCATCTCCACGTCGTGGCCAGGGGTTCAGGCACCAAGCAGGGTTGGGGAATCCCTCCCCAGGAACTCGATCTCGTCCTCGACACGACCGCGATGAGCGGCGTCGTCGAGCACGCCGCCGGCGACCTGGTCACGGTGGTGCGGGCCGGGACGACGTTGGCCGACCTGCGATCGGTGCTCGCGCGGGCCGACCAGCAACTCGCGCTCGATGCACCGTTCCCGTCCGCGACCATCGGGGGCACGGTAGCCACAGACACCAGCGGACCCAGGCGTGTCCTCTACGGAACGATGCGCGATCTGCTGATCGGGATCACCTTCGTGCGCGCCGACGGGGTGATCGCCAAGGCCGGCGGCAAGGTCGTCAAAAACGTCGCCGGCTATGACTTCGGGAAGCTGCTCGCCGGAAGCTACGGCACCCTCGGCGTGATCACCGAGGTAGTCCTGAGGCTGCACCCCCTGCCGAAGACGAAACGAGTCGTCACCGTAGAAGTGGCCGACGGTGAGGCCGCTGCCCAGGCAGCACTGAGCGTGCTCGGATCGCAGGTCGTGCCCACCGCTGTCGACATCGACCAACCCGCTGACGGTCCGGTCACCGTGGCCGTCCTGATCGAGGGGGTCGAGGCAGGTGTTGCTGCGCGCGTCGCGGCCACGCTGCAGCTGCTCGGGCCCGACGGTGCGGACGGCGACGCGCCGCAGTGGTTCGGCCGCTACCCGTTTGGCGCCCATGACGTCGGGATCAAGATCACCACCAACCTGATGGGGATCGGCCCGCTCCTGTCTGTGGCGCACGGTCTCGGCGTCCGCCACCGAGTGCCGGTTTCGGTGCGCGGTTCGGCGGCCGGGGTCCTGTATGCCGCGATTCCGGGGAGCACCGACTCGTCCGATGCTGCGCATCTTGTCGAAGAGCTGCGCGCCCTCGCGGCCACGTACGACGGAAGCGTCGTCGTCCTGACCGCACCCGCGGATGTACGTCGTGCGCTCGACGTGTGGGGGCCGGTCTCAGGACTCGACCTGATGCGACGCCTCAAGGACCAGCTCGATCCTGACCACCGGCTCTCGCCCGGCCGTTTCGTCGGAGGGATCTAGATCGTGACCGTAGACAACACCCCTGCCTTCGACGGTCACCGTCCTCCCTCCCTGGACCTGGTCGACGACTGTGTGCACTGCGGGTTCTGCCTGCCCACCTGTCCGACGTACTCCATCTGGGGCGAGGAGATGGACAGTCCGCGCGGCCGGATCTACCTGATGGGGGCCGGTCTAGCGGGCGAGCCGATGACCGACACGATGGTGGGGCACTTCGACGCCTGCCTCGGCTGCATGGCCTGTGTCACCGCGTGCCCGTCCGGTGTCCAGTACGACAAGCTGATCGAGGCGACCCGCGCACAGGTCGAACGTCGTCACGAACGGACACGGCGCGAGAAACTGTTGCGCGCCGCCATCTTTTCCCTTTTCCCTTATCCACAACGGCTCCGGCTGTTGCGCGGTCCGCTGCGTCTCTACCAGCGCACCGGACTGGATCGCGCTCTCCGTCGCACCGGGATGCTCGACCGGGCACCGAAGCTGGCTGCGCTCGAGTCGCTGACTCCGCGACTGGGGCGCAACGTGAAGATCCCTGAACGAGTCCCTGCCGCGGGGACGCAGAGGGCCGTGGTCGGGATGCTGCTCGGCTGCGTCCAGCGTGAGTTCTTCCCCGACGTCAACGCGGCAACGGTGCGCGTCCTGCGGGCGGAGGGATGCGAGGTCGTCGTACCTCGGGGCCAGGGATGTTGCGGTGCGCTCAGCGTTCACAACGGGCGCGAGGAGGAGGCACAGCGCTTCGCCCGCGCGGTCGTCGACAGCTTCGACGAGGCCCGTGTCGAGCGCGTCGTCGTCAACGCCGCTGGCTGTGGGTCCGCGATGAAGGAGTACGCCGATCTCCTCGCCGACGACCCGGCGTACGCCGAACGCGCCAAGGCGTTCGCAGACAAAGTGCGCGACATCTCCGAGATTCTCGTGGAGCTCGGCCCCGTCGCACCTAGACATCCGCTGCCGATGGTCGCGGCTTACCACGACGCCTGCCACCTTGCCCATGCGCAGGGCGTACGCAGCCAGCCCCGGCAGTTGCTCGCAGGGATCCCTGAGCTTGAGGTCCGCGAAATCGCGGATCCGGAGATCTGTTGTGGATCCGCCGGCATCTACAACGTGTTGAACCCAGAGCCGGCGCGTGAGCTCGGTGACCGCAAGGCGGCCGCCGTTCTCGCCACGGGGGCCGAACTGCTGGTCACGGCCAACCCCGGTTGCCTCATGCAGGTCGCTTCGTCCATCGAGCGGCACGGCGGATCGATCGCCATGGCCCACACCGTTGAGGTGCTCGATGCGTCGATTCGCGGCGTCAGCCTTCCAAATTCACCACACAAAGGAGAGTGATCGATCATGCCCGAGTCGACAGGACAGGCGGGAGGTAGCACGAACTTCGCGACGGAGATTCCTAGCAAACACGTCGCGCCGGTCGAGTACGCCGACCTACCCGAACCGCTGCCGCTCAAGAAGGTGATCGGTCCGAGCGTGCTACTGCTCGCCGGCGCCATCGGATCCGGTGAGTACGTGCTGTGGCCCTACATCACCTCGCAGGTCGGCCTGACCCTGGTGTGGCTGACGCTTCTCGGGGTCCTGACCCAGTACTTCCTGAACATGGAGATCGAGCGCTACACCCTGGCCACCGGCGAGACCGCGGTCACCGGTTTCACCCGGCTCTGGAGGCCGTGGGGGGCGCTGTTCGTGATGATGACGGTCGTCCCCTGGGCCTGGCCGGGATGGGCTACCGGCGGCACCACGACGCTGAGCTTCGCGCTCGGCTTCTCGGAGGACGCCGTTCCCTACATAACGATCGGCGTCCTGGTCCTGATCGGAGCGGTGTTGACGCTGTCCCCGGTGGTCTACAAGACGGTGGAGAAGATCCAGTTCTTCATGGTCGGGTTGATCGTGCTCTTCGCCATCTATGCGATGTTCTTCCTCCTCGGTGGCGACGGGTACGCCGCCCTCGGGCGTGGGTTCGTCGAGGTCGGCAAGATCCCCGACGGGGTCGGGACCATCGGAACCGCGACCCTGCTCGGCGCGATCGCGTTCGCCGGTGCCGGCGGCGCGCTCAACCTGGTGCAGTCGAACTGGGTGCGCGACAAGGGCCTGGGGATGGGGGCCCGGCTACCGAAGGTCGTGTCGCCATTCACGGGCGAGGAGGTCGTTGCGCCGACGACGGGCTACTTCTTCAAGCGTGACGAGGCAAACATGCGTCGCTGGAACGCCTGGTGGAAGGTCGCCCACCGCGAGCAGTTCTACACGTTCTTCGTGATCGGCGCGGTTGCTCTGTTCGTGTTCATGACGCTGACCTTCGTCACCGTCGGCACCGGTGTGGCGGAGGAGAGCTTCGACTTCATCCGGGTGCAGGGTGAGGCCCTCCAGTCCTTGAAGGGCGCCTGGCTGGGCACGGTGTTCTGGCTTATCGGCAGCGTCGTTCTGTTCTCCACCAACCTGGCCGTTCTCGACATGGTCGGGCGGATCACCGCTGACGTGCTCAAGACCGGCCCGCTGCGGGAGAGTGGCACGTGGAGCGAGAGCAAGCTCTACTTCGCAACAGTTTGGCTGGAGATCGCCCTCGGCTCGCTGATCCTGTTGTCCGGCGTGACTCAGCCGATCGTGCTGCTCGTCATCGCGTCCTCGCTGAACGGACTGGTGATGTTCGTGTACTCCATCCTGTTGATCCAGCTCAACCGCGGCGTGCTGCCGCGCGAGATCGGGCTGAAGGGTGGCCGGCTGGGCATGCTTTGCTGGGCTGTCCTGTTCTACGGCGGCTTCTCCATAGTCCTGCTGATCGATCAGGTCAAGCAGTTGTTCGCCTAGACGGGAACAGAACGGGTCCCGGCCGACAGCCCCGGCCGGGACCCTCCTCGGGGACCACCGTCTACGAGCCGCCCTTGCCAGACGGCTTTACATTCTCTATGGTTTTGTAAACCAGTTCGGTTTCCCCTGGAGGTTCTGATGGCAGACGCGGCGGTCGAGGAAGAAGTCGTGTGGACAGACGGCAAGCGGCACCTGTGGTTGCTCGGTCTGCTTGTGCCCGTGCTTCCGTTCCTCGCCTGGGGCCTGGTGACCTGGACGGGCCTCGGGCTCTTCTGGTTCCTCGGTCCGATCTTCATTTTCGTGCTGATCCCGCTGATCGACTTCTTCGCGGGCATGGATCGGACCAACCCACCCGACGACATGTTGGAGGCGTTGGAGAAGGACAAGTACTACCGCTGGATCACCTACCTCTACCTGCCGATCCAGTACGTCGCCCTGGTCTGGGCCTGCGTGATGTGGACCTCCGGCTCACTGTCCCTCGTCGACAACGTCGGCCTGGCGTTCACTGTCGGAACAGTGGCCGGGATCGGGATCAACACCGCCCACGAGCTCGGTCACAAGAAGGAGAAACACGAGCGTTGGCTGGCGAAGATCGCGCTCGCGCAGTCGTTCTACGGGCACTTCTACATCGAGCACAACCGTGGCCACCACGTTCGTGTGGCGACACCGGAGGACCCGGCCAGTTCACGGTTCGGCGAGACGGTCTACGTCTTCCTGCCGCGCACGGTGATCGGTTCGTTGCAGAACGCCTGGCGGTTGGAGAAGCCGCGTTTCAAGCGCCGTGGACAGTCGCACTGGTCGATCAGGAACGACGTACTCAACGCCTGGTTGATGTCCGCGGTGCTCTGGGGCGCGCTGCTGGTTGGCTTCGGCATCGAGATCCTGCCCTATCTGATGGTCCAGGCCACGCTCGGCATCGCGCTGCTCGAGATCGTGAACTACCTCGAGCACTACGGGATGCTGCGCCAGCGTGAGGTCACGGGTCGCTACGAACGGGTGCTCGCGAGCCACAGCTGGAACAGCAACAACATCGCTACGAACGTGTTGCTCTACCACCTGCAGCGACACAGCGACCACCATGCGAACCCGACCCGGCGCTACCAGACCCTGCGCGACTACGAGGAGGCACCGGTGCTGCCGACCGGGTACGCCGGGATGATCGTGCTCGCGCTCTTCCCACCGCTGTGGCGCAAGGTGATGGACCCTCTCGTACTGCGTCATTTCGATGGCGACATCACCCGGGCCAACATCGCGCCGAGCAAGCGGGACAAGATCCTCAAGAGGTACGGCGCCCGCACGGCCGCCGCCTCGGAGGAGACGGCTGCGTGAGCCGGTACACCTGCACGAGCTGCGACTACGTCTATGACGAGTCGGTCGGAGATACCCACGAAGGCTTCCCGGCCGGAACGCCCTGGAGCGAGGTTCCCGACGACTGGTTCTGTCCCGACTGTGGAGTGCGCGACAAGGTCGACTTCGAGCCCGCCCCTTAGGATTGCCCCATGTCGACGGCTCGCACCTCACCCGAGCCCGACGGCCTCCGGGACCGGCTGATCGAGGCTGCGTCGCAGATCACCTGCGACACCGGCTGGTCCGACGTGACGATGGCCAAGCTCGCCGAACGTATCGGGGTGAGCCGGCAGACCGTGTACAACGAGCTCGGCTCCAAACCCGCACTCGGCCAGGCCCTCGTGTTTCGCGAGCTCGACCGGTTCCTCACCGTGGTCGCGGCCGAGCTCGACAGGTACGACGACGTGGTCGATGCCATTCGCTCGGCCGCGCAGCAGGTGATGGTGATGGCCAAGGACAATCCGCTGCTGCACGCCGTACTCTCCTCAGCACATGGCGGCACCAACGCGTTGCTGCCGCTGCTCACCACTCATTCGGAGCCGCTGATCGCGGCTGCCACTGCGGTTATCGTCGAGCGCATCCCTGACAGGTACCCCGACCTCGGGCTCACCGATGACGAGCTGGCGACTGCGCTCGACACCATCGTGCGACTCGTGTTGAGCCACGTGATGCAGCCCGCCAAGTCGGCGGCACGAACAGCCGACGACATCGCCTGGATCTCCGCCCGCGTCCTGGGCAGATAGCTGGGAACAAACAGCAGTGGCCCCGACCGAAGTCGGGGCCACTGCCTTGATCCACCCAACTCGGTGTGAACCGAGCTAGTTTTTTTCAGTGGGTCACATCATGCTCGGCGGCATCATCACCGAGTCGATGAGGTAGACCGTGGCGTTGGCGGTCACCACGCCGCCGCAGATCACGCTGGCGTCCTGTGACTTGAGGTTGTCGCCCTCACCGGAGATCACGAGGTCTTCGCCCTGGACCGTGGTCAGGGTCTGGCCGGCGATCTCGTCGGGAGTCATCTGGCCTGCGACCACGTGGTAGGTCAGGATGCCCGCGAGCGCGTCGGCGTTGGCCGGCTTGCTGAGCTCCTTGAGGGTCTTCGCCGGGATCTTGGCGAATGCGTCATCGACAGGGGCGAAGACGGTGAACTCGTCACCGTTCAGGGTGTCGACCAGGTCAACCTTGGGGTTCACTCCGCCGGAGACGGCTGCGGTCAGCGTCTTGAGAATCGGGTTGTTGCTGGCGGCGACAGCTACCGGGTCCTGAGCCATACCGGCGACTGAACCTGCGCCGTCCGGGACAGCCTCGGCGTAGCCGGCACAGCCGGGGCCGACGAGGTTGGCGGCAGGGTCCATGGTGTCGGACCCTTCCGCGGCGGGAGTCTGCTCGGCCGTGGTGTTGGTGTCCGACGCACTGGCGCCGGCGTCGTCCGCTCCACAGGCGGCGGTCATGGTCAGTGCGGATACCGCCGCGATGGCGAGGGCTACCTTCTGGATGGAGCGCATGGTGCTGCTTCCCTTCGGGGGTTGGGTGTTGGTGCCTTTTTGGTGTGTCACTCGTTCGTTGTCAGGACGTACGTGGATTGGTCATTCGACCGTTACATCCACGCTGTCCCAACCCGTCGAACCGTTCGGAGCGATCGGCTCGCGGTCGGACGTCTGGGTGTAGCCCGTGCTGTCGGTCGAACGAACTTCGAGCTTGTGGTTCCCGGGATCGGTTGCATCCCAGTCCCAGACCCACTGTCGCCAGGTGTTGACGCTGTCCTCGGTGGCGAGGCGCGCCTCGTTCCACGAACCTCCGTCAACGCGGACCTCGACCTTCTCGATGCCACGGTCCTGTGACCATGCGACGCCAGCGACGGCCGTCTTCCCGGCCTTCACCCGCGCGAACGACCGAGGTACGTCGATCCGCGAGGACGTCTTGATGGGCGCTTCGGCGGAGTAGCCGCGACTGGTCCAGTAGGCCTTGAAATCGGCGAACCTGCTGACCTCGAGGTCGACCAGCCACTTGGTGGCCGACACGTAGCCGTACAGGCCGGGTACAACCATCCGGACAGGGAACCCGTGCTCGAGGGGCAGCGGCTCACCGTTCATGGCGATGGCGATCAATGCGCCACGGTCGTCGGTGAGCGGCTGCAGCGGCGTACCGATCGTCATGTCGTCCGCGCTGGTGGACAGCACGGCGTCGGCACCGGCCTGCACGCCGGCTTCCTCGAGGAGGTCACGGACGGGCACGCCGATCCAGGTCGCGTTACCCATCAGCTCACCGCCGACAGGATTGGACACGCAGGTCAAGGTGATCCGACGTTCCACGAGTCGACGGGACAGCAGGTCGTCGAAGGACAGTTCGAGCTCCTTGTCGACCATGCCGTGGATCCGCAGCTTGAAGGTCTCGATCGGGACGTCGGGCACACGCAGTGCCGTGTCGACTCGGTAGAAGCTCTTGTTCGACGTGAGGTGCGGCGTGATGCCGGGGATGTCGAACGTCGCGCCGGACGGAAGCGCGGGTGCGGGGCTCTGGGGCGTGGGGATCATCACGTCTGCGCGGGACTGGGCGGCCGCGAGGCCCCCGAACGCCCGGCTCGTCACGCCACCGGCTGCCGCCACGGCGCCCACGGCCAAAGCCACCTTGAGGAAGGCACGACGGTCGAAGGAAGCGGGGAGGTCGTCGCCGTCGATGTGGCTGGGCAGAAGCATCCTGCGCTTGCCGTTCTCCAGAGTCTCGGCTGGCTCGCGCTGGTCGCTGGGTTCGGCGGGAGGAGCCGGGGCCTCCACGCGGAGAGCTCGGAGCAGGAACACGAGTGAAACGAGGCCGACGAAGACGAGTGCAAGCGGTGGGAGGAGCCGCGGTGCGATCGATGCTGTCGCGGCCCTGTCCGTGGCGGCAGCAGCAGCGGCGACCGTAGCCAGGAGCAGGAAAAGTCCAACAGCGAGCCGCGGGCGCCGTACGCCGATGACCCCTGCAGCAACCGCTAGGCCCGCCACCGTCGCGATCACGCTGGAGATGAGCACGAGCTTGTCCGCATCACCGAACGTCTCGATCGCGAACTCTTTGAGGGGACGCGGGGTTTCGTCGATCGCGCGGTTGGCGACGGCGAGCAGGGGGGAGGTGACACCGGTGAGCAGCGCAGACACCGCCTCCGCCGTGGCCACTCCCGCCGCTCCGGCGAGCAACCCCGCGACCGCTCCGGCGAAGTAGCGCTTACCTGTCCTTTTCTTTGTTGGTGTCACCTGAACAGTTCGGGCCTGTCAGTGCCATGGATTGGTCTGTTGGGCACAAATGTTGCCCCGCACCCCCGTGTGTCACGGCGTGTGACCTGCGTAACTCCACGGACCCTGCGTCGTTTGACCGGCAGAGGGTGGTGATCCGGCGACGGGTCTCGGGGTCCATGGATCAAGGAGAGTCATGTCTTTTGTACGCATCGTCACGGCACTGGTGACAGCACTGTTTCTTGCCTGCGCGATCCCAGCTTCCGCTTCGGCCCAGGTGCAGCCCGGGTCCCACTCCGGCGGGTCCGTGCTCAAGACTGGCTGGTGGTGGTCGGTCAACGAAACGCCCCTGGACGACACGACACTCTCGCCCCCTCAGACCTCACCGCCCAACGTGCCCAAAGGCTCACTTCCCGTCTCTGCCGCGAACGGGGAGCCGGAGAAGCTATCCGCGATCGAGTTCAAGATCGCAGCCAAGCAGGGTTCGTTCGCCCAGTCGTTCGTCCTCGCCCTGCGCGAGAGCCAGGAAACCGGCGCGAATGCCAACCACGAGACTGCGAAGGTCGCGGCGTGTCCCATCACCGATGTCTTCTGGGCTGACGGCCAGGCGGCGAAGTGGAACGCGAGGCCGTCGTACGACTGCGACGTCGCGATGGCTCTCGGAGAGCGCAGCAAGGACGGCGTCTGGCGCTTCGACCTGACGACCATGGCCAGTCAGTGGCTGTCCCCGACGTACACCGGAACGCCTTCGGTCGTTCTCGTCGAGCAGGGCGAGGCACCGGAGAGCTTCCAGGTCGTGTACGACGGCGAGAAGGCAAAGGGAATTGGCCTGAAGATCGTCACAACTCCGCCGGTGCCCGCGAGAACAGGCGCCGGAACAGGCGCCGGAACAGGCGCCGGAACAGGCGCCGGAAGCGGTTCCGCCGCAGCTCCGTCACCGGGGGTCAGTGGCAGCATGGGTGGCGGCAGCTCTCTTGGATCGTCCTCCGGATCGAGTGCCGGGTCACTCTCCGCCGCACCTGCGGGTGCTCCGCCCATGAATGCAACGGTTGCCGGGGCTCCCCTGCCAGCCGAGGCGGCTCCGGCAGCTGAAACCGAGCTCGCCGCGGCGACGATGGCCGTTGCGCCACCGTGGTACGCCGGCCTCTCGGGCGGCGGTCTGCTGCTCCTCCCGTTCGCACTCGGCCTCGGTTACCTGATGATGCTTGCGCTCGGCCCGGACACGCAGCCGGTAGCGACAACCACTCAGCACGGTGTGGGCCGTGCACTCGACCGACTCCGACGGCTAAGTGCGCAGGTCTCGACGAAGGGCCATAACCGATGAGGACTGCACCGATGAGAAGCGGGCGAACTCTGAACGGGCGAACTCTCACGGGGCTTCTCGCCTTCGTGCTGGCAGCGTCCATCACTGCCGGATGCGGACAGAAGCCAGGCGTCAACGAGCTGTACGCAGGACCGCTCGGTGCCGCTGGCGGCGGAACAGGCCTCGCCGGAGTGGCAGGCGACGGATCGGCCCTACCCGGTGCCGCGGACGTGCCCGGTGCGGCTGGCGGAAGCTTGTCCGCCCCCGGTGCGGCAGCTGGCCCCGGATCCACAGCTGGCAGCGGCGGAGCCGGAGCAGGCAGCACGAAAGCTGGTGGAGCTGCGGGGTCCGGTGGCGCCGGTGGCGCCGGCGGTGGCGGCAGCGCGGGTGGGCCCGGTGACACGACCGGGGTGACTGACACGACGATCAAGATCGGGGTCCACGCACCGGTGACCGGTGCCGCGGCGATCCCGCAGCAGTCGTTCGAGCGGGCGGTCGGTGTCTACTTCGACTCCGTCAACCGCAAGGGCGGCATCAACGGTCGCAAGGTCGAGGTCATCTTCGAGAACGACAACTTCGACCCCAACACAGCCCGGGCCAAGTGCAAGGAGCTCGCCGAGCAGGAGAAGGTCTTCCTGCTCATCGGCGGAGCCGGCTCGGACCAGATCGACGCCTGCGCACGCTACGCGTCAGCGGTGGGCGTCCCGTACCTGTCCGCCGGTGTCCACGAGACGCGGCCGACCCTCGGCCCATTGTCGGCACTGAACACCTACTTCGCGTTGTCGCTGAGCTACGAGCAGCAGGTCCCGTTGCTCGCGCGACTGGTCGGCAGCGAGTTCAAGGGCGAAAAGGTGGCCCTGATCGTCGCTGACAACGACAGCCTGGACAACTTCTACAACATCGCCAACGGCGCACTGAAGAAGACCGCCGGCTCCAACCTCGCGCTGTCCCGCAGGATCCCGAAGAACACCACCAGCGACGCGGCGACGATCGGCACGGCGATCTGTCAGAGCCAGGCCAAGGCCGTGGTGTGGAACGCGAGCCCCAGCACCCTGCTGAACGTCTCCAAGTCGATGCCGTGTCGGGTGACGTTCCTCGGTCCGGGCCTGACCAACGGCCTGAACGTGGTCGCCCAGGTCGGCTGCCCGAACATCGACGGCGCCCAGTTCTACTCGCCGTTCCCCGGGATGGACGTGATGCGGCAGGACAGCCAGTTCGTCCAGGCCTACCGCGACAAGAACGACGGGGCGAACCCCGACGACATCGGGGCCGCGATCTACGGCATTGAGAAGCTGGTCGGCTCGATGCTCCAAGCGACCGGAAAGAACCTGAGCCGACAGTCGTTCATGTCCACGATCGCCTCGGTGAAGTCGTTCAACACCGGCGTCTACCCGACCACGAACTTCAGCAGCCGCTTAGGTGGCACTGCGATGCACCTACTGAAGGCGGACTGTGGCAAGCAGGAGTACGTGACCAAGCGACTGAACGAGCGACCGTGATCCTCAACGAGCTCGGCGTGGTCCTGGTCACCGGGGTGCTGCAGGGCAGCGTCTATGCGCTGGTCGCGCTCGGGATCGTCCTGGTCCACCGAGCCTCGGGCGTCTTCAACTTCGCGCAGGCCGAGTTCGGCACTGTCGCCCTGTTCGGTGCGTACGCCGCTCTCACGTTGTGGGGCTGGAGCTACCCGATGTCCATCCTCTTCGGGCTGGTCCTCGCCGTGGCGATGGGCCTGTTGATGGAGCGGTTGGTGATCCATCCGCTGCGCGACCACTCCCGGCTCACCCTGCTGGTCGGTACAGCAGGTGTTGCGCTGGCCGTCATCGGGCTTCAGTTCTGGCAGTTCAACGACACCTTGATCATGTCCATGCCGAAGATCCACGACGGTTTCTACGTCACGCCGTTCGGTGCACCGGTGTCGGTGCAGCAGATGATCACCTTCGGCGTACTCGTGGTGGTCACTGTCTCGCTGGCCCTGTTCTTCCGTTCCCCGTCCGGTCTGGCCATCCAGGCCGCCCAGCAGGAGCCGACCGCGGCGGAACTCGTCGGGATCAGTGTCCGCCAGGTCTCGATGGCCACCTGGGCAATCGCGGCTTTGCTCGGTGGGCTGGCTGGCGTCCTGTCCGGCCCGAACACCACCTTCACGGCCGGCTTCTTGACGTTCGGCGCAGGTCGGGCGCTGCTTCCGGGTTTCATGGCGGCGGTGCTGGCGGGCATGAAGAGCATGCCGGGGGCTGTCATCGGCGGACTCGTGGTCGGCGTGGTGGAGCAGTTGGGCAGCCTCACGGTCTTCGTGGAGGTGCCTGGTGCTCGCGCGGCGATGTTGTTCGTCTTCCTTCTCGGGGTCCTCCTGGTCCGACCGCAGGGACTGTTCGTGGGACGGGCGGTGGCGGCATGACGACCACCGACGAGACGCGCAGCATCCCCGTCGTCGACGACCTGACGTCGGAGATCCCACGCGTCATCGACGACGAGTCCCCGGACCACATCCACGACGATGAGTCCGACGAGAAGTTCCGCCCCAGCAAGGGTGGCTGGTTCGCGCGCGGTTTGGTCTGGGCAGTCCTGGCCTGGCTGGTGTTCGCCTACCCGGTCAACTTCTTCTCACCATTCGAGGTGGGGGTCTCCGACGCCGACACCGCATCATTGGCAGTCATCTTCGCGATCGTGGGTTTGTCGCTCAACGTGCTGCTCGGCTACGCCGGTCAGATCTCACTGGGCCACCAGGCGTTCGTCGGCATCGGCGCATTCACCTCGTCGTACATCGTCACCGACCTGAAGCTGAGCTTCTGGCTCGCGGTCGCCATCGCAGCGGCATTCGGTGCAGTCCAGGCCGCGGCGCTTGGTGCGATCTCGCTACGTGTGAGCGGGCTCTACTTCGCGCTGGTCACATTGGCATACGGGACGTTCGCCGAGGAGTTTCTCTTCGGGATTACCGCGATCACCGGCGGCGAGGGCGGCAAGCCGGCTCCACGTCCGATCGCCTTCGCCGACGAGTACCGCTACTACTTCCTGTGTCTGGGGTTCCTGGCTCTCGTGCTGTGGCTGGACTGGCGGCTCACCCGGACGAAGGCCGGTCGCGGCTTGAGTGCGTTGCGCGAGAACCCTCGCGTGGCGGCGTCGTACGGAATCAACGTCAAGGCCTACATCATGCTGGCCTTCGTCGTGTCCGGTGTCTTCGCCGGCATTGCGGGGTCGCTGCTTGCCCACCATGACGAAGTGATCGTGGGCAGTCGCTTCAACTTCCAGCTGGCGCTGATCTTCGTGCTGATGACCGTGGTCGGCGGGCTGCGTGACCGGGTGGGTGTGGTCATCGGTTCGGTGTTCTTCGCCCTGCTCGGTTCGGGAAAACTCGTCACGATGCTGAACCTCGACGGGTTCTTCGAAGGCGTCCTGGGGCTGCCGACCGAGTTCGTGGCGTTGGTGGTCGGCCCGATTCTGCTGCTGCTGACGATCACGAAATATCCAGGTGGCATTGGTCAGCAGGTCGCCCCTATCAGGGTGTGGCTCGGAGGCCGACGGTTCGACCGGCACGCCGGCGCCGTTCACGAAGTGGAGGTCAACGATGTCCGTGCTTGAGATCGACTCCGTCAGCATTCACTTCGGGGGTATCAAGGCCTTGGAGAACGTGAGCCTGCGTGCAGGCGAGTGGGAGATCGTCGGGATCATCGGTCCCAACGGCGCCGGCAAGACGACGCTGTTCAACTGCATCACCGGCTTCTACCAGCCGACCAAGGGCAACGTGCGTTATCGGGGCAAGAACATCTCCAAGATGCCAGTGCACGCGCGCACCGCTATGGGCATCGGCCGCACCTTCCAAAACGTCGGCCTGGTCAAGGGCACAACGGTCCTCCAGAACCTGGTGACCGCACAGCATCTCCAGGTCGACTACGACCCATGGGCCGGAATCCTCGGCGGCCCTTCGACGTTCGCCGAGGAGCGACGCGTCGACGATCGCGCACGTCAGATCCTCGAGTTGCTTGACCTCGAAGAGGTGGGCGGGGCCCGGGTCGCCGACCTTCCGTACGGCGTACTCAAGCGAGTCGAGATCGCGGCCGTTCTTGCCACCGACCCCGACCTACTCCTGCTCGACGAGCCCGGCTCCGGCTTGGGACCCGAAGAGGCGCTCAAGCTCGGAGACACACTGCTGTCGCTGCGCAAGGAGTTCGGCCTGACGATCGTGATGATCGACCACCACGTGCCGCTGGTGACCCGGGTCTCGGACTACATGTACTGCCTGAACTTCGGAGAGGTCCTCGCCGAGGGCAAGCCGGACGACGTACGCCGCCACCCCGAGGTGGTCCGCGCCTACATGGGCGAGGACCCCGATCAGCCCGACCAGCCCGACGAGACTGCGGTGCTTCGGCCCGAGGAGGAGTACGTCTGATGGCGCTTCTCCAGATCGAGGACCTGGTCGTCGGGTACGGCGCTTTTCCCGTCCTGCACGGGATCAACTTCGTCGTCGAGGAAGGTGAGGTGTGCGTTCTGCTCGGCCTCAACGGCGCCGGGAAGTCGACCACCGTGAACAGCATTGCGGGTCTGATGCGTCCGAAGTCCGGGCGCGTGCTCTTCGACGGCAAGCCACTGGGGCGCAAGCCACCCTCGTCGCGAGTGCGCGGTGGGATCGCGCTGTGCCCCGAGGGTCGCCGGGTTTTCCCGCGGCTCACCGTCAGACAAAACCTCCGGCTCGGCGCGTGGAGCCAGCGCAGGCACCCTCAGGTCGTTCGCGAACAGTTCGACCTGGTCTACGACTACTTCCCGCGACTCGCCGAGCGCGAGGATCAGGTCGCCGGAACGCTTTCGGGTGGTGAGCAGCAGATGCTGGCCGTCGGTCGGGCCCTGATGTCTCGCCCCCGGCTGCTGCTCATCGACGAGGCATCGCTCGGGTTGAGCCCAACGCTGGCACGAACCGTCTGGGAGGTGACGTCGCGGATCAAGGCCGACGGCACCACGGTGCTGATGGTCGAACAGAACGCCGGCGCCCTGCCCTTCGCGGACCGAGCGCTGATCATGGAGAAAGGCACCCTGGTCCACACCGCTGTGGGCGAGGAGATCCGGCAGGTCAACCTCCGCGAGACGTATCTCGGGGCATAGCACTCGAACCAAAGGAGCATCACAATGCAGAACAACCCAATGCAGAACAATATGGGTCGACTGGGCGGACAGCTCGGTGTGCTGCTGTGCCTGGTGGGTTTCCTGGCGATCTTCTTCGGCTGGAACGGCGCCGCGAGCAACAACTTCCTGCCGGCGCAGTTCCCGTACCTGCTCTCGGGCGGGATAGCCGGTCTGGCGATTGTGGTCATCGGCGCCGCAATGATCATCGTGCAGAACCAGCGGGCCGACCGAGCACGGCTGGAGGCAGTGCTCGAGAAGCTTGCTGCCGCGGCTGAGCGTCAGACCACCGGGGTGGGTGCGCACACCGCCGGCGGGGTCGGTCAGGGCGGGTACGTCGTCGCAGGAGCTACGTCGTACCACCAGATCGACTGCAGCCTTCCTGAGGCGCGCGACGAGGCACACCTGGTGCCACTCGAGGACATTCCCGCCAGCGGGCTGATGCCGTGCCGCGTCTGCCGTCCGCCGCAGTTCGGTCGGCTCAAGACGCCGGTCTAGCCGGCAGTTCTCCGAGGCGTGGTGTGTGGGATGAAGCGACGCACGGCCGCGGCCGGAGCCGCTCTGGCAATGGTTCTGACGTCGTGCGCAACGCACGACGATGACCTGACCAGGGTTTCGGCTGACCCCGGGTTGTCGGTGCTCGCGCAGTCGCCGACGACCCAGACGGACCCGACGTTTGCCGTTCCCGCTCCCGGTCCGCTGAAGCGGAGCCTGCTGCGCGCAGACCTGCTCCTGCTCAGCGATCGTTCGTTGCCACAGTCTTTGCGCGAGAAGGTCGCCAGCTTGCCTGGTGTTCGAAGCGCGGTGCCGTTGTCGCTGGCATCGGTGCCCGTAGCAGGTCGAATGATCACGGTCGGCGCGGTCGACCCTGGGTCGTATCGAAGGTTCACCCCTGCGCAGACCGCGCGAATGGACGCCGTCTGGGAGCGGGTCGCCGCCGGAGAACTTGCGGTCACGCACGACATCGGAACCTCGCTGCGACAACCCCTCGGCGGAGCCATGGCGCTCGGCAATCAGGATGCAGCGCTGGAGATTCGGGTCGGTGCCTACGCGTCGATGGCGCCGCGGATCGACGCGGTGGTCAACGTGCGGCGCGGACAGCAGTTGGGGATGCTGCCGAACAACGCCATCCTGGTTTCGACGCGTGCGCCGAACGCCGTAGACGAGGCGCAGCACACCGCAGACGTGGCGACGGCGGTGAAGAGTCTGCCCGGTGGGCACGTGACTATCGCGAACTTGGCTGTGCAACCGCCGAGCGAAGGCGAGCAGACTGCTGTGCTGACCGGTGGGTCCGTGGCGCAGGCTCTCGGGTCCTTTCGGTACCGCTACTTCGAGGACGGAACGGTCGAGCCCGACCCTGCATGGGTGGGCGCGAACATTCGCAGCGAGACCATGCCGATCATCGGTCAGGTCACCTGCCACCGCGTGGTGCTGCCCCAGCTCAGAGCGGCCCTTCAGGAGATTGCGGACTCCGGGCTTGCCTCAACGATCGACCCCGGTGACTTTGGTGGTTGCTATGTGCCGCGGTTCATTGCACAGGACTCACGCAAGGGCCTTTCCCTGCACACATGGGGGATCGCCCTCGATCTGAACGTGTCCGGCAACCAGCGCGGCACAGCCGGGGAGATCGACCCGGAAGTCGTCGCTATCTTCGAGAAATGGGGCTTCTCCTGGGGTGGCGACTGGCAATACACCGACCCCATGCATTTCGAGCTCGCCACCGTGGTCCAGCCGCGCTAAAATTCGATCGCAGAACGGGGTGGTGTAGATGCCTGACCGCGAACCGACGAACAAGTACCGCGCGCTGCCCGAACCGATCAAGGTCGAGGACATGATCGAGTCCACCGATGCGCAGGCCGTCCCCGAAGAGAAGGACGACTATTGGCGCGAGGTCGAGTGGATGCTCAGGGTCGCCGGCGGAGGGTGATGTAGGGGCGCGCGAACCTTGCGACATACTCGGATGCCGTCAAGCAAGGAGTTGTAGATGCGCGCTGTCCAGGTCGTACGGCTCGAAGGCCCCCAAGGTGTCGACCTTGTCGAGATACCCGAACCGACGGCGAGCGAGACCAAGGTTCTCGTCGATGTGCACGCTCTCGGCGTCAGCTTTCCGGATCTGCTTCTGTCCGCCGGGAAGTACCAGCTCAAGCCCGACGTGCCCTTCACCCTCGGAGTCGACTTCGCCGGTGTGGTCCGCGCGGCACCGGCCGGCTCCGGCTTCGAGCACGGGGACAGGGTGGCGTGCTGTCTGCCCTATGGAGGTGGGTCTGAGGTGGTGGCGATCGACCCCGAGAGTGTCTTTCCCCTGCCGGACAACATGTCCTTCGAGGAGGGCGCCGCGCTGCCGATGAACTACCTCACCGCGCAGTTCGCGCTGGCCACCCGAGGCCAGTTGCAGAAGGGCGAGACCGTTCTCATCCACGGTGCCGCCGGCGGTGTCGGGACCGCGTGCATCCAGGTCGCCAAGGGGTACGGCGCCCGCACCGTGGCGGTCGTGTCCACGAACGAGAAAGCCGAGATCGCTCGAGCAGCCGGAGCCGACGACGTCGTACTCCTCGACGGGTTCCTTGCTTCGGTCAAGGAGCTGACCGGCGGTGCCGGCGTCGACATCGTGGTGGACGTTGTGGGCGGCGACCTGATGACCGACTCCCTGCGATGCCTGGGCACCCAGGGCCGGATGCTCGTGGTCGGGTTCGCCGCGGGCAACATCCCCGAGGTCAGGGTCAACCGGCTGCTGCTGAACAACATCGACGTCCGCGGCGTCGGCTGGGGCGCATATGCGATGGTCCGGGACGGCTACATGCGAAAGCAGTGGAACGAGCTGCTGCCGATGATGGAGTCCGGTGTGGTGAAGCCGCCGGTCGGGACGACGTACAAGGTTGACGACGTGCGCCTGGCCCTCACTGACATGGCCGAACGCCGTACCCTCGGGAAGTCCGTCCTCAGTTTCAGGTAGCAGCGGCGATCTTCCGGGCTAAGGTGGCCCGCGTGACGATTTTCGACGACGCCAAAGCCGGTATGAACCACGGCATCCGTCCTCAGGACGACCTGTTCGGTCACGTGAACGGGCAATGGCTCGACACTGCGGAGATCCCTCTGGACCGGTCGAGCTGGGGACCGTTCGTGCTGCTCGCCGACAACTCCGAGCAGCAGGTGCGCGCGATCGTCGAAGGCCTGGCGGAGGCGGATCCTGACGATCTCGACGCGAACGAACGACAGATCGGCGACCTCTACGCGAGTTTCATGGATGAGGCGCGGGCCGAGGAGCTCGGCGCCACCCCGATCGCTCCCGCGCTGCAGGCCGTCGACCAGGTGGCCAGCCTCAGCCAGCTCGCGCGGTTCGTCGGTGAGATCGAGCGTGCAGGTGGGACCGGACTGTTCGGGTCGTACGTCGACAGCGACGACCGGGACTCCGAACGGTACGTCGTCAAGATTTTGCAGGGTGGGCTCGGCCTGCCCGACGAGTCGTACTACCGCGACGAGAAGTTCGCCGACATCCGAGCGGCCTACGTGAAGCACATGTCGAAGATGTTCGCGCTCGCAGGACGGCCCGACCCCGACGGTGCTGCGCAGCAGGTGCTGGACGTGGAGACCCGGCTCGCGCGGGGTCACTGGGAACGCGTCGACACTCGTGACGTCATCAAGACCTACAACCTGATGAAACTGGACGAGCTCCGTGAGGCCGCACCGAACTTCGACTGGTCGGTCTGGGCCGCCGCACTCGGCACGACAACCCAAACATTCGCCGAGACGGTCGTCCGCCAGCCCAGCTACTTCACGCACCTGTCGGTCGCCCTCGAGGACCTGCCGCTCAAGCACTGGCGGGCGTGGCTCGCGCTACGAGTGATCCAGGCGGCTGCGCCGTACCTCTCCCGCGACTTCGTCGACGAGAACTTCGACTTCTACGGCAAGACACTCAACGGCACACCCGAACTGCGCGCCCGGTGGAAGCGCGGCGTATCCCTGATCGAGGGGGCACTCGGCGAGTCGGTTGGCAAGATCTACGTCGAACGGCACTTCCCGCCTGCCTCAAAGGTGCTGATGGACGGACTCGTGGACAATCTGATCGAGGCCTATCGGCGCAACATCGAGAACCTCGACTGGATGGGTCCCGAGACCAAGACGCGGGCGTTCGAGAAGCTGAAGACGTTTCGACCGAAGATCGGTTACCCCGAGAAGTTTCGCGACTACTCGGCGCTCAAGATCGACCCGACGGACCTGCTCGGCAACGTCACCCGGGCCGCAGCGTTCGAGACCGACCGGCAGCTGAGGAAGATCGGGGCACCCGTCGACCGCGACGAGTGGCTGCTACTCCCGCAGACCGTCAACGCCTATTACAAGCCCACCACCAACGAGATCTGCTTCCCGGCGGGAATCCTGCAGAGGCCTTTCTTCGCACCCGACGCCGACGCAGCTGAGAACTATGGCGGGATCGGCGCTGTGATCGGGCACGAGATCGGCCACGGCTTCGACGACCAGGGTTCGCAGTACGACGGTGCGGGCAACTTGAACGAATGGTGGACCGAGGATGACCGTGCCCGGTTCTCAGAGCGTTCGGATGCGTTGATCAAGCAGTACGACGGGTTCTCGCCGCGCAACCTGCCTGATGAGCACGTCAACGGCGGCCTGACCGTCGGGGAGAACATCGGCGACCTCGGGGGCCTGACCATCGCGCACAGGGCGTACCTGATCAGCCTCGAAGGCGAGCCGGTTCCTGCCGTGGACGGGATGACGGGAACGCAGCGGTTGTTCATGAGCTGGGCCTACGTCTGGCGGACCAAGCGCCGCAAGGAGCAGGAGCAGCAGTACCTCACCATCGACCCGCATTCGCCGCCGGAGTTCCGGGCGAACATCGTGCGCAACCTCGACGAGTTCCACACGGCCTTCGAGACCGAGTCGGGCGACGGACTCTGGCTGGATCCCGAGGATCGCGTCCGGATCTGGTAGCCGAGCCCCCGCGCCGGCGCTAGAGGAGCGCTTCGATGGCTACGATGACCTGGGGGTCGTCGGGTACGACGGTCGGGTTGAACCGCGCCATCACCTTGCCGTTGCCGTCGATCACGAACTTCTCGAAGTTCCAGACGATGTCGCCGGTCTTGCCGGACTCGTCTGCGACCTGAACCAGCTCGTCATACAGCTCGTGTCGTCCCGACCCGTTGACCTCGATCTTCTCCGTCATCGGGAAGGTCACTCCAAAAGTGGCCGAGCAGAACTCCGCGATCTCCTCTGAGCTGCCTGGCTCCTGGCCGCCGAACTGGTTGCAGGGGATGCCCACGACGGTGAAGCCGCGGCCGGCGTACTCTCCCTGGACCTGCTCGAGCTCGGTGTACTGCGAGGTGAGCCCGCACTGGGACGCGACGTTCACCAGGAGCGACGGGTTGCCGCCGGTGATCTCGCCGAGGGTGGCGCGGGTGCCGTCAAGGCGGCCGATCGGGATATCGAGAAGAGTCATGCGCTCCAGGCTAGCCGGGGGTGTTGCATGCACCAAGGGGCAGCGACCTCACGTCGACTCAGGGCAGCTCCGGGGACAGTGCGTGCATGGCCATCTGCTCGAGCACGGCCCTCATCTCCGGCTCCGGCAGCATCGAGCTGTGCGGCGTCGAGTTGAGCAGGCCGAAGGTCGCATGCGCCATCGCACGCGCCTTCATCGGGGCGAGGTCGCGATGCACCTGTCGCAACTGGTCGACCCACAGCTCGACGTACTCGCGCTGGAGCGATCGCACCTGTTCGCGGGCCTCGTCGGGCAATGAGGCCCAGTCCCGGTCTTGTACGACGATCAACGCCTTGTTGCTCAGTGCGAAGTCGATGTGCCAACCGACCAGCGCCCTGACTGCCTCGCCCGCGGACCCCGCATCGGCAACGCGTTCGCGTCCGACCTCGAGCAGCTCCTCGCTGATGGAGACCAGCATCTCGGCGAGCATCGCGTCCTTGGCGGCGAAATGCCGGTAGAGCGCGGGTCCGGAGATTCCACAGGCGGCGCCGAGCTCGTCGACCGACACGCCATGGAAGCCGCGTGCGGCGAACAGCTCTGCCGCAGTGGACAGAATCTGCTCTCGGCGGGAGGCTGCCATAGGTGAAAGAGTAGACGACCTGGTTAACGATCGCTAACATCGAGGATAGTTAACGACCATTAACCGCGACCATTAACTTCGGGAGGGCGCTCAGTGGCCAACGACATGAAGGCTGCCGTCGACGACCTGCGCGTCCGGCTGGAAACGGCCAGAAAAGGCGGCTCGGAGTCGGCCCGCAAGAAGCACCTGGACCGCGGCAAGCTGCTCGCGCGTGACCGAGTGGACCAACTGCTCGACCCGGGCAGTCCGTTCCTCGAGCTGAGCCCGCTGGCGGCGACCGAGATGTACGACGACGCCGTGCCGAGTGCCGGCATCATCACCGGCATCGGTCGGGTGAGCGGACGCGAATGCGTGATCGTCGCCAACGACGCCACCGTGAAGGGCGGCACGTACTACCCGATCACGGTGAAGAAGCACCTGCGTGCACAGGAGATCGCCCGCGCCAACCGGCTCCCCTGCATCTACCTCGTCGACTCCGGTGGCGCCTTCCTGCCGATGCAGGACGAGGTGTTCCCCGACAAGGAGCACTTCGGCCGGATCTTCTTCAACCAGGCCAACCTCTCCGCTCAGGGAATCCCGCAGATCGCGGCGGTGATGGGCTCGTGCACCGCCGGTGGCGCGTACGTCCCGGCAATGTCGGACGAGAGCGTCATCGTGAAGAACCAGGGCACGATCTTCCTCGGCGGCCCGCCGCTGGTGAAGGCCGCGACCGGTGAGATTGTCACCGCGGAGGACCTCGGCGGCGGGGACGTGCATGCCCGCAAGAGCGGCGTGGTGGACCACCTCGCCGAGGACGACGCCGAAGCGCTCGCGATCATCCGATCCGTGGTGGCCACGTTCGAACGTCACCAAGAACCCTCCCTCAAGCAGCAGCCACCCGAGGAGCCCGCCGAGGATCCCGACGGGTTGTACGACGTGGTCCCGACCGATTCCCGCACGCCGTACGACGTTCGCGAAGTGATCACCCGCATCGTCGACGGTTCACGTTTCCACGAGTTCAAGGCGCTCTACGGGGAGACACTCGTGTGCGGCTTCGCGCGGGTGTGGGGGTTCCCGGTCGGCATTGTCGCCAACAACGGGATCCTGTTCTCGGAGAGCTCGCTGAAGGGTGCGCACTTCATCGAGTTGTGCAACCAGCGCGGCATCCCGCTGGTCTTCCTACAGAACATCACCGGCTTCATGGTCGGCCAGAAGTACGAGACCGGTGGCATCGCTCGAGACGGCGCCAAGCTCGTGACTGCGGTCGCCTGCTCCGTCGTACCCAAGTTCACGGTCGTGATCGGCGGCTCGTTCGGTGCCGGTAACTACGGCATGTGCGGGCGCGCGTACGACCCGCGCTTCTTGTGGATGTGGCCCAACGCGCGCATCTCGGTGATGGGTGGCGAGCAGGCCGCATCGGTTCTCGCAACCGTGAAGCGCGACGGCATCGAGGCAAAGGGTGGCACCTGGTCCGCGAAAGAGGAGGACGGGTTCAAGGATCCGATCCGCATGCAGTACGAGCACCAGGGCTCGCCGTACTATTCGACCGCGAGGCTGTGGGACGACGGGGTGATCGACCCCGTCGACACGCGGCGGGTCCTCGGTATGGGCCTCGCCGCCGCCGCCAACGCCCCGATCCCCGAGCCGTCCTACGGCATCTTCCGGATGTGAGCCCGTCATGAACATGAGCACCCTGTTGGTCGCCAACCGCGGCGAGATCGCGATCCGGGTCATAAAGTCCGCGCAGGCGATGGGTCTGCGCACCGTCGCGGTCTACTCCGACGCCGACCGCGAGGCCCCGCACGTCCGTGCGGCCGACACCGCCATCCGGATCGGACCCACACCGGCCAGTGCGTCGTACCTCAACATCGAAGCGATCATCGACGCCGCCCACAAGACCGGTGCCGACGCGATCCACCCTGGGTACGGCTTCCTCTCCGAGCGCGCGGCGTTCGCGGAGGCGGTCGGCCTGGCCGGGTTGAAGTTCGTCGGCCCCACCCCTGAGGTGATGGAGCAGATGGGTCGCAAGGACGCCGCGCGTGTCATCGCCATCGCCGCCGGGGTCCCCGTCGTGCCCGCTTTCGAGTTGTCAGGGCGTAGTGACGCTATAGGCGATCTACAGGCTGACAACTCCCCGTATCCGCTGATGGTCAAGGCCGCGGCCGGTGGTGGCGGCAAGGGCATGCGCATCGTCCGCGAACCGGGTGACTTCGCCGAAGCGCTGGCGTCGGCTCAACGTGAGGCGAGGAGCGCGTTCGGCGACGACACGATCCTCGTCGAGAGGTACGTCGAGCACGGCCGCCACGTCGAGGTGCAGGTCCTCGCCGACGAGCACGGCAACGTCGTGCACCTCTTCGAACGAGACTGCTCGACCCAGCGACGACACCAGAAAGTCATCGAGGAAGCACCGGCGCCGACGATCTCCGAGGCGGTCCGCAAAGTGCTCACCGAGTCGTCGGTCGCGCTGGCCACGCAGGTCGGCTACACCAACGCGGGCACGGTGGAGTTTCTGGTGTCAGGCGAGGAGGTGTTCTTTCTCGAGATGAACACCCGCCTCCAGGTCGAGCATCCCGTCACCGAAATGGCGGTGTCCGTCAACGGGGGCCGGCTCGACCTGGTCGCGCTGCAGTTGCGCATCGCCGCGGGCGAGCGACTGCCCTTCACCCAGGACGAGATTCACCTGCAGGGCCACGCGATCGAGGCGCGGGTGTATGCCGAGGACGCCTTCAACGGCTTCCTCCCGCAGGCCGGTGTCGCGGAGAGCGTCCGGTGGTCCCCGCGAGCACGAGTCGATGCGGCGCTTGAGTCCGGACAGACGGTGAGTACGTCGTACGACCCGATGCTCGGCAAGGTGATCGTGCACGGTTCCACCCGTGAAGCCGCACGTCGCGCGTTGATCACCGCCCTCGACGACACCGCGATTCTCGGACTCACCACGAACCTCGGATTCCTGCGAGGTCTCGCCGCCTCCGACGCGTTCCGTGACTGCGCGATCGACACGGGGTACCTCGACAGCCATCCCGATGCGATCCGCCCCGAAGGTGCGGAGACTGCCAGCGTGCTCGCCGCTTGGGCGCTGGCCATGCACCAGCAGCAGGCCGACACGAACAACCCCTTCGGCACCGCGGACGGCTGGCGACTTTCGGGGCCCGCGGCGCCGACACCGGCCGAGCTGGTCATCGACGGCGAACGCACCCTGTTCAAGGTCGACCCAGCCGGTTCGGTCAGTACCGACCAGAAGCAGTGGACGGTGCATCCGATCGCCTCCGACGAGGGCATGCTCCGGCTCGAGGTGGATGACCTGGTCCACGAGGCCGCCGTACGGATCGGCGCGCACCGCGTCGACGTGGCTCACATCGGCAACACGTTCAGCTTCGACCGGCCCGACGCGTTCGGACCACGCGGGAGCAGCGCGGCCTCCGACGGGACCGTGACTGCGCCGATGCCGGGGACCGTGCTCAATGTGACCGCTGAGGTCGGCCAGTCCGTCGACGAGGGCGAGGTGCTCGGCGTGATGGAAGCAATGAAGATGGAGCTGTCCCTCAAGGCACCGATGGCCGGAACGGTGACCACGGTCGCTGCCAAGGCCGGTGACCAGGTGGTGCTTGGTGCGACCCTGTTCGTGGTGGAACCCACCGACTTGTCAGCCCCTGTATCGGCCCTGGCGCACACACACCCTGACAAGTCGGAGAGCGAGGCGTGAACATGCGCGAACCCCAAGCGGTACGCGACGCGAGCCTCCCGTCGCGCGTGACGATCTACGAGGTGGGCCCCCGCGACGGGTTGCAGAACGAACAGACCGTCGTACCCCTCGACGTCAAGGTCGAGTTCATCGCGCGCCTCGTGGCAGCCGGACTACCGATCGTCGAGGCCACCAGCTTCGTGCATCCCACGTGGGTGCCCCAGCTCGCCGATGCGGCCGAGCTGATCGACCTCGTCGACCACGAGGGACCCACGCCGATGCCGGTGCTGGTGCCCAACGAGCGAGGACTCGAGCGTGCGTTGGAGAAGGGCGTCAAGCACATCGCGATCTTTGGCAGCGCGACCGAGACCTTCGCCCAACGCAACCTGAACCGCTCGCTCGACGAGCAGTTCACGATGTTCGAACCCGTGGTACGCCGGGCGCGTGAGGCCGGGATGGACGTGCGCGCCTACGTGTCGATGTGCTTCGGCGACCCGTGGGAGGGCGACGTGGCCGTAGAACAGGTAGTCGAGGTGGGCAGGCAACTTTTCGACCTCGGTGCCTCGCAACTGTCTCTCGGGGACACCATCGGGGTGGGTACGCCGGCGCATGTCACCGCGCTCCTCAAGGCATTCAACGACGCTGGCCTGCCCAACGAGAGCCTGGCCGTGCACTTCCACGACACCTACGGACAGGCGCTCGCCAACGCCTACGCCGCTCTCCAGGCCGGCATCACCACCTTCGACGCGTCCGCAGGCGGGCTCGGTGGATGCCCGTACGCCGAGAGCGCGACGGGCAACCTGGCCACCGAGGACCTGGTGTGGATGTTGCAGGGCCTGGGCATCGAGACCGGTGTCGACCTGGCGCAACTGGTGTCGACCAGCGTCTGGATGGCCGAGCAGCTCGGCCGTCCCAGCCCTTCGCGGGTGGTTGCCGCGTTGTCCGGTCACTGACGAGGTAGGGCACAATTCCCACATGAGTCGTGTCGTCTACATCCATGTCGGTGCACCGAAGACGGGGACGACCTATCTGCAGGACCGACTGGCACTGAACAGGTCTGAGCTCGCCTCACATGACGTCCACTACCCGGCCTCATCGTTTCGGCAGGTCGACCATTTCAGGCCCGCCCTCGACCTGAAGGGATCCGACTGGGGTGGCCCGCCGGGACATGCCGAGGGGCATTGGGACGCGCTGATGAAGCGGGTACGTCGGCTCGACGGGACCGTCATCATCAGCCATGAAATTCTTTCCGCCGCCACCGCGGAGAACATCGCGCGCGCGATGAACGACCTCGCGGACAGCGAGGTGCATGTCGTCTACTCGGCGCGTGACCTCGCTCGGCAGATCCCCGCGACATGGCAGGAGAGCATCAAGCAGCGTCGCCGGTGGAGCTTTGCGCAATACCTCACCGAACTGCAGACCAAGCCGGATGCCTTCTTCTGGAGGTCGCAGGGGCTGCCGAGCGTTCTCGGGCGGTGGAGTGCGGGACTGCCGCCGGAGCGGGTGCACGTGGTCACCGTGCCACAAGCTGATGCGTCTGCGGACCTGCTGTTCCGCCGGTTCTGCAAGGTCTTCGGCATCGACGCGGCGTGGGTGTTGGCTGACAGTGCGCGTGGAAACCCGTCCATGGGGGTCGCCGAGACTGCCCTGGTCAGGAAGTTGAACCGACGGCTGCGCCGGACGGGGTTCAGCAAGGACGATCACGCGGTGCTGGTGAAGGACCTGCTGGTGCACAGCACGCTGGCCCACCGGTCAGACATGAACCGGGCAACGTTGCCGCCCAGACTCTTCCCGTGGGCCGACGACGTTGCTCAGGAATGGATCGAGTGGGTGGAGGGATCTGGCGTCGATGTCGTGGGCGACGTAGCCGAACTGCGACCTGTCGGGCCACCGGACGATAAGCAATGGGTCGACCCGGACCGGCCGAATCGCATAGAGATGCTGGACGTGGCGCTTGATGGGCTGGCGGCGATGGTCCAAGAGGCGGCCCGTCGTCCTGACCCCCAGCAGCAGCTCGCCGGCAAGATCAGTAAGGCCGTCAAGTCGATTCGAGGACAGTGACTCGATGAGTCGGCGCGTCTACCTGCACATCGGGGCTCCCAAGACTGGCACTACCTATGTTCAGGACCGGCTTCGGCTCAATCGCGGCGAGCTGGCCGATCACGACGTGCACTACCCGCTGGGGCGGCTGGGGCTTCCCTCGACGCACTTCAAGCCCGCGCTCGACCTGATCGACCGCGAGTGGGGTGGCGCGCGTGCCGATGCCCATGGGTCATGGGACACATTGATGCGCCGGGTACGCCGCCTTGAGGGGACCGTCGTGATCAGCCACGAGATTCTCGCGGCCGCGACCCCCGAGCAGGTGGCCAAGGCGGTCGATGACCTCAAAGGCAGTCAGGTCCACGTCGTCTACTCCGCGCGCGACCTCGCGAGACAGCTGCCCGCTGCATGGCAGGAGTCGGTCAAGCAGTTCCAGAAGATGCCCTACGAGCGGTTCCTCAAGAAGGTTCGCACCCAGTCGCAGACCGATTCCAGCTTCTGGTTCTGGAGGGCTCAGGGCATCCCGGACGTGCTGACGCGGTGGGGCGCCCTCCTTCCTCCAGAGCAGATACATCTGGTGACCGTCCCCCAGCCCGGTGCACCACAAGACCTGCTCTGGAGGCGGTTCTGCGACGTGGTCGGGATCGAGCCTGCATGGGCGCCCAAGGACAGCCACCGGGGCAACACCTCGCTGGGCAGCGCCGAGACGACCCTGATCCGTCGGTTGAACCAGCGGCTGCGCAACGTCGGGTTGTCACGCACGGACCATCAGGCTTTGGTGACCGAGCTGCTGGTTCACCAGAACTTGTCACAACGGAAAACCTCGTCGAGGACCACGCTCCCACCCAAGATGTACGACTGGGTCGAGGGTGTGTCCGAGCAGTGGATCAGCTGGCTCGAGGGATCACGCATCGACGTTGTCGGCGATCTGAGGGAGCTCCGTCCGGTCCGGCCGACCGGCGCGAAGTGGCGTGACCCGGACCATCCTCGCCGCAAGGAGATGCTGGACGCTGCGCTCGAGGGACTGGTGGTGATGCTCCACGAGGCCGCCCGAAGGCCCGACCCCGATCGCTCAGTGGGTGCCAGAGTGCGCAGCACCATCGGCGCGGTTCGACGCCGTTAACCAGCGCCGTCTAGCGCGGCGCCCTCTATCTCAGGGTCCGCGACAGGAGCTCGCGGTCGGCGTACCGGCCGATCTGCCAGGTTGAGTACGCGTCCGCACCCGCGCCGATCAGTCCGCCGACGACGGGGACCCGCCTGCCGACGGTGGTGACGACCCGCTTGCCGGCCACCTTCGTCAGCAGCTCCGACGTCACCTCGGCAGCCATCACCTTGTCCAGGTGCTCGTCGTGGGCTGGCGCCGTGGCGATCGCCATCGGTGGGGCAGGGATTTTCTTCTTCTTGATCAATGAGGTGATGGAGTCTTCGCCGAGCATGCAGGCGAGGATCGCGTTGCGCACCCGCGGGTCGTCGAGGTCGTAGCCGCGCAGGTGTGCGATGCCGGCAACCATCCTGCACTGCAGGATCGCGAGACCGGTGATGTTGGCCGGGATCGTGAGAGCTGCCGTGACCAACCCGCCGATGTTGGTGACGAAACCCTGGGCGCCGGCGTAACGAACGTGGTTCTCGATCACCTCGTGAATCGCCTCGTCCACGTTGCCGTGCTGCTCCTTGAGCTGCTTGTCGGCGGCACGCGCCGCGCCGGGGAGTGGGCCGGTCCCGTTGATCGCACGTGACAGCGCCTCGCGGACGAAGTTGGCGGTCAGGTCAGGGGCGACCCTGCCCACATTGGGTGCGAGTGCTTTGCCAATCGAACCGGCGATGCCCATGTCGTCCCTTTCGTTGCCTGCTGTGTTAACCCGGCCTGCTGCGAACCGTCCGGCTGTCTGAACCCTACGGCGAATGCGACCTTGCTATTAGATGGGGAGCATGCCGATCGAACCACCCCCTACAGGTTGGGTCTTTCCCGACCCGGCGACTGCGGACAATGACGATCTCGTCGGCATGGGCGCGGACCTCGAGCCGGGCACCCTGCTCGCGGCGTACCGGCGAGGCCTGTTCCCGATGCCGTCCGATGACGACGACGAGCTGCCGATGCTGTGGTGGTCACCTCAGCGACGCGGCATTCTCCGGATCGACGGGCTCAAGGTGTCCCGCTCGCTGCGTCAGTCGACGCGCCGGATGGAGATCCGGGTCGACACAGCCTTTCCCGAGGTGATCGCGGCTTGCGCGGACCCGTC
>Ga0136633_1000283_pt1 | contig 38078 bp, 33 predicted proteins | sample AntDrymeUQ832206_2_FD_105494 | JGI IMG/M metagenome (GOLD analysis project Ga0136633, IMG submission 105494) | Polar desert sand microbial communities from Dry Valleys, Antarctica - metaG UQ83 (22.06) | ecosystem: Environmental > Terrestrial > Soil > Desert | place: Antarctica: Dry Valley... | reverse complement strand
GAAGGTCTTCGACTCGTCGGTGATCTCGGTGTCCTGGTCGCCCGACGGGACCCGATTGGTCCTCCGCCTGGAGGCCCGCGGCGCTGTGGTCGTCCCCGCGAGCGGCGGACCCCCCTTCATGGTCGCCGCAGAAGCGAACGGAGCGAGGTGGTCGCCGGCTGCGGACGAGATCGCCGTGGAGTGGGGCGGCATCACCATCGCCCGGCCCGACGGAACGCTGATCCGGAGCATGGGCGGCACGGTCGTGCTTCAGGACTGGGCACCGAACGGCCAGTGGATCCTCGGCTCGAACAGCTCCGGTCTCTTCGTTCTCTCGAACGGGGCCTGCCCGCGGCGCGTCGTTGCTGCGGACGGCGGCCGCGTTGGGTACCGGGGGTGGTCACCTGAGAGCAGTGCGGTCGCAGTGGTTGCCTTCTCACGCTGAGGCCGCGTGCTGTGCGGCAGCGTGCGTACACCCCAGGCGGACGGCTCGACACGTTTCCGTGGCCCACAGCTGGGCCAATTTCCTGTCGGAGTCAATCCTCGGTGAGCGGGTCGGTCCGAAGCAGGAGCGGCCTCACCTCTTGGCGCCCTCGTCGAGGAGACCACCGAGCATGGCGGCGACCGCTTCCTCGGCCGACTCGACGGCATGGGCGTACCCCGCAGCGTCATGGCCGGGTTGGCGTGACCGAGCCGACCGGCGACCGTGCGCCCGTCTTGGCCGGCGCTGATAGCCATGGTCGCCGACCTGGGCACCCTCACCCGGCCTGTGCGGCGCACGACCGAACGCCGGAACTCTGGAGCCCTTGAAAGCACGTAGCCGACGGAGGATTTTCGTTCCGTTGGCGGCGCGATATTCTGGAGCGCTTTGCCGAGGCTCTTGATTCCTGCGCCGAGCGGCTTCGAACCGAACTGGTGTTCGATGGGAGGCGAGATGCGCGTGCAGCGGGTGATCATGCCGGTGACCGACGCTATGTCGTGCACGGTGGTCGATGAGGACGGCAACCCGGTCGAGCCGGATCGAGAACTTCCTCGCCTTCTTGTCCGGGTTGATCTCGGCTCGAAGTGAACGAGTTTCGCGTCCTCGTCCGAGGTATCTGTCGGCCAACGCAGCAGCAGGCGAACCCATACTCTCTCGTTGCATGCTGATGCGAGGATGGCTGGTGGGCCGCGACGCCGAAGTTGCCGTCCTCGGTGAGGTCATCGCCCAGCTCTTGGCGGGCACTGGCGGCTTGTGTCTCGTCGCCGGTGAGGCGGGTGCGGGCAAGACGGCCCTCATCGAGTCGGTGATCTCGGCCACCGACCTGCGCGTCCTCCGGGGATCAGCGCAGGCCACCCAGCGGCTCGCGTACGGGCCGCTGCGCGCCGCGCTGGCAGATTACCTCCGCAGCGCGTCGCGGGCCGAGGCTCACGACCTGGTTCGGCGGGCACCGCCGATCGCGCTCCTGCTTCCTGACGGATCGGCGGACGATCCCGCCGCGACGCCCGATGATCTGGCACTCGCGCTTCGACGGACGTTCGAGCGGATCGCGGCGACGGAACCGGTCGTTGTATTCTTGGACGACCTGCAATGGGCAGATGCGGCGACGCTGGCATCGCTCGGCGCGTGGCTGTCACCACCACCAGCACCGCTGCTCGTGATCGGCGCCTACCGCAGCGACGAGCTTCCGCGGGGCCACGGTGTGCGCGGCCTGCGCACGGCGCTGCGGCGTTCCTTTCGTGACCGATTGCGTCACGTCCAGCTCGGACCGCTGAAGGCGGAGGACAGTGCCGCGCTGGTGCGAAGCGTGCTGGGGGAAGACGTTTCAGCCAAGGTCGTCGCCGTCGTGCAACGTCGGGCCAGGGGCCTGCCGTTCTACCTCGAGGAGCTTGCGGCGGCGATCGCCAGGCTCCCTGTCACTGACGGGGCAGGGGACAGGGACCCGGAGCAGGTGGTGCCCGAATCCGTCAGCGACGCCGTTCACGCGCGGTTGGCTTCCCTCTCATCAGGCGCTCAGGATGCCGCCGAGATCGCCGCCGCGGCCGGCTCGAGGGTTTCCTTCGAAGTTCTGAGCGAGGTGGCGGGCAGCGGAGCTGCCGTGGAGGAACTCCTCGAGGCCGGCTTGCTGATCGAAGCGGACGACCCGTTGCGCGCCGATGAGACCTGCTTCCGCCACGAGCTAATGCGGGAGGCGGTGCACGCAGCAACGCCCTGGCCCCGTCGCCGTCGGCATCACGCAGCGCTCGCCCGAGCCTTGGAGCGGCGGTTGGCGCCCCCAGGCGTCGTCGCCATGCAATGGCTCGCATCCGGTGAGCCGCAGAGAGCGCGTCCGCTCCTTGTCGCGGCGGCCGAGGAGGCATGTCAGGTACACGCCTACCGTGACGCCAAGGAGGCCATCGAGCACGCGCTCAGCCTGTGGCCCGACGAGGACGTCGAGGGCCGTCTCGGGCTCGTGGACCGGCTCGGCGACTGCGCGGAACGCTGCGGCGAGATCGCCGATGCCATCGAGGCATGGGAAGCGGTCGCCGCGGCCAGACTGAGTGTGGGTGGCGAGAGGCTGGGGCTCGTCCAGCAACGGTTGGCCGGCGCGTACGAGCTCAGCAACGACTGGCCGCGAGCGCTGGCGGCGCGCGCCGTTGCCGCGGAGGTCTTCGCCGCCGCCGGCCGGGCTGAAGACGCCGCCAGCGAACGCTTCGCGATGGCCGCCCATCTTCAAGCCGCCGGGGAGCTAAGCGGGGCCCTCGAGCTGGTCCGCCAGGCCACCGCTGACATCGACGGCGAGGGCACTGCGGTGGTCGAGCTGCGAGCCACTGCCCTCGCCCTGGAAGGGCTCATCATCTCCAAGCTCGGCGACGGCGGCGCAGGAGTCGAGCTCACGACCAGGGCACTCCATCTCGCGCTCGACGACGGCCCAGAGGCTCTGGTCGCCGAGATCTACTACCTCCACGCCGACGCACTCGAGCACGCCACCGACTACCAGGGCGCCCTCAGCGCGTTGACCGACGCCGTGGCCTACTGCCGCACCCGCGGGATGGACGCCGACGCCCACGTCTGCTTGGCCTGCCTCACACCCGCGCTTCGGCACACCGGCCATTGGGATCGAGCGGTCGAGCTCGGACAGGAGATCCTCGCCGTCGGTGATGCTCCTGAAGTCGCCCGCATGGTCGCGGCGGGCGAGGTCGGCCTCGTGTTCGCCAACCGCGGCAGCGCGGCGCCGGCCCGTCGCCTGCTCGCTCGATCGGCTGCGTTCGCGCGCGCGTACCAGCTCCTCGGCCTCGAGATCGAGACGGCTTGGGGCCTGGCGCGCGCCGACGACCTCGACGGAGACGACGGCAGTGCCACTCGGCGTCTGCGAGAGCTGGCCGCATTGTGCACCGACCGAGAAGAGCGCCACTACTGCATCGCCTCGTTGCGATGGGCGGCGACCTACTTCGGGTGCCGCGGCCTCACTGGTGATCTCGGGTCCTGCACGGACATCCTCGCTCGCATCGCTGCGGTGACCGGCACAGCCGAGGCGACCGCGGCCCTCGCCCACGCCCTTGGGGAAACCGCGCTCGTCGAAGGCAAGCCGCGGCGGGCAGCCGATCAGTTCGACCGAGCGCTCGAGCTCCTGGCCGCCGTGAACGTACCGGCGGAGATCGCCGAGACCGCGCTTCGCTGCGGCGTGGCCCTCGCCGCCGCCGGCGACCGGGTAAAGGCGGTCGAGCGGCTCTTCAGCGCCTACAACAGTGCCCGCGCCTTGAAGGCCCGTCCGCTCGCGACCTCGGCGGCCGGGGAGCTCGACCGCCTCGGCGAGGACGTGAGCCACCGCCTGGCCCGGGGAGCGCCCAGGCCCGGCGATGCCGTCGGCCTGACCGCGCGTGAGCGCGAAGTGCTGGCCCACGTCGCCGCCGGTCTGACGAACCGCGACATCGCCGACCGGCTCTTCCTCAGCCGCCGGACCATCGACATGCACGTGCGCAACCTGCTGAGCAAGCTCGGATGTCGCACCCGCACCGAGGCAGCGCGGCGGGCGGCCCAGCTCGGTCTCGCCGACACGTCGTCGTAGCTCTACGGCAACCGCCACGCTGGCCAATACGGCAATCCTGCCGTTGTTGTCCAGATGGCCCGCTCGTACTGTCTTCCCAAGGAACGAACACCAAAGGAGAACGCGATGTCGATCGTCAAAGGCAAGGACACCGCCGCCGCGGCACGGTGGTCAGTCGGCGGCGTCTTCTTGGAGGGACTCGCCAACCGCGACTATGCGTCCATGGCGACCATCCTGGCGCTCAACATCCACTTCCGGGCGCTGCTGCCATCCGGTTCGGAGGAGTTCAAGGGACCCGACGACGTGACGGGCGCGTTCCGCTCGTGGTTCGGCGACGTCGAGGAGTTCGAGCTCGTCGATGCCGCCGTGGGTGAAGTGGGGGCGCGGCTGCACCTGTCCTGGCGCATCCGGGTCCGCCCGGCGCCGTTCGGCATCGGCGACGGTTGGCACGTCCTCGAACAGCACGCCTATACCGACGCCACGGAGGCGATCGAGTCGCTCGACTTGGTCTGCTCCGGCTTCAACCCCGAGCGCTTCGCGGCGTCCATGGCGAGCTGACCTCGCCACCGTCACGGTCTCGTCGCCGAGACCTTGGCGCATGGTGGGGTGAGCGGCGAAGACAAGGCCCCGAGCCGTCGAGGTGTACGGCTACGCCGTTCTTGGCTCACAAACCGGGCTGACCAAACCCTGAGATATGGCCCTTTGCAGCCAACCGAAACAAGAGGAGAAGACGATGGCTGCTGACGACAAGGTCGTCCTTAAACGCACCCCTGCGCAGGACGACCCCGAGGGCGTCTTGATCTGCTACCTCGCGAGCTTCCTCGGGCGCTACAAATCACTGACAGGTGACGTCAACCCTACATCCGAAACCAACCAAGGAGACACAATGCCCCTGATCCAAGTGAAGCTCATCGAAGGCGTATTCAACGCCGACGAGAAGGAATCCATCATCGAGAAGCTGACCGACGCGATGGTGAGCGTCGAGGGCGAGGCGATGCGACCGGTCACGTGGGTGACCATCGAGGAGGTCGCCAGCGGCGAGTGGGGCATCGGCGGTAAGGCCCTGCGCACCGGCGACATCGTCGGGATGCGCTCCGGCGGGTAGCACCCGGAGCTCACCGATAGCGCGTGGCCCGGGCACGTGCCCGGGCCACGTTCCAGCGCACCACCGCCGCCAGATCCTCGGCCGATAGGCCTCTGCCTCGAGCGCGTGCGCGTGCGCGTGCGCGGAAGCGATCTCAAAATTGGCGACGAGTTCTTTGAGACGACGGGCGTTGTCGAACCACGGCTGGTAACGGGAGAGCTGACATCCACGTGCTCGAGTGCCGAGCGGCCTGGAGCTTTGCTTCTGCGCCGATCGAGCCGCCTCGGCGACGACAGGGGGTACAAGCCCGTCGTTACCGCGCGCCAGATATAAGTGCCGTTCCAGGGCGCCTGAAGCGCCCTGGCGTATGCCCGTCCTGTTCATGGGTTGGATTCGGCGACAGGCCAGCCACCTGGCCGGCCGTTGCGCTCGCCAGGACCTTGCAAGTCCGCTCCGCGGCTCGACGCCCGCGACCCGCAGCGCCGAGCATCGCGGAGCCTGAGGCGGGCCGTTACGGCTCCGCGCTCACAAGATGTGGAAGGGGAGCCCGTCGGCCTCGGATGCCGCCTGCAGGTTCGGGCCTACGTCGTCTCGCGACACGGCGATCCCGCCGCCGAACCAATGGGCAGCAGCAAGGGCCTCGACCATGGCCGCCGAAAGGGGTCGTCGCTCCGCGCGATGGCGCTTCTGGAGCCTCGCCATTGACCACGCGACCTCCCGCAGGGGCAAGATCTCGATGTCGGCGGGAAGTGCGACCAGCCGGGCCCGGAACTCCGCCTGAAGTTTCTCCGGCAGCGAGGCGACGGGGGCAGACAGCTTGCCGACCACCGCCGGGTGGGCGAAAGACGAGCACAGCCGGAACAGCCACATGCCCGTTGTCGCGATGCCCTCGGGAGCGACACCGTCGAGATCGCCGGCCCGACTGCCTGCAAGCACGTCGCGGAGCAGGTGGTCGTCGATGACGGTGACCGGCACTACGTCGTGGCGAGGTCAGGGTCGTCCAGGCCGGCCACGAACGCCAAGTGGTCCTCCGAGGACAGGGCCGAGCCGAGAATGCTCTGCCGGGCGCCCGGGGGGAGGAGGACAACCGCGTCCCCCAGGTCGATCACCGTGACACGCCCGCCGTGATCGAGGCCCCACCGGTGCCGGACCGCAGCCGGCACCGAAATCTGTCCACTCGCCGAGACCAGGAATTCAGAGGTTGTCGCCACCGGGAGCCTCCTATCACTTGGTAATTCCACAGCGTACCAAGCGCACGCACTCGAAGGGCTCTGTGCCTACCCACCGAGCCGGTGGGGTCGGGACAGAGGCCGGCCCGAGGCGCCCACACGCCGGCGTTCACCTCCTGCCACTCATCGAGGAGGTCGGCGACCGTGCGCCCCGCGTCTTTGGACGGGGTGGCCACCTCCAGCGACGCGGCCACTCGCTGGGCCTCGCGCCTGGAGCCCCGCACGGTGCGACTCAGCTGGGTCGGGCGGCCCGTTCGGTCGCGTCCGGTGAACACCCGCACCTCCCAGACGCCCCGCTCCCGCTCCCTGATCGTTTCCACGCCATCCGGTACACCAGTAGGGATGGAGTAGGGATGAGACCCTGATCGGGGCCGCCGGCCAAAAGCTCGATCACGATATATGCCTGCCGGATATGGCTCTGGCGATGATCAGTCGCTGGATCTCCGACGTGCCCTCAAAGATCGTGTAGATCTTGGCGTCGCGGTGCCAGCGCTCCACCGGTTCGTCGCGCACGTAGCCCGAGCCGCCGAGGATCTGGATGGCCTCGTCGGTGACCTTCACCGCCGTCTCCGCTGCGAACAGCTTCGACATCGAGCCCTCACCGTTGGGAAAGCCGTTGCCCTGGCGGCTCATCCATGCGGCACGCCAAACCAGCAGTCGGGCGGCGTCGATGGCGACCTTCATGTCGGCCAGCTTGAAGGCGATGGCCTGGTTCTCGACGATGGCCCGCCCGAACTGGTGCCGGGTGCCGGCGTAGGCGAGGGCGTGCTCGTAGGCGGCCCGGGCGATGCCCACCGCCTGGGCCCCGATCGACGGCCGCGACGCCTCGAACGTCGCCATGGCTGCCTGCCGGCGCCCGCTGCTCCTGCCTTCTCTGGCCCGCGCCAGCTTCTCCTCCAGGCGCTCCCTCCCGCCGAGCAGGCAGTGCCCCGGCACCCGGCATGCCTCGAGCACCACCTCGGCCGTGTGGGAGGCGCGGATGCCCATCTTCTTGAACTTCCGGCCCTGCGACAGGCCCGCCGTCCCCGGTGGCACCACGAAGGTGGCGTGGCCGCGCGACCCGAGCGCAGGCTCCGCCGATGCCACGATCACGTGCACGCCGGCGATGCCGCCGTTGGTGATCCACGTCTTGGTGCCGTCGAGCACCCACTCGTCGGCGGCCTCGTCGTACACGGCGCGGGTGCGCAGGGCGCTGACGTCGGAGCCGGCATCAGGCTCGGAGACGGCGAAGGCCGCCACCGCCACCTTGTCCCGCTCGTCGCGGAAGCAGCGCGGGAGCCATTCGGCGATCTGCCCCGGAGTGCCGTTGGCCATGATCCCCGACACACCGAGGGTGGTGCCGAAGAGGGAGAGGGCGATGCCGGCGTCGCCCCAGCACATCTCCTCCATCACCAGGGGCACCAGCAGCCCGGTGGGATCGGCGAAGGCGTGGGCCACGAAGTCGAGCGAGTACAGGCCCACCTCGGCCGCCTGCTCGATCACCGGCCACGGCGTCTCCTCCCGCTCGTCCCATTCGTGGGCGACGGGCCGCACCACCTGCTCGGCGAAGTCGTGCACCCAGGCCTGGAGCTGGCGCTGGTCGTCGTCGAGCTCGAGGGAGAACGGGGCCATCGGGACTCCTTGGAACGGGGATGGGCGCCCGGCGACAGGTCGCGCCGCGGGCGGGACTGGCGGCAGAGCGGGACCATGATGCCCGCCACCGGTCCGGCGCCGGTTGAGCCCGGCCGTAGAGTCGGCCATGCGCGCCGCCGCCGTCGGTACCGACGGCCGTCTGGAGATCGTCGACAAGCCGGAGCCCGAGCCGGGGCCGGACGAGGTCGTCGTCGCCGTCGACCGCTGTGGGATCTGCGGGAGCGACCTGCACCTGCGGGACTCGGGGCTGCTACCCGCCGGCGCCGTCCTCGGCCATGAGTTCGGCGGCCGTGTGGTCGTGGGCGCCTCCGATGGTTCCGGGCCGGCCGTGGGCACCCTCGTGTCGGTACTCCCGGCCCGGCGGTGCGGCACGTGCGAGGCGTGCACGAGCGGACGCTCCAACCTGTGCCCGCTCCAGCTACCCACGTCGATCGGCCTGGGGTGGCGCAGCGGCGGCTACGCCGAGCGGGTCGCCGTTCCGTCCACCTCCTGCCATCCGGTGCCGACCCACACCACACCAGCCCAGGCCGCCCTGGCCGAGCCGTACGCGGTTGCGCTGCACGCCTTCGCCCGCAGCCGGGTGGCCCTCGACCCCGATCTGGCCGTGGCCGTCATCGGCGCTGGCTCGGTGGGCCTCATGTGCGTGGCCGCCCTCGCCCGGGCCGGCGTGACCCGGATGGCGGTGGCCGAGCCGAGGCCGTACCGCGCGACCACGGCACGCCTCATGGGCGCCGTCACGGTGGCGCGGGCCGGCGACGTGGCACGGGCGCTCGGACGGGCGCCCGACGTGGTGTTCGAGGCCACCGGCGCGGCCGAGGCGCCGGGCCAGGCGGTTGCGTTGGCGGCCATCGGTGGCCAGGTCGTGCTGCTCGGCGTCGGTGCACCCGGCGGGCAGGTCCCTATGCCGGCATTCGCATGGGTGGTGAAGGAGGTGGACGTGGTGCCGTCGATTGCCTACACGGACGCCGAGTTCTCGGACGCGGTGGCGGCGGTGGCGGCTGGGGCGGCTGACAGGATCGTGGCCTCCACCCACCACCGGGGCCTGGCGAACGCCGAGCAGGCCTTCGAGGACCTGCGCCGTCCCGACGGCCCGGTGAAGGTGTTGCTCGACCCGACCGCCTGAGCCCCGCCGGCGCGCCGGGGGGATGCTGGTTTCGGGTGGGCCACCCCGGGGCACACCCCTCGAACATCGAGGCTCGGCGGCGGCAACCGCCTTGTGCCTGCTGGAGGACACGTCTGGCGAGCCGGTACCCTTGAGGAGCACCTGGGGTGACGGTCGGGATACCGGAAAGGCGAAATGCGGCAGCGAGCGCAGGTGCGGGAGCAGTCGGAGGACATCGAGCTCGCCCGTCTGGCCGCCACCGGCGACCTTGGCGCATTCGAGGAGTTGTACCGCCGCCACGTCGAGGCGGCCTGGCGGATGGCCCTTGCCGTGACAAGCAATCCCCACGACGCGGCCGACGCCGTGAGCGACGCCTTCACCCGGGTGTTCCAGGCCCTGCCGGAGCGGCCCCAGGCGGCCGGACACTTCCTGCCCTACCTGCTGGCGGCGGTGCGCAACACCGCCATCGACGGGCTGCGCCGGGGCGGACGCCAGCGGGCAGCCACCTCCGGAGAACAGGCCGACCGGGCCAGCCCGGGTGCGGGCCCCGGCGAGCGGCTGGAGGCCGACGTGGAGGCTGCCTTCGTGAGCAGCGCCTTCCGCAGCCTCCCGGAGCGCTGGCGGTCCGTGCTGTGGCTCACCGAGGTCGAGGGCTTCGCCGCCCGCGACGTCGCCATCCTGCTCGGCATGACGCCCAACGGCGTGGCCCAGCTGGCCGTCCGCGCCCGTGCCGGCCTGCGCCAGCGGTACCTCCAGGCCCACCTGCGCCAGACCGAGGTGCGCTCGTGCCGTGACACGGTGAGCCGTCTCGGCGCCTACGTCGCCGGTGGCCTCGCCCCGCGCGACGTCTCCAAGGTCGACCAGCACCTGGCGGGCTGCGAAGCGTGCCGGTCCCGGCTGGCTCAGCTGCGCGACGTCACGCCGTGCCTGTACCGGGCCGTCCTCCCCCTCCCCGTCGCCCTGGCCGCCCTGTCCGCCGCCAAACTCCAACTCGGTGCCACCGGCGCCACGGCCGGTGCGGCGGCGACGACCACTTCCATGCCCGCCGGGATCGGCGTCGGTGTGGTGGCCGCCGTCCTCCCCGCCCCGCTGGTGGCCACCTTCGCGTCCGCCGCCCTGCTCGTCGCCGGCTTTGTGGGCGCCGGCATCGTGGGGGACCGCTCGCACCGGCAGGCGACGGCCATCACCGAAGCGCCGGCGCCGGTGACGGCCACCTTCGTGGCCGCATCGGTCCCAGAGCACCCCGCCCCCGCGGCGGGCGGCGACCCGTTGACCGGCTTGCTCGACGAGGCGGCGCGCGCCGCCGACCTGGCCGCCGTCAGCGACCTCGTGGCCCGCGTCGGCCGTGACCTGCCCGACCTGCCCGCCGCCGCACCCGCTGCCCTAGTCGCTGCCGCACGCGGCGACGTACGCATCGACCTCGGGGCGGCCGCCGCCGCCGTCGACCTCGGGGGAGGATCCCGGCCGTGCCCGTCGTCTCGGGTGTTCTGGGTGGACGTGGGCTGCCGCAGCGCAGGCGGGCAGGTGTCCATGGCCCCGGATGATCCTCCCGCCACCAGCGGAGGCGGCGGCGCCGGTGCGGCAGACGAGGCGATCCCGCTTGCCGACGGGCTGAGAGGCCCGCAGGAAGCGGTGCCCGCGCCCTAGCCGCGTACCGCGAGTGAGCCCCCGACCCGGAGGTCAGGGGCTCACTCGTCCTGCCTGTCCGCTGCGTCGTGCAGCGCCCCTGCCCTGGACTAGAGCGGGCGGACGCTGGCCGCCTGCAGGCCCTTCGGGCCCTCCTGCACTTCGAACTCGACCTGCTGACCTTCCTCGAGCGAGCGATATCCGTTGGTCTGGATAGCGCTGAAGTGCACGAAGACATCCGCGCCCTCCGACTGCGAGATGAACCCGTAGCCCTTCTCGGCGTTGAACCACTTGACCGTTCCGGTCGCCACGATGGCGATCCTCCTTCTTGTGTGACTGCTGCCAGGAGAATGCCATCCGTGCGACTGCGTCGTGCGATGCAGCAAGTCTCCGCCCGAAGACGTTAGCAGCCGTGCCTGGCGCCGCAAGGGGCCGTTCTCACCTATGGACGGTGGTGCCTGTCGGCGTGTCCTTGACCGCGTAACCGAGGCCCACCAGCCGGTCGCGGATCGCATCCGAGCGGGCGAAGTCCCTGGCCGCACGCGCCTCGTCGCGCGCTGCGACGAGGGCGGCGACTTCGGCGTCGACGGACATGTCGGCGGTGCGTGCCACCAGGCCGAGGGCGCCCGCGATCTCCAGCGCCGCACCCACGGTGGGCGCCGCGCCGGCCATGTCGCCCCGATCGAGGGCGGCATTGGCGGCCCGCACCAGGGCGAACAGCGAGCCGGTGGCCGCCGGCGTGCCGAGATCCTCGTCCATGGCCGCCCGGAAGGCGGCGAGGGCGTCCGGGTCCGGCGGCGGCAGTGGTGTGGGTCGGTGGTCGCCGAGCCCCCCCCACCGGCGGACCAGCTCGTCGAGGCGGTCCAGCGACCGCTCGGCGTCGGCGATGCTCCTGGGGGCGACCTCGAGGGGCGACCGGTAGTGCGCCTGGAGCACCAGCAGGCGGTAGGCGCGGGGATCGGTGCGTGACAGCAGGTCGGGCAGAGTGGTGAAGTTGCCCAGCGACTTGGACATCTTCTCCCCCGACGTCTCCACGAAGGCGTGGTGCATCCAGTGCCGGGCGAACGAGTGGCCGAGGGCGACGGCTTGCGCCCGCTCGTTCTCGTGGTGGGGGAACTGGAGGTCGAGGCCGCCGGCGTGGAGGTCGAACCCGTCGCCCAGAAGGCCGAGCGACATCACCACGCACTCGGTGTGCCAGCCGGGCCGGCCGGGCCCCCAGGGCGACTCCCACGCCGGCTCGCCGGGCTTCGACTTCTTCCACAGCACGAAGTCGAACGGCGAGCGCTTCTCGTCCACCACGTCGACCCGCTCGCCGGCCCGCAGCGTGTCCAGCGGCTGCCCGGCAAGCAGCCCGTAGCCCTCCACCGCCTCGACGCCGAAGTACACGCCGTCGCTCGTCTCGTAGGCGATGCCCTTCGCCACCAGCTCCTCGACGGCCTCCACCATGCCGATCACGTAGGCGGTGGCGTGCGGCGCGTCGTGGGGCGGCAGCACGCCCAGCCCGTCGATGGCGTCGTTCCAGGCCTGCTCGAACTCGGCCGCCACCTCGGGTTCGGACCGGCCGTCCTTGGCGGCGCGGGCGATGATCTTGTCGTCGATGTCGGTGATGTTCGACACGTGGTGCACCACCACGCCGGTCCATTCGAGGTAGCGGCGCAGCACGTCGTACACCAGCAGCTGGCGGCCGTGGCCGATGTGGGGAGGGCCGTACACCGTGGGGCCGCACACGTACATCGACAGCCGGCCGGGGTCGCGCAGGTCAAGGTGGCGCACGGTTCCGAATGCAGTGTCGTGGAGGCGCAGCACGCAGGTACGGTAACCCCACCATGACCGCCACCGTGCCGGAAAAACCGTCCCTCGATGGGCTCGAGGAGCGCTGGTCGGCGCGCTGGGAGCAAGCAGGCACCTACCTGTTCGAGCGCAGCGGTCCCCGGTCCGAGGTCTTCTCCGTCGACACGCCGCCCCCCACCGTCAGCGGGTCGCTGCACGTGGGGCACGTGTTCTCCTACACCCACACCGACACCGTGGCCCGCTTCTGGCGCATGCGGGGCAAGCAGGTCTTCTACCCGATCGGCTGGGACGACAACGGCCTGCCCACCGAGCGCCGGGTCCAGAACTACTTCGGGGTCCGCTGCGACCCGTCGCTCCCCTACGACCCCGACGTCGAGCCGCCCGGCCCCAAGGCCAAACCGCAGCTGCACATCTCCAGGCGCAGGTTCGTCGAGCTGTGCGAGCGGCTGACAGCCGAGGACGAGCAGGCCTTCGAGGACCTGTTCCGCCGCCTCGGCCTGTCGGTCGACTGGACCACCGCCTACACCACCATCTCCAAGGCCGCCCAGCGCACATCGCAGCTCGCCTTCCTGCGCACGCTCGCCACCGGCCAGGCCTACCAGCAGGTGGCCCCCACCCTGTGGGACGTCGACTTCCAGACGGCCGTCGCCCAGGCCGAGCTGGAGGACCGCGAGCAGCCGGGCGCCTACCACCGGGTCCGCTTCGGCGACGTCGAGATCGAGACGACCCGGCCCGAGCTGATCCCCGCCTGCGTTGCCCTCGTCGCCCATCCCGACGACCCCCGGTTCCAGCCCCGCTTCGGCGCCACGGTCACCTCCCCGCTGTTCGGCGTGGAGGTCCCGATCCTCGCCCACAAGCTGGCCGATCCGGAGAAGGGCTCGGGCATCGCCATGATCTGTACCTTCGGCGACGTCACCGACGTGGTGTGGTGGCGCGAGTTGCACCTGCCGGTGCGCAGCATGCTGGGCCGTGACGGGCGGGTCGTGGCCACGCCGCCCGACGGTGTCCCCGACGGCGAGGCGTGGCAGGAGCTGGCGGGCGCCACCGCCAAGCAGGCGCGCGCCCGCATCGTCGAGCGCCTCCGGGCCAGCGGCGACCTGGTCGGTGAGCCCCGGGCCATCACCCATCCGGTCAAGTTCTACGAGAAGGGCGACCGGCCGCTCGAGATCGTCACCAGCCGGCAGTGGTTCATCAAGGTCCTCGCCGACAAGGAGCCGCTGAAGGAGCAGGGTCGCAAGCTGCGCTGGCACCCCCCGTTCATGGCCGCCCGCTACGAGAACTGGGTCGACGGCCTCAACAGCGACTGGCTCGTCAGCCGCCAGCGCTTCTTCGGCGTGCCCTTCCCCCTCTGGTACCCGATCGGCGACGACGGCGGGATCGACTACGGCCACCCGCTCACCCCGCCCGAGGACCGCCTGCCGGTCGACCCGTCCACCGACCTTCCGGACGGCTATACCGACGAGCAGCGCGACAAGCCGGGTGGGTTCGCCGCCGACCCCGACGTCATGGACACGTGGGCCACGTCGTCGCTCACGCCCCAGATCGCCGGTGGCTGGGCCGCCGACCCCGACCTGTTCGCCATGGTGTTCCCCTTCGACGTGCGGCCCCAGGGCCACGACATCATCCGCACGTGGCTGTTCTCCACCGTGGTCCGCTCGTCTCAGCTGCACGACGGCGCCCTGCCGTGGACCGACGCCGCCATCTCCGGGTGGATCCTCGACCCCGACCGCAAGAAGATGTCGAAGTCGAAGGGCAACGTCACCACGCCGGTCGCCATGCTCGAGCAGTACGGCACCGACGCCATCCGCTATTGGGCGGCCAGCGCCCGGCCCGGCACCGACACCGCCGTCGACGAGAACCAGATGCGCAACGGGCGGCGGCTGGCCATCAAGCTGCTCAACGCCTCCAAGTTCGTCCTGTCGCTGCCCCGCGGCGAGGGGTCGCCGTCGGCGCCGCTCGACCTGGCCATGCTGGCCGGCCTCGACAAGCTGGTGGGCGACGCCACCGCCGCCTTCGAGGGCTACGACTACGCCCGCCCGCTGGAGCGCACCGAGGCCTTCTTCTGGTCGTTCTGCGACGACTACCTGGAGCTGGTGAAGAACCGGGCCTACGGCGGCGGCGAGGGGGGCGGCTCCGCCGGCGCCACCCTCGAGATCGTCCTGTCGGCGTTCCTGCGCCTGTTCGCCCCGTTCCTGCCCTTCGTCACCGAAGAGGTGTGGTCGTGGTGGAAGGACGGTTCGGTCCACCGCGCCGCATGGCCCGACGCCGGTGAGCCGGGTGGCGGAGCGGGCGGTGACCCGCTCGTCCTGGAGACGGCCAGCGAGGTGCTGCGGGCCGTCCGCAAGGCGAAGAGCGAGGCCAAGGTGTCGCAACGGGCCGCCGTCGACCTGGTCGTCGTCCGTGACACGGCCGCCCGCCTCGCCGCCCTGCGAGCCGCAGCGTCCGACGTGCGCGACGCCGGATCGGTGGCCGAGCTGCGCCTCGAGGAGTCGGACACGGCGTCGGTCGTCGTCACCCTGGCTGAGACCCCGCCCGCCTGATCCCTCCCGCGGGCGGCGACGGGCACGGCTACCGTCGGACGATGGCAGCGGCGAGGGCCTCGCTGGCCGGCATCGTGCTGGCCGGTGGGAGCGGCACCCGGCTCGGGCGGCCCAAGGCGACGGTCGTGGTGCGGGGGCGCACGCTGGCCGAACGGGCCGTCGAGCTGCTGACCGCCCGCTGTGACCCGGTCGTCGTGGTGTCGCGACCGGAGGTGCCGCTCCCCTCCCTCGACGTGGCCGTGATCTTCGACCGCAGGGGCGTGCGGGGGCCGATGAACGCGCTGGCTACCGGGCTGGCGGCGGTGGACACCGACGACGTCCTCGTGCTCGCCTGCGACCTGCCGTTCACGGGGCCGGTGCTCGACCGGCTGCTGGCGGCGCCCCGCGGCAGGGCGGTCTGCGCCCGCGACGACCGCTTGCAGCCCCTCTGCGCCCGCTACCCCCGGGAGGAGACCCTGGCCGCGTGCCGCAAGCTGGCCGCCCAGGGGGTGCGGCGCCTGACGTCGCTGCTCATCACCCTCGACGCCCGGTCGATCGAGGCGGGCGAGGACGAGCTGTTCAACGTCAACACGTCCGAGGACCTCGACGCCGCCCGCCTGCGCCCACCCGGCGCCTGACCCGCGGCCGGCGTTCTCGGAAGGATCGACACCGGTATGCGGTGTTGCAGCCACCAAGGAACGGCAAGCGGTCTTCCCGCGCCTCGGTCGGCGACGCCCCGGAGCTCAGGGGGCGACGCGAACCACGAAGGTCCTGACCTCCGTCGGCGTGGGACCCCATGGCGTGCCATAGCTGAACCGCACCTCCACCTCGCCCGGCGCCTGCGCCACCAGACGGGCGATGTGGCGCGGCGGCTGGTCCGGGGCGAAGGCCTCCGACACCATGGCCACCCCTCCCGCCGGCACGGCCGAGCGCCACATGTGGGCGGGCATGGGCGTGGTGGCCAGGACCAACTGGAACTCCTCTCCCACCCGCACGTCCATGGTCTCGGGCGGCTGCACCACCGGACCACTCGCGGGAGCAGCAGCAGCAGCGGCGGCCGGAGCGGCGGTGGCGGACGGCGCCGGGGTGCCGGGCGAAAGTGGGCGCTCGGCCTCGGGGTCGAAGCACGCGGGCGCCGGCTCGGGCGTCTCCGCCACCCAGATCCAGCCGTCGTCGCGCTCCTCGACCCGGTGGATCGGGAGGTACCCCGGCTTGAGCCGGCGCAGCGCCTCGGGCGACGCGTCGCGAGCCGGCAGCACGTTCTCACCGGTCTCCAGGTCGTAGAGGTACAGGTGACGGCCGCAGCGGAGCTTGCCCTCGAAGAACGACGCGGCGTCCAGCGGCGTGGCCTGGTGCGGGCACTCGGCGGCGAACGCCACCACCCGGCCGCCGTCCATCCTGGTGACGAGGAGGTCGGACTCGCCGGCCCGCACCTCGACCAAACCCGGCTCGCCTGGCGTCCCGGCCGCGCACTCGCTGCTACGGAGCACGCGGTGGAAGGTGGGCTCCACCGCCGGCGTCAGGGGAGGACTGCCCGGATGGGCGCGGCCCAGGCGGCAGGAGGGAGGGCGGGGTCGAGGGCCTCGTCGGCGCCGTGCGGCGGGTGCATCCCGCCCTCGACGAGCGCCATCACGGGGAGGAACCGCCCGCACGCCTCGGTGCGCAGCTCCATGATGAACTCCCGGCCGGTGGCCTCGGTGGCGTCGACCACGATGGCGCCGGGGATAAGGGCGCCGCAGGCGCTGGCCGGGAACTCGGCGAACGACCTGTGCTCCATCCGGACGTCGTCCAGAGCGGCGTCGAGCTCCTTGGCCTGCTGCTCCTCGAGTCCGACCGTGACGACGAGCGCGGTCGGCAGGCCGGCCACCCGCCGGGCCCCGCCCAGCTCGGCGCTGAAGTCGGCGGACACCGGCTCCACGTACCCGGTGACCGGTACGTCGGACAGGAAGGAGTCGGCGGTGGCCTTGACCGTCAACGCCGCATCCCCGGTGGAGAAATCGACCGCCCACAAGGCCCACGACAGCTGGCCGAGCGAGATCTGGGTGTAGGTGATGGGCTGGATCAGGGGGTGGTCGACGGCCACCTCGGACAGGCCGATCCTCCTCGCCGCGCCGGCGATGTCGACCAGCACCGACGAGTCCTCCCGCGGGTCCTCATTGCGGACCACGAAGACGCCGTCGGCGATCCGCAGGGCGGCGTGCCACCACCCGTTCAGGATCAGCGAGTCGGCCTCGACATGCAGGGTGGGCCCGAAGGCCCGCTTGGTGCCGTCCTTCAGGAAGGCGTCGATCACTTCGAGGTCGTCCACGACGACGACGGTATCGCAGGCCCCGGGCGTACCGGTAGCGCCCGCCGTGCCCTCCTCCGTCCGACCGGCGGTACGGTGCCGACGTGGCACGGGGCCGGACGGAGCGCGTGCTCATCGCCCGTTCGGGGCACGGCGCCAGGCCCGACAGCGTGATCGTCGAGGAGCCGCTGGAGATCCGCCTCGACGGCCATCCGGTCTCCACCACCATGCGCACGCCGGGCCACGACTTCGAGCTGGCCGTCGGGTTCGTGCACGCCGAGGGCCTGCTGGCCGGCGCCCGGGTCCACCAGGTCCGCTACTGCGCCACCGGGTCGGCGGTGGACACCGGGTTCAACGTGGTGGAGGTGGGCACGGGCGGCCGGGCCCCCACGCCCGCCCCGCGCCTCACCATCACCACCTCGGCCTGCGGGCTGTGCGGCAGCGCCGCCATCGACGACCTGGCCGGGCGCCTGGCCCCGCTGGAGGTGCGGCCCGACATCGACGCCGCCGTCCTGGCCGCCGTCCCCGGGCGGGTGCGGACCATGCAGACCCTGTTCGAGGCCACCGGTGCGGTGCACGCGGCCGCCCCGTTCGACCCGGCCACAGGCGAGGTCTGGCTGGTGCGGGAGGACATCGGCCGCCACAACGCGGTCGACAAGGTGGTGGGCCGCCTGCTCCTCGACGGCCGTCTGCCCGCCACTGGCGCCGGCCTGTTCGTGAGCGGCCGGGCCTCGTTCGAGATGGTGCAGAAGGCGTGGGCGGCCGGCTTCGGCCTGGTGGCCGCCGTCAGCGGGCCCTCGTCGCTGGCCGTCGGAACGGCCCGGCGCGCCAACCTGGCGCTGGTCGGATTCCTGCGGGACTCCTCGATGAACGTGTACTCGCCGGCGCCCCTGGACTGACTACCCGGCGAAGCCGGGCGCCTCGCCGCCGATGGTGGTGGACGGACCGTGGCCGGTGCGGACCACCGTCCCGGGCGCGAGCACCAGGAGCTTGGCCCCGATCGACGCCACCAGCCCGGCCCGGTCGGAGAAGGACCGGCCGGCCGCCGCCGGCCGCCCTGGAGGAGGGTGTCGCCGGAGACCACCACTCCCTCCAGGATGTGGACGGCCTCCGAGCGGTCTGCATCGACTGTGACCGGGATGGGTTCTACGTCGCGTCAGCACCCGGCGAGCTACGCGTGGTCTGTATCAGCGGGCCGGACTGATCCGCCGGCTCAGGCGTTGCGCCAATAAGCCGCAGCGCCTGAGCCCGGACCCCGAACGTCCTGATCCCCGCTTCTTCGCTTATCGGGGGTCAGGGTCCTTGTCGCGATGTCCCCCCAGGCCAAGGAAGCGTTCTCGGCGCCCGGCCGGTTGAGGGCTGCCCCGGCCTAGGAGGACCATGATGCCGCCGAGCGCGAGCGCGACCCCACTCAAGACCAGGGCCCACCGGATGGAGGAGCCAGTCCGTGCCAGCGTTCCGGTCTCCAACCCTCCTGAGGTCGACGGTCCACCGGTACCAGTCATCGTCGACGTAGTCGCGCTGCCACCGCCACCGCCACCAAAAGCGGTGGCGGTGGCGGTGGCGGAGGCGGCAGTGGCAGTGGCAGTGGCCGGGACGGTGGTGGTCGTCGTGGCCGGCAGGGTCGTGGTGGTGGCCGGAACGGTGGTGGTCGTCGTGGCCGGCAGGGTCGTGGTGGTGACCGGGACGGTGGTGGTCGTCGTGGCCGGCAGGGTCGTGGTGGTGGCCGGGACGGTGGTGGTCGTCGCGGCCGGCAGGGTCGTGGTGGTGGCCGGGACGGTGGTGGTCGTCGTGCCTGGCAGGGTCGTGGTGGTGGCCGGGACGGTGGTGGTCGTCGTGACCGGGGTGCACACCGACGTTGTCACCCTGTTGGAGTCCAGGGTGACGGCGCCACTGCGCGCCAGCAGGCGCCCCTGGATGAGCGCACTCGTATTGGCGGTGATCGAGGTAAGCGCCAGGATCGTCCCAATGAACGTCGAGCCCACGCCGAGGGTTGCTGAGCTGCCGACCTGCCAGAAGACATTGCAGGGCTGGGCGCCGTTGATGAGCGCCACCGTGCTGTTCGACGCGGTGAGAAGGGTTGAGCCCGCCTGGAAGATGAACACTTCACTCGGGTCGCCTTGAGCGTCCAGAGTCAGCGTCCCGGTGACGGCGAGCGACGTCGGGGTCTTGTAGACGCCGGGGGTCAGGGTCGCCCCGCCCAGCTCCGTCGCCCCTGGGAACGTGGTGGTCGGTGCTCGCCCCGCAGCGTCGTTGTAGGCAATGGTCAGGTCGGACTGGGCTCCGCACGCCAACGCGTCGCCAGCATGGGTCGTCCCGTTGACCACGCCGGGCGGGAATCCGGTGATCGCTGGGGTGGGACAGGTACCCAGGTCCCCATCGATGACGGAGGGACCGGTGTTGGTCACCCCGGCGCCAGCCAACACCCCGAAGCTGCCGGCCGTACCCATGCCGACCGGGGCCGTCGCTGCGCCAGCGACGCTGACGGCGATGAGCGCGCCCAATCCCAGCGTGAGACCGAAACCGAAGAGTGATCGCCTTCGTGTGCGGGCCTGGTGCGATCCCATATGGTGACGCCCTTATCTCTTGAGAGTCCTCGAACGTTGACCGAGTTCGGATTGATCCGAAGGGCTCCAAGAAAGTGGCGCTGCCACTTCTCGCTGCATTGCCTCTCTCACGAGGCCTCCGGCCGTACAACGCCCGCACTTCTGCGGGCGGCCGCCGGGGTCCGGGGCAGCGTCTACATCGTCAGCTGAAAGAATCAACAGTGCCGAGCACGAGACTACCCCACACCGAAGACCGCCTTGAATGGCCCGTGCCAAGGCGGCTTCCCGGACAGAACGCCGCCGGCGCAGCGGTACCATTGGTGCAACGGGCGAGTCCGTTCCGGGAAGGCGCTTCCTATGAGGCGGCAGGGTTTCCTCCGAGAAGGTCCGGTCGGTCGGCAGGCGCCGCCGGCCGCCGCCCCGCAGCAAGTCCTGCCCGCGGGAGCGCCCGTCGTCGACTGGGACCTGCCCGGCCGCCTCTCTGCCGGTGAGGTCGACCAGGCGGCGGTCCTCGGCGGCTGGAGCCAGAAGAGCCGTTACGGCCGGCGGGCCGAGGTCATCTGCGCCCGGCCCGTCACCCCGACCGGCACCGTGCGGCTCGCCCTGCAGGTGGTGGACGAGGAGCCGTTCGACCACGATCCCGGGCAGTTCGTCGGCGTCGAGCTGGGCGTCGACGGGCTCGGCTACGCCCGCAGCCCCTATTGCATCCTGTCGCCGCCCAGCGACGACCGGCGCTTCGAGCTGGTCGTGCGGGTGGTGCGCAACGGTCCCGTCTCCCGCTACCTCGGGTCGTGCCGGCCCGGTGAGGTCGTGGCCTTCCGGGGGCCGACGGGGCGGTCGATGGTGCCCAGGGACGACAGTCGCGACCTGGTCCTGCTGGCCACCGGCGTCGGGGTCGGACCCCTCCACGCGCTGGCCGCCCACCTGCTCCGACAGGGCTTCGACCGTCGGATCACCTTCTACTGGGGCCTGCGTCTGGCCGAGGACATCTTCCTCACCGACGAGCTCGACGAGCTGGACCGCGTCCACCCCAACTTCTCCTACCGGATCACGCTCTCGCAGCCGCCGGACGGGTGGACCGGGTTGCGGGGACGGATCACCGACTCGGTGCCGCCGCTGCTCGAGGTCCTCGGCGGGACCTCGTACTACCTGTGCGGCAACGGCGCCATGACGGAGGAGATGGCCACCGCCCTGTCGGACCTGGGGGCGGCCGAGGAGCACATCTACCAGGAGCACTACTTCAACCAGAAGCACGTCCCAGACCCCTTCGTGATGGCCACCATCCGCGCCCGCTTCGTGGCCACCGACCTGTTCTCGCCGCTCGCCCACCAGGAAAGCCACGCGTCACTGTTCCACCTCGAGGCGCCGCTGGGCGGCCCGCGCGGCAACGCCGACCCCGCGGCGCCCACCGAAGTCGGCCGGCGGGTGCCCAAGGTGGTCGAGCGGGCGTCGCAGCGGGCGAAGGGGGACCTAGCCGGCTGACGCCGGCGCGGGCGCAGGTTTGGCGGATGCCGCCGCGTGGCAAGCTCGCACCAGTGGCAACGGCGGGCGCGAGGAGGGGATCGAGACGGCACATGCCTGCCCGTCGTCCCGATCGCGCACGCCTCCGGAGCCTGCCCTGGGGCCGGATGGCCCTGGTGACGGTGGTGGCCATCGCCGTCATCGGCGCCGTGCCCCCGCTACGGCGGGCGGCGGCTGTGGCATCGAGCAAGGTCATCCTGTTCGTGCTTTCGCCCCTCGCTCCAGACATCGGCGACTTCGACGCGCTGTCCGAGGGCAGCAAGGTGCTCGCCGCCGACGGCAGCGTCCTGGCCGAGCTCGACGGGGCCCAGCGTCGGGAGCCGGTCAAGCTGGCATCGCTGCCGGCACACGTGCGCCGGGCCGTACTGGCCGCCGAGGACGCCAACTTCTACTCCCACGGCGGCGTCGACCCCTCAGCCGTCTTCCGGGCCGTCCTCCGCAACGCCCAGGGCGGCCGCCAGGGCGGGAGCACGATCACCCAGCAGCTGGCCAAGCTCAACTTCACCAACTCCGAGCGCACCTTCCTGCGAAAGCTCCGGGAGGTGCAGTACGCCGTGCGCCTCGAGCAGGAGTACTCGAAGGACGAGCTCCTCGAGCGCTATCTCAACCAGGTGTACTTCGGTGACGGCTCCTACGGGCTGGCCGCCGCCGCCCAGTCGTACTTCGCCACCACCCCCGAGGCACTGAACCCGGCCCAGGCGGCCACGCTCGCCGGCATGATCAAGGCGCCGGAGGCCCTCGATCCACGGAAGATCCCCGATCGCGTCGCCGCCCGGCGCGACCAGGTGCTGGGGAACATGCGCAAGCGCGGGTGGCTGCGTGAAGAGCAACTACAGGAGGCGCTCGCCGTCCCGCTGCAGGTCGCTCCCCCGGCCGAGACGGCCGGGCAGGCGGCGCCCCACTTCGTCGAGTTCGTGAAGCGGGAGGCCGCCGGCCTCGACCAGCTGGGCGGCAGCCCCGAGTCCCGAGGCAAGCGGCTCTTCACCGGCGGCTACACGATCAGGACCACGCTCGACCCCGAGGCGCTCGCCGCCGCCACCCAGGCCGTCCAGGCGGCGCTCCCCGACCAGACCGACCCCGATGCGGCGGTGGTGAGCGTCGTGCCGGGTGACGGCGCAATCCGGGTGCTGTACGGCGGCCGCGACTTCGCCGCCAACAAGTTCGACCTCGCCAGCCAGGGCCGCCGTCAGCCCGGCTCGTCGTTCAAGCCTTTCGTCTATCTGGCCGCGGTGGCCAAGGGCATCGACCCCCGCTCCACGTTCGACGCCTCGTCCCCCCGAACGCTGGAGTACCGCGGCGAGCGCTACACCGTCAACAATTACGAGAGCGAAGGCGGTGGACGTTCCGACCTCGACCGGGCCATGGCCCAATCGTTCAACACCGTCTTCGCCCAGCTCATCCTGGAGGTGGGCCCGGCCGACGTGATGCGGACGGCCGAGCGCCTCGGCGTGGCTGACGTGGAGGACAACGTCGGCCAGCGGCCCGCCATCGCCCTTGGCGGGCTGCACAAGGGCGTCACACCTCTCGAGCAGGCGGCCGCCTTCGCCGCCTTCGCCGCCAAGGGCGTCTACGCCGAGCCCTACGCCATCACCGAGATCCTCGACCGCGATGGCAAGCAGGTGTTCAAGCGCACGCCGGAGACCGAGCAGGTCTTCGAGGCCCGGGAGGCCGGTGTCCTCAACGCCGCCCTCGAGCGCGTCGTCAGCGAGGGCACGGGCAAAGGCGCCGCCATCGGCCGGCCCCAGGCGGGCAAGACAGGTACGACCCAGGACTACGGCGACGCGTGGTTCGTGGGCTTCGTCCCCCAGCTGTCCACCGCCGTGTGGGTCGGCCACCCGGAAGCAATCGTCCCCATGACCGACGTCCACGGCCGCAAGGTCACCGGCGGGTCGTTCCCGGCCACCATCTGGGCGTCCACCATGCGCCAGGCGGTTGGCGATCTGCCCCGCCAGGACGTGTACACGGCCACGCCCGACAGCCTCGGCCTCAAGAGGCTGGACGCCAAGGCGCCGTCGCTTCCCGCCCTCCCCGGCGATACGACCACATCCACCAGTTCATCGTCGACCTCCACCACCGCACCGACCTCCGACACGAGCGTCCCGGTGGCCGGCGGGCCGACCACCGCCGTCACCGTGCCGGCCCAGGCGACCACCACGACCACCGCGGTGCGAGCCCGGCCATCCACGACGGTGGCGCCGACCGCCACGTCCAGCTCCACCACGACCTCATCGTCCACAACCACGGCGGCGCCGACGACGACCACCACCACCACCACGCCCTGAGGACCGGATCCACGTCGGTCAACGGGCGTGTGGGGGCGTCGGCGGGGCCCGGGCGCACCAGGACCACGTGGCCCGCCTCCAGCGCATGGTGGGGACGACCTCGACGCGCCGCTGTGGTGACCCGCTCCGCCTCGTCGGGCAGCATGGCGGCCAGGGCCCAGGGGGCCCGAAATCGTCCGCAGCACTGGCATCATACCCCCCAGTGGTATGCTGGGTCAGCCGACGAAGGAGAGGACCGTGGCACCGACCATCCGCGGCTACACCGCCAGCAAGGGCCAGCTCAACGACCGCCTGGCCCGCATCGAGGGGCAGGTCCGGGGCATCGCCAAGATGGTGGACGAGGACCGGTACTGCATTGACGTGCTCACCCAGATCAACGCCGTGCGGGCCGCCCTCGACAAGGTGGCCCTCGGCCTGCTCGACGGCCACGCCCGCCACTGCCTGGCCGGCGGGGGCGGCGGCCCCACCGACCCGGACGAGCAGGTGCAGGAGCTCATGGGTGCGGTGGGTCGGATGATCTCACGCTGAGGAATACCCTTTCAGGATGGCCCTCGCCCCCACCGCACGAAAGATCTGCGTCACCATTGCCGGGCTGGTGGCTGCGGCCCTCCTGACCGTGGCGCCGATGCCCGCGGGCGCGGGGGTGACGGCCGGCGAGGACGTGTTCAACTTCGGCGACGCCGGCTTCTTCGGATCGACCGGCAAGCTGGCCCTGAACGGGCCACTGGTGGGCATGGCGGCTACGCCGTCGGGAAACGGCTACTGGCTTCTGGCCCGGGACGGCGGGGTCTTCGGGTTCGGCGACGCCGTGTTCCACGGGTCCACCGGCAACCTGAAGCTCAACCAGCCGGTGGTGGGCCTGGCATCTGATCCGAAGAACCGGGGCTACTGGTTCGTGGCGGCCGACGGCGGGGTCTTCGCCTTCGACGTGCCCTTCTTCGGCTCCATGGGCGCCAGGCCGCTCAACCAGCCGGTGGTGGGCATGGCGGCCAGCACGTCCGGCGAGGGCTACTGGTTGGTGGCCCGCGACGGCGGCATCTTCGCCTTCGGCGACGCCCGTTTCGCCGGCTCCACCGGTGACATCAAGCTGAACCAGCCCATCGTCGGCATGGCCGCCGATCCCGACGGCGCCGGCTACTGGTTCGTCGCCGCCGACGGCGGGGTCTTCGCCTTCGACGCCGCCTTCGCCGGCTCGGCCACCGGGAAGCTGTCGACCAACGACCGGGTGATCGGCATGGCCGCGACCCCGGGCGGCAAGGGGTACTGGATCGCCACCGCCGCCGGCAAGGTGCTGCCCTTCGGCGACGCCGGGTCGTTCGGCGATGCGGCGACGGCCAACCGCTCGATCACCGCCATCGCCGCCCATCCCGGCGGGAAGGGCTACTGGCTTACCGCCAACCGCCCGCTGGCCCGTCCGCCGGCGGCGTTCCTCGCCGGTCCCGCCGACTCCATCCGGGCATCCCAGGGGTCGTCGTGCTGGAAGCCCGAGGCCACCGGAACCGCGCAGTGCGTCCTCTCGTCCGGCTTTCCCGCCACCGCGTCGATCCTCAACGTCCGCCGGGGCGACAAGGTCACGGTGCGGTTCGACGCCTTCGACAGCCCCCTCGGCGCCCGGGTCTTCGTAGTCGACGCCGCGCCCACCGATCCCGGCAGCGTGCGCGAACTTGTGGCTTCCAACCCGACGACGTTCACCGCCGACCTTGCCCCCGGCCTCTACCGGATAGGCCTGTCGACGGACTGGGTGCAGGGCAGCTCCGCCTACTTCTTCCGCCTCAACGTGCGCTGAGCGCTCAGCACTCGAACTGGAGGGCGGCCCGCTCCCCCAGCAAGGGGCGCAGAAGTTCGACCAGCACCCGCTGGTGGGCCGGGTGGTCGATGTACGCGTGCCACGCGGCGGCGTCGTCCACGTCGGCCACCACCACGAAATCCCAGTTGCCCGGGGCCAGGCCGGCGTCGCCGCCTGTGCGGTAGTCCCGCAACTCGGGGATGACCGCCGGCAGCTCGTCCAGGGACCGTTGCAGCTCGGCGACCTGGTCCCCGGTGGTCCCAGCCGCCCAACGGAACATGGCCACGTGACGTAACACGCCCGGGAGCCTATGGGCGGCCCGCACGTCGGGCCCTTGGCGGCGGCGCCAGGGTTCGGAATCCGGACCTGACGCCGGCGCCCGTCATCGGCAACGTGCGGTCAGGCGCCCAGTTCCTCGGCCAGGACCAGCCAGCGCTCCTCGGCCTCGGCCACCCGCCGCTCGGCGTCGGCCAGGGCGTGGGCGACCTCGGCCAGGGCGCCGTGGTCGGTGGTGCCCGCCGCCAGCTGTCCCACCAGCCGGTCCCGCTCGGCGCCCGCCTCGGTCATCTCCCGCTCGGCCAGCCCGAGCAGCCGGCGCAGGGTGCTCGGCGACCGCACCTTGGACGGCGCCCTGGCCCCACCGGCACCGACAGGTCCGGTCGCCGATGCCGAGCCGCCCGCGGGTGACGAAATGGCGCGGTTGGCGCCGGTCGTCGGTGCCGGGCCGCCGGCCGCAGGTGATTCTGCGCGTGTCCCCGTCGTGGGCGCCGTCCCCCGCACGCCCGCCGCCGGCGCCAGGCGTGCCGCCGCGTAGCCGGCGTACCCGCCCGGGGCGAGGGCGGCGCCGCCGTGGCCGTCGAGGACGAGGACGTCCTCCACCGTGCGCTCGAGGAAGGCACGGTCGTGGCTCACGACAACGACGGTTCCCGGCCACGCGTCGAGGTGGTCCTCCAGGGCCCGGAGGGTATCGAGGTCGAGGTCGTTTCCGGGCTCGTCAAGCAGGAGGACGTTGGGGTGGGCAGCCAGCACCAGCAGCAGCTGGAGCCGGCGCTGCTCGCCGCCCGACAGCGTGGCGACCGGCGCCCACTGGGCGTCGGCGTCGAACCAGAAGCGCTCCATGAGCCGGGCCTGCTCCCAGCTGGGCCGGCTCTCACGGCCGGCGACGGCCTCCCGCACCCGCTGCGCCGGATCGAGGTCGCGGCCGGTCTGGTCGTAGTAGCCGAGGCGCACGGTGGGGCCCGTCCACACGTCGCCTGCCGCAGGGACGAGGCGGCCGGCCACCACGTCGAGCAGCGTCGACTTGCCCGAGCCGTTGGGCCCGACCAGACCGAGGCGGTCGCCCGGGCCGAGGTCGAGGTCGAGGCTCTCGAACAGGGCCGGCCCCCCGCCGAAGCGGTGGGTCACGCCCTGCAGCTCGATGACCTTGTCGCCCAGGCGCGGCGTGGCGCCCCACCGGCCGCCGCCCGTCAGGTCGAGGTCGCCCGCACGGTCGGGCGCCGGGCCCCGCCCCTCCACCAGGGCCGTGGCCGTGGCGATGCGGGCCTTGGGCTTGCGGGTGCGGGCCGGCGCGCCCCGGCGCAGCCACGCCAGCTCGGCCCGGGCCAGGTTGCGGCGCACCGTCTCCGCCGTCGCCTCCTGCTCGGCCCGCTCGCCGGCGGCGGCCAGGTAGGCGCTGTAGCCGCCCTCGTGGACGTAGCCCCGCCCACGGTCCAGCTCCAGGATGCGGGTGCTCACCCGGTCGAGCACGTGGCGGTCGTGGGTCACGACCACCAGCCCGCCCCGGAACCGGGACAGGCGGTCCTCCAGCCAGGCGATGGCGTCGAGATCGAGATGGTTGGTCGGCTCGTCCAGCACGAGCAGGTCGACCTCGTCGACCAGCACCCGTGCCAGCGCCACCCGCTTGGCCTGCCCGCCGGACAGCGTGTCCACCGATGCATCGGCCAGCCCACCCATCCCCAGTCGCTCCAGGATGGCGGCAGCCTCCCAGTGCGGGCCCACGGCCGAGCGCACGTCGCCCGGCGGCAACACCGGTCGCTGGGCCAGGAACCCCACCCGCAGGTCGCGGCCCCGCCGCACGGCCCCCTCCTCCGGCTCGCCGGCGCCGGCCAGCACCCGCAGGAGCGTCGACTTGCCCGTGCCGTTGCGGCCCACGACGCCCAACCGGTCCCCGGTGCGGACAGTGAGCGAGAGGTCCTCGAAGAGCGGTCGATCCGGCCGGCGGGCCGCCACCCGTTCGAGGTCGACCAGGATCACCGGGTCAGGCTACGGCCGTCCCGTAGCAGGAGATCACCCGATGGTCATCGCCCCATCAGGCACTACGAGATCGGGCGTCGGACCCAGGCGCCGGCCGTCTCGTTGAGCCGGCCGACCACCTCGGGCAGCTGTCCCCCGGCCACGTCGGCGATGGTGACCTGCTCCAGCACACAGCGGAGGCTGGCCCGGGTGGCGACCCACACGTCACGGAGCGACGCCGCCGCGCCGGGGTAGTCGAGTTCCTCGATGGCCTCGCCCCGCACGTCGGCCAGCGGTCCCTCGACCGTGCGGATCACGTCGGCCACGCTGACGCTCTCGGCGGGGACGGCCAGCCAGTAGCCGCCCACGGCGCCCCGCTGGCTGGCTACCACCCCCGCCCGGCGGAGGTCGCCCAGGATGTTCTCCAAGAAGTTGACCGGCACGCCCTGGCGGGCGGCGATCACGTCGCCCTTCACCGGGCCCTTCTCCGCCGCCGCCAGCTCGACCAGCGCCCGCACCGCATAGTCGACCCGCGCCGAGATCCGCACCGGCAGCTGCCTCAGCCGGCGCCGGTCGGCGCCGGGGTGACGGCGCCAATGGCCCTGATGTGGATCTCCGAGCCGGGAGCGATGGCCAGCCGGTCCGCCTCGCTGCGCGTGAGCTGGACCCAGAGTTCCTGGTCACCCACGACGGCGTCGACCTTCACCTCGAAGCCGAGGCGCACCATGCGCACCACGGTGGCCGGCACCGTGCCGGCGTCGGGGTCGGCGAGGACCTCGAGGTCGTGGGGGCGCACCAGCTTGCCGCCGAGGCGGGTCACCGGGCCGAGGAAGCTCATCACGAAGTCGTTGGCCGGCCGGTCGTACAGCTCGTCGGGCGGACCGACCTGCTCGACGACGCCGTTGTTGATCACCACGATCTCGTCGGCCACGTCCATGGCCTCCTCCTGGTCGTGCGTGACGAACACGGTGGTGACGTGCACCTCGTCGTGCAGCCGGCGCAGCCAGTCCCGCAGCTCCTTGCGCACCTGGGCGTCGAGGGCGCCGAAGGGCTCGTCGAGCAGCATGACCTTGGGCTCCACCGCCAGAGCCCGCGCCAGGGCCATGCGCTGGCGCTGCCCGCCCGACAGCTGCGACGGGAGGCGGTCGCCGAACTGGTCGAGGTGCACGAGCTGCAGCAGCTCGTCGACCCGGCGCCGGACCTCGTCCTTCGGCCGCTTGCGTATCTCGAGGCCGAAGGCCACGTTGCGGCGCACGCTCAGGTGCTTGAAGACGGCGTAGTGCTGGAACACGAAGCCCACGTTGCGCCGCTGGGGTGGTAGCTCCGTGAAGTCCTCGCCGGCGATCTCGACCGTGCCCGAGTCGGGCTGCTCGAGGCCGGCGATGATCCGCAGCAGGGTGGACTTCCCGCCGCCGCTCGGCCCCAGCAGGGCGGTGAGCGAGCCGGTGGGGATCTCCACGGACACGTCGTCGAGCGCCGTGAAGTCGCCGAAGCGCTTGGTGACGTTGGTGGCCCGGATGCTCATGAGGCCCTCTCGTCAGGTCGGAGCAGGTTGATGACGATGAGGATCACGATAGCGACGGCGGCGAGCGCAACAGAAGCCGCATAGGCCGTCGTCTGGTCGAAGTTCTGGAAGCGCTCGTCCACGATCAAAGTGACGGTCTGGGTCTTGTCGACCAGCCGGCCCGACACGACGGCGACCGCGCCGTACTCCCCCAGCGCCCGGGCCAGCGTGAGCACCACGCCATAGGCGAGCGCCCAGCGGATGGACGGGAGGGTGATGCGCCGGAACGTCTGCATTCTGCCTGCGCCGAGCGTCCAGGCCGCCTGCTCCTGCTCGATTCCGATCTCCTCCAGCACCGGCGCCACCTCTCTGACCACCAGGGGCAGCGACACGAACACGGTGGCGAGCACCATGCCGGGCAGGGCGTAGATCATCTGGATTCCCTGCCCTTCGAGCCACCCGCCGACGGGCGCGAACTTCCCGTAGACGAGGATCAGCGCCAGGCCCACCACGACGGGCGATACGGCCAGCGGCAGGTCGATGAGCGCGCTGAGGACACGGCGGCCCGGGAACCGATGGCGGACCAGGAGGATGGCGACGCCCACGCCGAACACGGTGTTGAGCACCACCGTCCACAGCGCCACGATCCCGGTGATCTTGAAGGCGTGGACCACCGAGGGGTCGCTCAGTGCGTCGAGCACCGGGCCCACGCCGTTCTCGAACGTCCGCCAGATCACCAGGCCCACGGGAATGACCAGCAGCATGGCGAGGTAGGCCAGGGCCACGATCCGAAGGCCGAGCCGGGACCGCCGGCCGCCGGCGGCTCCGGCGGCTCCGGCGGCACCGCGCCGGCCGACCGACGGCGGGCCGCCGGCCATCGCCGGGCGAGGTTCCGTGTCGAGCGAGCCGTCAGGGATCCCGGCGTCGTCACGCACGGCGGGTCGCCCAGCGCTGGAGCACGTCGAGGCTGACCAGCACGACCAGCGCGATCACCAACAAGACGGTGGCCACGGCCGCCGCGCCGGTGGTGTTGTCCGCCTCGATCTGGCCGAAGATGTGCACAGACGCGACCTGGGTCCTGAACGGCAGGTTGCCCGAGATCAGCACGGTCGACCCGAATTCGCTGATGGCCCGGGCGAAGGCCAGCGCAGTGCCGGCCGAGATGGCGGGCAGCAGGTTGGGCAGCACGACCCGTCGGAAGATGGTGAGGCGGCTCGCCCCGAGCGAGGCGGCCGCCTCCTCCATCTCGGTGTCGAACTCGAGCAGCACGGGCTGCACGGTGCGCACCACGAAGGGCAGGGTGACGAACAGCAGCGCCACCACGACGCCGGCGCGGGTGTAGGCCAGGGTGATGCCGACCGGGCTGGCGGCGCCGTAGAGGGCCAGCAGCACCAGGCCGGCCACGATGGTGGGCAGGGCGAAGGGGAGGTCGATCAGTGCCTCCACGACCCGCTTGCCCCGGAAGTCGTCGCGCACGAGCACCCAGGCGATGAGGGTGCCGAACACCACGTTCGCCAGTGCGACGAGGAGCGACGCCCCCACCGTGAGGCGGATGGCGGCGGCGGCCTCGGGCGCGGTGACAGCGTCCCAGAATGCGCCCACCCCGTCCTCCTGTGACCGCCACACCACCGCGCCCAACGGGATGAGCACGAGCAGGCTCAGCCACATGGTGGCCAGGCCGGCGCCGAACATCGTCCCCCGGTTCAGGCCGGCCAGGCCCCGGGGGCGCGAGACGCCGGCAGGGCCGCCGAGGGCGGTCGGCACGCTAGCCAACCGAGATGCCTATCTTGCGCTCCACGTCCGCCATCACGCTGCCGGCAGGGTCGAAGAACCTTTTGGTGACGTCGGCCCAGGTCCCGAAGGTGGTGATGTCGAACAGCCCGGACGGCGGGGAGAAGTCGTAGGGGGCCTTCACGCCGTCGAGAACAGGGCGGTACCCGTTCTTTGCGAAGATCGTCTGGGCCTCGGGACCCTGCAGGTACTCGACGAACGCCTTGGCCTGCTCGGGGTGCTTCGACGACGAGGTGACGGCGACGGGGTTCTCGATCAGGATCGTGTCGTCGGGCACCACGTAGTCGATGGCCTGGCCCTTCCGCTGGGCGAAGATCGCCTCGTTCTCGTAGGCGAGCAGCACGTCGCCCTTGCCGGACGTGAACGTCTGCAGCGACTTGCGGGCGCTGTCGTCCTGCACCGCCACGTTGGCGAACAGCTTCTCGAGGTAGGAGACGCCATCCGCTTCCACCTTGTCGCCGGCGCTGGCCTGGCCGTAGGCCGCCATCACGTTCCAGCGGGCGCCGCCCGACGTGAAGGGGTTGGGGGTGACGACCTCGACGCCGGGCTTCACCAGGTCGGCCCACGCCTTGATCCGCTCGGGGTTGCCCTTGCGCACCACGAAGACGCTGAGCGACTCGGTGACCATGCCCTTGTGCTCGTCGGCGTTCCAGTCCTCCGCCACCAGGCCCTCCTTCACCAGACGGGCCATGTCGGGTTCCAGGGCGAAGGCCACCACGTCGGCGGTCAGGCCCGACACCACGGCCCGGCTCTGGTCGCCGGAGCTGCCGTACGACTTGGCGAAGGTGATGTTCCTGCCCTGCGGGGTCTCGGTGAAGGCCTCGGTGATCTGGTCGTAGGCCTCCTGGGGCGTCGAGTAGGCGACCAGGGTCAACTCGGCGGCGGGCAGGGCGGCGGCCACGCCGCCGGCGCCCTCGGCGACGGTCGTCGACGAGGCCGTCGTGTCGGGATCACTGCCGCACGCTGCCAGGCCGGTCACGGTCACCAGGACTGCGAGCACGGTCGTCCAGCGGGTGTTCATCGAACTCCTCCGGGGATGGTTCATTCCAACTGATCTCGTTGGGAAGCACCACGGTAGCGGACGATGCAGCCTTGACCACAAATCCGATCGGTAACTCAGGTATCGGCGCGGACTGGTGCCGACGGCCTCCGTCGCGCAATTGTTGAGGAATCCGATCAGGATTCTCACAAATTGACGATACGATGGAGCGTCCCCCGGGAGGAGGCCATCACATGAGCCAGACAATCGACGTGGAGGTGGGCCCCGGAGCGATCAGCCCCGAGGCGCTGGCCGACATCGAGAAGTTCGAGCGCATGCTGACGCAGTACCTGGCCGGCGACCTCGAGGAGGACCGGTTCCGCATCTTCCGCCTCAACAACGGCATCTACGGCCAGCGCCAGGGCGGCAACAACCAGATGGTGCGGGTGAAGGCGCCCTACGGCGCATTGCAGCCCGAGCAGCTGGAGATGCTGGCCCACGTGGGCGACACGTACTCGCGGGGCTGGGGCCACATCACCACCCGCCAGAACCTGCAGTTCCACTTCGTGCAGCTGGAGCAGATCCCGGCCGTGCTGCGGGACCTCGCCTCGGTGGGCCTCACCACCCGGGAGGCGTGCGGCGACACGGTGCGCAACGTCACCGGCTGCCACCTGGCAGGCGCCTGCCCGTACGAGGTGCTCGACATCAGCCCGTGGGCCGAGGCCGCCTTCCGCCACTTCCTGCGCAACCCCTACGCCCAGCGCCTGCCCCGGAAGTTCAAGATCAACTTCTCGGGCTGCGTCACCGACTGCGGCCAGGCCATGTTCAACGACGCCGGCGTCATCGCCGTCAACCGCCCGAGGCCCGACGGCACCGTCGAGGCCGGCTTCCGGGTGTTCTTCGCCGGCGGCCTCGGCGCCAACCCACACCCGGCCGTGGCCCTCGAGGAGTTCACGCCGCGCGAGGAGCTGCTCCCCACCCTCGAGGCCCTCCTGCGCACCTTCGACCACTACGGCAACCGCGACAACAAGCTGCGGGCCCGCATGAAGTGGCTGGTCGACACCATGGGCGCCGACGAGGTCCGCACCCGGATCCTCAAGGAGCGAAAGCTCCTGCTGGCCGCCACCACCTGGTCGCCCGACCTGCCCGACTACGTGGCCGAGCACGGTGACGCCCCGGCCGGCACGTCCGCCACCACCTCCCCCACGCCCATGGGCTGGGGCCACGACGTGGTGTTCACCAGCCGTGACCCCTACGGCCGCTGGGAGAACGCCAACGTGGTGCGGGGCAACGCCAAGGGCACCGTCTCGGCCTACGCCTACGCCCGCCTGGGCGACATCACGTCCGACCAGTTCCGGGCCGTCGCCGCCATCCAGCGCGAGCTCGGGATCGAGGTGCGGGTCACCAACCGCCAGAACTTCGTGTTCCGGGGCCTCACCGAGGAGCAGCTGCCGGTCCTCCACGCCCGCCTCGACGTCCTCGGCATGGCCGAGCCGGGCGCCGAGCTGGCGCGCGACGTCGTCAGCTGCCCGGGCGCCGACACCTGCAACCTGGCCGTCACCCAGTCCCGCGGCCTGGCCGACGCCATCGGCTCCGCCCTGGAGGAGGCCGGCCTGGCCGACGTGGGCGGCGTGCGCATCAACATCTCCGGCTGCACCAACTCGTGCGGCCAGCACCACGTGGCCGACATCGGGTTCGTGGGCATCGAACGCCGTGCCCACAAGCGCGCCGCCCCCGGCTACCAGATGCTGCTGGGCGGCCACGTCGGCGTGGAGAGCATCGAGTTCGGCCGCAAGACCGTGCGGCTGCCGGCCAAGGCGGTCGGCATCGCCACCGTGCGGGTGATCGGCCGGTTCGCGGCCGAGCGCCAGGCGGGCGAGACGTTCACCACCTGGCTGGCCCGCTCCGGCGGGGCCGACGTGGTGGGCGGCGAGCTGGCCGACCTCGACCACTTCCCCCTGTTCGAAGAGGACCCCAGCTACTACGTCGACTACGACGAGCAGGGCCCCTACGTGGCCGAGGTCGGTGCCGGGGAGTGCGCCGGGTCATGAGCACGGTCGCCCCTTCGTCGACTGCGTCGTTCACCGTCCCTGATCTGGCCGAGCTGGCCGCCGAGTCGGCCCGCCTGGAGACGTTGCCCGCCGGTGCAGCCGTACGGTGGGCGGCCGACCGCTTCGGTGACAGCCTGGTGATCGCCGGCTCCTTCCAGGACGCCGTGCTCATCGACATCGCCGAGAAGGCCGCCCCTGGCATCGAGGTCGTGTTCCTCGACACCCAGTACCACTTCGCCGAGACGCTCTGGTTCGTCGAGGAGGTCCGCCGCCGCTACGACCTCAACCTCCGGGTCGTGAGCCCGCTCCCCGATGTGGCGCCCGACAACCGATGGCAGGCCGACGTGGAGGGCTGCTGCGGCGTCCGCAAGGTGGAGCCGCTGGCCCGCGCCCTGGCCGGCAAGGCGGCGTGGATCACCGGCCTGCGCCGGGTGGACGCACCCACCCGGGCCAGCGCCCCGGTGGTGTCGTGGGACCTGGCCCGCAGCATGGTGAAGCTGAACCCGCTGGCGGCATGGACCGACGACGACATGGCCGGCTACATCGCCGACCACGACCTGCCGGTCAACCCCCTCACCGAGCGGGGCTACCCGTCGGTGGGCTGCTGGCCGTGCACCCGTCCGGTGGCGCCGGGCGAGGACCCCCGTGCCGGGCGCTGGTCCGGCAAGGACAAGACCGAGTGCGGCCTCCATGCATAGGCCCGAGACCATGAGCGATTTCTGCCGCTGGAGGGCGGCCCGATGACCACCACCACACCCCTCGACAGTCTGTTCCTCGACGAGCTCGACCTGGAGGCGGCCGCCGCGCGCCGGCCCGCTCCCAACCACCTCGACGCCCTCGAGGCCGAGGCGGTGTTCATCCTGCGCGAGGTGGCGGCCGAGTTCGCCCGCCCCGTCCTGCTGTTCAGTGGCGGCAAAGACTCCGCCGTCCTGCTGCGCCTGGCCGAGAAGGCGTTCGCACCGGGGCCCCTCCCCTTCCCCGTGATGCACATCGACACGGGCCACAACTTCGACGACGTCCTCGCCTTCCGCGACCGCCGCACCACCGGTGCGGGCCACCGCCTGATCGTGGCGTCCGTACAGGACTCCATCGACCAGGGCCGGGTGGCCGAGGCCGCCGGCGGCAGCCGCAACCGCCTCCAGGCCACCACCCTCCTCGACGCCGTGGCCAACCACGGCTTCGACGTCTGCCTCGGCGGCGGGCGACGTGACGAGGAGAAGGCGCGGGCCAAGGAGCGGGTGTTCTCGTTCCGCAACAAGCTCGGCCAGTGGGACCCGTCCGGCCAGCGGCCCGAGCCGTGGAGCATCTACAACGGGCGCATCCACGCCGGCGAGCACATGCGGGCCTTCCCCATCTCCAACTGGACCGAGCTCGACGTGTGGGAGTACATCGCCCGCGAGAGCATCGAGCTTCCGTCCATGTACTTCGCCCACCGCCGCACCGTGCTCGAGCGCGACGGCATGCTGCTGGCCGTGTGCCCCCAGGTGCATCCCCGCGGCGACGAGGTGCCCTTCGAGGACACCGTGCGCTACCGCACCGTGGGCGACATGTCGTGCACCGGCGCCGTGCGCTCGTCGGCCGCGACGGTGGCCGAGATCCTCGACGAGCTGGCCCTCACCCGCGTCACCGAGCGCGGCGCCACCCGGGCCGACGACCGGTTTTCCGAGGCCGCCATGGAGGACCGCAAGAAGGAAGGGTATTTCTAAGCCTGTGAGCGTCGACGCAGAAGCGGGCCTCCTGCGGGTGGCCACGGCGGGCTCGGTGGACGACGGCAAGAGCACCCTCATCGGCCGCCTCCTCTGGGACGCCAAGGCCATCCTCGAGGACCAGGTCGCGGCCGTCACCCACGCCAGCGAGGCGCGCGGCCACGACGGCGTGAACCTGGCCATGCTCACCGACGGCCTGCGGGCCGAGCGCGACCAGGGCATCACCATCGACGTGGCCTACCGCTACTTCGCCACCCCCCGCCGGCGGTTCGTGCTCACCGACACGCCGGGGCACTTCGAGTACACCCGCAACATGGTCACCGGGGCGTCGAACGCCGACCTGGCCGTGATCCTGGTCGACGCCCGCAACGGCGTGCTCGAGCAGACCCGCCGCCACGCCGTCATCGCCTCGATGCTCCACCTCCCCCACGTGGTCGTGGCCGTCAACAAGATGGACCTGGTGGACTGGGACGAGTCGGTGTTCACCGCCATCTGCACGGAGCTCACCGCCTTCGTCAACCGCTTCGACGAGCCGTCGCTCACCTTCATCCCCATGTCGGCCAAGCTCGGCGACAACGTGGTGGACCCGTCCGATCACATGCCCTGGTACGACGGCCCTCCCCTGCTCCGCTACCTCGAAGAGGTCCCGCTCGACGACCCGGCCCACGACCTGGCCGCCCGCCTGCCCGTGCAGTGGGTCGTGGCTCCCACCGCCGGCGACGGCGCCGGGACCACCGACGCCAACGGTGGCCCCGGGCAGCCCGGGTTCGCGGGGCAGCTGGTCGCCGGCACCCTGCGCACGGGCGACGAGGTCGTCGTGCTCCCGGGCGGCGTCTCGTCCACCGTCGCATCCATCGACTCGCTGTCCGGGCCGGTGGAGGAGGCGTCGGCCGGCGCCGCCGTCACGGTCCGCCTCACCGACGCCGTCGCCGTCGACCGGGGCGACATGATGGTGCTGAAGGGCTCCGAGCCCCAGGTGGGCGACGGCCTCGAGGCGCTTGTGTGCTGGATGGCCGACGCGCCGCTGGTCGTGGGCGCCAGCTACCGGCTCAAGCACACGAGCCGCTGGACCATCGCCGTCGTCGCCGACCTCCACTACCGCCTCGACATCGAGACGCTCGACCACGTGGCCGCCGCCGCCCTCGGGCCCAACGACATCGGCAGCGTGGCGCTGCGCCTCAGCGACGACTTGGTGTTCGACCCCTACCGCGCCAACCGCAGCACGGGTAGCTTCATCCTCGTGGACGAGGACACGAACGTCACCGTCGCGGCCGGGATGATCGTCGCCGTCGACGGCGGCGGCGACGGCGACGTGGACCGGCTCGACCGGCCCGTCCCCACCGCCGGCTGACCGATGGCGCCCAAGCCCTTCCGGCAGTAGCCCCCCACCGTTCTCTGCAGCTTCAACACCGCTATCCGGTGTCAAAGCCTCCGAGAACGTGCCGACCGCCGGCCCCCTACCTCGGGGGGTTGACGACGCCCAGCTTGCTGACGGCCTGGAAGGCTTCGAGCATCTCGATGGGGATGGGGAAGATGATGGTGGAGCTGTTCTCGGCGGAGATCTCGGCCAGCGTCTGCAACTGGCGGAGCTGGAGGGCGCCCGGTGAGGCGGCGATGATCTGCGCCGCCTCGCCCAGCTTCTGGGCCGCCTGCAGCTCGCCCTCGGCGGCGATGATCTTGGCCCGCCGCTCCCGTTCCGCCTCGGCCTGGCGGGCCATTGCCCGCTGCATCTGCTCGGGCAGGTTGACGTCGCGGATCTCGACGCGGTGCACCTTCACGCCCCACGACTCGGTCTGGGCGTCGAGCGCCGCCTGCAGCTCGGCGTCGATGCGGTCCCGCTCGCTCAGGAGCTGGTCGAGCTCGTGGCGGCCGACGGTGGAGCGCAGCGTGGTCTGCGCCACCAGCTGCGACGACGAGTACCAGTCGCGGATCTTCACCACCGAGGCGGCAGGGTCGATGACCTGGAAGTAGGCGACGGCGTCGACGGTGGCGGTGACGTTGTCCTTCGTGATCACCTGCTGGGATGCCACCGGCACGGCGGCGATCTGCAGGTTGGTCTTGATGATCTTGTCGATGACCGGGATGATGAAGAAGATCCCCGGGCCCTTGGCGCCCACGCAGCGGCCGAGGCGGAAGATCACGCCCCGCTCGTATTCCTGCACGATCTTCACCGAGGACGCCAGGAAGATCAGCAGGATGACCGCAACGACAAACAGCGCGCCCAAGGCACCCTCCACGTCGGACCTCCTCGTTCGTGGGAAGACCCTACGGGACGCCGGCGCCCAGCGTGACGTGGACCGTCTGGTCACCCGCGGCACTGAAGCCGACCACGGCCAGAGCCAGCGACGTGAAGCCGGCCACGCCCAGGGTGGGAAGGGCGACCTCGACGAGGAACAGGGCGGCCGACAAGGTGAGCGCCACCAG